>Ga0209098_1002749_pt1 | contig 15236 bp, 4 predicted proteins | sample AD_JPNHW1_MetaG_FD_184429 | JGI IMG/M metagenome (GOLD analysis project Ga0209098, IMG submission 184429) | Active sludge microbial communities of municipal wastewater-treating anaerobic digesters from Japan - AD_JPNHW1_MetaG (SPAdes) (version 2) | ecosystem: Engineered > Bioreactor > Anaerobic >... | reverse complement strand
TGGCAGGATCATATGGCTTGATTACGCCCGCTACAATTACCGTGACAGCAGATTTACCTGTCAGTATCGCGCGCTTAAGAAAGCCAACAAAGATGACTGGTTTAAGAAATGGACGACGTATTCGTATGTTTATAACCGCAACGTTTATGAGTATGACAGTACTAATAATCAAGTTAAAAAAGCCGCAGGAAAGTTTTTATTCGATACCGCCGCCCCGACCACGACTCCTCCTGACGGGTATGATTCTTTTGTTACCGTGGAAACGAGTAATTTACCCGAGCATGTCAATGTTTCAGCGCGCATGGGCGTTGTTTTCTTTTTTTATTGTACTCCATCAGGATGTTGGACCCCGGGTGTTCTCCCTCATCCGTGGGTTAGTATCGGAAGCGTCAGCTGGGGGCAAAAAACATTCGCAGTAACGCTTAAAAAATTCACCTCTTTTACGAAAATACCTTTTGTCGGCAGATCCGCGCTTTTGACCAGTACGAGCAAGATAAAAGTTACAGGCGATCCCTTTCGAGGGTTTCAATTTGCTATGCAGGAGCCAGACTAGCCATGAAACGTATAGGTATGACGATATTCTTTTTGTTGTGGGCAGCCGCCGCGCTTGCGTTGGATGCTGATCTTTGGGAAGCTCCGCAACTTCCGGGAAGCACCCTTATTTATAAGGATAAACCGGTTGAGATCATGCATATCAAGGCGCAGGTGACGCATCTGCGCACAAAGGTGCTTCAAAACGATATCTTTTCTTTTTATCAGGGAGAGCTTGAGAAAATAGGGTGGCAACCGCAAAAAATGCTGACTGATATGATTACGGCGTTTAGCAAGGAAAACCGGTATTTCTATGTCGGCGTTGTCGGAGGTTATGCTGACCAGGAAGTCTATCTTGTTTCAAGCCCGGAAAGCCTTTCTATCTGTCCGTATATTAAACAATACATATTGCGTTCCGAGCTTGCCGCTGACGCGCCGGGTAAGGATGTTACCGATATTCCCCGTTTTCCGACGAGCAAGCGGCGGCTTGATATCCTGGGTCCGGGGAGCGGAGCAGTCCTTTTGTATGAAACAACCGCCTCCCCCAGTGAAGTGATCCAATTTTACCGCCGCGCCATGCCTGAGTCAGGCTGGCACGAGTTGCGCAGTTTTACCCAGAGTGTTCTGGAAAAAATGAATGTGGTGATGCCGGATTATGCTTTTTCCATGTTCGATAAGGATGCCAATCAAGCCTTGATCGGCATATTCCGGGTGCCGGATAAATTATTGCAGCATGCGGATGATTTTCCGAAAGGCAGGACGCTTATTTTTATTACCAGGAACGTTGAGCAGGAATTCCCTATGAAGGGGGGAGGAGAGGAATAAATGCTGTTTGTCGCGTTGGTTTGTGTTATTGGGGCTTTGGTTTTATTGAGTATGGCGGTTGTGCCGATACTCCTGGATATTTTTGTCCGTCTGCGCGTTCGCCGAGAGCAGGAAATGGAGAAAAAACTCGACACGGTTTTTGACGCCAAAAAGATGCAGTCAGTCCTTAAATTGGCGTACATTTTCCCGCTGGTTTTTGCGATTGTGGGCTTTGTTGCGTTCGGGTCACTTATTTTTGCCATCGTCGGCGCGGTCCTCGGGCTTTTTATCCCCAATCTTATCATGAATCTTGAAGAGAAAAAGCGCCGGGCAAAATTCAATGCACAGATACTCGACGCTATTATGATACTTTCCAGTTCCTTAAAGGGCGGTTTAAGTTTGTTGCAGGCGCTTGAAGTGTTGCAGGAAGAAATTCCGGTGCCGATGAGCCAGGAGATCGGGTTAGTGGTGCGCGAGAATAAAATGGGTGTTTCGCTGGAAGAAAGCCTCCGGCATCTTGATAAACGCATGAAGCTGGATGATTTGACGCTCGTAGTGAATTCTATTCAAGTTGCCCGCGAAACCGGCGGCGATCTGACGAAAGTATTCAGCCGGTTGACCACGACAATCCGCGACAACAGAAAATTGAAAGATAGTATCCGCACGTTGACTATGCAAGGAAGAATGCAGGGCGTTATCATGTCGGCGTTACCGTTTTTCTTTACCTGGTGGGTTTATTCCTTTAACAAGGAGCATTTCGATATCATGTTCAAAAGTGAGACGGGCCGCATGCTTATGATAGCGGCTATTGTCTTACAGGCGGTTGGGATGTTCCTTATTAAGAAATTTAGTACGATTAATATATAAGGGGAGTCGCGCTATGCTTATTATCGTCTACGTCTTATTGCTTGCAAGTATCGGCCTGGTTGTTTTGGCCCTTATTCATGAACAGGGTCAGCGCAGCCGGCGTATTCGTTTAGCCGAAGATGTGCAGCCTGTTTCCAGGTCGATCCAGGCGCGGGCGCTTTTGCGCAACATGCTGCCGTTTACCCGCAATCTTCTTGAGCGTTTAAACCTTGAAGGGAAAATCAAGAACCGGCTTGCTGCCGCGCATTCGACGATGTCGCCGCAGGAATTTATTAACCTTAAGATCATACTTTTGATTGTTGTCGTCGCGGCTGCGTTTTTCCTGTTGCCGAAAGTTGACCCGTTGATCCTTGCGGGTGCTGCGTTGATCGCGTTTTTTATACCGAATTTCATGCTGAAGAAAATGATCGCTAAGCGTAAAGACGCGATAGGCAGGCTTTTGCCTGAAACAGTCGATCTCCTTGGTTTGTGCGTTGAGGCGGGTCTTGACTTTACGACAGCCTGTAAATGGATCATCGAAAAAGTGCCGACGAACCCTCTTATTGAAGAGTTGGCGTTTGTTCTCGAGGAGATCAAGTGGGGGAAGTCGCGTACGCAGGCTTTAAGAGATATGTCGCGCCGCCTGAATGTCCCGGAAGTTTCTTCGTTTGTGCAGACGTTGGTGCAGTCCGAGCGCATGGGAACACCGGTTGCCGAGGCATTTGCCATTCTTTCCGAAGATACCCGATTGCAGCGGTTCCACCGGGGTGAGCGTATTGCTATGGCAGCGCCGATCAAGATCCTGATCCCGCTTATTTTTTGTATTCTGCCGGTTATCGGCATTGTTATCGGAGGCCCGATCTTCCTGCAATTTATGGAAGGTAACCTCCTGAAGGGGCTTGCAAAATGATAGGGTTTCGCCAAAGCAGATTTGTAAAAGTCGTTGCGCTTTTTCTTGCGATCATATTCGCCGGGGAGCAGACCTGTTTTGCCGAAGTTACTGATCTGCGTAAGCAAGGCACTATCTCGGGCGGGGATATACTGATGGCCGGTATTATGGGGTATATCAATGCCCAGGCTGCGGTGCCCAGCGGTTCGGCGACAACTATATTTGCCCGGGTATATGCGGCACCGTGGGTTGCCAAGATGGTGGTTAATGATGTCCTCAAGATAAAAGATCCGGTTCTTTCCGTTGCTCTTGAGACCGGCATATCCATGGGTATATCAACAGGAGTCGGCTTACAGGGTACTGGCGCGACATCGCAGCAAATAAACAAAATAGTATGGGCAAAAGTAGTGCAAGGTGTTGTGCAGGGTGCTGTTCAAAAGTTTGTTTCACGGGTTCTTAAAGGCCTGGGACAGAGTTGGGCTGATTTTATCGGCAGCCAGGTTTCGTATTGGGCCGGAAACGCGGTGGAAAGCTCCATGATGAAAAAAATGGGGCTGCGTTTGAAGGAAACAGAAACGCTTAAAAAGGGGAAGAAAGGGTCTAAACCCCAGAAACAGTCTTCTTTATCGGTTGAAGTAGGGACTAAGGATAGCGATACCAAGAGGATTGAGGCATTAAAGGACAGCGCGGATAAGGAAGGGAAACTTACCGCTTCTCAGATGACGGAAATAAAGACGTTCGTTGCTTGGAAAGCAACAATGGCTCGTTTAAAAAGTGAATTTTGGCAGCAATTTAAAAATTCCCTGGTTGCCGGGTTGATCCAAAATATATTTGCTTCACTTGGTATCGCAGAAGTGGGGATTATTGCTCAGGCGCTTGTGCAGAGGGCAATGGCTAACCATAGTAATAAAAAGGCTTCGGTAGATGATAAAACTAAATCTGCCAATGAATTGAATGCTGCTGCGGCAATACTTAAGGAAAGTGTTAAAAACGGCGGAGAATTAACCGATCAACAAAAAGCGCTCCTTGCTATGTTGGAAGCTACTGAGCAAACATCGACTTTAAGCGATGCTGAAAGAAAAACTCTGGCTGATTTACGCGCACAACAGGAAAAGAATGGTCGCCTTTCGGAACAGGATGTCCAGACGGTTAAGGCTTTGGAAGTTAAAGAAGCAAATGGCGCCGCGCTTGTTATTTTACGGCAAATCAATAATAACCAGTTATTTGGTTTAACATCAAATTTAACAGGGGAACAGGAAAAGAGGTTGAGTGCGTTAACAACAAAAGTGCAGGGGGGGACCGTATTAAGTGTTGTTGAACAATCAGAATTTGATCTCTTGCTTCAGGTTAAAAATAATAACCGGGAGTTGAAACTAACCAGCGGGCAAGAAATAGAGCTTGCCGCTTTGGAAGTGAAGGAGAGAGCAGGGTCTTTAAGCGGGGATGATAAGGCAAAGTTGTTGCTTCTACGTCAAGTGAGGTTACTAACTAATAATGCACGGTTTGAAGCGCTTGAAGCCAAGCTTATTAAACATGGCTTAACCGGAGACGAGCAGCATGAATTATCGGTATTGCGGCAGGGGAAAAATGTTTCGTTGGATTATAGTGGCCAATGTGACCGTATGGAGTCATTTTTCCCGCTTATCAGCGCAAAAATTTATCAGGCTGAAGGAGATAGACGGAGAAGTAACCCACGATATCAACAATTAATAGCTGAACAAGAATCATTGAAAGCACAAAACAAGTCTTTGTCTCCGGAAGAAAAAAAGGAATTAAGAACATTACAAACTCAAATCGATTTCTGCCAGGTAAGCAGCGATATGCATATGCAGATGTGGCAGGCTCAAATCGAGCAGGCTAAACAGCCGCTCAAGTCTGCTATTGTTACAGGAGTGGCTTCTGTGATCTTGCAACTTGTCAGTAAACAGACTGATAGTCCGATCCAGGGCGCATACCTTAATATGTTGATTGCAACCACAATTACAGGGTTGCTGATCAAGGACAAGAATGTTTTTGTTTATAAGCGCGGCGAAGTGGCAAAACCCGGTTCCGAGAATGATATAAAAGCAGCGGTTGATTTGGTGCAACCCGCCAGTAAAGGGACGGGGAAATTTTTGGCGATTCTTGGGGCGCTTGGTTTGGGTGCTGCGCTTTCTTCCGCGGGTAAAAATGAAGGAAAAGCATATTTGGGCGTTTTGCCTTTCCTGGTATTAGCCGGGGCTACCGCTAATGACGGCGGGCTTGGTACATTCTACGGGTCTCTTCTCGGCGCAAATCAAACGAATGCCGTTGCGGATGCCTATTCTCTGGGCGGTGCTACTGCCGAGTTGAATAATGACGGGACATTTAATTTGCATTGGGGCGATAATCCCATGGATTCTTTCTTTGTTTCCCGGTATGTGGATTATATAGATAGATTCAATGAGGATGGTTTTGCGCAGGCGCATATGGATGAACTGGTGAGCAGTATGCATTACACGGCAACAGCCGCGATGGCCGAGGTCTTGCAGAATGTTGCGCTCCACTCACATTCTTTGCAGAAGCCGTATGTTGTCACAGCCGAGCGCATGAAATTTAGCGAGATGAAACAGTTTAATAAAGATATGGCTGCAGCAGCTGCTTTGGTCGATAGTGCGAATAAACGGTTGAATAGCAACGAAAAAACGACTATTGAAAGCGTGGGGGGCGGAATTGAGGGGCGGGTGTTTGATCTTGTTGATTCTACGGGGAAGGTGCTTGCCCGTGGTGAAGTGCAAACACGTATTGGAGATGACGGGAAAGAAAAAAGAGAGATTGTTTTTTCCGATAAATCCGGGGTGTTACCGATTGATATTACTGATGGTACAAAAACTCTCAAACAATTAGGCGTTGCATTGCCGACGGATAATGAACGCAGGGTTACTCATTATGATATGTTACGGGATGCCTGGAGGAGCATGAATAGCGGCGCAGAGAATATATTAGGGGAACTTTTTGGCCGGAGTGCTCTTTCATCTGCTGAGGAGCGGGATGCGGATAATGCCGCGTTCAATGCGAGAGCAGGGAACCCTATTGCCCAGTTGAATTTAGGAAACGGGCAAAAGGTTATATTGTTGGATGAAAAAGGGAATCCCGTATTGGATTCTAACGGACAACAAATTATAGGCATTGTCCAGGTTACTGAAACCGGCAGGAAGGGGCCGGCTTCTATTCAATCAATGGGCGGCGGCGGCAAGGTTACTGAAGAACCCAGTGAAAAAGTAGTACAAGTTGTTTTTGCTCCGGAGTCTGGACACGGGGCTATTATGCTCTCCGACGGTAATAAGACCTTGAAAGAACTGGGGCTTGCTTTGCCTGTTTTGCCCACCAATCTTACGAAACGAGCTAAAGACGGGTTGGATGCATTTTATAAAAGCGTTGGAGCTCAGCTTTCCGATGCGGATAAAGCATCTCTTGCAGGGAGTGAAGGTAAAAGGGAGACATATGCGCGTCATATGGAGGAGCATAGGGCAGCAACTAATTCAGGCGGTGTGCAGGTGCGCGTATTGGAGAATACCTTTGGCCGCGATGATTTTGGGAAAGGCAATGTTGTTGCCGATGATTTAGAAGTTCAGGCGATTAGAAATCAGGCTGAGGTTGATTCTAATGCGGAGTTTGATGATACTGTGGAAGCCGAGTTTAACAGGCTTAAGGATGAAAAATTAAAATTAATTTCTGAAACAAAGGAAAGAGCGATAGCTAATGGCGTGACGCCCGAAGAAGCGCAAAAGCAGGTTAAAGGTCTTGAAGAGGAATATTCGAAGTTAACTCTTGAAAAAGTGCGTAAAGAAATGGAATCGACTGTGTGGACGCCTGAGAAAAAGAATGCAGATATTAATGCAAGGGCTCAGGTTATTGCTTCTCAGCGCCAGATACGTTATTACGATGTCTATCGTAACCTTACCGGTGACCGGGTGGATGATTACGGCTGGACTGAGCGCAGTAAACCGCCAGAGCCGCCGAAAGTAGAACCGCCGAAGCCGCCAGAGACGAAAACGCCAGAGCCCCCGAAGCCGCCAGAGACGAAAACGCCAGAGCCGCCAAAGCCTACACCACCGGGACCGCGAGAACCTTTGCCGCCAAAACCGCCAAACCCGCCGCCGCCTGGCGAGCCTGTCATTGACATCATAACAACTCAATTTGTTGTGACTCCTGTTGATCCGACGAAACTTGATCCGGGTCCTTTACCTCCACTTGATCAACCTACTCCTCCGGATCGTGGCATGCCATTGCTGGATCGTGCGTCGCCTCCTCAGACACCGTTGCCGGAGCCAAGGTCAAAGAGTAATGATACTCCTGTACCGCCGCCACCTCCGGAGCAACAATACCCGATTCCGCCGCAACCAAAACCTCAGGTTGTTGAACCTCCGAAGATAAATCCTCCTGAGCCAGAAAAGCCAACGCCGCCGGAAACAAAACAGCCGAAGACGAATCCCCCTGTTACTCCGGGGTCGGTACCTGTTCCTGAGACTAGGGCTGCTGATCTCAATGTTTCGCAAGGTACTGGAATGTATCAAGACCGCGTGGGCGGGCAAGTTATCTATTCGGTTCGTTCCTCGGATTTATTAGCATTTGTTCAGGGATGGATCAAGGGTGATAGCAGTGCTACGATGCCGGAAGTCTATGTGTATCAAATGAGAAATAAAGTAACTGTTGATCCTCTCAGCGGCAGAGAAACCACGACGAGGGAACGGGTATTCCTGGGGACAACGCACTTCAGTTTTAACGAGAATGGCAACCAGTATATTACAGGTTCCGACGGAAAACAGGTCCTTGTGCATACTCCGCTTCCCCATATGGCTAAAGCCCTTGCCAAGTTTGTTCATGGCGAACAAATTTCCGATGATACTAAGGCTGAGATGCGCGCTAATCCTTCAAGCGTTATTGCTATGAGGAGTGCATTAATGGCCGGCTTGAACGAAGAACAGATTAAACAGATGGATCAAGGGCTTGCCGTTGTCTATGGCGGTACGCCGGAAACATATTTGCGCGATCGATCAAAAGATATTGTTGAATTGCTGCTTTCATATAAAGGGAGAGGGGCGTTACCGTTCAATGACGGGAGTCCTGCTTCGTCGGAATCAAACCAATCCTTGGGACCCCAACATGCGAGTTTTGCATTTGCCCTTGAAGAGTGGACTACTGTTCGGGAAGTATTGATCCAGCATTACAATCAAGCAATTGACAATCGTACCGCCGAATTGGAAACGAGGGGGATTGCGCATGCGGAAGCCGAGCAACTTGCCACCAACGAAGTTAATCGTGACAGGCATGCCTTGTTAAGTTTGTGGATGAATGCTACGAATGATCCAAGATCTCCTATTAAGGAATTGGTTGATAAGGTGTTTTTTGAAGAGCCGGGGTTGGCGGATGCTATTCATAGAACGGAAGTCACTCTGAGTTATGCCCGAGGTATTAATGTCCCTGAGTTTCATACGAAGGCTATGGGTTTTGGCGGGCCAGTGACATACGGGGAGCTGGCAGCAGAGGCTGCCCGGGTTGCGGTGCAGCAGGAAAATGGAAGGACGCTGAGTGCCCGCGATCAAAATATTTTAGAACAATCAGCACAGCTGGCCGGCCAAGATGTGGCATTCAGACAAGTGCTTGATTCTCAGCTTCGTATGTATAGTGAAAAATTGCGCCCGGGTGCGCAGCAGCGGCTTGGTCTGAATAATCTTCTTGAAGCAATTAAAACCGCAAGGCCGACAATGCAGGCGTGGACCGCAATACTGCCAAGTAAGCCAGAGAGTCCTTCCCCATCGGCAACGGGAACGAGTGTTGCTTCAGAGATTGCGGTGCATCCTGAGCGGTTGAATAATGAGCAGCGGAAATATTACCAGGAAAATATCCTGACGGCTTTTGGTTATGACGCAGCTCATCCTGAAACGGAACAAGCGGCATGGGTTAGTTACGGTGAGAGTATAGCAGTTAAGACTGCAAATCTGTCGGATAACAGCGCAGTCCGGAGTGCTACGGAAAGTAATTCAGTTAATGACGCGGGAAAAGTGTTGCAAATAGATCCGCAGCATTTGGAACATATGTCGGGGCGTTCGGAACAGGATTTAAACAGGGCGGGTATTTTGTCTCCGCATGAAGCAGCTGTTGCGTTGCAAAAAGGTGTTTTTGAAGTTATATCGGCTCCTGCGGCAGCAGCAGGGGCTTCAGTAATAGAGAAGATATCAGCAGTATCAGTTAAGCCGGCAGCAACGGGGACAAATGTACCGGATGCAATGCCGTCAACAGCAGTTAGTTCACGCCAGGCGCAGTATGAAACATTACGTCAGACAATTGGTTCAGTGTCGAATCCGGCAGCAGCAGGTGGAAATTCAGCGGCAGCAGAAAAAGTCGGTAACGGAGCAGCGATTAAGGCAGCGCGGGAAATAACAGCTTTGCCTGATTTAGAGACGCCGGTGGTACGGATCAACCGGGCATCCACTGGTCCTGAGATTACGATGAATGCGGATCAGCCATATTATACGGTGCCGATGAATGCGGCGAATCCTTCTGCAGGGGCATACATATATTCATTAGGGGATATATCGAGTAATCCGAAACCTGTTGGGAAAGCATATTACCATGATAACACGTATAGTATTGAGCCTATGGATGGCGGACAGTTGCCGGATGATCTTAAGAGATATGAAGGGTCGCATAAAGTAGCAGAACCGGCGCAGGCGGCGATTAGACCTTCGAGTCAAGCGGCAGCAGTATCAGTTAAGCCGGCAGCAACGGGGACAACACCGACAGCTGGTGTAACAACGCCGGCAAGAACAGCTGAAGTGCCAGCCGCAACTACTTCGGAACTTTTCGGGAAAGATTATGCAGCTGCGCGCGCTTTATCAAGGGGTACAATTGGGGTAGAGCAATCGGGAGTACAATCATCCGTTGTTGAGAGTGCAGTGAAACCGTCGCGGGTATCTACAACGGTTACATCGGATCTTGAGGATAATTTTATAATTATCAACCGTCCATCAACAGGTCCTGATGTAAGTATCAAGCCAGGGGTATCATATTATACAACACCAATGGATCCTCAGAAACCGTCAGAGGGATGGAATATATATTCATTAAAGGATACATCAGATAAACCCGTTGGTAAGATTTATTACCATGATAATACGTATAGCGTTGAGTCTATGGATGGTGGACAGTTGCCGGATGATCTTAAGAGATATGAAGGGTCGCATAAAATAGCAGAACCGGCGCCGGCGGCGATTAGACCTTCGAGCCAAGCGGCAGCAGAAAAAGTCGGTAACGGAGCAGCGATTAAGGCAGCGCGGGAAATAACGGCTTTGCCTGATTTAGAGACGCCGGTAGTACGGATCAACCGGGCATCCACTGGTCCTGAGATCACGATGAATGCGGATCAGCCATATTATACGGTGCCGATGAATGCGGCGAATCCTTCTGCGGGGGCATACATATATTCATTAGGGGATATATCGAGCAATCCGAAACCTGTTGGGAAAGCGTATTACCATGATAACACGTATAGTATTGAGCCTATGGATGGCGGACAGTTGCCGGATGATCTTAAGAGATATGAAGGGTCGCATAAAGTAGCAGAACCGGCGCAGGCGGCGATTAGACCTTCGAGTCAAGCGGCAGCAGTATCAGTTAAGCCGGCAGCAACGGGGACAAATGTACCTGTGGCGCAGATATCTAGTACGCCTGTGGCAACGATTACTTCTGCAGCACCAGTAGCAAGCGTTCCGGAATCTATGCCTTCGGAAGAGGTTGCATCGCGTATGATGCAGCATGATAGCCTTCGTGTGGGGCAACAGGTAATGGAGTCAAGGACACCGGTATCATCAGAAAAACTTGTTGCTCCTGCAGGAGTGGAAACAATAGCACCGGCTATCACAGGAGAAGTGTCTATGCCGAAATTCCCCGCACGAGATAGTACACTTAATCAGCGCGCGGCAGAGATAGCGATAGCAGCTGTGCAGCGGGGATCAGGGAAGGCAGGATTCGAAAGTGACGCATCAATGCAAGCTGCGTTAACAGAGATGAAGAATAATCCTGAATTAGCAACGGCAGTGGAGCATGCGGTAAGCGTGTATGGAGACCGGGCAGAGCAAGGGGCGCGGAATGTCTTAGGGTTAGCGCCGATTGAAGTGGTAAAACCGGCTGAGACAGTATCGCCTGCTCCGGTAGGGAAACCTATTGCAAGCATTCCGGCCCTTAATCCTGCGGGCATGGAATTACAAGTTGTTTCACCTTCCCGGGCTGCGGTTCAGCCAAAGATGGTAGATCAGCCGATATTATTGGAACCTTCATCTACTGCAACGCCGGTTAAGGGTTCTGTCGTATCAAAACCAATAACGACAATGCCATCTGTTATGGATAGCTCTGAGCCGGCAATTGCAGCAGGGCCTTTTGTATTAGAGCCAATGCCTGTCATGAACCAGCCTATTGCTAGTTCCGTAACGATGACCATGACTCCGCCATCAGCACAAAGAACGACAACGCCAGAGATAAAGCCGGTTGAAGTAAATAAGCCTGCGGCGGCTGTCATACCATCCCAAGCTATTACGAAACCGGCAATAGAAAAGCCGTGGCGAGATATGGAACAAGTTGATACAAAAACAGGAAAGGCGTATCATATCGTTAATGATAAAGTATTTGATAGAGCGACGGGAAAGATGGTTGGATTAGTTTCGGAAGGATTCCATCCATGGACAAATGAATCGGCGGTAGCTGCGCCAAAAACGCAGATAGCTAAGCCTGTGAAAATTGGCGGAAATGTCCAATCTGTCCATGGAATAACGTTTGTTGATTTGCAATATGTTAAGGAACATCCAAATGACAGCAATCTAATGGTCGTCGCGGCTCATGAGGACATGGGTTTTATTACGAGACAACTGCAAAAAGCCAGCCAGGAAGGTAAACGGGTTGCCCTGATTATCGATGATGGCGCTTCATATACTGCAGTAGAAAAACTTTTGACCAGTTATCCAAAGGCATCGCTTGCCTGGGCTATCTCCGGGGCATGGCTTGAACAGAATCCTCAAAATGTGGAAAAGGCCAGAAACATAATTATGAATAATCCCAATGTAACTGTTGTAAACCATTCAGAAACTCATCCGTCTGCAGATTTGCGGGGAACAATGTCTACTTCGCAAGTAGCGGCTGATGTTCAGAAAGCCCAAAGCGTTATTGAAGAGAGGTTAGGGGTTACTCCCCAATTTTATCGGGGCCCCGGTAATTGGGGGCAGGAAGCTAAGGGCGCATGGGGGAGTGCCTCAACCTACATGAGTGGACTCTGGTATATTGGCGTTCGTGGGGGGGTTACTGACGGCCAAAGTAACAGGCCTGTTGTCAAAGGGCCTAATACAGTGACAAAACCAGTGGCAACGGTTGCAGTATCAGATACTACTAATGAACGGACTATTAATAACTAGTGACTAAACTAAAGGGTCTTGCGCATAACCCAAAAAGGCGTGCCGCCTCTTAGCAAGGCCCTTTTTAGTTCACAGTCCATAGTACATAGTTCACAGATGCATTCCGTTAGAAACGGTTAAATAACTACGTTTAATGCGATAAATTTTCAATTTAATGTCCAATCTGCTGCTAATTAATTGCCTAATTTTATGCAAATATCTGTAGATGAAAATTTACTTAAAATACTATGTTTTAGTTGCAACTTAATGTCCAATCTGTATAATACAATGTCCAATCTGATGAATAAATAGCGATTTTAGCTCAATATCCAATGTTTAAAGTTCAGAGCTATTTTAAAATACTATGGCCTATTTGACCATTTTTAGCCTTGAATTCTAAGTGCTGAATAGTCTCTAAAATTGCTTAAGACCCCTCTTGTAACCCATCTTGTATCATGGTTATACGTAGTAAAAATCCGGAAAGAAAGCGGTACCAAAAATTGCCAAAAAAACCTTGACGTAGTGCTATATATATATTATATTTATAGTGCGATTGAAAAGTGATACGAAACGGCAAACCTGTCGTGAGGCAGGGGCGCAAAGCCACGGGACTTGTGAAACATTAGTCACAACGAATTTCTGATTGACGCTGCAACGTAAGTCAGCCGGGCTGCCGAATACCCTGTGATAAGTGTATTTGACGACCCGGCGATTTTTTTTTCGCCACTTAGCAAAGGGATTTAAAAACTTTTTTAAAAAGCAATAACAATCCAATGATTGACCTCAAAGGTCTGACAGAAAAATGGGGGGTAAGGGGGAAATTTTTTTCAGCCCTTATTGCATATAGGTACTTTCTTGATAAACTATTTGGCAAGAAGGTATCTTCTCCTGTTGTTGCTGTCGCATCTGGTTTAGACTCAGTTCCTGCCGCAGAACCCCAATTTTCCCGCCCTGCTCATTCAGACTTAGGCGGGATCCCGCTTGCTAAGAAAGATGATGGAGCGGGAAAGTCCAGCTTCAAACTCTGGATTCGCGTAGTAGCTTTTGTTGTGATTGCGGTGTTCATCCCTGAACAGTTCGCGCAAGCAATTGAATATGACTGGCGCGTCCTTTGGAACAAGCCTGGCATGAACACTATGATCAACCCTGCCATGCTCAAAAATCTTGCTAACAAAGATATTCCGGTTGCGGTTAAAAGTATCCTGAAAGAAATTGCCAATAAACCCATTACTTCACTTAAGATTTCCCCCACGCTTACCATTAAACTTGATAAACCTTTAAAAATATCCGACCAAAGGATTGAAGAGATATTTAACTGGCTTTTGGGGCGCCCCTGCGGTGCCAAGGCATTATTTGATTATTTGGGTTATAGCGGTGTGCAGGTGGTTGAGCAGGATATCGCGGTTCTTGCTTTGACTATTGATATTTTGCATGGGGTTGTAAAGCCGGAAGGGAACCCCGAGGTTATTAAGAACTCCATGTTTGCCCTCTCCCAGGCATCGGAATTCTTCGGCAAAAAACTCTACGCAGTCAAAATTACCGATTTTTCTGCCAATGGTTATAATCAGGCGCCGTTTATCGCGCATTTTAAAGGCGACCACTACGTTTTGGTTACCAAAATCAGCGATAATAAAGTTTATTTCAGCAATGAACACAAAGAAGAGTTTCTTACCAAAGAAGATTTTCTTGCCCAATTCAGCGGCTACGCGTTGACTCCGGTTGTTAATGTCAGCACGGTACTTCTGTCAGAGAGTCAGGCAAAGCAGGTCCTGGGTGCGCGCCGCGATGACAATGACCGCCGTTTGCGGTCCATGGATTATTTCTCCGGTACGGTCGGTTTGCTTATGCTTAATAGCGCAAATGGTACGTCATTGAAAACCGGGCTCATTAATTACGGTGTTACCTACGCTGCTCCGAAACTTCTTAAGACGGTTGGTTTTAATAATTCGATTTCCAATATCGGCGGGAGTTTTATTTCACAGGGTGTCATCGGTGGCTTCAATTACCGTTGGAATAAAGATGCGATGTTAGCGCAGGGGATTAAGGGCGCTGTGGTCGCCAGTATTCAGGAAATCGGATACAAACAGCGTTGGGATAAGAGCGTTTTCCCTGGTGTGACCAATTTGGCTTCTACTATTGCCGGTAACCTTGCGTTCAACGCAATGAAAGGCGGCAGGTTTGCTCTTTATAAATTCGGTAATGACCAATCAGCGCTTGCCTACCGTAAAGGGAATCAGTTGATTGGTTCAGAGTTTAAGACCGTGTTGTTGTCGGAGCAGAAGCTCGATGGTGTTAAACAGTGGGTGCCTGAGTCGGGTATCGGGAGTATTAGTTATTGGCAGTCACCTTCTATTTTGTCATATGTTGCTGACGCAGCAAAGCTTTATGTTGAAGACAGGATGGGGGGGAGCAATAACGGTTATTCTAAATTCGGGGGTGCGTTTGCTTCGAGTCTCATTTCCCAAAAATTTAATTTTAAAAGAGCCTTGGGAAGTGCTCTTATTACCGGTGCTTCCAATGCTTTGTTACAGAAATTGAGCAATGATACTCTGGGTATGGGAAGATTTTCAGGTGCTATGTTCAGCTTGGCGTTTACTTCAGGTTTGTCTGGCGCATTGAGCAAGATTAACGGCGGGGGTAATGGTGCGGAGCTTGCCTTGGCCGTATTTAACGCCAGCAAGAATGCTTCGGTTGGGAATTTTCTTTCCGGTGGTTTGGCGACGCTGAATCCTCACGGCGATTTGTATTATCAGAATGTTCCCGAT
>Ga0209098_1002745_pt1 | contig 15256 bp, 16 predicted proteins | sample AD_JPNHW1_MetaG_FD_184429 | JGI IMG/M metagenome (GOLD analysis project Ga0209098, IMG submission 184429) | Active sludge microbial communities of municipal wastewater-treating anaerobic digesters from Japan - AD_JPNHW1_MetaG (SPAdes) (version 2) | ecosystem: Engineered > Bioreactor > Anaerobic... | reverse complement strand
GGAAAGGGCGAGGTCGACATCCTCGTCCTCTCGGGCGGCTCGAGCCGCATACCCCTCGTCAGGCGCCTCATCGAGGAGCGCTACGGTCTCAGGCCCGCGGGCGGCGTCAATCCCGAGGAGGTCGTGGCCCTGGGCGCGGCCGTCTCCGCGAGCCTCTCCGAGGGCTCGGAGCGCCTCTCCGTCCACGATGTCGTCTCCCGTACCTACGGCGTAGAGATCGACGGCGGCGCCTTCGTGCCCCTCATCCGAAAGAACAGCCCTGTGCCCGCGACCCGCAGCCGCGTCTTCACCACGGTCGAGGACGGCCAGGACTCGGTGGAGATCCACGTCCTCCAGGGGGAGTCCCGCGACTGCCGCGAGGACCTCTCGCTCGGCCGCTTCCTCCTCGCCGGCATCGCGCCCGGAAAAGCCGGAGGGCCGAGGATCCGGGTCGACTTCTCCATCGACGAATCGGACATACTCCATGTCTCCGCGGTCGACCTGGCGAGCGGCGCTGCCCAGGCCATATCGATCGCCGATCTGGGCAGGGGCGCGGCGGCCGAGTCCCCCGCCGAGCTCGTGGCCAAGGCCTCCGTCCTCGCCTCGAGGATAGGCGAGCTCAAGGCCGGCCTGGAGCTCGAGTCCGGCCTGGAGGCCGAGCTCGACGAGGCGGCAGGCAGGGCGGGCAAGGCTTCCGAAGCCATGAGCGAGGGCGAGCTCCGCCTCCTCAAGGCCGAGCTTGAGGGTCTCGTGGGCGAGCTTCTCGCGAGGCGGGGCGAGGCCCTCCACGCATGAGCAACGACGAGAAGCTCCTCGCCATCCTTGCCCTCGGGCCGGACGCCGAGGAAGAGGAGATCAGGACGGCCTATCGGCGGCTCGCCAAGCGCCTCCATCCGGATTCCTCGAGGGATCCCTCCACCGCCACCCAGTTCGCCCGCGTGACGCGGGCCTACAAGCTCCTCTCCGCGCGGCCCCGTACCGCCCCCGGCAGCGCCTCCGGGCCCCAGGCCCGCTACCGCCACGTCCTCGCCGCGGGCGATGACCTCTTCGCCCTGGGCCAGATCCTCGCCTCCGACCCCGACGCGGGGGCGAGGGAAGCGGCGGCCCGTAGGCTCGGCCTCTCGGGCCGGACCGCGGCCTATGTCTTCCTGAGGCGGGCACTCTACGATCCCTGCCCCGGCGTGGCAGAGGAGGCCGTCCGTTCGGCGGCCCTCCTAGGGGCGAGGCAGGCAGCCGGAGAGATCGCGGCCCTCTACAGCCGCTCGGAACCCCGGCTCCGCGAGGCCATCCTGAAGACCGCCGCAGCGACCCGCGAGCCTCTCTTCAAATCCACGATAGCCGCTGCCCTCCGCGACCCGGACAAGGCCCTCGCCGAGCTCGCTTCCTCAGTTGGCGCCGTCCTTTAGCCTATCCGACCTTCCCTGAACTAGCTGTCCTCCGTTTTCAGCGGTCTCCTCCTCCTCCCCGTTATTGCGCACTTCCCGCTCGATGGGAAAAAACAGCTCCAGGCCAGCCTTCCCACCCATGAAAGGTCCTCCGAAGAAGGCCTGATTTTGGTGCCTTTTTTATCGCGTGAAGAGATGGCACGGAAATTGCTACTTCTTGGGCATCACCTGTTTCGGAGGTTCCTTTCATGAAAACCGCAGCGAAGGCCGTCCTCGATGCATGCATCGCCCTCGGCTTCCTCCTCCTCCTCGAGCCCAAGCTCGGGCCGCTCAACCTGCACGAATGGGGAGGACTCGTCATCTGCGCCTTCTTCATCGTCCACAAGTGCCTGAACGCCACCTGGATCAAGTCCGTCACGCTGAAGCTCTTCTCGCGTGACCTGCCGGGCCGCGTAAGGCTCAACTACATCCTGGACCTCATCCTCCTCGCGAGCTTCACCCTCATAGCCCTGAGCGGAATGGCCATGGCCAAGACCATCGACTTCTCCTGGCTCTTCAAGGCCGAGGAGGGGGCTGCCTCGCATGTGCTGCACGGCTTCGCGTCCTTCCTCGTCCTCGCCGTGGTCGGTGTCCATGTCGGCCTGCACTGGGACTGGATCTCGGCCCGGTTTTCCAGGAATTCGAACAAGGAGCCCGTGAATGAAAGTCGCTAAGTCCGGAAGGGTCGTGGCCATCGCCATCGTCATGGCTCTCGGAATCGCTGGAAGCATCTATACGGGCTATTGGTCGAGGATGGAAAGGTACATGACCTCCATCGTCTCCCCGGCCTCCGTCGAGGTCCCGGCCTGGGTCAAGTCCGCTCAAGGATTGCAGGGAGCGCAGGGAAATGGCGGCGTCGCGGCAGATCCCGCGGCCGGCAAGGCCAGCGTGGGCGACGCGGCCGGCGCGGCCGGCGCGGCCGGCGCGGCTGGCGCGGCCTATCATGGCGCCGGCGCGGTGCCCGTAGTGCCCGTCGTGCCCGCCGCGGCCGGCGCCACTGGCGAGGCCGGCGGACAGCCTGCCCATGGCAGGCCCCAGCCCGCGGGCTTCAACGCGAGCCTCCTTCCCATTATCGCGGGTTATGCGACCGTCCTCGGCCTCTTCGCCGCCCTGGTCCGCCTCGCCGAGCTTCTGGGGAAGAGGCGGCTCGCAGCCCGTTCCGTGGTCGCCCGGTTCGCTGACGGCGCCGCGGCGCGGAGAGAGCCGTAAGGCGAGCTCGGCCCGGGCCATGCCCTGCGGCCAGGCCCGGCCTGGCAAGCCAAGGCGCTGACTACCTGATCTTCTCCCAGAAGGACATGCCCGTCGCCGTCTTCGCGAGGCCGCCCTCGGCGCTCTCGCGGACGGAGGCGGGCATCGCGTCGCCGATGGACTTCATGGCGCCGACGACCTCGTCGAAGGGGATGACCGACCTGATGCCCGCCCTGGAGAGGGAGACCGCGGTGATGGCGTTGGCCGCGAGGAAGGCGTTGCGCTTGGTGCAGGGAACCTCGACGAGGCCCGCCACGGGATCGCAGGCGAGGCCGAGGCTGTTCTTCAGCGAGAGGGCGGCCGCGTCGAGGGCGACCGCCGCCCCTTCCCCGAGGAGGGTCGCGAGGCCGGCGGCGGCCATGGCGCCCGCGGCGCCGCATTCGGCCTGGCAACCGCCCGCGGCGCCGGCGAGGGTGGCCCTCGCCGCGATGAGGATGCCCACGGCCGACGAGACGATGAAGGCGTCCTGGAAGGCGGCCGAGTCGGGCCCGAGCTCCGTCGCGCGGGCATCGCGCCAGGCCCAGAGGACCCCGGGCACGATGCCGCAGGAGCCGGCCGTCGGGAAGGCGATGATGCGGCCGCCGCAGGCGTTGACCTCGTTGATGGCGAGGGCGTAGGTGAGGGCCTTGCGGAAGAAGGGGTCGTCCACGGGCCAGCCCGTGGCGGCGCCGAGCAGGACGGCCCCGCCCTTCGTCATGCCCGAAAAAGAGACCTGGGGCTCGGCAGCGCCGCGATCGAGCGCCGAGCGCGAGACCCTGATGCGATGCGCGACCTCGGCACGGACCTCGTCGGCCGTCCGGCCCGAGTAGAAGGCATCCCTCGCCACGAGGTAGTCGGCGAAGCCGAGGCCGGATTCCGAGACCCGCGCGAGGAGCTCCTCCGCCGTCGAGAATTTCCAGTTCATCTTCCCTCCCGTCAGGACCTGAGCGAAGGCACGTAGACGACCTCGCGCACGGGCGGAAGGTCCCTGAGCTGGGCGACGATCGAGGCCGGGACGGCGCCGTCGACCTCGACCACGAGGAGGGCCTCGTCGCCCTTGTCCTTGCGGTGCGAGACGACCGACGCGATGTTGAAGCGGCTTGCCGCCAAAATGTGCGATACGATCGCTATGACGCCTACCTCGTCGTGGTGGAGGACGAGGATGGCCTCGAGCGAGCCGTCCAGGTCGGCCTCGAAGCCGTTGACCGACTGCAGCCGGATCTTTCCGCCCCCGATCGAGGCCCCGCGGACCCTCGAGTACTTGCCTCCGCCCCAGAGCTCCACGACGGCCGTGTTGGGATGGTAGCGCTCCGGCCCCTCGTACTCGGGCACGATCTCCACCGGGAAGCCCTCCTTGCGGGCGAGCTCGAGGGAGTAGGACAGCCGCTCGTCGTCGGGCAGGATGCCGAGGAGTCCGGCCACCGCCGCCTTGTCCGAGCCGTGGCCCCGGTAGGTCCTCGCGAGGGAGCCGTAGAAGGTCACCTTGGCCCTCTCGACAGGGTAGGGGAAGAGCTTCCTCGCGAGGAAGGCGATGCGCGCCACTCCCGCGGTATGCGAACTCGACGGCCCAATCATCACGGGCCCGAAGATGTCGAGGATGCCCACGTTGCCTTCTGCCATCGTCGCCCTTCCTTTCGCCTCAGCCCGCAGGCCGCGCGCCCGCGTCGCCCGCGCCTGCGTCGCCCGCGGGCGCCTCGCCCGCCGCCGCGCCGGCCGGTTCGAGGCCGTAGTCCTCGATCTTCTGGTAGAGGGTCTTCCTGCCTATGCCGAGGATCTCGGCCGTCCTGCTCTTGTTCCCGTTCTGGGCCGCGAGGGTCTCGCGGATGAGTATCCTCTCGGCGTCGGAGAGGGAGGAGCCCGAGGGTATCCTGATGTCCCGCTCCTCGCCCGAGGAACGCACCGAGGGGGGCAGGTCCTCGGCCTCGACGAGGCCCCCGCGGGCCATGACCACCGCGCTCTCCACGCAGTTGCGCAGCTCGCGCACGTTGCCCGGCCATGAATGGGCGTAGAGTGCCGACCTCGCCTTCGTGTCGAAGCCCTCGAGTTTCTTGCCGTTCTCGTCCGCGAACTCGCGGAGGAAGGACATGGCGAGGAGGGGAATGTCGTCCCTGCGCTCGCGCAGCGGCGGGACGTGGATGTTGACGACGTTGAGGCGGTAGTAGAGGTCCTCGCGGAAGCGGCCCTCGGCTATCTCCTTCCTGAGGTCGCGGTTCGTCGCGGCCACGATGCGGACGTCGGTCTCGATGGTCTCCTCGCCGCCGACGCGCTCGAATTTCCGGTCCTGGAGGACGCGGAGGATCTTTATCTGCACGTTCTGGTTGATTTCGCCTATCTCGTCGAGGAAGAGGGTGCCCTCGTTGGCGAGCTCGAAGCGGCCGCGCGTGCGCCCCTGTGCCCCGGTGAAGGCCCCCTTCTCGTGGCCGAAGAGCTCGCTCTCGAGGAGGCTCTCGGCGAGGGCCGCGCAGTGTACCTTGACGAGGGGGCCGCCCGAGCGCGGCGAGAGGTTGTGGATGGCGTCCGCCACGAGTTCCTTGCCGACGCCGCTCTCTCCCGTGATGAGGACGCTCGCCTTGGTGGGGGCGACGCGCCGGATGAGGTCGAAGACCCGCTTCATGCCGGCGCTCGAGCCGATGATGGAGCTCGTCCGCTTCTGCGCCTCGACCTCGGCCTCCAGCTCCTTGTTCTTGCGCGCGAGCTCGCTCGAGTCGAGGGCGCGCTTGACGAGGAGGGAGAGGTGGTCGAGGTTGACCGGCTTCGTCAGGAAGTCGAAGGCGCCGTGCCTCATGGCCTCGACCGCGTCCTCGATGGTGCCATGGCCCGTCAGCACGATGACGGGCAGGCCGGGGTAGCGGCCCGAGACCTTCTCGAGGAGCTCTCCTCCCGAGAGCGACGGCATGCGGAGGTCGGTGATGACGAGGTCGACGTCGCCGGCCTCGACCGCCCTGAGGCCTTCCGCTCCGTCGGCGGCGGTGCGCACCCGGTAGCCGTCGAGTCCCAGGGACTCCGCGAGGCCCTCGCGTATGTTCTTTTCGTCGTCCACGACGAGTATGGTGAAGCGCATCAGTTCCTCTCCTCGCTGCCGGCGCTGTCCCTGAAGGGGATGAGGCGCCTGTCCTTCTGCGGCACGGGGAGGCTGATCGTGAAGGTTGAGCCGTAGCCGGGCTTCGAGACCACGGAGATCTCGCCCTGGTGCTCCTTCACGATCTTGAAGGTGATGGTGAGGCCAAGTCCCGTGCCCATGTCCTTGGTCGTGTAGTAGGGCTCGAAGATCTTGGAGAGATCCTCTTCCGCTATGCCGGTGCCCGTGTCCTCCACCGAGATGCGTACCTCGTCGTCCTTCGCCTCGACGATGAAGACGAGGGTGCCCCCGTCCGGCATGGCGGCGAGGGCGTTCTTCGCGAGGTTGAGCACCGCCTGCTTCATGTAGCGCTTGTCGAGGAGGACCCGCGGTACGCCGTCGCCGATCCGCGTTTCCACCCTCACGCCTGCCTTCTCCGCCTCATAGCGGAGGAAGTCCGCGGTCTCGGTCACGAGGGCGCACGGATCGCCTTCGCGGAGCTCCACGTTCATGGGCCGCACCGCGAAGAGGAAATCGACGACGATCTTGTTGAGCCGCTCGATCTCCTCGGTGACGATCCCGAGATGGTGCTCGAGGCTCTCGACCGGGATGCTCCTCTTCCCCTTGGCGGCCTTCTGGATGAGCTGGATGCGTATCGATATCGAGCCAAGCGGGTTCTTGATCTCGTGGGCTACGCCGGCCGCGAGGGTCGTGAGCGAGGCGAGGCTCTCGGCGCGCCTGAGCTGGGCCTCGCGCCTGCGCTTGTCGGTGATGTCCTCGAGGTGGATGAGGGTGCCCTCGATGCGACCCTCCGAGACGAGGGGCGAGGCGCTCGCGGAGATGAGCCGGTCGCGCCCCTGCGCGTTGATGTCGAACTCGCGGTCGAAGACGCTCTCCTCGCCCTCGAGGGTCTCGCGCAGGAAGTCCGCAAGCTCGCGGTCGCCTATGCCGAGCCAGAGCGGCCGTTCCGCGGGGTCCGGTCCCTGTCCTGCGCCGAGGCCCAGCATGCGCTCGGCCGTCTTGTTGTAGATGATGGGCTGGTGCTCGCGGTCGCAGACCACGATTCCGTCGAGCATGGAGTCGAGTGCGGTCTCGAGCCTCTCGTTTTCGGCCGCGAGGGCGAAGAGGAGGTCCCGGAGCTGGCCCTCGTTCATCTTCGCGGACTTGGCGAGGGCCCGTTCGAAGAAGCGTCTCATGGGTTGCCCATCGCGTAGAGGAGGGATTCGGAGAGGAGGCCGGGGCTGCGGTTGAGGCCGGTGAACTGGGATCGCGCATCGCGGATCAGGGCCGCCCAGCCGTCGATGAGGATGAGGCCGTCGGTCCCGAGTCCGGGGAGGCGCAGCATCTCGCCGAGGAGGCCCGAGAGGGCGGCGAGGAAGTCGGGGAATGAAGAGGCATAGGCCTCGTCCTTGGAGCCGAAGTCCTTGGTCGCCTGCGCGAGGTCGGCCAGGGCGAGGGCGCCGAGCTCCTGCGCCGACTCGGGCGAGGACGCGAAGCGGAGGTCCTCCCCGAGGCACTCCATGCCCGCGATCGCCGCGTCAAGCTCGCCGCGCAGCGCCCTGCGGGCCGCGACCGCGCCGATGAAGGAGACCGCGAGCCTCCGGGCTTCCGCGGGCGGGAAGGCCCTCTCCTCGGCGAGGAAGGCCTCGATGGCGCCCGAGCGGCGGTTCCCCGACCTCGCGGCCTGGGCCCGCGCCGCGGCTTCCGGCGACGCCTTGAACACGCGTTCGAGGACCTCTGCCTCGTCCTCGGATCCGCGCGGGACGAAGATGTAGGGCCGCACCCGCGACTGTATCGTCGCGAGGAGGGCGCTGCGGCGCGACGACAGGAGGACGAACTCGACGCTTTCGGGCGGCTCCTCGAGGATCTTGAGCAGGGCGTTGCGCGAAGCGTCGAGCATGAGGTCGGCGTTCTCGATGACGATGGTCTTCATCCTGCCGAGGGGCGCAAGCCTGGCCCAGTAGCCGAGGGCCCTGATCTGGAAGACGGGCGTCGTGTCGGGGACGAAGGCCTCGAGCTTCTCGGCGGTGTCGGCTATCGCGCGAGCGGCCTCCGAGGCCCCCTCGCCGACGGGCTCCTCAGGACGGATGAGGTCGAGCTTCTCCTCGATGTCGCGGACGAGGGGCGCGGCCTTGGCGAGCCTCGTCTCCTCGCCCTCGAAGAGTACCGCGTCGAAGCGTTTCTGGAGCTTGCGTACGGCCCTGATGAAGAAGTAGGCGCTGGCCCTTCCGGGCGCCCGCTCGAGGAGGGAGAAGGCCGCCTCGATCTCCTCCGGGAAGGTCCTCGGGCCGAGGATGAGGAGGTCGGGATGCGAGAGCGAGCGGTGGCGGTTGCAGGCCGGGCAGGCGCAATTCCAGGTCGCCGGCTCGGGCACGCGTTCCTGGCAGGAGAGGATGCGGCCGATCTCGAGTGCCGCCGTCATCTTGCCCGAGGCCGTCGGTCCCGAAAGGAGGATCGAGGAGGGCAGCTCGCCGGCCGTGATGTCGCGCCTGAGCTGCGCAGTGACCGTTTCCTGTCCAATGAGGTTCTCGAACACTTTCCCTCCCTTGATGGCCGCTAGGGCTTCTTCGGCGCGGGCAGGAGGCCGGTGGGGTCCTTGAGCTGCGGAATGGTGCCCGAGCCGCCCAGGGCCTTGGCGATCTCCGGACCGACGAGGGGGAGGAGCTTCTGTGCGAAGACCGAGGTCGCGAGGATCTTCGAGGTATCGACGATGCCGCCCATCACCTGGAGGAGGATGAGGAGGAGCGATACCGCCAGGACCCCCTCGACGGCACCGAGCACGAGGCCGAGTATCCTGTCGAAGACGGCGAGGTTGGCCGCCTCGAGCCCTTCCTTGAGCATCGCTCCGAGGAGCTTGGTGAGGAGGAAGGCGAGGAGGAAGATCGCCGCGAAGGCGATGGCCTCGGGTACGGGCACCGTCGCCCAACGCGAATGGATGAGGGCCCCGCCCTGCTTGTAGAGGAGGAGGGCCACCGCCGCCCCGACGATCCAGGCGGCCACGGAGAGGATCTCGGCCACGAAGCCGCGCACGAGGCAGCGGATGGCGAGAACGATGATGATGCCGAGGCAGATCCAGTCAAGTACGGTCACGTCAGCCTCCAGTCCGTTCGAGGATGAGCCGAGCGGCCATTGTGGCCGCGTCGGATCCCGCAAGCTTCTGCGCGGCGAGACCCGCGGCCTTCCGCTTCCCGGCGTCGCCGAGGTACTGCCCGATCGCCTTGACGAGGTTGTAGGGAGTGGCGTCGTCGCCGACGAGGACGGTCGCGGCGCCGGCCGCCTCGAAGAGGCGGGCGTTGTCCACCTGGTCGCCCCGCGTGCCCGCGCCCGCGAGCGGTATGAGGACCATGGGCTTCGCGAGGGCGGCCGCCTCCCAGAGGCTGGCCGCCCCGGCCCGCCCCACGACGAGATCGGCCGCCGCGAGGATGTGGGGGAGCTCGTCGCGGATGTAGGCGTAGGGCCTGTAGCGCCCGGCCGCGACCGCGGCCTCGGCGGCGGCGCCCAACGTCTGGGACGCGTTGGCCGCCTCTCCTGTCTGGTGGACGACCATCGCCGACTTGGCGAGCTCGGGCAGGACGGCGAGGACGAGGTCGTTGACCTGGCGCGCCCCCTGGCTCCCTCCTATGAAGAGGACGACCGGAAGCCCCGGCTCCGCGCCGAGAATCTCCCTTCCCTTGCCGGCGTCGCCGGCGCGGATGGCGGCGCGGATGGGATTCCCGACGACGACGGCCCGCGAGGCGAGGGCGGGACCCATGCCGGCCCTGGTCTCCTCGTAGCTCACGAGGACGCGGTCCGCCCTGCGGGCGTTGAGCCTTGTCGCGAGGCCCATGGTGAGGTCGGACTCGTGGGTGAAGTAGGGTATGCCGAGCGAGGCGGCTGCCCTGCAGGGGGGAACGCTCACATAGCCGCCCTTCGAGAAGAGGAGGAAGGGCTTCTCGCGAGCGAGGATGCGGCGCGCGGCGAAGTAGCCCGCGATGACCCGGAATGCGTCGGCGAGGTTCCTGAGCGAGAAGTCCCGCCTGAGCTTGCCCGAGGGGATGGCGAAGTACTCGACGCCCGCGGCCTCGACGGTCTTCCGGTCGGACTCCTTCTTCGAGCCTATCCAGATGATGCGCCCGTCGAAGTCCTTCCTGAGGCTCTCGATTACGGCAAGTCCCGGGTAGATGTGGCCGCCCGTGCCGCCGCCCGTGAACGCGATGACCCTTCTGTCGCCCATCGTCAGTCCTCCTTTCCGAGGCCGAGGAGGGCCGCGTAGGCCGCGAGGGCCGAGTCGGGGCCTGCTGCGGGAGCCGCAGTGTCGCGCATCGCGAGCACCTTCTTCGCGAGGACCTTGCCGAGCTGGACGCCCTCCTGGTCGAAGCTGTCGAGGTTCCAGGCGAAGCCCTGGAAGGCCACCTTGTTCTCGTAGTGGGCGAGGAGGGCGCCGAGGGCTGTTGCGTCGAGCTCGCCGCCGTGGATGAGGGTCGACCAGCGGCCGCCGGGGAAGTCCTTGTTCCCGTCGGCGTCGGCCTTGCCGCAGGAGAAGGCGACGATCTGGGCCGCGAGGTTCGCGTCGAGCTTCTCGCGGCTCGTCGAGCCCTCGGAGGCGACGTCAGGCGACATCTGGTTCCTCCGGAAGCCGATGAACTGGAGGGGCACGACGTCGGTGCCCTGGTGGAGGAGCTGGTAGAAGGAGTGCTGGCCATTCGTGCCGGGCTCGCCGAAGACGAGGGGCCCGGTCCTGTAGGCCACCGGCTTCCCGAAGCGGTTCACCCGCTTGCCGTTCGACTCCATGTCGAGCTGCTGGAGGTGGGCGGGGAAGCGCGAGAGGGGCTCGGCGTAGGGCAGGACGGCCGTCGCCCCGAGGCCGAGGACGTTGCGCTCGTAGACGCCGATGAGGGCGTCGAGGAGGGCGGGATTCGAGCGGAGGTCCTCGTTGAGGGCGAGGAGGTCCTCCTCGTGGGCCCCGGCAAGGAGTTCGGAGAAGGTGTCGCTCCCGAGCGCGAGGGAGAGGATGGTGCCGCCCACCGCGCTCGTCGAGGAATACCTGCCGCCGATGTAGTCGTCCATGAAGAAGGAAGCGAGGTAGTCGGGGCTTTTTGCCAGGGGGCTCGTCTCGCTCGTGACCGCGATCATGTGCTTCGAGGGGTCGAGGCCGAGGGCCGAGAGGCGGCCTCGGACGAGGGTCTCGTTGGCGAGGGTCTCCTGGGTCGTGCCGCTCTTCGACACGAGGATGAAGAGGCTCGCGGCCGGGTCGATGGAGGCGAGGACGGAATCCGCGTCGTCGGGGTCGACGTTGGAGATGAAGCGCGCCGCCATCCGTAAGCGGCCCTTCGCCCTGGCCCAGCGCTCGAGGGCGAGGTAGAGGGCGCGGGGCCCGAGGTCGGAGCCGCCGATGCCGATCTGGACGACCGTCTCGAATTTCCTGCCCGTGGAACCCTTGAGCTCCCCGGAATGGACCCTGGCGGCGAAGCCGCGGATCTTCGCAAGCTCGCCCGCGTAGAAGGCCCCGTAGTCGCGGCCCTCCTTCACGACCTTGCCCGCAAGCTCGCCGCGGGTGAGGTGGTGGAGGACCATCCTCTTCTCGCCGGTGTTCATGACCTCTCCGGAGGAAAGCAGGCGGAACTTCTCGACAAGCTGGCCTTCCCTGGCCAGGCGCTCGAGCGCGGCCATCGTTTCGTCGGTCACCGGGCTGGCGGCCCAGTTGAACTTAAGGTCGCCGCCCATCGCCGTTTCGCAGGCCCTGACACGCCCCGCATCGAGCCAGGCGTCGGCCGGCCCGGGCTTGGGCAGACGCTGGAGCTCTCCGAAGGCGGAAGTCTTGTCCAGATCCGTATAGGCGATCATATCGGCTCTCCTCGGCATTCGTTTTCGATCGGCGTATCTTTACGATACATGAGGTGTTACCCTGCGTTACATGATATAGATGAGGCCTTCCTTCATCAAGATCCGTTTCTTTCCGAGAATGATGGTATACTCCTTTCCTGGAGAGTCCGGTGGCTTCACGTATAGAGCGGGTCGAGAAGGAATTCATCCTCGTTTCGGCGTCCGAATGCCAGACGCCGGCCCGGGTGCAGGCCCAGGGCAAGACCCTTCCCTGCGCCCTCGCGGCGGCGAGCAGCGATCTCGTCCGCCTCTCGTTCAAGGCCGGCGAGGCTTCCTTCCTCAAGGCCTGGGATACCGTCTCCGTCTACTTCGATTTCCGCGGACAGGGCTTCGTCTTCGAGAGCACCATCCGGAAATCCGCGGCTGCCTCCCTCGAGCTCAGCTTCCCCGAGAGCATGTACCGCGGACTCTCCCGCCGCTGGCCGCGGGTGGCTCCGCCCCGGGACCTCTCCGTGGAGATCATCCTGCCGGACGGCGGCCTCAAGCTGTCCTGTCCCCTGAGCAGGGAGTATGTGGAAGTCGACCTTCCCGCTTCCCGCGGCGGCCTCAGGACGGAGAGCCTCGGTGCCCTCATCGAGAGCTTCCAGGCCAAGGCCTCCGAGATGTGCGAAGAGAACCGGGTCGTCATGTTCAAGGAAGGCAAGGGGCCAGGCGAATTCGCCGACGAGCTCGTCGCCAGCATGGGGCGGGCCCTCTTCGTGCCCTCCTTCCTGAGCGGCCTTCCCCTCGTCGATCCCTATCCCGAAGGCCGGATCATACTCAAGGAAGAGATCGAGAACTTCGACGACGAGGCCTCGATCGCGCGCTCCGCCCGGCTGCGGGACTTCCTCGAGGCCAAGGGACGCGAAGGCTGGGCCGCCGCCCTCTGGTGCCCGGTGCGTTACTACCGCTATACCGTCGGGGTCGTATCGATGCTGAGCCGCGTCGATTCGCGGAAGCCCTTCGATTTCCGGGCCCTCGATTTCGCCTGGGATTTCTCGGCCCTCCTCGCCTGGTTCCTCAAGCGGCACGGCTACTACGACAATGGCCAGATGCAGCCCCTGCCAAGGCGGAGCGCCGTCGTCGACGCGAGCCCGACGGGCTTCCTCGTCGGCCTCGGCGCCGGGCAGCCGCGCTTCAAGCCTGGAACCTGCGTGGATCTCCGCGTGCATTTCTCCGGCGGCGAGCGAGCCTGCCGCGGCCGCGTCGCGCGGCGCTTCGACAAGGACGGGCGCTCCTACTACGGCCTGGCCCTCGAGGGCCTCGACGACGAGGCTGCCGTCCTCTTCTCGAAGGACCTCTACGGCGATGCTGCCTCGAGCCTCGCCGGCCTCGGAGGTTGACATGGGACCCTACGACATTCCCTATACGGATCTTTTCCTTTCTGTCCTCAAGGACTGGCGCGTCATCGCGGCCACCGTGGCCATCCTCCTCCTCTGGGCACTCCTGCGCTACGTCGGTGTCGTCTTCCGGCGGCTGAAGCTCAACCTGCCTCCCCCGCGCAAGATGCTCAGGAGCAAGAAGGAGACGCCAGCCGCGGAAGCCCCGGCCGAAGGAGCCGAGATGGAAGAAGAGGCCTGAAGATCCAGGGGCTCGATGGCCCCCCTCCTTCACTTTTTCGGCCTCTCCATCCTGGTCCAGCTTGTCTTGGCCGGATCGAAGTACCAGAACTCGTCGGTCGGCAGGGTGCGCTTCGCCCCGCCTCCATACAGCCACAGCCTCTTGTCCACGTCATCCCAGGTCAGGGTGAGCCAGCCTCGGTAGGTCGGCGCGCTCGGCGGAGAGAGCTTTCTCCAGGCGAGGGCGGCGGCATCGAAGAGCCAGGTGTCGTTCTGGGGCTTTTCCTTTCCACCCACGACGCCTCCGAACTGGACGCTGCCTCCGAGGTCGGGCACGAAGGCCAGGCCGGCATAGCAGGCCTGTTCCGGCCCTTCCGCGGTCTGGACGCCGCTCCATTCCCCGGTGGCGTAATCGAAGATCCAGGTCCGCGGGTCCTTGTTGCCTCCGCTGTCCCCTCCCGTGAGCACGAGCTTGTTCACCTTGGAGTCCCAGACCGCCTGGGAGAAGTTCCGCGGCGGGGGAGAAACCTTGGGCGACAGCCTGGTCCAGGTGAGGGCGCCGAGGTCGAAGATCCAGGTCTCGTCGAAATACTGGCCGGTGTCGGTGTTATAGCCGCCGAAGAGGATGAAGCGATCGTCCACGGGGTCGTAGACGAGGTTGCTGCCGAGCATGCCGGGGGATGGCGAGCCCTGGGTGGCGAGCTTCCTGAAGGCCTTGGTCCTGAGGTCGAGGGTCCAGGTGTCGTTCAGCTGGTCCACATCCATCGTCGCAAGGTTGTTCCAGCGGCTGTCGACGTAGACGACGGCGAGGCCCGCCGCGGGATCGAAGGCGAGGCAGGTATGGCACCTCTCGAAGGCCGGCTCGGGCGGCAGTTCGGCCCATAGCTTTTTCTTCGGGTCGTAGGTCCATACTTCGGTCGAATACGAACCCTGGTTGTGCTGCCCGAGGGCTATGGCCAGCACCTTGAGGTTCGTGTCCCAGAAGGCCTGGTGGTAGATGAGGGTCGAAGGCCCCCGCGGTCCGGCCGGAGCGCAGGCCAGGGCCAGCGCCATCGCGAGGATGGCCAGGGCAGCGAGGCCCCGGCGCCGGTACTTTTTCGAATCCATGTCCCCTCCGTTTGCCGAGAACCTCGGCGAAATCCGGAAGCGAAAGCCGGCCGACAGGCGTCGTGCCGGTTCCATCGGGAAAGATCCTGCCTTCAAGTATCCGAAGAAGCTCCGGGATGGTCAAAGGCCCGCCTGCGCCTTGCCGGGGCCAGTCGCCCCTTCCATGGTCCCCGTTCGGCGATCGCCACGATGCCCGTATGGACGGCCGCGCGCAGGGCCGCGACGGCGTCTTCCTTCCTCCAGCCCGCGAGCGCTCCCGAGCCCCTGCAGGCAGGAGGCTCCCCCCCGGCGCCCAGGAGAAGCCGTATGGCCTCACCCTCGGCGTAGCGGCGCGGATTGGATTCCGCGAAGGATCGTATCTCCGCTTCGCCTTCCGCAAGGGGGCCCGCCCGGCCATCGCAGACGTCGCAGCCTTCGCAGGGGGATCTCAGCTCCGCGCCGAGGAGGCCGAGGTAGGCCTCGCGCCTGCAGCCCGAGGGATCCTCTGCGCACCTGACGAGGGCCTCGCGACGGGCCCGTCGGGCCTGGTCCTCCTCGCGGGCCGGGGCCCTGCGGAGGTCGGGGCCGAGGATGAGGACTGCCCGCGCCGGAAGGCCGTCGCGGCCCGCCCTGCCCGATTCCTGCAGATAGGCCTCGACGCTCGGCGGCGGCTCGTAGTGGATGACCGTTCGTATGTTCCTTTTGTCGACGCCCATTCCGTAGGCGCAAGTGGCCGTCAGGATGCCCCCCTCGCTCCCGTAGAACCATTTCTCGGTGTTCTCCTTCTCGTCCCTCCCGAGTCCGGCATGGTAGAAGCGCACCTCGCGCGTGCCGAGCCTCGAGCGGAGCAGCTCCGCGAGGATCTGGACCCCTTCGCGGGAGGAGGCGAAGACAATGGCCGGGCGTTCGAGCCTTGCGATGAGCGACTCGACCGTCCGCTCGCGCGAGAGGCTGCGCGCCACTGAGTAGTGTATGTTCGGCCTGTCGGCGTCGGCGTCCACGAGGGTCGCGGGCTCCCCGCCGAAGAGGATGCGCGACACCGCTTCCAGCACGGGCGGGCTCGGTGGCCGTGAAGGCGGTCA
>Ga0209098_1002738_pt1 | contig 15279 bp, 10 predicted proteins | sample AD_JPNHW1_MetaG_FD_184429 | JGI IMG/M metagenome (GOLD analysis project Ga0209098, IMG submission 184429) | Active sludge microbial communities of municipal wastewater-treating anaerobic digesters from Japan - AD_JPNHW1_MetaG (SPAdes) (version 2) | ecosystem: Engineered > Bioreactor > Anaerobic... | reverse complement strand
CAGCCGAACTGGGGGACTATCTCGAGCTGTATCGGCTTGCGCCCGCCCTGCGGTCCCGCGTGGCCTTGGGCGAACTCCCGGATGATGCCGATGCCCTCGAGCGAGGCGACGATCTTGGTGACGGTCGATTTGTCGATTCCGAGCTGCTGGGCGATCTCGATGCGGCTAATGCCCTTGACCTGCCAGATGAGGCGGAGTACGCGGGATAGGTTGAGGTCGCCGGGGGCATTCAGTGTTTTCATGATTCAGGGTATGATACCAGCATGCCAAATCGATGGCAAGCGCAAGGCCGTCAATGGGTATTTTTTTATCGAGGAGTGGGGACATGGACGTATACGCTGCGGATTCACGACGGTATGACTCGATGCGCTATCGGCGCTCGGGGAAAAGCGGGCTGAAGCTTCCGGAGATATCCTTGGGACTCTGGCACAACTTCGGCGGCTTCGACGCGGCCGAAAACGGACGAGAGATTCTCCTTCGCGCGTTCGATCGCGGCATCACGCACTTTGACCTCGCGAACAACTATGGGCCGCCTCCGGGCTCGGCGGAAAGCTTCTTTGGATCGATGATGGAGCGGGACCTTCGCCCGTATCGCGACGAGCTCGTCGTCTCGACGAAGGCCGGCTACGGGATGTGGGCCGGGCCCTACGGCGACTGGGGCTCGCGAAAATATCTCGTGTCGAGCTGCGAGCAAAGCCTGAGGCGGATGAAGCTCGAGTACGTCGACGTCTTCTATCACCATCGTCCCGATCCGGAAACCCCGCTCGAGGAAACGATGGGCGCGCTCGATTACCTCGTGCGCTCGGGGAAGGCGCTGTACGCCGGGATATCGAACTATGGCCCCGAGGACACGAAGCGGGCCGCGCGGATTCTCCGCGAGATGGGCACGCCGTGCCTCATTCATCAGGCGCGCTACTCGATGCTCGACCGCCGCGTCGAGTCGGGCCTCTTATCCGCGCTCGCCGAGGAGGGCATCGGCGGCATCTGGTTCTCGCCGCTCGCGCAAGGTCTCCTTTCCGACCGCTACCTTTCGGGTTCCGTTCCGCCGGGCTCGCGCGCGTCGAAAGCCGTGTTCCTCAAGCCCGAGCGCCTCACCCCCGCGATGGTCAAGAAACTCAACGCGCTCAACGACTTCGCGCGCGACCGCGGCGAGAGCCTCGCGGGCCTCGCGATCAAGTGGCTTCTCGGCAAACCGGAAACGACCTCCGTGCTCGTCGGGGCGAGTTCCGTCGCGCAATTGGACGAGAACCTCCGAGCGCTCGAGGGAGCCCCCCTTGCCGAGGGCGAGCTTTCAGTGATAGAAAAGATGCTCGGGTTGCCCGAATAGGGCGGAGAAGGGGTAGATATGCTTTCCAGAAAAACAAAAATAGTGTGTTCGATGGGGCCGACGACGGAGTCGCTCGGGGTCGTCTGCGACCTTCTCCGCGCGGGGATGAACGTGGCCCGCTTCAATTTCTCCCACGGCAACCATGAGTACCACAAGGCCAGCATGGAACGCGTCCGCGAGGCCTCGCGGCTGACGGGAATCCCCTGCGCGATCCTTCTCGACACGAAGGGCCCCGAGATCCGTACCGGGCTCGTGGCGAACGACGGCAAGATCGACATCAAGGAAGGGGATATCTTCCTGATGACCAACGACGACTGCGAGACGGTCGCCGCCGGTTCCCCCGAGGCGGGGGGCGAGGGAATGCCGGGCCGCATATCGCTGAGCTGGAAAAAACTCCCCGAAGAGATCAGGCCCGACTGCCATATCCTCATCGCCGACGGGCTCATCGCCATGCTCGTCCTCGAGACCGACGGAAGGAGCGCGATCACCTGCCGCGCCCTCAACTCGGGAAAGATCGGCTCGAAGAAAAACGTGAACGTCCTCGGCGTCCACCCGGACGTGCCGGTCTTGAGCGAGCAGGACAAGAAGGACCTCGAGTTCGGCATCTCTATGGGAATCGACTTCATAGCCGCGAGCTTCGTGAGCTCCGCCTCGGACGTCGTGTCCATACTCCGCTTCATCGAGCCCTTCGGCTCGAAGGTCCGAGTCATCTCCAAGATCGAGAACGAGGAAGGCCTCGACAACATCGCCGAGATCATCGCGGTGTCCGCGGGCATCATGGTAGCGCGCGGCGACCTCGGCGTGCAGCTCGCGACGGAGCGAATACCCCTCGCGCAGAAAAAGATCATCCAGGCCTGCAACCTCGCCGGCAAGCCCGTCATCACCGCGACGCAGATGCTCGATTCCATGATCACGAACCCGCGCCCGACCCGCGCGGAGCTCACCGACGTCGCGAACGCGATATTCGACGGTACCGACGCGGTCATGCTTTCCGGGGAGACCGCGAATGGCTCGTACCCCGTCGAGGCCGTCAAGATGATGGCGAAGATCGCGAGCACCGTCGAGGGCTCGGACGAGTATCGGGCCAAGATGCGCCAGTTCCACCGCTACGACCGCAAGTCGAGCGGCATCGCCGAGATCATGGCCCACGCGGCGTACGACACCGCGACCGAGATCGAGGCGTCCGCCATCCTCACTCCGACGATCAGCGGGAACACCGCGCGCCTCCTGAGCACCTTCCGCCCGGAACAGCCGATCATCGCGGCGACGCCGATCGACACCGTGCAGCGCCAGCTCCTCCTGAACTGGGGCGTCGTCCCGCTTCTCGTCAAGATCGCCGAGGACTCGGAGGAAATGACCCAGAACAGCATGCGAGTGGCGATCGACGCGAACGCGCTCAAGCTTTCCGACAAAGTCGTCATGGTCGCCGGGATGCCGATCGTGAGCCCGATGATGGTTAACACGATCCGCGTCCTTTTCGTCGGCAACGTGCTCGCGCGCGGGAAGGCCGCCGGCGGCTCGCGCCGCGTTCCCGTCGAGCCGGACGTCCCCGGCTACGTCGCGGGGGACGTCACCGTCGTGCCTCGGGCGACCGGCCGCATCGTCCGCGCGGATAACCTCGAGGACGCCTTCGTCGCGCTCAGGAAAAAAGGCGGCGAGATCCTCGTCACCCGCAACCTCGACATGACCTTCGTCCCGATTCTCCGGGTCGTCACCGGGCTCGTCGTCGAGAACCCGACCGACATGACCGAGGAAACCCTCGCCATGATCAACCCGAACCTCGTTTGGGTGTCCGAGGTGCCCGGGGCCATGAAAACCCTCGAGCCAGGCTTCACCGTTACCCTCGACGCGCGGGAAAAGATAATCTACGAAGGAACCGTATAAATCCCTTTAGGGCCTTTACACGGTTTCCCGTATTTGCTATTATTGGGTTCCATATATCTGTAATACAGGGGTTTCCGAAACCCTTTCTGAAAGGTAGGTTTATTATGTCCCGGAAGTGTGAAATTTGCGGTAAGGGATCGATGAGCGGTAACAAGGTCAGTAAGTCCTATAACCACTCCCGCCGCCTGTGGAAGCCGAATATCGTCGCGGTGAAGACCGAGATCGGCGGTACGACCATGACCATCAAGATGTGCGCTCGCTGCCTGAAGAGCTGCCTGAAGAGCGGCTACGTGACCAAGAAGGTGTAATACCGGTTACGGAGCTAAAGCGCCAGATTTCTTATTGCCCTATGGTAATACGGAGCCCGTCATACGCGGGCTCTATTTTTTTGCCCTGATGCCCCGCGTTTTTGGCGATCCAGCGCTCGATCGCGACATGGGATGACTCATGGCAGATGTGGGTAAACCACGCCCGCTCAGGGCCGATTTTCTGGATGATCTCAAGCGCCTGGGGAAAATCGAAATGGGTTGAATGGGGCCGGATCCTGAGGGCGTCGATTATAAGATTACGCACCCCGGTTAGGAGCACGAACGACCGCTCAGGCAACGCGCTGCAGTCCGTCAGGTAGGCCGTGTCCCCGATTCGCCATCCGAGGATCTCAAGGTTACCGTGGAGGAGCGGGATCGGGGTAACGGCGACGCCCGCGACCGTTATGGTATTTGCTTCGCCGTCTTTTTCGCCGGTTTCGGCGACGGGGATCAGACTGATATGCGGCTTTCCCCCTCCCGCCTGGGTTTCCCGAAAGATATACGAGAATCGCTCGGCTATCTCGTCTATGGCCGCCTGGTTCCCGTAGACGGGCAGGTCGCGTTCGTGGGTAAAGATCCGTAAGTCATCAAGCCCATGGATGTGATCGGCGTGGGTATGCGTCACGAGAAGGGCGTCAACCCGATGAATCCTGGCGCGTAATGCCTGAATGCGAAATTCAGGGCCTGCGTCGATGAGGATGGTAGCGCCTGAGTCGGCTCTGATAAGGGCGCTCGCGCGGAGTCGATTATCGCGCGGGTCGCTTGAGGCGCAGACCGCGCAGTCGCAGCCAATGACCGGAATGCCGTGGCTCGTTCCGGAGCCAAGAATCTCGAGTTCCATGATGATGGTAGTGTAGGGTGACCGTTAGGGGAAGGTCAAGGGAAGCGAGTATACCTACCGGTAGGTATAGAACGAGGGTTGCATGCTACCTACCGGTCGGTATAGCAAATGCATTTAACCCTACCTACCGGTAGGTAGCCTACTCATTCTCCTTGCCTAAACAATCCAAATGCGGGTATTTTAAAGAGATATGGCAGCCGACAAAAAGCCCTCCGAGTTTATGGCCGTCCTCGACTATATCCTGAACCGCTCGAGCATCAGGGAGATCGACGCGCTTGAAACCGCCGTCGAGCGTCGGCGGCGCGACCTTGCCGCGTCCTCTGGCGTCATTTCCCTTGATCCCGCGCGCGCGGCGCGCTCGATGAGCGAGACCGTCAGGACCTCGATCAATAACAGCATGGACGGCATTAGGAATACCTTCCGCGAGTTCGCGATCAAGACGATTCAGAAGGAAGCGCCCGAACTGACGGAAGAGCAGATGCGCGAGCTCGTCGACTCGTGGATACCCGAGGAGATGTCGGTCGACGCCTCTGGGCGGGTTGCCTCTTCGTCGGGGGACCTTGACGGCATCCCGCTTGAGGGAAGCCGCGGTGTTGAGCGCGGGACTGGCCGGTACGTCGGGCTCGCGAAAAAGGGGCGGATTAGCGGGATTCCCTGCGACGCGATGTACGAGATGATCTGCCAATTCGTCTCGTATAGCGCCGGGAATATGCCGCTCGCGGACGAGGCGGCGCTTCGCGAGCAGGTCGGGGACTGGACGAGCGTGTATTGGAAGAAGTTCCCCCCGGAAATCAAGGCGCTCATTAAGGAATTTCTCGGCGGCGCCCTGACGGGGGCCGAATTCGATACGGAACTTTCCGGAATGCTGCAATAGGGGTAACACATGAAGGTCATCATCGTCGGAAACGGGATCGCGGGCATCAACGTCGCGCAGGCGCTCAGGAACGCGGGTCCCCAGGAAGGAATCGAGATCGAGGTGTATGCTGCGGAAGCGCATCCGTTTTACGCGCGGATCAGGCTCCCCGAGGTTCTCTCGGGCGCGTGCCGCCCCGAGGATATCACGTTTTATAAGCCCGACTGGTACGAGAAGAAAGGCATCGCGGTTAAAACCGGATACCACGTCGCGTCGATCGATCCCGACTCGCGGCGGATCGCGCTTCTCGACGGTACCACGGTTGAATACGACTATCTCGTGCTCGCGACGGGTTCCGCGGCGAACCATCCGCCCATTCCGGGCTCTCGCCTGGCCGGCGTGCATACCCTGCGCACCATCGAGGACGCGGCCGCGATTCGATCAAGCCTATCCGCGCATCCCGAAAGCGCGGCGGTCATCGGGGGCGGCCTTCTAGGCCTTGAGGCCGCGCGTGCGCTCAAGGACGCGGGCGCCCGATCCGTTCGCGTGTTCGAGCTTTATCCCCGGCTTCTCCCCCGTCAGCTCGACGAGACGGGCGCCGGCCTTTTGCTCAAGCGGTTCGCCGTGATGGGCATCGAGGTCGTGACCTGCGCAGAAACCGCCGAGTTCCTCCCGGCGGCGGACGATCCCGCTCGCGCGGGCAGTATCAGGCTTAAGGATGGACGGGAATTCCCGAGCGCCACGACGATCCTTTCCATGGGGGTAAAGCCCTCGGTCGAGCTTGCCGCGTCGGCGGGTCTCGCCGTAAAGCGCGGTATCGTGGTCGACTCATCGCTCCGGACGAATGATCCCTATATCTACGCGGTCGGCGACTGCGCCGAATTCTGCGGGGTCGTGTGGGGTATTATACCCGCCGCCCTCGAGCAGGCTCCCGTCGCGGCCCGGGCAATCCTTGCCTCCGCGGGGCTCATCCCCGAGTCGGCGGCGACGCCGTACGCGCAGACGGTTCCGAAGACGGCGCTCAAGGTCGCCGGCGTCGAGCTTCTGTCGCTCGGCAAGGCTGTCCTCACCGAGGAGGAAACCGCCTCGGGCGCCTATGAGGTGATGGAACGGGTGCGAGAGGCCGAGGGCCGCTACGAGAAATACGTGCTTGCGCGCGGCGAGGCATCGGCCGACGGGGAATCCCTGAAGCTCGTGGGCGCGATCGTCTACGGCGCCAAGAAGCACCAGGCCCCGGCGCAGAAGCTGATCGGAAAGGCAGTGACGCGGCGGGAGATCGAGGCGCTTCTCGACGAGTGAGGCGCTCCCTGATCGAGTTGTCGCTTGCTCGCGTCGCGTAACAAAAAACGGCTCGGGGATTATCCCTGAGCCGTTTTGCGTTTCTACTCGCTTTATCGTTCGCGGTACTCGAAGTAGTCGAAGTCCGCGGGTTTTCCCTCGCCCGAAAGGTCGGTGCATTGGAGCCCGACGAAGGTGCCGGTAAAGCCCCAGCCGGGAGCGGGGTAGTGCGTCGCACCCTCGTCCGAGATTCGGGAGATATCGAGTTCAGCCCCGATTGTGTTCCATGCCACGCCGTCGCGCGACCACGAGAACTGAAGGCGATCGCGGTTCGACTCTGCGCGGAGAAAGATGCGTTCCGAGGTGATCGCGGCGCCCGAATCGACGGCGACGCCTGCGTCGACCGGATACGACCAATGGTTGCCATCGGCGGAAAGGATATTGACGACTCGGCCGATACCTTCGTCGAAGCCAACGTAGAGCCAGTGGAAAAGCGCCGTGTTGTAGTACCAGATGAGCCCTGCCATCTGCTGGATGTTCTCGGGACGGAAGTCTAACGCCGTTTCGGCGCTTACGGAAAATGCCTGCGCGCGGCGCGCGATCATGCTTTGCCGGAATTTCGACGCGGGGCTTTCCGCCCCGTAGAGCCTGAGGTACCCGGGCCGCGCCTTGAGGCTGAGCCATTCGCGGGATATCGGGCGCCGGAGCGAGTTGAGGTGGATCGAGAGCTTGCCTGAGTCGAAGTCGAGCCGCGCGCTTTCCGGGGCGAACCGAACCTCGGGAAGGTCGGGACCAGGAACCTCGAGCGAGGCTTCCCTGCCGCCGCCCGAAACCCTGAGCCAGGGGCCCGAGTCGCCTTCGGGGGTAAACCACTCGACCTTCGTTAGGAATGTCTCGCGGCCAAGCGGGCAATTGCCCCGCTCGGTAAGGGGGCGGGCGCCCAGATGCGCGATATACCAGGAACCGTCCGCCGTTTCGACGAGCGAGCCGTGCCCGGTTTTTTGGATCGGGTTCGCCGGGTTTTCCCACGAGCTGATGACGGGATTGCCGGGCATCGTCTCGTAGGGGCCGTCGATGACCCGCGCGCGCGCGAGGGTAACGGCGTGCTCGTATCCCGTGCCGCCCTCGGCGACCATGAGGTAATACCAGCCGTCCTTTTTATAGAGATGCGGGCCTTCGGTGCACCCGAGATCGCTTCCCGCGTAGATGTTCTTGACGGGGCCGACGAGCTTCCGTTTCCGGGCGCTGTATTCCTGAAGGAGAATGCCCCCGAAGGCGTTCTTGCCCGCAGGGGAGCGATGGTCCCAAAGCATGTTGACGAGCCACTTACGGCCGTCGTCGTCATGGAAAAGCGACGCGTCGAAGCCGGATGAATTGATGTAGACGGGCTTTGACCAGGGGCCGGTGATCTTCTTCGCCGTGACGAGATAGTTCGGGGTATCCTTGAAGATCCCGTCGAGCGAGCGGACGTTCGAGTAGACGAGCCAGAATTGCCCGTCCGACCAGGAGAGGCACGGGGCCCAGACGCCGCCTGAGTCGGGGTTGCCGATCATGTCGAGTTTCTTCGCGTCGTCGAGCGGGTGCGCGATGAGTTCCCAATTAACGAGGTCTCGGGAGTGGTGGATCTGCACGCCGGGAAACCACTCGAAGGTCGAGGTCGCGACGTAGTAATCGTCCTTGACCCTGAGGATCGAGGGATCGGGATTAAAGCCGGGAAGAATCGGGTTGCGTATCGTGTTCATGGGAATTCCTTATGTATGGACATTGTAGCGGTTTTTCGAGGTTGAGGCAAATCAGGCGTTTTCCTGGCGTTGGGAGTTTATCGATTTACCGTGAAGGACGCGATCGGCGTCTATTGCGTATGCCTCACGCGCTTACGGCGCCTTTACCGCGTCCTTGACCGAGACCTGGGAGAAGACGGTATTTTGGTTCGCCGCCATGACGCGGAGGTCATTCGCCGTTCTCGAGAGGTGCTCGGACTGCAAGCCCATCTCGGAAACGGATATGGTGATTTCGTCGAGGCGGCTCTTCGTCGTGTTGCTCATGCTATCGATGACGTCCATGTTTTTCTTGACGCTCGAGCCGGCCGTCCTGATCCCGTCGATGGCCGTATCGATCTTCTTCATGGAGACGTTCGCGTCCTGCAGTATCGCGACGATCGAGTTGAAGGAGTCCTTGGTGTCTCGTGCGCGGTCGAGGTTCGCGGCTACTTGGTTCGTCCCGCTTTCGCTGACCGAGACGATGGAATCGAGGTTCTTCGTAACCTCGGACACGACGCCCTGAATCGCTTCCGCGGTGTGGCGCGATCTCTCGGCGAGGTTGCGCACCTCGCCCGCGACGACCGAGAACGATTTCCCCGCGTTGCCGGCGCGCGCGGCCTGGATCGAGGCGTTTATCGCGAGCACGTTCGTGCTTTCGGCGAGCTGCTCGATCGTCCCGGCGAAGCCCTCGACGTCCTTCATCTTCTCCCGAAACTCCGCGAGTTCCTTGCCGATGGCGTCGATCGCGCCCTTGAGCTTTTGCGTCTCGACGTAGGTTTCGTCGCTCGCGCGGGAACCATCTTGTGACTCGGTCGTCATCCGCCCGACGAGGGCGCCGTACTCGTCGATGGCCGACACGACGCTTTCGATCATCGCGTTGAGGCCCGAAAGCTCGGCGTCGTTGGCGTCGAGCCTGCTTTTCTGCTCGCCGATGTCCTCTTTGATGCCCGATATCGCGCCGCCGATTTGGACGGTCGAGCGGGAAGATTCCTCGGCGGCCGCCGCGAGGCTATGGCTCGACTCGGCGAGGATCTCGACGTTTTCGATCATGTTGAACACGAGCTCGCGGAAGCTGAATGGCTCGGTGTTGAGCGTCGTGACGGCGAGCCCCGAGTCGACGGCCTTGTTGACCGTCTCGACGATCGCCGGGTCGTTGATCGTCAGCGCTATCCCGTCGAAGCCCTTCGCGACGAAGGACTCGATCGCCGGGTTAAAGAGCGAGGCCCTGCCGAAGTCGCCCCACGTATTGAAGACGTCGACGATCTCGACTTCGGCGTCGTAGTCCGCGAGGAGTTTCTTCGCGGCCTCGCCGCCGCGGTTCAGTCCCTCGAAGAATCCGTTCGAGAGGGGGAGTATGAGCGCGAAGCGATACCGATTTTGCGACTTCCGCTTCTCCGGCACGGCGAGCTGCGCCTTTTCCTCGTCCTTGAGAATGCGGCATTCGCGCTCGTCGTCCCAGTAGGTGCGGTAGTTCTCGGCGTCGATGACGAGCGGTTCCATGAAGAGCTTCGGGCTCGCCGGGCGCCATCCGGTCTCGCGGGCGTTATAGAGGTGGACGAGCGCGTTGTAGGCTTGAGCGAAGGAGTTTTGCTCGATGAGGCAATCGATGCGCCCTTCCTTGAGGAGCGCCATGTTATCCGGCATGGCGTCAAAGGCGACGAGCCTGACCTGCTTCCGGGCATTTTCCTTGAGCGTCTCCGCGACCGCGACGGGGGTATGCCCGTCGGTCACGAAGAGGAGGTCGATCGCCGGGATCTTCTCAAGGACGCTCGCGGTCGTTACCTTCGCGCTGTCGCGGTTTCCGCCGCCCTCGAATGTTCCCGCCCAAACGATGCCGGGATAGGTCGAAAGGCAGTCAAGGCAGCCCTTCATGCGGAGCACGTGGTTCACCTGATTGTACGAGGGAATCTCGCAGGCGACGGTTCCCTTGCCGCCGAGGATTTTAGCTATCCGCTCGCCGGCGGTCTTTCCTTCCTGGTAGCTATTCGCCCCGGTAAAGCAGATGCGCTTTGAGGGCACGGCGGTCGACGAATTGAAGTCGTTGATGTCCGTCGCGAGGATTTCCGCGACCGTCTTTCCTTCGGGAGTGAGGGGCTCCATGTCCGGATGCTTGATTTGGATTCTCAGGTCGCCCGACGCGAAGGTCGATATCCCGCGCCCAAGGCGCGTCGCGGCCTTCGAGATGGGGCCAGAGAGGTCGGCCTTTAGCTTGCCGTGGCGACGTTCGGCGATGGCGAAAAGCGCCGCGGAAAGCATTGAGGCCGCGCAAGCGGTTATTGAGAGGATCATGGGGAGGACGCGCGGATACGCGAGGTAGGCGCATGCCCCGGTTAAGGCGATGGAAAGCGAGGGCGCGAGTACGCGAAGAACTTTTCGAGACATGCGGGCCGTCCTTTTTTATCAGGATACGGTCGTTTGTTTGCGTTGTCAATGTTTTTTTGTCATCGCTTATCGCGGTATTTTACCGTGTAAACCGCGGGGAAAATGGATCTCAGGGAATATGAACGGACAAGGGGGCTCCCGCCATGGGCGCTATCGCGATTGGCGCGTGCCTACTTTCCCATCGCCTTGATCTCGGCGATGCGGTCGCGGATCGTGGCCGCTTCCTCGAATTGCAGGAGCTCGGCGTATTCGGCCATCTGCTTTTCCAATTCCTTGACGAGCTTCTTCCGTTCCTCCGGGATGAGGAGGTTGTAGCTCGAGACGAGTACGCCCGACTCGATCGTCGCGGCGTCCTTCTTGACCTCGTTCTCGCGGGTTAAGAGGTCGTCGACCGCCTTCTTGATCGTCGTCGGGGTGATGCCGTGGCTCGCGTTCCACGCTTCCTGGATAGCGCGCCTTCGGTCGGTTTCGGAAATCGCTTCCTTCATCGCGTCGCTCATGTGGTCGGCGTACATGACGACCGATCCGTTGACGTTTCGCGCGGCGCGCCCGATGATCTGGATGAGGCTCGTCGCCGAGCGGAGGAAGCCGATCTTGTCGGCGTCGAGGATGCCGATGAACGAAACCTCGGGAAGGTCGATGCCTTCCCTGAGGAGGTTGATGCCGACGAGGATGTCGAACTCGCCCGCACGGAGCCCTTTGAGGATCTCGACGCGCTCGATCGTCTCGACCTCCGAGTGGATGTACTTAACCTTGAGGCCGAGCCCCGAGAGGTAGTCGGTAAGGTCCTCGGCCATGCGCTTGGTGAGCGTGAGGATGAGGCTCCGCTCGTCGCGCGCGATGCGGTCCTTCACCTCGCGGTAGATGTCCTCCATCTGGCCCTCGCTCGGCCTGACGGCGATCTTGGGGTCGACGAGTCCCGTCGGGCGGATCACCTGCTCGGCGACGCGGCTCGAGCGCTTGAGTTCCTCCGCGCGCGGAGTGGCCGACACGAAGATTGCCTGGTTGAGCATCGCCTCGAACTCCGCCATCTTGAGCGGCCGGTTGTCGAGGGCGCACGGAAGCCTGAAGCCGAAGTCGACGAGGTTTTGCTTGCGGGAGCGGTCGCCCTCGTACATCGCGCCAATTTGGCTCAAGGTGACGTGGCTCTCGTCCATGAAAAGGAGGAAGTCGTCGGGGAAGTAATGGAAGAGCGTCGCCGGCGGCTCGCCGACGGCGCGGTTCGCGATCGGCGCCGAATAGTTTTCGATGCCGGGGCAGTAGCCCATCTCGCCGAGCATCTCGAGGTCGTACTCGGTCCTCGTCTTGAGCCGCTCCGCCTCAAGGATCTTGCCCTGCGCCTTGAAGCGCGCGAGCTGCTCGTCGAGCTGTTCGCGGATCCTTTGGAGCGCGTTCGGCACGGCGTCTTCCTTCATGACGAAGTGCTTCGCCGGATAGACGGAAAGCTCGTCGAGCTCGAGGGTCGTCTCGCCCGAGATCGGGTCGAACTTCTTGATGCGGGTCAGGGTGTCCCAGTCGAACTCGAGGCGGTACGCCTCCTCGAGGTAGGCGGGAAATATCTCGAGGGTGTCGCCGCGTGCGCGGAAGCGTCCGCGCTCGAGTATGGCGTCGTTCCGCTCGTACTGGAGCGAGACGAGCTTTTTCTTGAGCTCGCCGAGGTCGACCTTGTCTCCCTTGTCGAAATGTATCCGCATGTCGCGGTATGACTCGGGCATCCCGAGGCCGTAGATGCACGACACGGTCGACACGACGATCACGTCGCGCCGCTCCATGAGGCTAAAGGTCGCGGAGAGCCGCATGCGGTCGATCTCGTCGTTGATCGCCGCGTCCTTCTCGATGTAGAGGTCTCGCGCGGGGACGTATGCCTCCGGCTGGTAGTAGTCGTAATACGAGACGAAGTACTCGACCGCGTTGTCGGGGAAGAAGCTCTTGAACTCGCGGTAGAGCTGGGCGGCGAGGGTCTTGTTGTGGCTCATGACGAGGGTCGGCCGCTGGACCTTCTCGATGATCTTCGCCATCGTGAAGGTTTTGCCCGAGCCGGTGACGCCCTTCAGCGTCTGGAATCGGTCGCCCGCGAGCACGCCGTCGGCGAGCGCCTTGATCGCCTCGGGCTGGTCGCCCGACGGCTCATAGTCAGAAACAACCTTAAACGGTCTCATGCTTTGCTATTCCTTTCAGAAGTGCCGTACCGTGCGCGCGCGGGGAACTCTCCCGCGCGATAGGCTGCGGGCGTTCCGTCTCCGTCAGTTCGTTCGCTCGGCGAGGGTGATCTTGAGCGAGATCTGCTGCTTGCCGCGGAGCACGGTGATCTCGACGGTCTCGCCCGGCTTTTTCGACTCGAGCGCGGAGTAGTAATCGGTCAGGCTCTCGACCTTCACGCCCGCGATCGAGGTGATCACGTCGCCGCCGAGGAAGATGACCGAGCTCGAGTTGCCCGACCCATAGCGCACGGCGTCGGCGCCGCCCTTGAGCCCTGCCTTCTCCGCGTTGCTGCCCGGGCCGACCTTGGAGACGAGGAGTCCCTTGTCGGTTGAGAGCCTCGCGTAGTTCGAGATGGCGGGGTTGAGCTGCACGAGCTCCGCGTCGATCGAGCCGCGCCTGACCATGCCGAACTGGATGAGCTCGGATACGACGCGCTTGGCGGTATTGACCGGGATCGCGAAGCCGATGCCCGCGTTACTGCCCGAGGTCGAGTAGATCATCGTGTTGATGCCGATCATCCTGCCCTGGGTGTCGAGGAGAGGGCCGCCCGAGTTTCCGGGGTTGATCGCGGTGTCGGTCTGAATCATGTCCTTGATGATCGTGCCGGCCTCGGTCTTGATCGGGCGCCCGAGGGCGCTGACGATGCCGGTGGTAAGCGTGCGTTCGAGACCGAAGGGGTTCCCGATGGCGAGGACCTTTTGCCCAACCTTAAGTCCGCCCGACTCCCCGAACGGGATGGTTTTGAGAAGCGTATTCTTCGGGGGATCGAACTTCAGGACCGCGATGTCGTTCTCGCGGTCGACGCCGATCACCTTTCCCTCGTACTGGCTGCCGTCCGAAAGGGAGACGAATATCTTGACGGCGTCCGAGATGACGTGGCTGTTCGTCACGATGTAGCCGCGCGTGTCGATGATCGAGCCCGAGCCCGAGCCGCCTTCCTGCGGTACCGGCTCGAGGAACCAGTTGATGCCGACGATCTCGGTCGTGATGTTGACGACGGCCTCGTTCGCCTTCTGGTAGACCGTGATGTTCTGGGTTTCGTCCTGGGTGTAGCTGGTGTTCGATTCGCTTACCGTCAGCGGTTCCTGCGGGACGTTCGTTTTGAGGGTAAAGGTCGAGCCTGAATTGGAGGACCCGGAGGAGATGATGTCCGCTCCCGTCGCCGAGGCCTGAAGACTTGCCGCTTGCTTGTCGGAAGTTTGCCCCTGCCGGGTGAGCGCCCTGAAGGCCCCGCCAAAGTCCGCGTCGCGGATCAGATAGGCGCCGGTAAACGCGACTGCCGCCGCGATGCACGCGATGCCGATAACCTGGGTTCTGCTGTAGAGACGCATTTTTTTCTCTCCCCTTATCGCTCAAATATAGAAAAAAAAGAACGAAGTGGCAATTACGTCCCTATACTACTCCGTATCCGCGATATCCGCTACCGGGGAACGCCGAAAGGCGCGCGCGGGGAAACCGACTGGTTCGCGCGATTCGACGGAATAGGCGCAAAAAAAACCGGAAGCCCCCTTATGGACGCTTCCGGTTCTCTTTTTCTCGTTGCGCGATCGAGTAAGGCGATTCGCGCGCTATATGATTACTTCTTTCCGGCCTTCTTTGCGGGCGCGGGCTTCGCGGCGGGTTTCTTGGCCTCGGCCTTCTTCGCGGGCGCCTTTACGGCCGCTTTCGCGGGAGCGGGCTTCGCAGAAGCCTTCTTGACGGCGGGAGCGGCCTTAGCGGCGGGCTTGGCCGCGGCTTTCGCGGGGGCCTTCTTGGCGGCGGGAGCCGCTTTTACCGCGGGCTTCGCGGCGGCTTTCGCCGGGGCGGCCTTAGCGGCGGGCGCGCTCTTTCCCTTTCCGCGCTCGAGCATCAGGGTCTGGGTCGGCTGGTTGCACACCTCGTCCGGCCCGTAGTACTGGATCGCGCCGGGATAGGTGAAGCTCGTCGTGATCGCCCACTCGTCGCGGTTCTTGGCAAACTCCTTGAAGGGCTTGCCGTCGAGCTCGACGAGGGCTTTCTTGATGACCGGCTTCTGCGAGCCGTGGCGCTGTTCCATGTTCATCATCATCGTGAGGGGAACCCCTCCGGCGATCCAGTCCTTCGCGGGCGCGGTAAGGTTGCGCACGGAGGAGAGGTACCCGGTGAGCCCGCCGGCGATGAGGAGGAAGGCGGTGAAGCCGAGGGCGTAGCAGTAGTCGGCGTCGAAGTTCGACGGGAATGCGCAGCGGCCCTCGTAGCCGAAGAAGTGCGCGTAGGAGCTGAACTTGCCCTTATAGGTGCCCGCTTCCTTCATCTCCTTGAGGCGTCCCTCGACGAGGCTGATGAGGAGCTTCTCGGTCTCGATGCGGGAGACCTGGACGTTTCCGTGCGGGTCGCGGTCCATGAGGAACTGCTTGGCGATCTCGACGGGGAGGGTCATGAAGGTCTCGGCGGAGGCCTTGGAAAGGTTCTTGTTAAGCCAGGTC
>Ga0209098_1002735_pt1 | contig 15284 bp, 10 predicted proteins | sample AD_JPNHW1_MetaG_FD_184429 | JGI IMG/M metagenome (GOLD analysis project Ga0209098, IMG submission 184429) | Active sludge microbial communities of municipal wastewater-treating anaerobic digesters from Japan - AD_JPNHW1_MetaG (SPAdes) (version 2) | ecosystem: Engineered > Bioreactor > Anaerobic... | reverse complement strand
GGAAGGCGGCCGAGGCGTAGAGTATCTGGTGGTTCTCGGTCCAGGTGCAGAGGGAGTCGATGCCGGGCTCGCCGGGCCAGTACTTGAAGCCGAGGAGGACGGCCTTCGCGCGCACGAGGAGGCGGGGCGGCACGCCTGCGGCAAGCGTGGGCGTGAGGAGGAGGCGGAGGTAGGCGTGGGCTATGAAGTCCGCGCAGTCGCGCCTCGCCTCGATGTAGTCGAGGCCGGCATCGAGGACGCCCTCGTGGATGGGAAGGCCCGCGAGGGCGCGGGGCAGCTCGAAGAAGGGAGCCTTGAGGTTGGCCGGGGCGGGCGAGGCGCGGCAGAAGGCGAGGAAGGCGGAACGGCGGAGCTCGAAGGAGGCCGCGTGGTCCGCGGCGCCCTTCCATTCGGGCGCCTCCTCGACGAAGGGATCTTCGGGACCCGTGGCCGGGTAGGCTTCCGGGGCGGGGGCCCCGAGGTGGAGGGAGAAGTCCCGGGTGTTGTAGACGGAGGAGATGCGGCCGGCCCTCGTCTTCTCGGCCTCGATGGCGGCGAGGAAGAGGGCGGCGAGGCCGTAGCTCACGTCGCGGCCCCTTGGCACGGCGAGGTAGCCGAGCCGCGGGAGGACGTGGAGGGGGATGGTCGGCAGGGAGATCTCGCCCATGGAGGGCGGCGAGTCGGGTTCGCCAAGGTTGTCCGCGAGGGCGTCCCAGGCCTTGAGGCCCGCTTCCGCATAACGCGGCCCGAGCCAGCCCTCGCGCGAGGCCCTGAGGAAGCCCGCGGCGACGAGGGCCGTGGCCGAGGCCTCGCGGTAGCTGCGGCTTTCGGGCTCGAGGAGGGTGGTCCAGAAGCCGTCGGGATGCTGGAGGGGCAGGAGGGCCTCCGCGAGGCGGCGGAGGACGCCCTGGATAGTCGCGGCCTCGGGATGGCCAGGGGGCAGGCTGCCGAGGATCATGGGGAGGGAGGCCATGACCCAGCCATTGCCGCGGCCCCAGAAGACGGGCCCGCGGGGCTGGGGGCCGCCCCTGCGGACCCACCAGCTGTGGCGGAAGAGGCCCGAGCCCGGGTCCTGGAGCAGCGAGGCGTAGAGCCTCGGCTGGCGGGCGCCGAGCTCGAAGAGGGCCTCCTCGCCCTCGTCCCTGCCGCGGCGCAGGGCGAAGAGACCGAACATCATGAGGGAGTCGACCCAGACGGAGGCCGGGTAGAAGCGGCCCTCGAGGGAGTGGCCGAGGTGGTTGGGAGCGTCGCCCACGACGCGGGGCTCGGTGAGCATGTAGCGCCCGACGTCCTCGACGAGGGAGAGGGCGCCCGGGTCCCCTGTACGCTTCCAGACCGCGTGGGCGACGAGGCCGGGGGCGCAGGTGTCGCTCTGGTCGATGGCAGGGCGATGGGTCGCGAAGCGGTCGCAGTAGGCCTTGCAGAGGGAGAGGTAGCGTTCCTCTCCGAGGAAGTCGTCGAGCTCGGAGAGGGACCAGAGGTAGAGGGCGTCGCCCCAGGACCAGTGGAGCCTGGCGGGGTCGGCCCGCCCCGCGCTGAGGTCGGCGAGTTCGAGGACCCGCTGGAATTCCGCCGTGGGCTTCACGTCAGTTTCCGTCGCGCGTCGGCGCGCCGCCCGCCTGGGAGCCGCTCGCAAGGGCGCCGCTCGCAAGGGCGCCGCCTGCCAAGGCGCAGGACTCGTAGGGGTGGCCCGAGAGGAGCTCGCAGACCGCCTTCGTCTCGGGGGTCACCTCGGCGGGCGAGCCGCCCGCGCGGAGGCGGACGAGCTCGGCCTCGAGGACGGCGTGGGTCCTGGGCGTTACGCGGAACCAGAGCGAGGCCGCGATGCCGAGGAGGAGGAGGGCGGCGGGCACCGTGATGAAGAAGGCGAAGAATTTCGAGAGGGTCGCCGGGGCCTGGGCCTGGTTCGAGACGAAGCCGATGGCCTCGAGCATGAAGCCGATGGCGGGGAGGGCGATGAGGCCCTGGACGATCTTGCGGAGGAGGGTCATGGCGCCCGCGTAGACGCCGGAACGCTGGCGGCCCGTCATGAGCTCGTCCACGTCGATCACGTAGGGGAGGATCATGTAGGGGATGAGGACCCCCGCCGAGGTGCCCATGCCCATGAAGGCGCAGACGAGGACGATGCTGGCGACGGGCGCGTCCGGCCTGAGAAGGGCCGTGCAGCCCATGGCCAGGGCCCATATCGCGAGGCCGATGCGGTAGGCCAGGGCCTTTCCCTTGCGGTTCGCGAGCATCGTGTAGAGGGGCATCATCGCGATCTGGACCACCATGAGGCTGCCCATCGCGACGGAGTAGAGCTTGGGGCGGCCCAGGTAGTAGGTGAGGTAGTAGGTGAAGAGGGCCATGAGGACGTCCATGGCCGTGTAGGCGAGGACGTACATGAAGAACTGGACCCTGAAGGTCCTGTTGCGGAAGATCGTCGCGAAGTCGCGGAAGATGTTGACCTCTTCCTCCTCGACGCGGCGGGCCTCGTTTTCCCAGGTGCCGAGGTAGACGAAGACCCAAGGCAGGGCGAAGAAGAGGCCGAAGGCGATGCCCATGGCGAGGTGGCCGCGACCCGGGTCAGAGGGGAAGGCGTCGATGATCATCTTGGGCACGACGGCCGCGATGAGGGACGAGAGGCCCGAGAAGAGGAGGCGCGAGGTCGACAGCCGGTTGCGGGTCCTGAAGTCCGAGCTCATCTCCGCGGGGAGGGCGGAGTAGGGCGTCATGACCATGGTGAGGGCCGCGTCGAGGAGGATGTAGGCGAGGAGGTAGTAGGCGAAGAGGAGGGCCTGGCTGTCGCTCCTGATGGGAACCCAGAGGAGGGCGAAGGTCAGGGCTATGGGGACGATGCCCCAGAGGAAGTAGACCCTGCGCCGGCCGCGCTTCGACTTCGTGTGGTCGGAGAGGAAGCCCATGATGGGATCGGATATCCCGTCCCAGATCTTGCCCACGCCGAACATGATGCCGGCCAGGGCGGGCTTCATGCCCACGACCTCGGTGAGGAAGAACATGAAGAGCATCCCGACGATGAGGAAGGCCCCGCCGCCGTAGATGTCGCCGATGCCGAAGCCGATGACGTTCCTGAGCCTGACCGGGCGTTCAGCCGCCGGGGCGCCCTGGACAGCAGTGTCGCGCATATCGTTCATTGCTTTCCCTCCGGGTTGTTCCACCGCCCGCCATCGTATACCCGGCCGGGCCGGAAAGCCAGCGTAAGCTGCGGCAGGAGGCATCCGGGCGTTGTCCGATTCGCATGGTATACGGGCCGGAGTGGCGCTATACTCAGACTCGATCATGATTACCCTCCAGGCTATCTACATCGCCCTCGCCGTCTTTGGCGTCGGCGTCACGGTCGTGGACCTCTTTGGCGCCCTCGACCACGCGGGCCAGGACGATTCCGGCCACGGCGACCATGACGGTCATGGAGGCCATGACGCCATCGGCCATGACGCAGCCCACGACGTCGGCGGCCACGAGGCCATCGGCCACGAGGCCGCAGGGCATGAGGCCGGGCAGGGCGGCCATGACGCCCAGGGCGGGCACGAGGCCCACGGCCATGGAGGCCGCGGGGAGGAAGGCTCTGTCCTCGGCCTCGCGCGGGCCGAGCAGGCGGGACTCAGGAAGAGCTCTTCCGTCGCCCGCTTCATCGGCGCCCTCAGGATGGGCGTCTACTTCTCCCTCGGCGCGGGCCCGACCGGCCTCGTCGCCCTCGCCACGAAGATCCCGCCCGCCATCAGCGTCCTCTGGGCGGCCGCCACGGGCGTGGCCATAGCCGTCCTGGCCCGCGTCCTCAGGAAATTCCTCCGCCGCGACCTCGACTCGAGCTTCAAGGCCGAGGACTTCCTCCTCGAGGAAGCGACCATAACCGTGCCCGTCGCGCCGGGGCTCGTGGGCCGCGCCATGGTCCGCAAGTTCGGGGCCCAGGCCGAGGTCTATGTCCGCGCTACCTCGGGCGATACCGCCTACGAGCGCGGCGCCCGCGTGCGCATCATCGATTACCAGGACGACGTCTACATGGTCGAGAACGCGGACGAGGAGCACCTCGTCCGCTGACCGGAAAAAGGCAAAGGAGGCATCGCGTGGACTTCCTCTCGTCGATCGGGGGCATAGTGGGCGGCATACTCGGAGTGGCCGCCTTCTTCGCCCTCCTCGGTATCCTCAAGGCGACCATCAAGGTCGCCCCTCCCGACAGGCTCCTCGTCGTGACCGGCCGCAGGGCCGTCCGCGGCGGCAAGTCCTTCGGCTTCACGGTGGAGCGGGGGCGCACCCTCGCCATCCCCTATTTCCAGTCCATCGGCTCCCTCGACCTCGGGGTCTTCCCCGTCAACGTCCGGGTCGAGGGCGTCAATTCGGCCAACGGCATCACGGTCGGCGCCGACGCGACGGCCTGCGTCTGCATCGACGACGACGACGAGGCCATGCTCTACAGCGCCGTCGAGCGCCTCATGGGCAAGGACTCGGCCCAGATCCACGACCAGATCCAGCAGACCCTCGTCGGCAACTTCCGCGGGGCCCTGAACAAGGCCACGCCCCTCCAGGCCATCGGCATGGAGGATTCCGACGACGACAGCGCGCAGAACCTCCCCGCGACCACGGGCGCCGCCGCGCCCGGGACGACCGAGCCGACGGAAGCGGGCAACGTGGGCGAGCGCGCCCACTTCCGCGCCGAGCTCCTCGAGGACATCAACTCGGACCTGCGCTCCTTCGGCATGAAGGTCGTCTCGGTCTCCCTCCAGAAGATCTGGGACACCTCGAACTACATCGCCAACCTCGCCCAGCAGACCCTCGCCCAGAAGCGCCGCCAGGTCGAGATCGAGGAATCCCGCCTCAAGGCCACAGCCAACCAGGCCGAGTCCGACGCGGACCGCCGCATCAAGATCGCCAAGTCCCAGGCCGACGAGAAGATCGTCGCCGTGCGCCAGGAGCTCGAGGTCTACCGCCGCGAGTCCCAGGGCTCCATCCAGGAGGCCAAGCTCACCGCCGACCAGTCCATAGCCGGGGCGAAGAACCGCGGCGAGGCCCAGGTCCAGGCGGCCCTCGTCGACCTCCAGGCCCTGAAGAACCGCTCGGGCACGACCCTCGAGGCCTCGGCCCGCGAGGAGGCCGCGCGCATCCTCGGCGCCGGCGAGCGCGAGGCCGTCAAGATCCGCGAGTCGGCCCGCAACGAGGTGCTCGCGGCCAAGGCGGAACTCCTCTCGCGCTTCGGGGAGGACGGCGCCAGCGTCCTCTTCCTCCAGCAGAAGCTTCCCGGCCTCTTCGCCGCCTACAGCGAGAACGCCGGCAAGGCCGGCCGTCTCGAGAGCCTCGTCGTCATGGAGGGCGGCGAGCGCGGCGGCACGGCCGAGGTCGCGAACCGCGGCCCCCGCGCCTTCGCCGACTTCCTCGAGACCTTCGAGAGGGCCCTCGGCATCGACGTGAAATCCATCGCGAGCCCGGGCGCCGCGGGCAGCAAGGGAGGCGCAAAATGATCGGCTTCGTCATCGCGCTCGGCGGCCTCGTCGGCATCGCCGTCATCATCCAGCTCCTCACCAACATGAAGATCGTCGGCGGCAACGAGCTAGGCATCGTGTCGGGCACCGCGGCCGAGAAGGGCTTCCGCACCCTCTCGGGCGGCCGCGCCTTCATAATCCCCCTCCTCCAGCGCTTCTCGCGCATCGACCTCACACCCATCACCATCGAGGTCGTGGTCGACTCCGCCATCGCCGCGGGCATCGTGCCGCTCAACGTCAAGGCCACGATCTCCTTCGCGATTGCGCACAACGAGCTCGGACGCAGCCACGCGGTCACGCGCATCTCGCACATGGCCGCGGACCGCGGCAAGCTCACCAAGGTGGCGAGCGACATCATCGAGGGCCACCTGCGCGACTCCATCGCGTCCATGACTCCCGAGCAGGTCATGAAGGACAAGGACATCCTCGTGGCCAAGATGATCAACGCCTGCAAGGACGACCTCGAGAACATCGGCCTCGAGATCACGACCATGAACATCGCCGACGTGGACGACCACCGCCTGCCCGGCGTCGAGGAGCCCGACCTCTACATCGCCCTCCTGAAGCGCGTCCAGTCCGTCGCCGCGGAGACCCGGGCCCGCCAGGCCCAGGCGGAGGCCAAGGCCGCGAGCGCCGAGCAGTCCGAGGGCAGGCGCGCCGAGACCGAGGTGAAGAGCCTCTCCAACGAGCTCGAGAGCCTCAAGGCGAGCACCCGCGTCGCCGTCAAGCAGGAGGTCCAGCGCCAGACGGTCGGGGTCGAGGAGGCGAGCCGGGACGGAGCCGCCCGCGTGGCCGGCATCAGGGCCGAGATCGAGGCGGAGAAGCAGAAGATCGAGATGCTCCAGAGCCGCTTCAAGGCGGAGATAGTGACGCCCGCCTCGGCCCAGGCCGAGCGCATGGTCCTCGACGCGAAGGCCGAGGCGGTGCGCATGACGAGCAAGGCCCAGGCCGAGCTCGACCAGCTCGCCATCACCCTCGAGACCCTCTCCAAGGCGGGGCCCGGCGCGCGCAAGGCCTGGCTCATCGACAACTTCGACCGCCTGTTCGCGCCCTTCGCGGAGACCCTCTCGAGCCTCCCCGCGGAGCGCATAACTGTCCTCACGGGCTCGCCCATGGGGGACGAGCCCCTCTCGGCCATCCATCCCAACGCGGCGGCGATGGCGCGCAACGAGCTCATCGCGGGAGCCCTCGCGGGGCAGGCGGCGGCCCCGGCCGCGGCCCAGCAGGCTTCCGGTCCGGCCGCGCAGCAGGGCGGCCAGGGCAAGCCGAGGACCTGAGGTCCCGGGCTTCCGCGGAAGCGGATCCGCAAGACATCAAGGGCCGCGGGAAAGGCGTTGCGCCTCCCCCGCGGCCCTTTTTCTCGCCGCCGCGTCGCGGCCCCGGCCCTGGGCCGCTACACGAGGTCGTCCTCCGGGCCCGCGCCCGGAACGACCTGCAGGGCCTGTCCCCCGCCCTCGTCGCCGATCTTGAAGTAGGAGATCACGTCGAGCGAGCGCCTGGCCTGGCCCGAGAGCTCCTCCGAGGTGGTGGAGAGCTTCTCCGCGGCCGAGGCGTTCTGCTGCACGACCGAGTCGAGCTGGGTGAGGGCGGCGTTGATCTGGCCCGCGCCCGAGTCCTGCTCGCGGCTCGAGGCGAAGATCTCCTGCACGAGCTGCGAGGTCTTCTGGATGTCGGGGACGATCGAGTTGATGATCGAGGCGGCCTGCTCGGCGGACTGGACGGTCTGGGTCGAGAGGGCGGTGATCTCGCCGGCGGCCACCTGGCTGCGTTCCGCGAGCTTCCGCACCTCGCTCGCCACGACCGCGAAGCCCTTGCCGCTCTCGCCCGCGCGTGCGGCCTCGATGGCCGCGTTGAGCGCGAGGAGGTTGGTCTGCCGGGCTATCTCCTCGATGATGGTGATCTTCGAGGCGATGTCCCTCACGGCCTGCACGGCCTCGCCGACAATCCTTCCGCCGTTCTCCGCGTCGTCGGCGGCCTTGCGGGCGATGATCTCGGTCTGGGCCGCATTGTCGGCCGTCTGCTTGATGTTGGCGGCCATCTCCTCCATCGAGCTCGAGACCTCCTCCATCGAGGCCGCCTGCTCGGCGGCGCCCTGGCTCAGGGCCTGCGAGGAGCCGGAGACTCCCTCGGCCCCTCCCGCCACGTTGCGCGACGAGTCCTGGACTTCGGCCATGACCTCCCTGAGGCGCTGGACCATGGCATTGAGGGCCTTGGCCAAGGCGCCCACCTCGTCGGTCTGCTTGATGTCGAAGCGCCCCGTGAAGTCGCCGTCCGCCACGCGGTTCGCGTAGACCGCCGCCGCCTTGAGCGGCTTGACGAGGCTGCCCGTGAAGATCCACAGGAGGATGAGGGCGGCCGCGAGCACGATGATGCCCACGAGGACCTGCATGCCGACGCTCGCCTGGGACTTGGCGGTGAGGGAGGCGTCCAGGGCCCTGGCCTCGGCGAGGACGAGGTCGGTGGAGACGCGGATGAGGACCGACCAGGGCTTGCCCGTCCTGCCGAGGGTGATGGGGGCGAAGGCGCTCATCATGCCCGCGGTGAGGGCCGTGTCGATCACGGCCGTTCCCGACTCGACGTTCTTGATGATGAGGTCGGCCTTGTCCGGGAAGAGTTCCCTGACGCTCTTCCCGATCGTGTCCGGCTTGCTCGAGTTCGCGACGACGAGGCCGAGATAGCTCACCACGATGACCTCGCTCTTGCCCTGGTAGAGGGACTGCGAGACCTGGGTCGCGAGCTCCTGGAGGAAGTTGAGCCTCAGGTCCGTGCCCGCGACGCCGAGGAAGCGGCCTCCCGCGATGATGGGCACGGAGATGGTGGTGAGCCAGTCCTGCTTGCCCTGGACGATGTAGGGGAAGGGATCGAGGACGCTTTCCTTGAGGGTCTCCCGCGGGCCGAGGTACCAGCCGCCCTTCCGTACGCCGTTGGGATGGGTCGCCGCGCTCTCGTACTCGACGAGGGCCTGCCGCGCTATCTTGCCCTTCTCGTCCCGGTTCCAGTAGGGGATGAGCCGTCCCGTCTCGTCGTAGCCCGATTCGGTCCTGCCCGCGTAGAGCCTGTCCCTGCCGTCGAGGGCGTTGGGCTCCCAGGCGGTGTAGGTGCCGAGGAAGGTGGGATTGTCCTCGAGGACGCTCAGCAGTATGTCGCTGATGAGGGTACGGTAGTCCCGGCTCCCGCCCTTCGACGCCTCGTCGCGGAAGACCTCGAAGGTCCGGGCCAGGGTCCGGGCGGCGTCGAGGTTCTGCTGGATGGTGCTCTGGATGACGCTTCCCTGCTGGCCCGCCAGGGCGAGGAGGTTGTCCCTCGTCTGCCTCTCGACCAGGCTGGAGACGTTGCTCGAGACGAAGGACTGGGAGCTCTGCGTGGAAAAGAGGCCGTAGAGCAGCAGGGCGAGGGTCGAGGCGGCGAGGAAGGCCCCGGCCACGAGGGCGATCTTGAGCTGGATGGAGCGGATCTGCATCGCTGTTCCTCCTTGCGATGGGCCGCGAAGGGCTGAGAGGCGGAAGGAGCAGGCGCAGCGTTTGGCCCTTCACTAACTCTAGCCGAAGCAAGGACGCTGTCAAATGGCCTGGGCCCCGCAGGTCGCCGCCTCTCCAACGGCGCCTTGTTGCGGAGCGAGGCCGGATCTGCGATCATACAGGAGAGGCCCTTCATGGCCCGACGGAAGGACGCATGAACCATAGCCTGGATCTCCGGCCGCGGGCCTGCAGGCGCGCCGCCTTCGCCGCCCTTGTCCTGTCCTGCCTCTTCGCCCTCCTGCCGCGGCCCGCCGCCGCGCAGGCAGGCAGGACCTTGCGCGTGGGGCTCTTCCCCGCCGCACCCCTCGTGTTCCGGGACAAGGGGAAGCCCAGCGGGCTCTTCATCGACGTTCTCGAGTACTGCGCCAAGACCCTCGGCTGGAAGCTGGCCTACGTCGACGGAAGCTGGAGCGGGCTCCTCGACAGCCTCGAGCGGGGCGACATCGACATCCTGCCGGCCGTCGGCTACACCAAGGCCCGGGCCGCAGTCTACGACTTCACGAAGGATCCCGTGTACATCGACAGCGGCGTGGTCTTCACGAGCCGGAGCTTCGCCATCCATACGGTCTTCGACCTGCAGGGCAGGCGGATCGCCGGGGTGCGCGGCTCCCTCTTCACCGACGAGTTCTCGAGGTATGCGGAGTCCTTCGGCATCAAGTGCCAGGTGGTCCTCGTGGAGGACAATCCCGCGGTCATGCAGGCGATAGCGGATGGCCGGGCCGACGCAGGGGTCTGCATCTATTCCCTCGGCAACGAGCTCGCGAAGCGCTATCCCGTCCGGATCACGCCGATCAGCTTCTCGCCCATAGCCCTCCACTTCGCCGTGCCCAAGGGCGACCCATCGAGCGCCGCGGCCGGCATCGACGGGGTCTTCAAGGCCTTGCCCACGGGCGGCGACTCGTACTTCGACCGGGCCTTCAGGAAGTGGATCACCCCGGAGTCCGGGACCCGCGTGCCCCTCTGGCTCTGGCTCTGCCTCGCGGGCCTCGGTCTGGTCGGCTTCCTGTTGCTCTTCCTCAACCGCATGCTCAACCGGCAGGTAGAGCTGAGAACCCAGGCCCTCCGCAAGGAGGTCGCCGAGCGCGTGGCCGCGGGCGAGGAGCTCCGCAAGCTCGTGGCGGAGAAGGACACCCTCCTCCGCGAGCTCTACCACCGGACCAAGAACACGCTGCAGGTGATCCGGAGCATGATCATGCTCCAGGCCGAGGACTACCCCGACGATCCGACCCTCCTCGACTACGCCAGGATCATCGACGGCAAGATCGAGCCTATCTTCCTCGTCCACCGGATGCTCTACCAGTCGCAGGACCTGTCGCACATCTCGAGCAGGGCCTACCTGCGGGATCTGGCCGCGGCCATCCTCCAGGCGCGGACGGACCGGAGCGCGGAGGTGGCCCTCGGCTGCGACGGCCTCGAGGAGCACATGCTCCTCATCGATACCGCGATCCCCCTCGGCCTCGTGCTCAACGAGCTCATGACGAACAGCCTGCGGCATGCCTTCCCCGGGCGCGCCGGCGGCCGTATCGACATCGGCTTCGGCCGCCTCGATTCCGGGGATTACCGCTTCCGCTACGCCGACGACGGGGTCGGTGTCCCCGAGGGCTTCGATTTCAGGGGGCAGCCATCCATGGGCCTCAAGCTGGTCTTCGCGATAGGCGAGGGGCAGATGATGGGGAAGGTCGGGTTCTCGTCGCGGCCCGGCCTGGCCTGCGAGCTGACCATCCCCGACGGCCTCTCGCGGGCGAGGGTCTGATGAGGGCCCTCGCCGCCCTCGTCGTCGAGGACGAGGCCATCATCGCCCTCTACCTCAGGCGCCAGCTGGCCTCCGAGGGCTGGGAGGTCGTGGGCATGGCGTCCACGGGCGACGAAGCCCTGCGCCTCGCCCTCGAGCTGAGGCCGGACGTGGTCCTCATGGACATCAGCCTGTCGGGCGCGATGGACGGCATCGAGGCCGCGCGCGGCATCAAGGCCGCCGGCGGGCCTCCCGTCGTCTTCTGCACGTCCTACGACGATGCCGACACCCGCGCGCGAGCCGCGGTGGCGGGGGCCCTCGCCTTCCTGTCCAAGCCCGTCGACGTCAAGGCCCTGCGCGGCCTCGTGGAGGGGTGGCTGGCAGGCTGACCTGCCTCCCTCGCGCCGAGCCTAGCGCCGCTCCGCGAAGCCCGGCACCGTGATCACGTCGCCGAGGTCCTCGCCCGTCCAGGCGCCGACCGTCCGGAGGACCCGGCCCTTCTCGTTCGTATACCGCAGCTCCATCCTGCCGCCCTTCTCCTCGACGGCGAGGCCGAAGAAGCGCCGGCCGAAGAGGTCCTCGGGAACTGAGTTCGTCTGCACCTCGCTCCGCCTCGAGTCGATGAAGGCCGGGAAGTTGGCCTCGAGCCTCGAGCCGTCGACCTTGCCGGGCTTGTTTTTTCCCGAGAAGGCAGGGCACTGCGTGAGGGGCGCGCCGGCCGGCAGGTCGAGGGAGATGTACATGGCCTGGTGTCGGTGGCCGTTCAGCATGAGATCGAGCCCCATCCGGTCGAGGCGGGAGATCCACTCCTTCTGGCGCTCCGCGCCGGGGTCGCCCGCGTACTGGAAGGTGACGGGGATGTGGCAGATCGCGATGCGATGCGTGATCCCCGGCGCGGCGTACTCGTGACCCGCGTCCGCCACGACGCCGTCGAGGAAGGCGGCCTGCTCCCTGCGGTAGTCGTCGAAACGGGCGGCGCCGTAGAACTCCGGCCAGTCGTCCGCATGGTCCTCGCCCAGGTCGAGGACCACGGCCCAGACGGGTCCGAGCCTGACCGTGTAGTAGAACTTCGTCCCGTCGGCGCCGACGTAGCGGTGTAGGAGGTTCGACATGCGGCCCTTGGTCTCGTGGTTGCCCCTCGCGTAGACGACGGGCTTCCCGCCCTTCGTCGCGCCGTAGGCTATGGCGAGGATGCGGTCGAGGTCAGCGGGCCGATCGAGGAAGGAGGAGGTGTCGCCCGCGACGACGAGGAAGTCGAGGCGGTCTCCGAGGTAGGCGGCCGCCTTCACCGCCGGTTCCACGAACTCGTGGGTGTCCGAGAGGGAGTAGTACTGGATGCCGTCCGCGGGATCGAGGGGCCTGAAGGCGCAGGATCGCGCTATCCTCCTTCCCTGGATGGCCCAGTAGGGCCCCCGGAGGATCATGGCGCGCGCCTCGATCGTGTAGGATCGCGCCGCGTCGAGGGCGGCCATGGGTACCGTGACCTTGTGCACCCGCGTCTCCGAGATGTCGTAGCCCGAGTAGGTGTCGTGATAGACGGTGCCCGCGACCTCCACGGAGGCCGTCGAGCGGGCCGTCGTCGTGAAGACGATCTGGTATTCGTCGCCGACCGCCCAGACGACGGGGCCCTCGCCGAAGCGCAGGAAGCCGAGGTCGAAGGTGAGGACGAGGGCCGCGACCACGCCGAGGGCGAGGACGGCGAGGGCGGCAATCCGCCTCCTCGCGGGCGGCGTCCTCCCCCAGGAGAGGAGGAGGAAGCCGAAGGCGGCGATGCCCGCCGTCCAGAGGAGGGCGTAGAGGAATTCCCTGAGGATGTAGACCCAGCTCCCGATGTCGACGGAGAGGACATAGCAGAGGGCGCAGAAGAGGACCGATGCCAGGCCGAGGAGGATGGCCGCCGCGATCCTGCGCGGCTTCATGAAGGCCATCGCGATGGCGACCGCGGCGAGGACGAGGAAGAGGGCGAGGAGGACGAGGTAGAATCCCTTGACGCCAACGGTCGTGGCGATGCCGCCCCAGGCGTCCCTCATGGCGAAATAGAGAAGGAGGTCGAGTCCGGCGACCACGGCCGCCGCCACTGTCAGCCCCCTGCCCTTGCTCCTGCCGTTTTCCATGTGCCCTCCGTCGTTTCCCGGCAGTATAGGACCGCGGCGAGGGAGCCGCAAGCCGCCGGGGCGCGATGGTCGCCGCGGCGGCCCCGTGGCGGCCCCGTGGCGCCGGCACGTTGGCCGACCTCGCGGGGCCGGCGCGAATTCCGCTCCGGCCTCAATCGCGGGGCGAGGTTCCGCGCGTTGTATCCGCATGCGAAAGAAGCGGGAACTGCGCGATGGCGCCCGGTACCACATCGTCCTGACTACGGGAAGCGGCGGACCCTGGCTCGAGGCGGAACGGCACGACGGCATCCTGCTCGGGGTGCTTTCGAGGGCCAAGGCCAAGTACCCCTTCGTGCTCGAGGGCTACGCCCTCATGGACAACAGGCTCGACCTCGTCATACGACCCCTGGCCGGCGGTAACCTGCCCGTCATCATGCGCTGGATAGCGGGGGTTTTCGCGGCGGCCTGCAACCGCAAGGCGGGGACGGATGGCCACCTCTGGGCCGGGCCCTTCCGCTCGGAAATCCTCGGGGAGGTCCCCGACGGGGGGAGGGGAAGGCCCGCGGCTCCTCCCTGCCGCGCGGCCGGGTCTAGCCCGCCGCCCTGATGATGTCGGCGAGGACTCCCGCCGCCGTGACCCCCGCGCCGGCTCCCGGGCCGCGGACCACGAGTGGTTGTTCCGCATAACGCGCCGTCGTGAAGGACACGAGGTTGTCCGCTCCCGAGAGGCCCGCGAGGGGATGTCCGGGCTCGACTTCCCTGAAGCCGAGGCTCGCCCTGCCGGCCTCGATGGCGGCGACGTAGCGGAGCACGCGGCCCCTCGCCTCGGCGGCGCGGCGCCTCGCCTCCAGGGGGCCGTCGGCGGCGGAGAGGCTCGCGAGGAAGTCCCCTGGCGCCGCTGACTCCTCAAGGGACGGCCCTCCGGGCGGCAGGATGGGCTCGATCTCCACGTCGGCGAGCTCGGCGCGGAGGCCGGATTCCCGCGCCAGGATGAGGGTCTTGCGCGCCGCGTCGAGGGCGGAGAGGTCGACCCTGGGGTCGGGCTCGGCGTAGCCCCTCGCCATGGCCTCCCGCACGAGGGAGGAGAAGGTCCTGGCCGACGACAGGTTGTTGAAGATGAAGCTGATGGTGCCGGAGAGGACGGCCTCGATCCTGAGGACCTCGTCGCCCGTGACCACGAGGTCGCGCAGGGTCGAGACGACGGGCAGGCCCGCCCCCACGTTGGCGCCGTAGAGGAAGCGGGCTCCGCCCCCCAGGGCGGCTTCGCGCAAGGCGCGCCACGAGGCATGGCTTCCCGAGTTGGCTATCTTGTTAGCCGCGACGACGGAGACGCCGGCCCCGAGCAGGGCGGGGTAGAGGGCGGCGACCTCGGCGCTCGCGGTGCAGTCAACGAAGACCGAGCCTGCTCCGAGGCTTTCGCGGAGGGCCTCGGCGAGGGCGGGCTTCCCGCCTGCCTCCGCGGCGGCCGCGAGCGCGGCCTCGAGGGCGGCCGGCTCGAGCTTCGGGTCGGCGAAACCGGGGGCCTCGATAAGGCAGGCCCGCGTGGTGGCGAGGCCGACGAGGCGGAGGTCGAGGCCCCGGTCGCGGAGCAGCTTCGGCGCCACGGCCCTGAACTGCGCGACAAGGGCCCTGCCAACCGTCCCATAGCCGGCCAGAAATACGCTGCGCGCCGCGTCGCTGCCTTCCCTCATCGCCATCTTCCTCCCGGACCGGCGCCGCCGGCCGAGCCACCTTACCCCGCGGCGGAGGCTCCGTCAACGAGAGCCGCGAGCTTGACTCGGCCACCTGCCGGCACTACCTTGTCCCATCGATGCGAATCCTCCACGTAGCCGACCTCCACCTCGGCAGGACCCTCCACGAGCGCGACCTCATCCCCGACCAGCGAGCGATGTTCGACGCCATGCTCGAGGTCCTCTCGGCCCGCAGGGTCGACGTCCTCCTCCTCGCCGGAGACATCTACGACAGGGCCATACCGCCTCCCGAGGCGATAGCCTTGTTTGACGACTTCCTTTCGAGGGCCGCCGCCCTTCCCGACGGCCCCGTCATCATCGTCATACCGGGCAACCACGACTCGGCCGCGCGGCTTTCCTTCGGGGCGGGGCTCTTCGCCAGGGCGGGCCTCCATATCCGCACTCGCCCCGAAGAGGCGGTCTCTCCCATAAGGGTGGAAAGGCATGGCGAGAAGGTCCTCTTCTGGGCCCTTCCCTATCTCAATCCCGGCGCATTTTTCCGCGCCTCGGGCCCGGCCTCCCCAGGGCCGGCCGTCTCCGGCGCCGGTGACGTGGCCTCGCCGCACGGGGCCCCTCGCCCCGCCGCGGAAGGGGCCGGGGGCGCCAGGGGAAAGGCCAGGGCGAGGGGAGGCAGGCAGGCCGAGCTCTTCGAGGACCGGCCCTCGATCGACGGCGACTGCGTCGCCGGCGCCGACTGCGTCGCCGGGGAAGAGACGCCCGGCGTCCCGGCCGGCGACGGCACAGCATCGCCTCCCTCC
>Ga0209098_1002730_pt1 | contig 15292 bp, 18 predicted proteins | sample AD_JPNHW1_MetaG_FD_184429 | JGI IMG/M metagenome (GOLD analysis project Ga0209098, IMG submission 184429) | Active sludge microbial communities of municipal wastewater-treating anaerobic digesters from Japan - AD_JPNHW1_MetaG (SPAdes) (version 2) | ecosystem: Engineered > Bioreactor > Anaerobic... | reverse complement strand
TATTAATGTACGCAATGCCCCATGGATTAACAAAATTTCCGGCAGTTTCTCCTTGACTTCCCCACTTTAAAATAAAATTCCCGTTTAGATCAAATTTTTGAATTCTATTGTTATTATGATCAACTATATAAATTTTATTCTCATTATCAATTGTAATTTGCCTGAAGTAATTGAACTGCCCATCACCTGTACCTGAACTACCCCAATCCCTGAGAAACTGTTTATTATAATCCATCTCATAAATTTTATTGTCCGATGATTTTGCAATGACAATCATATCTGATAAAAACAAAACAGACCGGGGAGAAGTACATGAATAAAAATTTTCCAGGTAATTCCCATTTTTATCAAATTTTTGAATCCTGTTATTATTAGGATCTGAAACATAAATATTATCATTTTTATCAATTGCTATGTGTTCGGGGAAACTAAACTGACCATTTCCACTTCCTTCTGATCCAAAATAGTTAATTAAATCATATGCTTTCCCATTGATATATCCATAATCAACATCTGTAAAATTGCTATATGCTGAATCCGAATCAAAGGCTCGGATTTTGTAAAAAACCTTTGAATATATAGTTGTTATTGTTTTATCTTCGAATACTGTGTCATAGGTAGAGGTGAACAAATCATAATTATTTGAGCTTTGGTTGAGTTTGTAAATCTGGAAAGTTATGGCCTTAGGAGGTCTTGCCCATGTCAGCATAATCTTATTTTCATAAACCCCTTTAGATACTTTAAATTGGGTAGGTTCATCAATTAATGGATTGTCTCCAATATACAGATTAGTATAACCGTAATTTATATCACTAAAGTCCCCGAATGAACTTTCTGAATTAAATATTCTGACTTTATAATATTGTTTTGTACTTAATGAAAAAACAGAGTCTACGTAGGCACAGTTTTTTGTTAAAGAAAGTAAAGCATATTCTCCGATATCCGGATCAAGTCTGAAAAGCTGGTAGCTTTTCGCATTCTTCATTGAATCCCATTCAACAACTATCTTGTTGGAAAATGACCCTTTCGAAACCCTGAGATTGGTAGGTACGTCTAAAGCAACTCCTGACTTTTCTTTAACACACGAATAAAGGCTTATTAATACAAACAGAAACAAAATATTTCTCATATTTCACTTTTTTAATTTGGCGATTCAACTTCCATAGGGTGACTTAATGTTTTGGCTAACGAATGCCGGTATGTTTTGTTGGCGTGCTCTACGCAAGGACTAATGACACGCTTATTGCCATCCCGATACACCAATAGTTTCACGGCTTTTTCTGATTATTTTATATACGTTGTTATCACTCGTTTTTATAATTTTGAATTTATTTTGTAGAATAAACTTGTATAATCTTCTAAGTCTGAATCATCACCAAGCCGAACAAAGATGGTGTTTTTCTTTGGGTCTATAAATAATATCTGTTTCATTATCCCTAAAGCGTAGTATTGTTCTGTATAAATTTTCAGTATCCATTTATAATCTGTGTCGAATTGCCAGTACTTCTTCCTGTATTTTCTTTTATAATCGGTTTTTCTGATTTTAATTACTTCATGAAAAGGATATTTCTTACAGTATTTACTTTCCCACTGTTTTTGTGCAGAAATCGAATCATTGAAATACCTGTTTCCTGCGGAGTCTACACCTGCAGCACTAAAACTATACCATTGATTTTGATATTCGTCATTTTGCAATTTTGGAGTCAAAGTCTCGTGAATCCATCCTTTTGAAATTATTTGCTTCCCGTTCCATTTTCCCTCATTGAGATAAAGCCTTCCAATTTTAGCCAGATCAATTGCGGAAATACTTAAGCCGCCAAAAGCTTTTGCCGATTTATTTTTCTTATCGTCAAGACTCCATTTACCATCATTTTCCATACCTAAAGGTTTCCATACTTTTTCTTCAAAATATTCAGCAAAACTCTGATGGGTTGATTTTTCAATAATTACTCCAAGTATTGCAGTAGAAATGCTTTGATAGTTGTATTTAGTTCCGGGTTCACATTCAAAATGCAATTTTCTGATTTGAGATAATTGGTTTGTTCCATAATACAGGCGGGCAATTTTTGAAAACGGATTTAAACCATAGTCTTCTTTAAACTTTATTCCGGACCGCATATCCAATAAATCTTTGATGGTAAGTTTTTCAAACATTGGGTCTGCGGATTTAAGTTCAGAAATATATTTTTTGACAGGGTCGTTTACACTTGAAACATAGCCTTCGTCAATTGCAATTCCAATCAGTAAAGAAGTAACCGATTTTGAAACCGAAAATACTGTCGAAAAATCTTCTTTTTTGTATCCCCTTAAATAATTTTCATAAATTATTGAATCATTCTTTATGACAAGAAATGCCCTTGTAGTTGTGGTTTTAAGTAATGAGTCAAGGTTGTCAAATTTGCAGTTATTGTATTTCCAATTAATGTTTAAAGTGTCAACCAGGTTACTGTTCGATTTCTCAAAAAAGAATTTGTTATTATTATCCTTAAAATCATAGGTTGGAAAAACATTATAATCGTCAATATCCTCGCCTCCATATCTTATTGTACGATATAAAACTGTACAGGAAGTCATTGAGTAAAAAAGAATTAGTAGAAATATTATACGTTTCATCTGCCAGGTATTCTGAAATGAGTGCTAAGGGTCGTTGTTATTTTGTTGTTATAAAGCCAGTCACTTTTAGGGTTAATTGTATTTCTCAATTCCACCAAATTCTGGCATTAGTTTATTGTCTCGTGTCTTTTAAATAAAGTTTGTCAGTCGTTTGGCAACATTGTATTGAATACGTTGTTCGCCAGTCGATTTTTTAGCATAAACCAGCCAAATTTAGTTCTCAATGTTGAAATTCAATTGAAGCCAGTTTCTCCATTCAGTTCTTGTTTTTATATTCAGAATACTTTCCTTTTTCATATTACGTTATTGTCTGTGACTGAAAATAACTTCCATATCTGTCACTTTACACTGACAGCAAACATTTTATGGTTACGCACTGGCACTATTTTCTTTCATGATGATGACTTTCTTTATTTATGAAAAACACGCTGTTTAAGCCCAACGTCAGGAGGATTGCTGATAACTTGCCCCGCACGCGGGAAGCAAATAAAAGATGTTGCCTTTTTAAGCTCAGGCGTTTATTTTGATCTTGTGATCCATTCAATAGTTACAATTTTTTCAACTGCTAATTCTTCCTGATTGATAGACATTTCATCACTTTGAGGCATCATAATAGCCAAAGGAACATTGTACCGTATCCTTTGATTTACCAGGCTGATCACATCATTGTCAGTTTCATAATTGAAATAGTCTTTTGAATACTTTATGGAGTTAATTCTTACCAATTCAAGATTTGAAGCTTTTGCAATAAGATCAGCCTTCAGTTTAGCGTCGGCAACGGATTTTTCTATAGCATAATTTATTATGTCTTGTTTCTGCGACTCTGACAAAACGAAATTGACAGTATATGAGAATTGATATGGATTCTTTTTAATTGTTTCCATAACAGCTGAAAGAACCTTATAGGAAAAAGGACTTTCAATTGAGAGGTACACAGTTCCTTTATATCCGATTTTTTTTCGGGTGTTGTTCTGATAATCAATTTCTTCTTCAATGTTAAAGCCACTGATCTTAATTAACTTTGCATCAAGCCCCTGATCAGTTAATGCTTTTTGAAAGCTATTTGAATTCCTTGTCAGGTTATCTGAACAGACTGAATAATCAGGATCATTTGAAGACAATGTAACAGAGAACAGAACATTCTCCGGAACCTCTTTTATGATTGCTTTACCTTCAACAGTAAGTGTAGAGTACTCCTGAGAAAAAATGTTGCATGAGAATAAAAGGCAAGTTGTTGCCAGGACTATCTTTTTCATAATCTAAGTTTTATGTAATGATTTTAGTATTATGCAATTAGATTCAAAATCCATGCCAGTTGAAGGCTTTTCCTCAGGCACTATTTATCAAAACATATCAAATCATTGCTAATCTGTCTTGGTAAAATACAGGAATTTATTATGTTTAAGCATATCGTCCTGTACTGATTATTCATAAAATTCAATAACTACTATAACGACTATTCAATGGGCCTGATGAAATTCATCAATTCTCTATCGTGGTTATTGACAATTTTACACTCATTGTCAAAATACATCGTTGCGCCATTCTCCTTTGTATAACTCTTCCATTCCGGCAGTTTGCTCTCTACATTAGGATTGCCTGTTTTTGCGAAGTTTATCCATGCATCGCTCATTTTATCAGCTAATTTCCATGCTGCGTCTGTATTTCCTGTCCAGTCTGGCCTCAGATCAACATTGTTGAATACCAATGGAATGTCCAGACCATGAAAAGAACCTTTTGAAGCATTATCTACCTGACTTTTCCAAGCCAGAAAATAAACATACAGGGGGGCACCTGATTCTATGGCCCTGGCATCAGCGGTTCGTATAGTATAAGGCCTGAAGACCTTATCTATAGAAAGAAGATCCTGCGGTGTATAATCGGGATATGCCTTTGCGAATAGCTTAATGTATTGGCCGGTTTTGTCTCCATATTCTTTTGCCAGGCTGTCTTTTGCCTGTTCCAATGTCATCTCCTTTTCACCATAATATGTTCTCATTAGTTCATTCAATGTTGAACCTATCATCAGGGGTATATCTTTTGAAATTCCTGCAAATCCGGGACTGAACGGTTGCTGTAACAAAACAACACCGTCTGCAGAAGGTGCAAAACCAAACATTGTTGGGGACCCGGCCTTTCGTGGACCTGAAATTTTTAATGTTGCGTCGTTTCCAGCTTTCACAAGTCGCATGTATGAGACAGTATCGAGTTTATCTGCATCATTTGGAGTAAGTCCAAGATTTTCAAGTACGGCTAACCCCAGTGCCTGTGATTTTGCTTTTGTCATTGTATTTAGCAGTGTGCCACTTTGGATTATTGCCTTATGGAACAGTCCTTTTGCCGATGGCATGCACATAAGTGTACCAACTTTGCCGCCGCCACCCGATTCACCAAAAATGGTCACATTGGAAGGGTCTCCTCCAAAATTTTCAATGTTTTTGTTGATCCACTCCAACGCTTTTACAATGTCTAGCATGCCTACATTTGCCGATTGTGCATACTTCTCGCCACAAGCTGATAAATCAAGAAAGCCAAGAATGTTCAAACGGTGATTTACGGATACCATAACAACATCCCCTTTTTTTGCCAGAGCTTTACCATAAGTCATAGGATCATTGCTGCTGCCAACATGAAATCCACCTCCATGCAGCCAGAGCATTACAGGGCGTTTTTTCCCATCTTTGATACCTTGTGTCCAGACATTTACACTGAACAACTTTTTTTCATTCTGGGTCGAATCCGGAATCCATGGCACTATTTGTTTAGCCACCATGCCAAACTCAGTGCATTCAAGAGTTCCTTTCCAGGCATCAGGATCCTGTGGAGGCATAAACCTTTCAGCTTTGGCATAAGGAATACCCTTGAAAGTAAAGATGCCATCATCAATAATACCGGATATTTTGCCTGAAGCGGTCTTAACAACCGGATTTTGATTTGTTTTTGGGTTACACCCCAATAAACAAAGTAAGGTTGTAAATAAAAAAAAGAATAAAATGTTTCTAAATAGTCTCATAGTTTATAATTAGTTTATTTATTAAGAGGTAAACGCAATAACAAATGATAATTATTTCGATTCCATCCTGTAATCCTCTTAAGCCCGCATGAACTATACACGTGTTGTAGCCGGTTGTTGTTCCCCGACATAGAGCAGCGGAGACAGGGCCGTAATTTTTGCAATAATGGTGCCGGATAAAGCACTTTTGGAATTGCAGTTTCTCTTTTATACATCGTGATACAGGCGCAAAGCACTATTCTATCTTCAAATGCTTCTTAATTGAATCAGCGTTTCTGATAAAATACTGACTTGATGGTATGGATCCACAGTTCTTGCATTTGTAATAGTATGGCGAATTTATTGTTCCACAATTGGGGCATGAATAGTCATTTTTCATTTTTTCTACCCACTTTTCTATTCCATTCTCTTTTCTGTATTTTGCAGATACAAGTAATTCATTTCTATGAGGAAATTGTTCTTTAAACTCCATTAATTTCTGACAGGGGAAATCACTACAATCTTCACAATATTCCAGTCCTTTTTCTCTTGCACACGATTTGAAAAAACATGATCTGCAATGTGGACTTAATCTGTCTGATTTACAACCTTCACAATGCATCTCTTCAACAGTAGTATTCATTTTCTCTGCTAATACAGCTAAATCATTTTTACTTGTTTTTGAAGCTATATAAACTGCACAGGATTCACAAAACAATCCACAATATGCACTGGTACAATCTTCTTTCATAAGAAACACTTATTAATTAACTATTATGTAATTATTGCTTTCTCAAGATACAAATATAAATAGGAGATTTGGGCTTTATTCTGTTAAGCTCTATTGTCTTAAAGGATTCCTTTATCAGCATATGTTCCATATCAGAGCTTGTAAACGGATTTAATTTCGGAGTCAAACCAATAAAAGAAAAGACCTTAAGTACACTGTTCAATAAAACTGCTTCGCTCATACAAGGAGTAGATGAAAGTAATACACACCCAAAATCCAACACTGCATCATCCGCTTTTAAATAGCCTCTTGCCTTTTCAATAAAAATCTTGTATGAAATATCATTTGCTTCAATCTTATCAAAGTTTGAAGCTATTCTATCCCAGAATTTCTCGTCTTTATACATAGTTACCTCATTTTAGAATTTAAAGCCGATGTATAAATTGGACTACCGTCCTGTCAGCGCACATTATTTCTTCATTCAGTGGCATATCCAATATAAAAATCAATTCTTATCTTTTTATTTTTTGCAATTTCAATACCCTTCATTTCTTCCACTAATTTGTCCCAACTTTCTGAACTGCTTTGGCATTTTATCGTATAATTTCCGGGAAAGGTCTTCACGAAATAGTATCCATTAGTGCCTGTCGAGGTTTCATAAGTTGTATTTTCAATCCAGATCCTGAAAAAATCTGAAGAATAGGGTCCATTCCAATCAATTTGATGTACATATCCGACAAAAATTGATGAGTCATTCAATGTTGTATCTGAAATGGAAATAAGTTCTGCTCTTCCATCTACAAATTGGCTATCCAGACATGAATAGCTTAGCACAATTAGTACTAATATCAGAAAAAGTGATAGTCTGTTTTTCATATTCACTAAGCAATCGGTTCTAAAAATAATTTGCGCGTAACGTTTGCAGGTATGGCCGTTAAGGATTACGGGAGATGTAACTATCTAGCTGCACCGTTGTTTTAGAGGGTCACAGACACCGGCGCTTGCTTGAACCCCGTATTGCACGTACCGCCCTGTTATAGCCTGGGCTATATTGTTAACATACTATGATGGTATGTATGATGATATCTTGTTTACTAAATCTGCCAGGGTTTCAATCTTATTTATTGCATTAGGAGATGTATAGCTTCTAAGTCGGAAAATATGGTTGTCATTTTCTTTGACTGTATTAAGCACAACATCTTTATTGTCCTGGATCGCTTTTCTTATTTCAGGATTTTGAAAAACGCTAAAAGCAATATTTTCATCAGAGCATTTGACGGTTATAAATTGATCGAAGTCTGCGAAACCTGTAGTAATTCTTTTGTTCTTGAATAATCTATCAAACAGGTCACTCCTCCAAAGATTTAATGAGAAGTCTTCAGTGATCAGCTTAGTGCTAATTTCCAGATAGCGAAAATCTAATCTTCCTCTGTTGCTTTCATAGATGGCTTGATTGATTTCAATTGATCTTTCTTTATACAAATAACGAATCCTGGCTGTGACAATTCCGGCTTTCACATATGCTCGTTCATACTCACTAAAAGTAAAATTGCCATTCAACTTTTTGGAGAGGGCTGCCCAATTATCATGTATAGAGTCTAAAGTAAACAATTATGTACAATTTTAAGCCTTGCTTATAACGGACATCTGTCGGGCTGACCCGCCAGACCGACATGCGCTGGCATTATTTTTTATATTCTTTTTTATGAATCATTATTGTAATAATCAATCTTACAACTTCCAGTAAAAACGTCGTCACTACAAGAATTTTATATCCAACTGAATCATATTGAAATCTGAATAAATCAAAGAGAAATCCGAACGTTAGAATCATAAAAATAACTCTCAATGGAAACTGGAAATAATAGATAATCAGGGATATTTTTTTTCTCAGAATTAACAATATCCCGGATGCTATCAAAGAAACAATCAGTAGTATTTCAGGAATACTTAAAAGCGAAAAATGCTCAATGTTTTCAATCGCCTTTATTATGAACTTATAAGTCACGGCAAATGAGACCAAATCAAGTAATCCAAACAAAACAAGAGTTTTCTTTGTCATTCTTTATTTATAAATGCCAGCATTGAATATACCGGCTGTTAGCGCAGTAATTTATTCATAATTTTTATCAAACCTATTAAGATGGGATAAAAGGGCGCGTCATTTTACCCTTATAAATGGATGAGTCTTTTTCCCAAACTAAATTCAGCATTTGCTGTTTCTTTCGATTAATATTAATCGAGTCCTTACTCTCAGTTCTATCTTTATCATAAAGAGCTTCCAGGTAGGTAAATAGTACATTTCCAAGCTCGAAATCAATGAGTTCAAATGACCCGTCAGGATGGTTTATTTTTATATTCATGAGGGGGCCATCGTAAAGACTGATAATATTGTTTGAATATTTCTTTTGTCTTTCTGCAGCAACAATAATACTATCAATTAAAGGTTCTTCAATCCTTGCTTTTGAAAATCTGACTTCATTTGGGAGATGTTTCTTCCATTGAAAGAAAAGAGCATTTCTATCAGAGTTAATGATGGTATATAAATAACATCTCATTTCTAAAACTTCTGAGTTCATCACATAATTGTAAGAGACCAGTTCAATGCTATCTATATCTCTTTTAGATGATGAGCAAGAAAAGAAAAAGAAGAACCCTGTAAATATTAAAAGATTGAATTTCATGTTATTGCTGCGAACTGTTTGCGTGCCTAACGACAGGAGGGTTGCTGTGCCCCGACATAGCGTAGAGTAAGCGGGGACTCAGTTTTTGCCATCCTGTTATGCGTTGTTTTCATTGCTCTTTAAGCTCGAAATCATATAGGATTATGCTTTCTATTTTATATGGCCACATTTCCATCCCGAATATTCCGCCCCATACAGGCATTATGCTTGTTTCTGAATACCTTTTTCCAGGCGCTATTCTGATTTTTGCTTTGTAAGATAAAACTTTAGAAAAAGGATTTGAGACCTTTAGTACGCTTGCATTATTAGATCCAAATTTATCATAAGTGAACTTGAATGAAATTGTTTTTGTTGAATCTGCGATAGAGTTTACTTTGACAAAATCGGATAACATTTTGCTTGTGTTATTGGCTTCAATATAAATTGAATCACCTAAAAACAACTTGACCGAGTTAGAATAGACAAACTTGTTTTCTTCTTTACTAACGTTCTCAATGTTTTGTGACTTAACTATTGAGGATGAAACTAATAAGGCTAAAAGAGTAAAAATAAATTTTTGTCTCATGGTACTGTTAATTATATATGACAGGTATGGTAAAAAATTAGTTCATAGTGAGTTAAACATGCTGTTGCAGGGCGTGCTTTTTAATATTTTTGTTTCAATAATTCAATTTTTTCATCAGGAGGAAGATATATATCATAGTTATCGATTACAAGTGGGAAAAATTGATATCCAGAGCGAGGGTTTGACATTACTGTATTCACTTTCCCCATCTCGAAAACAATCTTCTTTAATTGATTAGAAATATCTTGTTTTGCACAGGAATAAATTTCCACGTTAACAATGTTATTTGAGTTATCGGCTTTTATTTCAACCAGGAACCAGTTATTTGAAATAATATTCTTTAAATCAGACCTAATATATCTTTGTTTTAGACTATTAAAAAAATCTTGTGTTAAACCTGATGATGTTTTATTCCCGCAAATTGAGGGATCAAAAAGTCTCAAATGCTCAATATAAATAATCCCCGTAAAGGTAGAAAGATATTCATTTAGATATTCTTCGTCTCCTAAGGCAATTGAATGAGAAATCCCTTTAATAAAAGAATTATTTTCAAAATATTCAGTTCCTATCTCTGTTCCCGAAGAAGAAATTTGCCATTTGCCGTTAGGTAATCCATTTACTATTTCACCTTTTAAATTGCTGGTGGAAGTATTTGCAATTGATAATAAGATATTGTCCCTAAAAAAACCCTTACCATTTTTAACCAATACTTTACCATTCTTCTTTAATAAATCAATCAAATATTCCTTGTCGTTTTTATATTCTATTTTTTTATATAAATGCCCGTTTGAATAAAAATATTCCCAAATTCCAGATCTTTTACCTTTTGAATATGAACCAATAGTCTGTATCTGTCCATTTTTATGATACCAAATAAATTTTCCTTCTCTTTCACCATTTTCAAATTTGCCTTTTAAAAAAAGTTTGTCATTCTTATAATAAATTTTAAGTGTGTCTTTAAACTGAAAATACTCCTTATCAAAATTTGCAATCATATAATAATCTGAACAATCCTTATACGCAATCTTAAATACGGCGTCTAAATAGAGCTTTATTGATCCATTATCTGTTATTTCAACTAAATCATCAAATTTGGTGAGTTGTTGTGCTTAAATATTTGCAAATCCAACGACGAAAAATAAAATCAGAATATGACTTTTCATAAGAGTGTGATTCTTTTTAGCATGCACACAATGGCCGGTGGTATGTTTTGCCCGCCAGACCGACAGATTATCGGGAAGGCAAATGAAATATACCGTCCTATTAGCATGCAGGTGTTTTTTATTGATTTCTTTTAAAAACTAAGTCTTTTAAAATGGGAATAATATGACTTTTCAAAGTCAAAATAAGGACATCATTTCTTTTTTAAAATGATCCAAAGCCCGTATAATATCGCCAATACTGAGATTGCAAGTTTAATTATTAAAAATATGCTCCAGGAAACTTCACCAATAAAACTTGATGAAGCACTAAGTATACCTCCAGCAATCAACAGATATCCGACTACAGTGTTTGACTGCTTTTTGTTATTTTTTTCTTCAGACATAGATCTTAGTATTATTGTTTAGAATTCGTTGTTATCATTTATTTGAATAGGCCAAATATTGAACTCATAAGGTTTCTAAAATGACTGCTAACGTTTGGTAATATTGAAAGTTGTCGTCTGGCGGGATTTTCCTGTCGGGTTACACGAAAGTTGAAGCTGGGTACGCCCCTAAAATAGCCTATTATCTCGACAATTTTTTATGCCGCGTGCTACAGGCTGGCGTTCTTTTTGTCCTGTTTTTCCAAAGCCTTTCATAATACTCCTAACTGATTTGGCGTAAACTTTCTGAAATTCTTTTGTTCCTACTATTCATTAAATCTATTGTACGAATTTTATATTGTCTATACTCATCAGCTGTTTGTGGTAATGGTGGTCTGTTAAAATTGTCAAAAGGTAAAGAAAATTCAATTTGTTCTTTTGGGTCAATAAAGTCTTGTAAATGGAAGAAGTCGACAAAACCTTTGAAGTTAATAAACAAGTCAAAAAAGTCTTTGTAGTTTGTTAATATCTTAGAAAGTGGGCTTTCCTGGTCTCTGTAGAAACGTCTGATACATTCCAATGTCAAATCAAACCTGTCGCAAATTATTCGACTTACACCTCTAGCTTGATTAATTGTGAAACCATTCTTTTTATGAGCCGGGAAAATAATATGTCCACCAATTGTACGAACTTTATACTTGAGTTCTTCTCGCTCCAAGTCTGAAAGCCAACCGTTAAACTTATTGCTGTATTTTCCGTCAAAATGTGGACACATTCTATCACTTGACAAATTCATGCACAAATTGTTTTTTATGAGTAGTTTGCCATAATTGTCGCCTATAATTTCCAAAGTAAATGTTTTGCCGTTTGGTAATTCTTTACTCCATAATAATTTGTGTGCTTCATATAGTTTTTGACTATCCGTATCAGGGTCGCCACAATAACTGTCTTGTCGATAGTCAAAATCTATGTCAATTATTCCCATTTTTTAATTTCTTAATTGCAGTCTTGTTATTTCGTTGTTGTGTTCGTCTTTAAGCTTCCCTGTAACGCTCCGCTGGTATTTGCAGTGTGAGGTAGAAAGCACATCTCAGTCTGGTTACGATTATTGCTTTTTAAAAGTCGGAATATTACAGTAATACCAGGATCTTTTGTCTTAACCCCCCAAATAGCTGGACATAATTTGAAAAACAAATTAGGTCTAATTAAATTTGGGAATTATGACAAAGAATCGAAGAAAGTTTACACCTGAAGATCGTCTTTCAATACTTCAGGAGGGAGAAAGAGAAGGTCAGGCTGCGACAATCAGGAAGTATAATGTTGCGCCATCGTTATATGCACGGTGGAAACGTAAATACATCAGTGATGGTATATCTGGTTTAAAGGACAAGCACAAGAGAATAGACCCGGAAGTAAGAGCCCTAGAGTTAGAGAATGAGCGACTGCGGAGGATCATTGCCAAGCAGGCGCTGGAAATTGAAGTAAAAACAGAGCTTTTAAAAAAAACTCCTATCGGGTCGAAGACAAGATGAGTATTGTTAATCACTATCAGCATATTGCCAAAAAGAGCGAGCTTTTTAAATGGGTCGGTTTTCCAAAGAGCAACTACTATTACAAGCCTTCAGATAAAAGAAAAGGCATTGCTCCAAGCACAACCACAATAAAAAGAGATGGTACAACAGTAACCAATGAAGAAGTTGTCGATGATATAAAGAAGATCCTTAGTGGAGAGTTCGTTTGCTATGGTTACCAGAATGTAACTGCAGCGCTAAAAGCAATGGATTATATCATAAACCACAAGAAAGTATACCGGCTGATGGATGAAAGCAAGCTATTATTGGGAAAAGTGATAAGCACACATGGCAAAAGAGATTTTGTCAAGTTCCGTAAAATAACAGCCAGTCGGCCTATGGAGTACTTGTGTCTGGATATAAAGTATGTATGGGTAAAGGGAGAGAAAAGAAATTACTACCTCCTTTCTGTCATGGATATTTACACCCGCTATATCGTTGGTTACATTTATCAAAGCAGTATAAGAAAGATTGATGTGGTAAAGCTGTTGAGTCGTATAAATCTTAAATATGGACTAAAGGGAGTATTTATAAGAAATGACAATGGTTCTCAGTTTATTGCAAATATGGTGAGACAGTATCTCCGTAGCCTTGAAGCTCACCAGGAGTTCACTCATATTGCAACACCTGAGGAGAACTCATATATTGAAGCTTTCCACAGTATACTTGATCGGGAGGTTATCCAACGTTTTGATTTTGAGAGCTATTATGAATCAAAACAGACGTTATCAGCTTACATGAATTTTTATAATACCAAGAGGCTACATGGCAGTTTGAAAAGAAAGACTCCGATGCAGGTCTGGAATGAATATTTTACCTCATTTTCAACCGATAAGCCACAATCAGCGCAAGTATCGGAGGATTTGTCAAGAGTGTCGGACCGTGCGGACACTTGTCTTGCTCTTGACAAATCCGGAGATACGGCTACCTTTGATTATCGGTTGATGAATGAAAACTATGATGAAAAAGTTCTAAATACTTTTGTTAAATCTGTCCAGGTTATAGGGGGTTAAGACAGTGGTGGAATCGTGGCAATAGTTTTATTATTGTTTTCTTTTAGATGGGCATGGTTTTGACACGAAATTATCAAAATACTGAAAAGCCAAATTATTGTAACAATACTAAATCTATTTTTCATAATTCAATTCAGGTGGGCTATGCTTGCTGCCAACGGTCGGCGGTATGGTTAGTTGCCGTATTTAGGGCGTTCAAGTCTCGTGTTACGGGAAAGTTTAATTCAGAGTCAGAATATTTGAAACATCACTGCACAGGCAATTAACTATACCGTCCTGTTGTGCCGTCGTGCTTTATTTTTCTTTTTCAAGAATATTATCAATTTGGAGTTTGTTTATTGGAAGAGCGTTAGCGGCTACATCCCATATTATCTCATAATCAACTCCAAAATATTCGTGTGAGACTCTATTTCTCAAATAGTACATCTCTTTCCAGGGTACATCAGGATATTTGATTTTAATGTTTTCATCAAGATTCCGAGAAGCTTCCCCTATGATTTCAAAATTTCTAATAACCGCATCAACAGTCTTATAATCTTTCTTGAATCTTTTAAAGTCATAGCCTTGCACATACTCGGCGATTCGATTCATTGCAAGCTGCATATCCTCCAAATACATTATGTATGTGCGTTCCTCTTTTTTCAACCTAGACGTAGTTAACTTGTTTGAGGATACGGTTTCTTATCTGCTTTTTTAAAGCATTTTTTGTTACCAGATCTATTTTCCGGCCGAAAATATTTTCAAGATATATTTCCAACGAAAAGTACTTCCACCCAATTGGTTTCTCAAATTCTACAAGCAGGTCAATGTCACTATTTTCAGAAAATGACTCATCTGAAAAAGAACCAAAGAGGCCTATCTCTTTTACAGAATAGTCCTTGTATAATATAGGTTTAAGTTCAATTAACTTATTTAATATGTAGTCTTTTGTAAGCATGTATCAAAGATAGTAATTTTCTTTTTCTGTCGGTTTAGCATGCGGCACAACGGTCGGCGGTATGTTTTGTTGGCGTTGGCGAAGCTTGCGGAGCCATGCTGTGCCCCGGCGAAGCGCAGCGGAGACGGGGGCGCAGTTTTTGTCAATCGCGGCGCAATTAAGTATTTCTCATGTCGATTATCCAGCTATCGCGCCGCTACCACAGGTTTCCTGGGTATTATAAATTTTTCTTTTTATACATCGTGTTATAGGGGACGAGCAAAAACCATGACAAACAAATGAAATATACCGTCCTGTTAGCAGGCGTTTTTTAATTTGTCAATATATCAATTGAATTTATCTCGATATTATATATTTAACTTTAATGCTGTCATCTAGAGGTGGTGGAGCGAAGTATCCACAAGGTATTATTTTTTCACGATACTTGTTGAATAATGTTGTTCTGTCAAAAGGTCGTGTTTTCTTATAAGATTGTAAACTTGTCAATTGTTCTAAGTAATTTATAAATTTTCTTAGAGAGTCAGGAACTGCTGGTGGAATATAGTTCAGGATTCTTTCTGGCTGATTTCGGAACTTGTAAATAATGCAATAATTATATCCGTCCCACATGTAAGGCGTATTGTCATTGGGATAACATTCAGAATAATCATTATTGTATAAAT
>Ga0209098_1002723_pt1 | contig 15314 bp, 17 predicted proteins | sample AD_JPNHW1_MetaG_FD_184429 | JGI IMG/M metagenome (GOLD analysis project Ga0209098, IMG submission 184429) | Active sludge microbial communities of municipal wastewater-treating anaerobic digesters from Japan - AD_JPNHW1_MetaG (SPAdes) (version 2) | ecosystem: Engineered > Bioreactor > Anaerobic... | reverse complement strand
CGGGATATACCGTACTCAAGGCAGAGCTCTGAAACGGTCCATTGAGCAGCTTGGTAGTCCATAACAAAGCTTACACGTTCGTCCATAATTGATGTCTCCTTCCAGGGCATATTCACCTCCATTTGAGGTGAATTCTAGTGGAAAAATGTGTAAACTATGTCCTTAGTATAATGTAAATGATGTGGTCGGTACGTACCTGTAAGATTCTAACAACTGCTTCAACTTGACTCGGCTATTGTCACAGTTTGTGCTTTCGCGCAACGCGCGGCACAAAGTGCGCCAATATACGCATTCCAGGTTAAGCAAATGTTAGATTGACGCCGCTTTAGCGGCGCAAAAAAAGGAGAGTAATATAATGAATAAAAAAAGGTTCCAGGCGTTCTTATTAATAGTTTTTATACCTATTTCCTTGATATTTTCACAAAGCGATAATGACATAGTTGAATCAGGCACACTTTCACCTGAAGTTCTTTCGGCTGTCTTTAATATTGCATATATCTCTGCTAAAGTAGATGGCAACAATGTTGTTATAAACGATAATAATTCTGTTTACCTAGTACAATTAAATGATTTTGAAAAGACAATATCCTTCTTTATTATATGGAATATTTCTGAAACTCCAATGAGTAAGCAACGAGTTAATGTACTTAATACAATAATTCAAAACTGGCATAGCGAAAAATTATTTGCGCGTTTCTATGTTGGTAATAACAAAACAATTGTTAGTGATTATACTTTAGCTTATGAAGATACTGTCTCTAAGAAACATATAATTAATTGCTTTAGGCAATTTCAAAGAAGCGTAGCTTTCTTTTCTTTTACTAATTATCAAGCAATTAAAGACTCCTCTTTGCTTGATTTAGTTAATTCAAGTGAAACCGATGAATATTCAACGTTTAGTTTTATACAATATGTATTAAACCCAACCATGGACGGAGAAAATAAAACTATCAAACTTGAAAACGATGATTATTTAATAATTCATGAACCAGATATGCATTATTCCATGTTGGATAAAAAAACTGGCAAGAAAATATATGGTATGCATGGATTCGTAACAAATGTAAACGATTTTTCAAGCGCTAAGGTTTATTACATGGATCTTAAAGGAAAAATACTATCACGAGATCAATTTTTAAAAGAAAGTAATTACCAAAATAATGCAGAATTTGTATTTTCACCAATAAGCTGTACAGAAAAACAAGTTACTTATAAAGTAATAAAACCAGATAATCTAAAAGATAAAACAATAACATTGTCTATCACAGTTATTGATAAATAATTAATCTAACAATCGCTTCGAGCGGACATTGCCTTTGTCATAAAACTTGCTGTCGCTTCGCTCGGCAAGTTTTACGCCAAGCCCTTCGGGCCGGCAATGCAGCTCAAGCGTATGTTGGGCGGACGCCTTCGGCGCGCGAGGAAATAATGAAGACAAAAGAAAGTATTGTTAAAAAGCAATCAGCTCTAATCAATAATTTGATTATTGATACCAAAAAGTATATTCAATCCATTGATAAAAAAGAAATTCAAACAATTTTACTTTCAGGAAGCGTATCACGAGGGGATTTTAATCCAGGTAAATATGGCGGAATGATTGATTTGACCGTAATGAAAAAACCTGGAAGTACCATATCAGTTGAATCTATTTTTGGAAAAGATGAAGAACCATATATTCCATATCACTGTATTACTGTAAATAACACTCATTACCAGATTCTTTTCATAGATTTTGTTGATTACAAAGCATTTCAAACATTTGAAGAACCGAGAAAGTTTGCGTTCTTAGAATCTCAAATATTATGGGATCAAGAGAATAGATATCAAAAAGAACTAGAATTAATTGAAAAGTACGCAAAAATAGATCAAGCAAAGCAGCTAAACATTTGTTTGCACTATATTGATCACTTGCTATCAGATTATAAGAAAGATCGATGGTTTCGACGAGATGCGTTTTGCCAGATGCATGACAACCTTAACACCTCAATCCGGCTAATACTGAATTGTATATATTATATAAACGGTAAATATGCTCCGGCCGAAGATAGAAAGCTATATTACAGTTTTTCTTTGGATAAACTACCAAAGAATTATGAAGAAAATATAATAGAAATATTTAAACAAATAATTACATCAGAATCTGATTACAACAGAAGAGAAAAACTATTCAATGATCTATTTCTAGATTTTGTGACCAAAAATCGCCCAACAACTGCTTCAACCTGACTCGCCTATTGTCACGTTTGTGCAGTCGCTTCGCTCGGCACAAACCGCGCCAATTTACGGCTCGCAGGTTAAGCATTAGTTGGGCGGACGCCTTCGGGCTGAAGATTATTAAGTATCTGCTTAAATAGAGCTCTTATAATTGTTCCTTTGTATTAGCTCGTTTATTAAATGCCTATATTATATAGATTTATTAAAACAATGACATTCGAATTTGTGTTGCCAAAAGGCACACACAGTATTATTCTTAGTATATGGTATTTGATTGGAATAATGATAAGAATCAACTTCTCAAAGAGGAAAGAGATATCTCTTTTGAACGTATTGTTGTTGCAATTGAAGATGATCATTTATTAGATATTCTTGAACACCCCAATGTTGAGAAGTATTCAAATCAATTGTTATTACTTGTTGAAATAGATGATTATGTATATGTAGTTCCTTGTGTAATTGAGAATGATGTATGTTTTTTGAAAACTATATTTCCAAGCAGGAAATATACGGATGAATATCTTCCAGGAAAAAGGAGGAACAAATGAACAATGAAAAAGAGTTAGAGAAATCAATTGATAACAATGAATGGAAATCTGTTGGAAATCTTTCAGAGATGAAAAAGCAGTTTAAGTTGGCTGCTAAAAACACACTCTTAAAAGATCAAAGAATGAACATAAGAATCGCACAAAGAGATTTGGAAGGATTAAAAGCAAAAGCACTTGAAGAAGGAATGCCTTATCAAACCCTTGTTTCAAGTGTACTCCATAAATATGTCACTGGTAAATTAATAGAAAAAGAAGCCTAAGAGTTTTTGCCTAACAACTGCTTCAACCTGACTCGGCTATTGTCACAGTTTGTGCTTACGCGCTTCGCGCAGCACAAACTGCGCCAATGTACGCCTCGCAGGTTAAGCAAATGTTAGGCACACGCCTGCGGCGGCGCGGATAAAAATAATATCTTTTTCGTAATCCAGTATATCTTTGTATTAAGCATATAATAATAGAAAATACTATACTTAAAACGAGGAATTACATATGAAAACCATTATTATACTGTTTTTCACACTGTTTATTTCTTGTTACTTTTATTCACAAGAGAAATTGAATATAGTTTGCTTTGAACTACCTCCTTATTGTTATATTGAAAATGATAAACCTACAGGACTAGTAATTGATTTATTTAATGCAATGAGGACAAAAGTATATAAAAAGTTGAGTACAATTGAAATACTGCCATTGGCTCGTGCTATTTATAAATTAGATAAGGGAAATACAATTTTATTGCTTTTTACAAGAATAGAATCAAGAGAAAATAGTTATCAATGGATAAATCTTGTGTACAACGATTCTTTTGTATTTATTACCCCAACAGGTGATAAAATAATCAATTCTTTTGACGAGGCTAAACTTGCTGGATCTATACTTACAAGATCAAAAGCAAGCACTGAGAAAATGTTACTTGAAAAGGGCTTTTCAAATATTGATTCTTCTCCTTCTGATGAAGAACAACAGTTTTTGAAATTTTATAATGGTCGCTCCAGGATTTGGTTTGCGCCAATGGTAGTCAGTAAAACATTAATTAGTAAGTATAATGCGGAAAAATTGTTTAATATCGGGAAACCGGTAGCTGAACTAAATTTATATATGGTTGCATCAAATAATGTATCGTTGGAAGTTATTGAAAAAATGAGAATCGCTTTTAATAGTATTGATAAGAAGAACATCTATAAGAAATATGGATTAATAGAATAAAAAATGCCTAACAACTGCTTCAACCTGTCTCGGCTATTGTCACGAAACTTGCAGTCGCTTCGCTCGGCAAGTTTTGCGCCAATGTATAAACTGCGCCCTTTTGTCAACACACTTTTTATCGCAGTTTAAGGTGTATCATGCCGCCTGATTCACCAAGTCAACGACCTGGAATGATTGATACATTTCATCGGGAGTTCGATAGTCCAGACTCTGATGAAATCGCTCCGTATTGTAAAACCGGAAGTAGCGGGCAACACCGTCGCGCAGCTCACGAACCGATTCATACTGCTTTATATAAATATCTTCGTACTTGAGCGATCGCCACAACCGCTCTACGTAGATATTGTCCAACGCTCGATTCTTACCATCCATGCTGATGGTAATACCGTATTCATGAAGCACGCTCGTCCAGCAATCGGATGTAAACTGACATCCTTGATCAGTATTGAAAATCGATGGACATCCATACTGCTCGATTGTTTCCCGCAGGCAATTAGCAAAAATCGGAGCATCTAGCGTATTCGTGATTATCCAGTTCAGGACTCGCCGCGAATACAGATCGATGATCGCCATCAGGTAGACGTGACCGGAAGGCAACTTGATATACGTCAAATCAGTCGCCCATACCTGATTCGGATATCGTATTTTCTTCCCGGCAAGCAGATACGGATACTTTTTATGCTCCTGCCGGGCTTTTGATAGATTCCGTCCGGGGAATATCGCCTGCAGGCCAGAGCGTGCCATTATCCGTCTGACTTGTTTCTCGGTAACCGGCATGTGCTTCGCACATATTTCTCGGGCAACCTTGCGGTAGCCATAGAACGGAATCCGCTCAAGTACAGAACGGATGTGCTCAAGCACTACCAAATCCTGTTCCTGTACGGTGTGTTCTTTTTCGTAATACGCAACACTCCGGCTGATACCCAGCGCTTGGCATTGCCATGCAATATTCATCTTGGCGTGAACCCTTTCGATCAGAACGGATCGGTCCCGTACAACTGTTTGTACTTTTTTTTTAGGAACTCATTCTCGATCTTCATAGCTCCGAGGGTTTTCAAGGCCTCATCATATTGATCTTCGGCTTGTTTCTCACCTTCAGTTTTCTTGTTCGGTCTTTCAAAGATCTCTGGCAAACTCTCGATTGCCTGTTTTTTCCAGAGGCTAATCTGGTTCGGATGAACGTCGTATTTTTTTGCGATCTCCTGAAGGGTCAATTCCTCTCGAAGCGCTTCCAGTACGACTTTTGCCTTGAATGCCTTGTCAAAACTTTGTCGCTTTTTCATAGTGTCCACCGCCTAAAGGATAGCGGATTCTACACCTTATTTAAACCGCCTTTCGTGTCCTACTTTCTGGGCTCAGTATAGACTGTCCGGTCGTCGCGAACACGTTCTTGCTCGCTCCTCCCCGCATAACGGGCATTCTGTTCACCTCGCGGAATCGGATTACTCATCGTTATCGTGATGGTTAGTTTCATTATTGTCTTTCCGGCAAGATAAAGGCGTAACTTATAGGACGTGCGGCACCATATTCTACAAGGGTTTTCAAAAAGTTCTCGCTTGCTAACAAATTACCGTTACGCATAAGTCATTATCCAGTAAGTGAGATTAATAATTTCCAAGAATACCATTTGGTAGTATGTTTGCGACTCTCGAGATGTATAGCGGAAACAAACTATTTAGCGGCTAAATAGTTTAAGTTACGCATGTATGCGATACAGAAACAGGTCGTGCTTGATAGCTCATTACATGATAATTTGTTTAGCCGCTAAATAGTTTAAGCTTCACATACATGGGATACAGAAAAAGAGCGAGGATCATTCGCTCGTTGTATGATAGTTTATTTAGCGGCTAAATAGTTTTCCGAGCGGTGCCCCTACCGGGGGTAACCGGACGGCTTAAAAGCCGCCCGGTTGTGGGGTGAAAAGATTACGCGACGAGGAAGCGGTGAAAATCGCACTTCAGCGCTTCGGCGAGTTTCTTCGCGGTCTTCAACCCGATCGGGCGCTTGTTGTTCTCCATTTCGGAAAGGTGGGACTTCGCGATGCCGGACTTCTCGGCGAGTTCATCGAGCGTGAGTCCCGCGTTATCGCGGTAGCACCACAGCACTTCGCCGGAGGTTCGACTCTTGCGAAGCTCTTGGAACCAGGGATCGGAGTCGAGCGGAATGGTCTCGTCCTCGGTCGATACCTTCACGCCCTTGATCGACTTCTTGAGCATTTCGACGAGGATATCGGCGCCGGTACCGGTTATCTGAACATCAATATGGGGCGTTTTCGCGCGAACCTGCATAATACACCTCTATAACGATCGAATCATTCTCATGTCGCCAACAGGCGACCCAATGGTAATCCAGGTGACAGTGATGGGTAACCTTTCCCAGCTTTGAATAATTGGGCCAGGATTTCTGCTCCGGCCCGGACGATTCCAGATCCTCGACCAAAAGATCGAACTTTCGTTGAACTTTGGCGGGGGCTTTCTTAATATCCTTCAAAGCCTTTTTTTGAATGGCTACCGAATACTTCACAGTATAAAAGTTACCATATTTGGGAACAGAAGGCAAGGGAAATCAGTCTTGTTTGATGAACTCGTCGAGGATCTTGATGACCGCGCGTTTCTTGGATTCGGGAAGCTTTTCCAGGTCTTTAAGACGGCGGGTAAAGCGGATATTCGGGTTTTCAACGGGTAATTCAATTTCTTTCAAGCCGAGAAGGTTGTCTGCGGATATTTTGAGGGCGAGCGCGAAGCGGATAATCATCTCGTCGTTCATATGGACACGGTCGGTCTCATAATCAGTTATCTGCTTTCGTGATATTCCCATAAGCTCGGCAAGCGATTCCTGGCTGTAACCACGAAGCTTTCTGATTTTTGCGAGCCTTTCGCCGATGGGGGATATATCCGGGTTGATGGGACTTGGCTGATTTTTCATCGGTCTTGCCATGGTAAATACAGTATCATTGATATTGACGATGTACCAAATAAGTGCAATAATAATCAAGAAAGTACTTGACGAGCTTTTTTTTAGGGCTTGTTTCAAGGCACGAAAAAGCCCGCTCTCCCGGCAGAATCTTGGCGGATCACCGGTAGCGCGGGCGCGAACACAACGAGGAGACCTCGTCATGCTTAAACAGAAGTATAGCACGGGATGCGGCCTCCTCGCCAGAAGGAGGCTGCGATGCAGCTCAAACACGTTACCGACCTCTATGAGGCGGCGTTTCTCGTAGCGGAGGGGTACGACATCGACGGGGTCGAGTGCGTCCCTCTTTCCAAGACGGTCGCGTGCCGGATCTCGTTCCGGGACGCGGATGGCATCGAGAAGGCGCGGGAAGCGTTTTACTCGAAGGCCGCGTGCGTGAATATCCACGCGTTCCGGCAGGCATATAACCAGGTCAACGGCTTCGTCCACACGGCCAAGAAAAGCTACGAGAAAAACCGGAAGGCCGGGGGTGAGGCATGACAACCATCACCGTCTGCCAGCGGAAGGGCGGAAACGGGAAGTCGACGAGTGCCCTCAACCTCGCCCACGCGTTCGCCCTCTCGGGCCTCCGCGTCCTCCTCATCGACCTTGACGAGCAGAAGAACACGACGAGCGCGATCGCGACGCGGGGGAATCCAACTCGCACGATCGAGGATTTGCTCATCGACCCTGAGAGCGCAGTATCGGACGTGACCGAGTCGACCGAATGGGACGGCGTGAGTCTTATCGCGGCCTCGAGTAGCCTTTCGGGGGCGATCCGGGAACTCGACGGCGAGGTCGGCAGTCACCTCGTTCTCAAGGAAAAGCTCAGCGCGGCGCACGACCGCTTCGATCTCTGCCTCATCGATACCTCCCCCTCGCTCAATATCCTTGTCGTAAATGCCCTCTGCGCGAGCCGCTATGTCTTCGTCCCGCTCTCGTCGCGGTACTTTTCCCTCCAGGGACTCGCTCAGACGCTCGAGTCGGTGCGGAAGGTCTCGAGCAGGCTCAACGCCGATCTTTCAGTGCTCGCGCTCGCGTTCGTCATTCACGACGGGCGGTCGAGCCTCGCGAAAGAGGTGATCGAGAAGGCGCGAGGCGAATACCCCGAGCTCGTGTGCGGCACGACGGTTTCGCAGAATATCAGGATCGAGGAAGCGCAAGTTTTGCGGAAGAGCATCTTTGAGTACGCGCCTCTTGACCGGGGATCGACGCAGTACCGTGCCTTGGCCGACGAACTCCTTACCCGCATGGGGAGGTGAGGAGCATGGCAAAATCAATGCTCAAAGACTTTCGCATCTCGGGCGACGTGATCGACGCGGTTTCAGGCGTCGTCGCGCGGCAGGAGGCGGAAGCGTATGTAGCGGCTAAAAAAGAAGGTGGCCTCATTCCCGAAGAAGGGCCGAGCGAGAGCGTCACGCTTCAGGCGATTGTCGATTCCTATGAGCGGAACCTCGCCTCGTCCGTCGAGGCGAAGGCGTTTCTCGAACGCTCAGGGGTCACCGACTGGACGATCCTCCGCCGGTTGGGCGCGGGGTATTGCGACGGCACGCTTTCTGAGCGGCTTTCCGCTCGGCAACGCGCGGAACTCAGCCAGCGGGGCGTCCTTACGAAAGGCGGCGACGAGTCGCTGAGTCAGTGCGTGACCTTGCCGCTTTTCGACGCCGCGGGCGCGGTCGTCGGTATCGCCGGGATTCCGGTCGCGGGTGGAACGGAGCGCGTTATCGGCGCGAAGGGACTCGTGAACCGGGCGGCGCTCGCGGTGTGGCGCGAGGAGATCATCCTTACCGAAACGGTGCTCGACGCGGTGAGCCTCCTTTCGATGGGGATCGAGCGCGTGCTTCCGTGCATTGGCGAAGATGGCGACGCGAGCGAGGAGCGCGCGGCCTTGAAGGAAGCGGGCGTGAGCCGGGTCGTGATCGCGTTCTCGACGCGCGATGCGGGCCGCGCGAAGGCAAAGAGGCTTTCAGGTATCCTTACCGACGAGGGCTTTTCTGTCGCCGAGATCGCGTGCGAGGACGGGGATAGCTGGAGCGAGGCGCTTCGTGCGGGCACTCTTGCGGCTGACGTCGAGACCCTTATCCGTGAGGCGTCATTCAGCGCCGGAGCCGCGCGCGAGAAATGGGAGTGGAACGCGAGAAGCCAGCGCTGGGAGCTTACGCGCGACGGGCTCGTCTACAAGGCGATGGGAAGCGTGAAGCGAATCGGGACGAGCATGCGCTTGTCGGTCAGGATGGAAAAGGACGGGAAGCGCTATCTCGATCACGTTGACCTTTATTCCGCGCGGAGCCGCCTTGCGTACCGGGAGCAGGGAGCGGCGGCTCTTAACCTCGAGGGCGCGGTCATCGAGCAGGATCTTCTTTCATTGCTCGACCAGCTCGAAAGCGAGGCGGAAGCGGACGAGAGCGCCGCGCCTACGGAACGCGTGGTCACGGAGGAAGAGGCCGCGCTCGCTCTCACGCTTCTCGAGAGCGACACGATTTTCGAGGACATCGTGCGCGACATGGACGCGATCGGGCACGTCGGCGAGGACGAGAACAAGCTCCTCGTGTACCTCGCGGCCTCGAGCCGGAAGCTCATGAGCCCGGTGAGCGTCGTCGTGACGAGCGTTTCGGCGGCGGGGAAGAGCTTTCTCATCGACACGGTGCGCCGCCTCATGCCCGAGGAGGACGTGGTGAACCTGACGAGCCTTTCCGACCAGGCGCTTAATTACATGACCGACGGTTCCCTCATGCACAAGCTCTTGATCCTCGGCGAGGCGGTGCATAACGAGGTGGTCGAGCACCAGATCCGGGAGATGCTTTCGGCGCGGTGCCTTTCGCGCATGGTCGTGACGAAGGACGAGCGGACGGGGAAGCTCGCGAGCGCGCTCGTGCGGCAGGAGGCGGTGGTCTCGCTCATGATGAGCACGACGCGCTTCTCGATGAACGAGGAGAACGCGAGCCGGTACCTCTTGATCCACGCCGACGAGAGCGACGAGCAGACGAAGCGGATCCATGAGCGGCAGAACGCGTCCTACACCCTCGAGGCGATGAGACGGAACGCCGAGATCGTGCCCGCCGTGATACGGAAGCACCAGGCGGCCCAGCGGCTCCTTAAGAGCGTCGTCGTCGTCAATCCGTACACGGCGGGGAAGGAGTTCCCGTACCGGCTCATGCGATCGCGGCGGGACAATAAGCAGCTTCAGGACCTCATCGCGTCGGTGTGCTTTTTAAGGCAGTACCGGAAGGAGAAGCGGCGGACGGGCGGGATCACGTATATCGAGTGCGACGCGACGGACGTGTCGGTCGCGTGGAACCTCTTCAGGAAGGCCGTGATGAAGGCGAGTTACCTTGAACTCCCTGAGAGCATGGTGAGGCTCTACGAGGATATCCGCTCGATGTGCCGCGAGATCGCCTCGGAGTCGGGGATCTCGAGCGAGGACGTGAAGTTCGATCAGGGACAGGTGAGGCGGAAGGTGCATTACCTCGGCGCGGAGAGCGTCAAGAAGTACATCCATAAGCTCGTCGGCCTTGAGTACCTCGGGATGAGCGGGACGGGACTGCGGGGTCAGCGCGCGCGGTATCAGCTCATCGCCGACGAGAGCCTCGAGTCGCTCGCGGGCTTCGGCGATCAGGATCAATAAAAAAAAGCGGGTAAGCGGGGAAAAGTGGGTAATTGGGGCCGTTACCCGCTTTTCGCGAGGCGGGATAAGGCTTTGCCTCGAGTGGGTAACGAATGGAGCGGAAAGGGAGAGAGGAGAATAGGCGATGCGTCGAGACGAAGACCTTGTCGCGGAATGGGTGGCGGAGCTGATCGCGTTCGGCATGAAGGAAGGCGTTGCCGAGAATAACCGGTATGTGGTCGCGCGCTTTGTCTCCTGGCTCTCCCTCGTGGGCGCGTCGCTCGGGAGTCTCGACGAGGAACTCGGTTGGGCGTATCAGGGCTATCTTCTTGAGCGGCTCAATAGTCGCACGGGCGAGAAGCTCAACCAGACGACGGTGGCGACGGACATGAAGCGGATCAGGCGGTTCTGCGAATGGCTCGTGAAGAAGGGCTACGCGCGCGAGAATCCCCTTCTCGCCGTCGATTCAGTGCGGGCCGCGAAGAACCCGCCTTTTGGCCTTCTCCGGGAAGAGGAACTCGGGTTTCTCCTCGACGCGCTTAGCCTCTGGGATCGCGAGAGCGACGTGCGGAACCGGATGTGGGCGTACCGCGCGCACGTGATGGCCGAAACGCAGTACGCGACGGGCTTACGCATGAGCGAGCTCGGGAATCTCGAGGAGCGCGACCTCGACCTCGACCGCTTCGAGATTCGCGTGCGGAACGGGAAAGGCGGGAAGGATCGCGTCGCGTATTTGACCGTTTATGCGGCGCAAGTGCTGCGCGCGTATCTCGGGATCCGCCATCTCGTGGTGAAGGGCGGCGAGAAACGGAACCGCTTCCTTTTCGGGCCCGCCGGGGTGAACCTCGCGCGCGCGTATAACCACAAGCTTAACGAGGTCGCGCTTTCTCTCGGCTACGGGCGGTTCTTCAATCACAAGTTCCGCCATGAACTCGGCTATCACCTCATTCGCGCCGGGTGCCCGATCAGGAGCATTCAGGCGATCCTCGGCCACGACAAGCTCGCGAGCACCGAGATATACACGCGCGTTGACGCGGAAGACGTGCGCGAGGTTCTCGACGCCTTTCATCCGCGCTCGGCATGAGGCTCACTTCTTCTCGCGTGCGCGCGATGTGGGAAGCGCATGTCGCGGAGAAAGGGCTCGCTCCCGCGACGGTCAAGACGTACAAGCGGCTCTTTCGCGACCTTTCGCGGTTCGTCGAGTCGGCGCATGGGAGTGGTTGGGACTGGCGCGAGATCAGCCGGGACGACGGCGTCGCGTACGCCGAGTGGCTCGAGAAGCGGGGATGGTCGTACACGAGCAGGAGGCTTTCGTTCAAGGCCGGGTGCTGGATCGTGAAGCTCCTCTGGCAACGGAAACGGATCCTCACCGATGCCTGGCATGGCCTCGAGATGAAGTACCGGAAGAACGCCGTGCGGCTGTGCCTCGACGAGGACGAGGTGCGGGCCTTTCTCGAGTCTATCCCGATCGACGACCTCTATTCCCTTCGCGACCGCGCGCTGTTCGAGTTGATGTACTCCTCGGGACTGCGTCCGGGCGAGGCGTGCCGCGTCAGGCGTGACGATATCGACGCGGAGCGGCGCATGATCGTCATCAGGAAAAGCAAGTTCGCCAAGGATCGCGTGGTGCCGGTGACCGAGCCCGCGATGCGCGCGCTATCGCTCCTCATGGAAGTCAGGAAGGGCGATTATCTTTTCGGTATTCGGGGCCGACAGCCGCTTTCGTACAACGTTCTTGCCTCGCGCTTTCGCGCGCGCTATCAGGCGGCGGGTTTCACGCGGGAGGGCATCGGGCCGCATAGCCTCCGTCATTCCTGCGCTCGGCACCTTCTCGCACACGGCGCGGATATCCGGTACGTGCAGCGGCTCTTGGGTCACGAATCGATCGAGACGACGGTCGTCTACACGTACGAGCAAACCGAGCAGGTCAAGAAAACCTATCGGCGCTACCATCCGCGCGAGGGGATCCTTTATCGCGAGGTCGACGACGACTACCTTGCCCGGATCGCGGCGTTTCGGGCGACCCTTGAGCCCCTTTTCACGCGGCGGCTCACGAGGCGGCCGAAGACGACGGGTGATCCCGGGAAGGGCGTAAACGATTGAGTTCGCGCTAAAACCGGGGTACACTGATAGATATCCATCATGAAAAACCCGGATTGCCTTGAAAACTTGAGCCGCTCAAAAGTCGCAACTCTTTGCGCGGGAAGCGTTTATCCGCTTACGGGAGGGAACGACTCGAGTAAGGATTATTGGAAGCTAATGAAAAATGGAAACTTAGTTAATGATGGAAGAAGTAGTCTGTATCGTGAAACTGATGATGGTGGAGAGTTCAAAATATGGGATATGGAAGGAATGACACTTGGAGAGAGCTTGGCACGAATAATTATGAGCGACCATCCTTCTGAGCAACAAGTATTTGCGGCTGGTTATATGTCACGCTATCCTAGCGAGAGAAATATTGTCATAGATCATCCTTCGTTAACGTCGGAAGCTGTAAAGCGAGCAGGTATATACCAAATAACTAACGCCAACTCGAATTTTACTGAAAGTGAGTTTGAGGTGATTGCTAATGCTTCTTACTTGAATAAAGATGGTCTGGGATACTATATAGACTTCTCTGGTATCGCAGATACGATGAAAGGCTATGTTCCAAAGTCATATATTTTATCTGATGCAAACAAAGAAGGAATTCAAACACCAAAGATGTCATATCAATTCGATCGTGGAAGTCCTTTGGAGCGTGTTACATTCGGCATCGCGAACGCCACAATGGGCCAAAAGGGGAATACTGCTCAAGTAACTAATGCAACGGCAATAACTAAGATTCAGCCGAAAGTAAATCGATTTATCGAGAATAGTGCGGTTGTTGACGATGGAAACCTTTCTGCAGGATGGGAACTTATGAGTAGCCAGGCAAATGCTGCCCCTTCAACGTTTAAAGGTTCTCCTATCTCTACATGGTCCAGAAATAGTCAGAAACCTGTTCTAACAGAATCTACGCAAGTGTCAAGTAACGCAAAAACTTTCCTGGATGCAAGTACAAATACTGCACAAGCTGTTGTTGGTATTCTTGAAGGTTTGGATGCGAATAATGTCTATGTCGATTGTTGGGAATATCAGGGGAGTAAATTTTATACAATGCAGACACCTGTTCTTTCTGGCATGAATGAAACGACAACATATTACACCATTCAGTTTTTGTCGGCACAGCAAAGTCAGTTACCTCAATACTATAATCATGTTCGAGACGAGTTTCAAAAGAAGGGAAGAAAATAATGAGAGGGTTAGTTTCAGTTTTACTACTTTCTGTGGCATTTATGTTAATATCATGTGATCGAAGGCCGTTCCCATCATTTAAGGAAATAGCTGAATTTCAAATCGCTGTTAAGAAGAATGATAAAAAGGTCGTTGATGATTATATCAAACGATATAAAAAAATGTGTATGTTTGAATCAAAGAACTTTGACGGGAGTTCTTATAATGCAGTGTCGTCAGCGGTAATGTCTGGTGATGTTGAAATGCTGAAACTTGTAATTAAGCATGATGCAGCAGTGAATTATAGAAATATGCCTGGGGCATATACGGCTTTGCATCTGGCGGCAGAATGTGGTTATCCCGAAATGGCTGAAATTCTTATAAAGAATAAAGCAGACGTAAATGCTGTCGATTCACAGGGTAATAATGTTTTTCATCAAATATGTTACAATTCTAGGGATGTAAGACTGTTAGAGGTTTTTCGATTATACTCCAGTGAATTAATAAATGCAGAAAACAATGCAGGCTTAACGCCTTTATATTATGCCTTGGTGGAGGATCAGAGTGAGGGATCGACTAAGACAAGAAATAGTCAAATGGTCGAATGGCTGCTCCGAAACGGTGCAGATTTACGTCTTGTGATAGGAAAAAATAAGGATTGGGATGTCTTCTTGCCATTAATACAAAATAAAGATAATGATTATTTAAGAATGATATTTAGTTATGAAAAAGGAAAAATACCGAATACAGTAATTAGTAATTTCAACTATCTACAAATGGCAATATGGTATCAGAATTGGGAAATGGTTCCTTTCTTTATTGGTCTTGTGGATGATGTCAATAATCAGGATGAATTCGGGCGAACTGCATTACATTTGGCAGCATATTTTAACGAAAGAGATATTGTTGCTCTTTTACTAAAAAATGGGCTAAATAAAGAAATAAAAGATAGAGAGGGGAATACCGCATTCGATACATATATTAAAAACCATAAAACTTATGACAAAGTAATTATGAATGATTTACGAGTAGATTGAATTTTATCTTGACTATCAAGCTTTTTATTCTACCGGAGTTACTTCGGCATGGACTGAGCATTTTCTAGGATAAAAATAGAGGATAAGATCCCCTATAAGACCCTGAGTTAACCCGCGAACGCCCTCGGGCGTGAGTCGGGTTGAACTCAATCTTATAGCCGTTTTTTTCGCGGTTAAATTTGTAATGTACATTCCAAAAATTTTCACGCTCGGCGATTCCGCGAGGTCGGACCTTCGCCGTCGTGGCTCCGGTCCTAAACAGAACGCGCGTTATGCGCGAGTCGCCATCCTGGCGACTGTCCGTTTCTCCGGCTTCGCCTCCGAAACCGCATAACGGGCATTCTGTTCCCCTCGCGGAATCGGATTACTCATCGTTGTCGTGATGATTAGTTATATTTCTCTTTCCGGCAAGATAAAGGCGTAACTTATAGGACGTGCGGCACCATATTCTACAAGGGTTTTCAAAAAGTTCTCGCTTGCTAACAAATTACCGTTACG
>Ga0209098_1002720_pt1 | contig 15322 bp, 13 predicted proteins | sample AD_JPNHW1_MetaG_FD_184429 | JGI IMG/M metagenome (GOLD analysis project Ga0209098, IMG submission 184429) | Active sludge microbial communities of municipal wastewater-treating anaerobic digesters from Japan - AD_JPNHW1_MetaG (SPAdes) (version 2) | ecosystem: Engineered > Bioreactor > Anaerobic... | reverse complement strand
AGCCAGAGTAACAACAATAATGGTAAGCCACGACCTAAGTGAAGTTTTTCGCCTTGCATCTCAGGTTTTATACATCGAAAACGGAACAATTACCAGAACCGGTAAACCTGAAGAGGTATTTTCTGACAACAGTATCAGCGGCAAAGTGCAGATTACCGGAACAATTGCGAAAATTGACCGACACGAAGTAATAAATATCGTGACTGTTATAACAGGAAATAACCAAATTATAAGAGTTATTGCATTTGAGTCGGACCTGGAAACGTTGAAAACCGGAGATCAGGTGATGGTTTATTCCAAAGCCTTCAATCCAATTATCACCAAGCTGAAATAACCGGCACAAATTACGATTTAGCGTCCGAAGGTTTTTCTTTCCGGGCAGCCCAAAGTATGAGCCGAAGCGACTGGTCATACGTCATGTAATTCCACATCCAGTTGATAAAGATAAGCAGCCGGTTTTTTACTCCAACAATGGCCATCAGGTGAACAAACATCCACGTCAGCCAGGCAATAAATCCGGAGAATTTCAGGAAAGGTAAATCGGCAACGGCCCTGTTTCGCCCAATAGTAGCCATCGATCCTTTATCGACATATTTAAACGGATTTAGGTCGGCCTTTTTCTTAATGGCTTTGAAGTTTCGGGCGAGGTTTGCTCCTTGCTGAATGGCTACCTGCGCCACCTGTGGATGCCCGTTGGGGTAATCTTCGGTTGTCATGACCGAAGAATCGCCAATAGCAAAAACATCATCCAGTCCTTTTACACGGTTAAACTCATCGACAAGAATGCGACGAGCGCGGCCAATAGATGCATCCGGTATTCCGGGAGGAACAACACCGCTGATTCCAGCTGCCCAAATAACGAGTTTTGTTTTTATTTCCTCACCATCTCCAAGTTTGAGTATTTCCCCGTCGTAATCAACTACCCTGGTGTTCGTTCTGACATTTATTTTCAGGCGCTTCAAGTAGAAAAGCGATTTTTCTGACGCGTGCCTCGACATACTAGCCAGCAACGAAGGCGACCCTTCAATAATGCTTACCTGCATCAGGTTCATGTTCAAATCGGGATAATCTTTCGGAAGCACAAACTCTTTCATTTCGGCAATGGCGCCGGCAATTTCAACGCCGGTTGGTCCACCACCCACCACAACTACATTCAGTAAAGCCTTCTTCTCTTCCTCAAACTCGTCAAATAGTGTGACTGCTTTTTCAAGATTGGTCAAAATTCGATTTCGTAGTGCCATGGCTTCTGCTACCGATTTCATTGGAATGGCGTGTTTCTCGAGATTTTTCATTCCGAAAAAATTGGAATTTACACCGGTTGCAATCACCAGATAATCGTACCAAACGGTATCGAGACTGGTCTGTATTTCTTTCTTTTCGGTATCAACCGCGTAAACTTCGGCAACGCGGATATAAACATCTTTCCGGCTTTGGAATATTTTTCGGAGAGGAAAGAGGATTGAACTTGGCTCCAGACCAGAGCTGGCAACCTGATAAAACAACGGCTGAAACTGATGGTAGTTGTTTTTGTCGATCAGTACAATTTGGTATCCGGAACCAACCAGTTTCTTGGCCAATTTTAGTCCGGCAAATCCTGCACCAATTATTACAATTCTTTTTTTTGCTGTTTCGGGTATATTGACTGACATCTGTTTGTATTTTATTTGTTTGTGTTTTACGACATGAATTAAACGTTTTTCACGTCCTGGAGGTTGTTTTTCTTAGGTTAATTAATCGTTTCAGTAGTATTAAATATCTTATATTTCAATGGTTTTTGATTCATCAGCTCTTTACAGAATGAAGTCAAACTTTTAAAGTTTAATTTTAATGATTATTTATCAACTGGCTAAAAAAGTTTGAGATAAAAAGATAAGTGTTATTTTTACATTTTAAGTTTTAAACCCGTTACAAACGAGAGAGTATTCTTTAAATAGCGACTAACTAAATTATTCCAAATAATGAAGAAATTTATCCCTTTCGTTCTTTGTTTTTTAACAGTTACAGTTATTTCGAGGGCGCAATTTTCGGTTGTTTCGCCTCACTCTCTTACCGAAGCACGCATTGAAGCCGGTAAGCAGATTACTTACAGCGTATTTTATAGCGGCAAACCCGTTATAGCCAATTCACCTATAAAATTTGAGTTTAGACAAGCGGCACCACTGGCGGAAGATTTTGCTGTTTTAAAAACTTCAACGAAAGAAATTAACGAAACCTGGACCCCGGTTTTGAAAAGGCAATCTTCTATTCTTAACAATTGCAATGAACTGACGATTCAGCTTCAGGAGAAAAAGTTTCCCAGGCGAACCTTTAATCTGGTATTTCGGGCTTACGACGATGGTGTGGCTTTTCGTACCGAGTTTACCGGTCCCGATAACAATCACGAATATGTGATTACAGACGAGTTGGTTACATTCAATTTCACGGCTGATCACGATTGCTGGGCGGCCAACCACGGTTCGTACCGGTCGTCGCAGGAAAACGAATACTTCAAACGGAAACTTTCTGAAATTACCGATCAAATGGTAATCGGATTACCAATGACTGTGAAGGTGGCTGACGATTGTTATGCTGCAATTACCGAAGCCGAAATTGATGATTACGCCGGAATGTACCTGAAACCCGGGCATTCAGCCAGTGGTTTTTCGGTTCGTTCGAGCCTATCTCCTTTGCCAAAACAGCCTGATAATGGAGACAGAGTGAAGTTTAAATTTCCGCACAAGACACCTTGGCGGGTAATTATGCTGGGCAATTCTCCGGGCAAATTGGTTGAGTCGGAAATCGTGATGAACCTGAATCCACCTTGCGCCATTGCCGATCCGTCGTGGATAAAACCAGGTATGTGTGCCTGGGACCACTGGTGGAGCGGCGAAGTGAAAATGGACAACGAAACCATCAAAAAATACATCGATCTGGCCTCGGAAATGGGATGGCCCTACCAGTTAATCGACTGGCAATGGTATGGACCGTTCAATACACCTGAAGCCAACATCACCAAAGTGGCACCACAGCTCGATATGCCCGGCATTCTGGCTTATGCCAAAAGCAAGAACGTGAAATGCTGGGTTTGGCTGTACAATACCGATGTCGATCATTCCGATTGGGATAAAGCCTGTGCAACTTACGAGAGTTGGGGCATTGCGGGCGTAAAAATCGATTTTATGGACAGCGACGATCAGCAAATGGTAAACTGGTATCATCGTATTGTAAAAACCGCTGCCGCGCATCATTTGATGGTTGATTTTCACGGAGCTTATAAGCCCGATGGTTTCCAGAGAACCTATCCAAATTTGGTTACCCGCGAGGGCGTTATGGGCAACGAGTACAACAAATGGTCGCTGCGGGTAACTCCTGAACATGTCACCACATTGCCATTTACCCGGATGCTGGCTGGCCCGATGGATTTCACGCCAGGAGGATTCCTGAATCGTACTCCGGAAAAATTTCAAAACGGAACACCTGCTCAGGTTTTAGGAACACGGGCAATGCAGCTGGCCGAGTTTGTGGTGTTCGACAGCCCGTTTATGGTGTCCTGCGATCATCCGGATAATTACAAAGGCAAATTGGGCGAAGAATTCCTGAAGAAAGTGAAAACGATGTGGGATGAAACCCGCATCTTGAACGGACAAATCGGAGAATACATTACTTCAGCCCGTCGTTCGGGAAATGAATGGTTTATTGGCTCTTTAAACAATAGTGAAGCCCGAACTTTGGAAATTAATCTTAATTTCCTGGGTAACGGAAAATACAAGATGGTGGCATTTCAGGACGATCCAGAATCGGGTGTGGATGCCGAAAAAGTAATGCGTACATCGAAAGATGTGGCAAAAGGCGACGTTGTTAAATTTGAAATGGCTCCGGGAGGTGGCTTTGCCGCTTATTTGGTGCCTGTGAAATAAAGTTCGGAGTGCCTAAAGTGCTTTTGGTCATCTACTTTGTGTCATATGTTGTCATTCGCTTTGCGTCTGATCCGTCAAGGTTTTACAATTAATGGCAATCTAATGACCACAATGACAATAAATGACTTAAAATTTGAAACTAAAAATGATATGCTCGAACAATTAAAAGAAGAAGTTTGGAAAGCCAATTTGGACTTGGTTAAGCACGGATTGGTGATTTTCACCTGGGGAAATGTGAGTGGAATCGACCGCCAAAGTGGTTTGGTGGTAATTAAACCCAGCGGAGTTTCTTACGACGTGATGAAGCCTTCGGATATGGTGATTCTTGATTTGGAAGGTAATATTGTTGAAGGTAATTTAAAACCATCGAGCGATGCGCCAACCCACCTCGAATTGTACCGCAATTTTCCGAATATAGGTGGAATTGTACACACACATTCTGAGTGGGCAACCAGCTGGGCACAGGCAGGCAAAGGCATTCCGGCTGTAGGAACTACTCACGCCGATTATTTTTACGGAGAAGTTCCATGTACCCGCAAAATGACCGAAGCAGAAATTAAAGGTGAATACGAACTCGAAACCGGTAAAGTAATCGTAGAAACTTTTAAAGGGCTTGATCCTGATATGATTCCGGGCGTACTGGTAAGCAACCACGCGCCTTTCAGTTGGGGCAAAAATGCGGATGATGCCGTTCACAATGCCGTTGTTTTGGAAGAAGTAGCCAAAATGACTTTCCGGAGCTTTCAGCTTAATCCGGCAACCACAATGGATCAGGTGTTGCTCGACAAACATTTCCTGCGCAAGCATGGAAAAAATGCCTACTACGGTCAGAAATAGTAGATTTTTACCGGTTCAGGGTGAAAAAAGTATCTACTGTCGCTAACTTGTAATTAGCATCAACCAAAGCAGAATTCTATTTTTAAATTGAAAAATTAAATATCAAAAACCAATAAAATGACTCAGGCAAAATACACGATCGGGCTCGATTATGGTACCGATTCTGTTCGTTCGCTCATCGTGAACGTTGAAAATGGCGAAGAAGTAGCAAGCGTAGTTTTTGAATATCCGCGCTGGAAAAAGCAATTGTATTGCGATGCTCCCAACAATCAGTTCCGTCAGCACCCGAAAGATTACCTGGAAGGAATGGAATACACCATCGTCGAGGCCTTGAAAAAAGCTCCGGCTGGAGTGGCCGAAAACGTAGTTGGTATCTCAATCGACACTACTGGTTCAACACCGATTGCTGTTGACGAAAAAGGCACACCGCTGTCGCTGACTTCAGGATTTGAGGAAAATCCGAATGCCATGTTTGTGCTTTGGAAAGACCACACGGGAGTGAAAGAAGCCGACGAGATTAATGAACTGGCTAAAAAATGGAACATCGACTTTACTAAGTTCGAAGGTGGAATTTATTCTTCGGAATGGTTTTGGGCCAAGTTGTTGCACGTGATTCGTGAAGATGCCGGTGTTTACCGCGCAGCTTATTCTTGGGTTGAGCATTGCGATTGGATTCCTGCTATTCTGACCGGAAATACCAATCCAAAAACATTGAAACGTTCGCGTTGCGCCGCCGGTCATAAAGCCATGTGGCACGAAGCTTTTGGCGGGCTTCCAACCGAAGAATTCCTTGTAAAACTTGATCCACTTTTGAGTGGACTGAAAGACCGTTTATTCAAAGAAACATATACCTGCGATGTAGCTGCGGGAACAATCACTCCGGAATGGGCTAAAAAACTAGGCTTGCCTGCTAATGTAAAAGTTGGAGTTGGTGCATTCGACGCTCATCTTGGTGCTGTGGGTGCTGAAATTGAACCCTATTACCTAAGCAAAGTAATGGGTACTTCAACCTGCGACATGCTTATTGCCCCAATGGAAGAAGTGGGCGACAAGCTGATCAGCGGTATCTGCGGACAGGTTGATGGCTCCATTGTTCCCGGAATGTTGGGAATGGAAGCAGGTCAGTCGGCATTTGGCGACATTTATGCATGGTTTAAACGTGTGCTGATGTGGCCATCGGAACAAATTATTACTTCGAGCACACTGATTGATGAAGCGACCAAGGAGAAAATGATTGCGGAAATTTCGTCTAAACTGATTCCAGAATTGACAAAGGCTGCTGAACTGATTCCGATTGAAGATAGCAGCATTGTGGCGCTCGACTGGATGAATGGCCGTCGTACACCGGATGCCAACCAAAATCTGAAAGGTGTTATTTCGGGTCTGAACCTGGGATCGGATGCTCCGCGTATTTTCCGTGCTTTGGTTGAAGCTACTGCTTTTGGCTCAAAAGCTATTGTCGATCGTTTTGTACGCGAAGGCGTGCGCATCGACGGAGTAATTGCTTTGGGCGGTGTGGCTAAAAAGTCACCATTCGTAATGCAGATTGTGGCCGATGTGCTGAATATGCCAATTAAGGTAGCCCGCTCCGAACAGGCTTGCGCATTAGGTTCGGCAATGGCTGCGGCTGTTGTAGCCGGAGTTTACTCAAATACAGCTGAAGCTCAAAAGAAAATGGGTGGTGGCTTCGAAACTACTTATTTCCCGATTGCAGCCAATGCTGCCAAATACCAGACTTTGTATGCTAAATACCTCAAATTAGGCGAATTGATAGAGTTTGGGTTAAAATAATGCATTATTCCATCTGTAAAAAAAGAGGTTTTGTGAATGCAAAACCTCTTTTTTATTCCATATTTTCCAAATACGGATAAAGGTTGATTAAAAACTCTTGGTTGTACAATTTTGCGTTTTGTTCCAATAGCCTGAAGCCAGTTGAGGATAAATCGAAAATCGCATCAAAATGCCTTACCATCAACACTTTTGTCTTTTCATGAACCTCAGCCCCAAGGTCAAGAATTTGAGAAGAAATTCTCAATTTCAGGTTAACTTTTGTCATCGCTTCCAGATCCTCTTCCAGCCTGTAATCCGGATAATTGCGATCTTTATCAATCACTGCTTCGGTTGAATTCAATATGGCAACCGCATACAAAAACATCAGATTTTCAACTACTTCATCAAAAACAAAATCGGGATACCACTCTTTAATAACCTTAAAGACCTCACGATAAAACTCTTCTTTAAAAATACTGTAGAAGGAGTCGGCTTTCTTAATGCCTTCTAAAATCGATTTGATATTGCCTTCGTTGTCAAATTCCATATCTGATATTTCTAAAGGGTTTTGTTGTCAATTAACAAATTGAATGCCGAAAAAGATCAATAAATAAAGAAATTCCACGTCAGAATCAGATTTTTTGGTTCTTGTTTGGCAGTCAAAACTAGTCGATTTCGTCGTTCCATTTTTCGCAATCGAAATACGCCAATGTGGCAAAAAAGGAATACCAACAAAATCAATCAACAGGCTGATAACGAATATAAAAACACAGGACCTTTCTACCCTCTCGTAGAATAATTTTCAGGACCAGACATATTCAAAAAAAAAGGGTCTGCTTCCGCAAACCCTCATTCAGTATATATCTTCCTGGTCTTATTTATTTCCTTTAACGCGGCTCCACATTTCCAGCACTTTGTCGTTTTTATCCATGAAATCGTGCAACAACACGCAGCGATCGACAACTGAACTATCGGGATATTGAATTGGATTGATGTGAAGTTTTCCGTTTCCTGGGCCAAAGAAATAGCTCAGATTTGTTGTTTCGGTGATTGTAGAATCAGACTGTGCTTTTATTATTTCAGGTGTAGCCACGGCACTGCAATAACCACTTACTTCCATGTTTCGCAACGCAATTTTTGCCTGGCAAAGATAATTCAGGAAATAGCTTGCAGCCTTAACATTGCGGGCATACTTGGGAATTACCCACCCGTCGAACCAAATGTTGCTGCCTTCGTTCGGAACAACGTAGTCGAGCGATACTCCAACTTTTTTACCCTCGTCAATGGCCCAAACCGCATCTCCACTCCAGGCATAATCCATCAAAACTTCGCCTTTAGTCATCATTTCCTTGCCAAAGTCGGCTTCCCACCCGGCAAGGTTCGGACGCAATGCTGTCAATTGTTTTTCAACCATCGCGATATCGTCGTCGGTGTGATCGTTGGAAACATCATATCTGGTGCGCTTTCCGGAAGTAATCTGATCATAAAATCCATAAGTTGCAGCCATGTTGTAAACATCCCAGTAGTGATCTTTCATCAGGATCTTTCCTTTATATTTCGGATCCCAGAGGCAAGCCCAGGATTTAACATCGTCTTTTGAAACTTTTGCGGTATTGTATAAAATTCCTGAAGTTCCCCACATGTATGGAACCATGAAATCTTCGGCCTTCTTTCCGGGAACGCTGAAAGCATCCATTCGACCACGTAAAAAAGGAGAAATATTTTCGAGAGAACTACCAGTTTTTCCAAAATTTCGGTCAATCGGCAAGAGCAAATCGTTTTTCAACATTTTCTCAATAACATACTGCGTTGGACAAGTTAAGTCGAAATCTTCCTTTCCCATTGCGATTTTAGTGTACATCACTTCAGGCATATCAAAAACCTGATAAACAATTTTCACGTCTTCACCGGTTTGTTCTTTGTACCAAACCGGGAATTCTTTTAACAGGTCCTCGTCAATGTAATCTGACCAGTTATAAATTTTCAATACCTTTTTTCTGGAATCGTCACTCTGTTTACACGCTTGAAATGAGTAAACTGCTGAAACCAAAAGCAACGCGATAATTACTCTGCCAGTAATTTTTTTTGCCGAAAATGTTTTCATTGATTTAATTATTGGAGTTATAGGTTATATTCTTTTGGGCCGAACGCCTGTTAATTACCAAAAGCAGCAACAAAACAACAATAAAAATAATTGCCGAAAGAGGCCGCAATTCTGGAGTCAAACCACCTCTGCGAGCATCTGCATAAATGTAAGTTGATAAAGTTTCGAGTCCTTCGTTTCCGATTGTAAATAAGGTGACCACGAAGTCATCTATCGACAGAGTAAATGCCAAAATGAAGCCACTGATCATGCCCGGTTTTAATTCAGGAATCAGTATTTTTCTTACTGCAACAAATGGCGTTGCACCCAAATCAAGGGCTGCTTCGTACAAATTCGTGTTCATACGACGCAAACGAGGCAAAACACTCAGCACAACATAAGGTGTGCAAAAAGTAATGTGCGCCAGAATAACAGTCGTGTATCCCTGCGAGATGCCCAGGCTGACGAAGAGAAGAAACATTGAAATGGCAGTAATAATGTCTGGATTCAATATCGGAATGGTGTTGACCATCTTGATCGCCTGTTGCGACCGGTGCTGAAGATTATGAATTCCAATTGCCGCCATTGTTCCGAGCAATGTTGCTGAAAATGCAGCAATTAAGCCAATTATCAAGGTATTCCACAAAGCGCTGGTTAGCGAATGATGTATCCCTCCCTTAAAAATAGATGCGTACAATTTCAGCGAAAAACCAGTCCAGTTACCAAGTACTTTTGCTTCGGTAAACGAAAAAATAATGATAATCAGAATTGGAGCATAAAGCAGCACCAATAAAAGTCCGAGGTACGATGAAGATAAAATTCGCTTCTTCATAACAGGTTGCCCTCCTCCGCAGCTTTAGTATTCTCATCGCGATTTAGCAATGCAGTTAACCCGATCAGCAAGAGCATTATAAGCGATAACGCAGCTCCATAGTTCCATGTTCCGTTGTAAATATTTTCCTGAAGTGTTGTTCCGAAGAGCTTTATATTGTTGATTGTCAACAACTCGGCGATAGCAAAAGTTGAAATAACCGGCATAAAAACCATAATCACTCCACTGATAATTCCGGGAACTGACAACGGTAATTCTGTTTTCAGGAATACCTGACGAGGGTTGGCTCCAAGATCCTGCGCGGCTTCAATCAAACTCTTGTCGGTTTTCTGTAAAATATTGTAGATCGGATAAATCATGAATGGCAAAAAGTTGTAAACCATACCAAAAATAAGCGCTCCCTCGCCTAGCGGTATCTTGAAAAAGTCGAACAAAGCTACCGTTGCCAAGGTCCGGATCAGAAAGTTAATCCACATCGGGAGAATAAAAAGAATGACAAGCAATTTCGCGGTTCGCGCTTCCATTTTACTGAGAATGTATGCGGCCGGATAACCTATCAGAATGCAAATCACTGTAGTTATCATTGCAACTACAACCGAATAAATAAAAGTATTCATCGCCTCAGGATGTATCCAAAATTTCTGGATGTTGGCAAACGTAAACTGGCCGTCCTGATTGGTAAATGCATAGTAAACGATCAACGTCATCGGAACGAGCACAAAAAATACCAGAAACAAGGCATAAGGAATTGCCCAGTTTCTTCTTCGTCCCAAAAATGAAAGTAATTGATTCTGCATTTCTTCCTAATTTATGCTTTCTCCAAATGAATGTTTTGGGAAGGAATGCTAATTCCTATGCGGTCGCCATCGTCCCAAATATCGTTCGTATCCACAAAAATATGGTCGGTTCCCTCAACTAAAATAGTGAGGTGATAGTGGTTTCCTTTGTATAAAATCAAACGGATCACGCCTTTTAAATCGCCATCATCTTCACTGTCGAACAGCGTAACATCGGCAAAATCAACAAATACTTTAACTTCTGTTCCGGCACTATAATTCGCAGCCTCCTTGCATTCAAATGTGTTATCAAGAAATCTCACGTGCGACTTGTCAACAATTGTTCCGTCGAAAGCATTGCGCGCGCGTTCTTTCTTCATAACATGAATATCAAACGGCTTCACCTTCATTCCAACTGTTTTGCCTACTTCAAAACAATGGTAATCCTGAATCATAAATTCAAAGCCTGCGTCTGTGGTTACCATCATTTCGTAATGAACTCCCTTGAAAATGCTCGAAGTAACAACTCCCGAGAACTGTGCTGCATCTGACATTTCGAAAATATAAATATCCTCCGGACGAATAACCACATCAACCAATTCATTTGGTTCAAAATCTTTATCAACACACTCGAATTGAAGTCCGGCACATTCTACCAGCTCATCTTTCAGCATCTTTCCATCCAGAATATTGCTTTCGCCAATGAAATCAGCCACAAAAGAGTTCGCCGGCTCGTTGTATATTTCGGTAGGAGAACCAATTTGCTGAATTTTTCCTTCGCTCATTACAACAATGCGATCACTCAAAGTCAATGCTTCCTCCTGATCGTGCGTCACATACAAAAAGCTGATGCCCAACTTCTTGTGCATGGCTTTTATTTCCATCTGCATATCTTTGCGCATTTTCAGGTCGAGGGCTGCCAGTGGTTCGTCGAGCAACAAAACTTCTGGTTCGTTTACAATGGCGCGTGCGATGGCTACCCGTTGCTGCTGTCCTCCTGAAAGCGAATCAACATCGCGTTTCTCGTAATCCATCATGGTTACGATTTTCAATACCTGCTTCACCCGTTTTTGGATTTTCTCTTTCGGAAGTTTTTTGAGTTGAAGCCCGAACGCTATATTGTCGTAAACATTCAGGTGGGGGAAAAGCGCATACCGCTGAAATACTGTGTTCACAGGTCTTAGATGTGGCGGAACCTGTGTCATATCCTTAGCGGCAATGGTTATCTTGCCTGCTGTTGCTTTCAGAAATCCGCCAATTAGCCTCATCAAAGTTGTTTTTCCACAACCCGAGGGACCTAAGATGGTAACGAATTCGCCTTTCTTTATTGATAGATTAATGTTCTGCAGAACTGTTTTGTCGCCAAAAGAATGAGACAATTGTTCAACAGTTATAATGTCAGTTGTTTGCGCCATTGCTCGTTAAAATGCTCATTGAGTTTATAAAAGACAAACATTTTGTTCGAAATCAAAAATAGAAATTTAAGGGGATTATGATGGGCTTCGTGGCAAAATGTTTTCGCCTTTCAAAAAAAATAACCAGTCTATTTTATTCCCTTCATCAAAATATCTTCTGTTCCCATCAAAATCGAAGGATTTAGTTCGGGCCTCATCCATTTCAACAGGTTTGCCATGTTCTTCTGTGTAATTACCACACAACCCGAGCTCGAATTTGGAGAATTGCCAAAACTGAGGTGTAAAAAGATGGCACTACCCATGCCCTTCATAACTGGATTGGTATTGTAGTTGATTACCATACACAATTTGTATTCGTCGCTCGAAATTTTTAATCTTTCGAATGACTTCGCATTCGTGTTTCCTTTGACATATTTGTTGTAATCGGGCGATTCCGGATCGTCGATCCATTTATCTTCTGCTGAAGTTTGCTGGTGAGGCATTTGTGTGTCGATATCTTTTTCATAACCGAAAAGCTGACCCAGGCTGAAAAAACCGGTTGGCGATTTTCCATCCCCTTCCCTTTTTTGTCCCGGAGCCGCAAATCCGTTTCTGCCAATTCCAGCTTCAATCGCCTCAGATGCTGCTTTCCAGCGATTTCCCTTTTTCTCCAAAGCAACCAGCCATGCAGAATCGTCCGACTCGTTACCATTAAAAACAACAATCAACTGGCCAACAGATTCCGACAAGTTCGAATTCTGCCGCACTATTTGCAAAGCTTTTGAAACCCGTGGGTCTGGCTTTTTACACATGGCCATATTTGCCGTGCCAAACAAAAAAAACTGTATAAAGAAGATGTGCAAAATCAATCGTGTCATACATGTTGGTTCTGAGCAGTTTTGTTTTCTCAAATATATTGTTTTTCAAGACCTGTGCAAGAAAGCAGTTCTATTGAATTAGCTATTTCATCCAAGATTTAATTTTTAGCTGTCAATTCAGGTTCGTATTATGCAAATAAATACATACGTTTGGGAAACGTTAAAAACACCTCAAATTGATTTTGATTTTTGATGTGTCGTTTAAACACTTATCTTTACACAACTAAAACTAAAAACACTCAAATCACAATTTTATGAAGAAATTACTCGGATATCTGGCTCTTGCAGCTATCGTGTTTTCGTGCGCAGCGCCAAAAAAAGAATTCACTCCAATCTACTCAAAGGCCGATTTTGAAAAAGAAGTTAACGGGAAGAAAACGACCCTTTTTACTTTAAAAAATGAAGGCGGAATTACCGTGACCCTTACAAACTACGGAGCTAAAATAGTTTCGGTTTTTGCGCCAGACAAGAGCGGAAACATTGAAGACGTTGTGCTTGGATATAAGTCTGTTGATGGCTATGTTACGGGCGATGCCGGACAAGGTGCAGTGGTCGGTCCTTATGCCAACCGAATTGCAAACGGCCAGTTTGAAATCGACGGGCAGACGTACCAGTTGCCGGTTAACAACCACAAAGCTTGTTTGCATTCTGGACCTGACAGTTTTTATCGCCAGGTTTACGACGCCAAAGAAGTTCAGACAGCCGACGGACCTGCTGTAGAAATGACGTTGCAAAGTACCGATGGACAGTGGGGTTTCCCTGGAAATAAGAACGTGAAAGTTACTTACACGTTAACCAAAGACAATGGGTTAAAAATTGATTATGAAGCAACTACCGACAAAGCTTGCTACTTCAACCTGACCAACCACGTTTATTTTAATCTGAAAGGTGAAGGAATGGGTGATATTCTCGATCACGTATTGGTTGTTGATGCCGACAAATCAACAGCAGTAGCCGACTCCGAACTTATTCCAACCGGCGAAATTGTTAGCATCAAAGGAACTGCGATGGACTTTACCACTCCGCATACCGTTGGCGAACGTATAAACGATTCGATGGAACAATTGAAAATGGGTGGAGGTTACGACCACAATTATATTTTGAATAAAGATCAGAACGGACACGAAATGACTTTCTGTGCGAGCCTCTACGAGCCAAAATCCGGACGTTTTATGGAATGCTTCACAACCGAACCTGCGGTTCAACTGTATTCAGGTAATTTTTTGAAAGGAAATATTATTGGCAAACGTGGCAATCCATATAACTATCGCAATGGTATTTGCCTCGAAACACAGCATTACCCCGATTCGCCACACCATCCAAATTTTCCAAATACGCTCTTGAAACCGGGAGAAACCCTTAAATCAACAACAATTTATAAGTTCTCGGTTAAGTAATTAACCGGTACTTCAAAAAATCCCGACAAGTTAATTTGCCGGGATTTTTTGTTATAATTTACTGATATCGTGCTGGTTTAAAAACTAATTCTGCATTTCGTTGTTCTTGCATCTAAAACTTAAAATATTGAATATGGATGCAAAAACTGATTCTTCGACTTTGAGTAAATCCCCTTTTTACAGTCAACATTCTCTGCTACTTCGCATTTGGCACTGGCTAACATTTTTGTTTATAATGGGATCAATTGTAACAGTACTTGTAAACTCCACTGTACTTTCACCACGAGAAAATATAAAACTGGTTCAGGAACAACTGCAAAAGAAAGGTGTAACGGTAACCGACGAGCAAGCCTTTGCAGTTTCTCACGAATATGAAGACAAAATGTGGGACGTTCATAAACTCATCGGATTTGGACTTGCGGCATTATTTTTATTCAGGATATTGATTGAAACAGTAGTCCCTTCCGAAGAACGAATAATTAACAAATTCAGAAAGGCAAAGGAAATCCAAAGGCTAAACGACAACAACAAAACAGAATACACGCATTATCTTCGTGTACGCCTCACCTACTCTATTTTCTTTTTGTTGCTCTTTTGTATGATTTTAACTGGTTTGGGAATGGCTTTTGGACGCGATTTGGGATTTAGCCGCGATATTTTCAGATCGATAAAGAATTTTCATGCATTTATTCAATACTTAATTTACGCGTTTATTGTAGTTCATCTGGTTGGTGTAATTCTGGCCGAAAACGGAAAATTAAAAGGAATTGTATCAGGCATGATTAACGGTAATAAACACTGAAAATAAGTCGATTAACATTTTTTAAGACTTTTATTTGATGTTTGCCCGTATGAAATGGTAGGGTATCATGCGTTTAAATGGTAAAAGTGTTGTTCAGATCTGAATTAACAATGAAAGATTTTGAAGGGAATTCTGAACAACCAGTCATTAACAATTTAAATATTGAAAGTCATGAAAAATCTAGTTAAAATTGGAACAGCGCTTCTTGCGAGCATGGTAATGCTTATCACTTCGTGCTCCAAACAGGACGACTCAGTCGGCGGTGCAAACGGCAAAGGGACGTTGACGCTTAAACTCACTGACGCACCATTCCCGGTAAGCGTTGTTGACAAAGTAGTTGTATCAATCGACAAGATTGAAATTCGATCAACTGCAACACTTAGCTCAACGACAACATCCTCCACCACTTCCGATTCCAAGGACTCAAATTTCATCACTCTTTACCAAGGAGCCTCGCTGGAATATAACCTTCTCGAGCTTCAGAACGGACTTACTACTGACTTGTTAAGTATGGATATTCCGGAAGGAACTTACGACTTCCTGAGATTGCACGTAGCTTCGTCAAAGATCTACCTGAAAGATGGGACAAGCTTTGACATGAAAATTCCAAGTGGTTCGGCTAGTGGCTTAAAAATAAAAATTAGTCCTGCTCTGGTT
>Ga0209098_1002718_pt1 | contig 15326 bp, 13 predicted proteins | sample AD_JPNHW1_MetaG_FD_184429 | JGI IMG/M metagenome (GOLD analysis project Ga0209098, IMG submission 184429) | Active sludge microbial communities of municipal wastewater-treating anaerobic digesters from Japan - AD_JPNHW1_MetaG (SPAdes) (version 2) | ecosystem: Engineered > Bioreactor > Anaerobic... | reverse complement strand
GGGTAAAACCGGGAGCGATACAGGCAACCCGGATCCCAAGCCCGTTCAATTCTTTTGCCCAGGTTTTTGTCAATGCAATGATACCTGCTTTTGCCGCTGAATAGGCCGATTGTCCTGCATTTCCTCTGGCACTCACCGAGCTTACATTAATCACAAGACCTTTTGTCCGCGTTTTTATCATATGCTCAACTACATGTGATGTTACAATGAATGCGGATGTCAGGTTTACTGCAAGGACTTTATTCCACAGGTCCACATCGTGTCGTTTTATCGTACCGGATATAGAAATAAGGGGTGAATCTCTGACAATACCTGCAACATTTACAAGAATATCAATGGTCTGATTGTCCCGGGTAAAACAGGAGATGACTTTTTCTACTTCTGCCGTTTCCGTGATATTACACGGGTAGGTATAGACTTGTGGATAATCATCTTTGAGTTTCTTCAATTGTTCTGCATCTATATCCAGAACACCTACCACGGCTTTCTCTGCCAGCAGTTTTTCAACGAGTACACGTCCGATTCCATTTGCACCACCGGTTACGATGATGTTTTTTCCAAAAATATCCACAAAATCACCAACCCATTTTAATATTTTTTAATTGTGTTATATGTTCAGTCTCAAGGGATTTTCCCGGTCAGTTCTGACACTTTCTGGGATATTATCGGGTAATTTATCATTGCAGTCATATCTTCCATTGAAAAGGTAATCTTAAACTCCTCCTCAATCGCTGCGATCAACTGGATATGCCTGAGGGAGTCCCAGTTTGTCACGGTTTTCATGGATGACTGGTCATTTACCTCAGATACCTGGATATCCAGAATGTTGGATACTACTTTTTTTAACTGTTGTTCGTCCATATGATCACTCTCTTATTATACTTTTAAAATAACCGGGATAAATAATACTTATATTTTGAATTTCCTTAATATAATTGAGTCCCGCTTCGGGTTTGTTCATGGTTGCCGGTGCAAAGTTCTGGTTTTTGTAAAATTCCTGTACAATCACATTCTTTTTTGTCGGAATGTACTGGCCTGTGATGGTTTTACACTGGCGATCTTTTGCACATTCTATGCAGTCAAGCAGGAAAGCATCCTCGACAGATCTACCGATAATACGACAGCTCATCAAAAATGAATCAATTACAGCATTTTCATCATCGAAGTGAAGGATAGCCACACCGACAATCCCATTGCTGCCAAACCTGTCCTTTACTTCCAGGTAGCGCACGCACCACTCAGGTGACTGCGAAAATTCCTCAATCTGCGATTCGGTATAACGTTTCGTGGTTAAATTGAACTGGTTTGTCTTCTGGGTCAATTGCGCTATTCTTGGAATAGCGAATGTATCCGCATTTTTTATTGTCACTTCCATCTGAAGATCACGGAAAAAATCTTCAAGCGACCGGCACTCGGATTTTAATACCTGCCGGCACTGGTCCCCCCGGTATATTTCACTACGGGTTCGGTCCTCCTCAGAGAATGCCACCGTGTCAAAAAGACCCGAATGGGAAAGGATATCCCGGTAGTGATACCCATCGGGTGTCGTGAAAGGTATTACCTCAACTTCAGGCAGCATCTGACGGACATAATTAATTTCAAAGGGATTGTCATCCACCAAAACTAAGCTGTCGATACCTATATTCAGGTCTTTTGCGATTTCGCGGATGTTTGATACCTTGTCGTTCCAGTTGATTTTTTTTGCGACAAAATGCTCTTTTTTCAGGATCATCTCCGGATGATTCTCAAATACCTCAAGTACATCATTTTCGTTATTCTTGCTGCAGATCGCGAGAAGGATTCCGCGCCTGTACATATTTAGGATCGATTGCTGGAATTCAGCATAGATACAACCGGGATACGTCGAACCGATCTGGATTTTATTAATGGTATCCTCACCAACAATCCCCCCCCAGAGCGTGTTATCACAGTCCAGCACAAGGCACTTTTTGGTCTTGCCTTTCAGGGACCGGATAAATTTGGCATATTCTTCGGCAATCAGGCGTAACGCCTTGTGGGAATACGGCAGTCTTGCCAGGTACCAGTTCCTGTTGTCGATAAAATTCTGGTATCCCACTATGGATTTCAGGTTTTCAATATCTACTATGTACACTCCTGGAAATCCTGATGTAATATCGATGAGTTGCCTGTTTAATTCTCGAATAAGATTGGGTTCGGAGTTCCTGTTCTGCCAGTCCAGAATTCCCAATGGTGTATATGGTGGGATCTCAAAATTGTTGATCAGGACCCCACCGGCGGTCTTTTTTCGGATTTCACTAAGTACATTCCGTATAAAATCCGTAATTTCTTGTGTTATGGCAGTAATTTCCCCGGGCTGCATGCCAATGCATGCACGGGTTATCCGTTCGCTGAACTGGTCGAGCCGGAAACAGACAATAATAATATCCGGTTTAACCCTAGACAAGGGACCTTCAGGGAGAATAATATCCTGGAGGATATTATCGTAGTTACCCAGGGTAACCGAACAGGGAATCTGTGACTTGTAACAGAAATATTTCAGGTATGTAACTATCGGTTCAATAGTAAAATTACGGAGGACGAGAATTTTTAACCGGTTATCTGCGGGCATGGATTTTTCAAAGTCCGAGACAAGTTTTGCAATATCGTCAGTTTTGAGATCTTCTGCGAAATCTCCAAATGTCGGTTCACTATTCATAGGCCAGTCCTCAACGTTCCACGGTTCCTTTCAGGTATACCCTTGGGAGAATTTTTTTTAGTCGTTTAATCCGGGTCAGACTATGTCGGGTCATCGAGTAGTCATCCTGTTAAGTATGCCTGTTGCCGGAATCCTGTTCGGTATTCGACAGGGTTTCGTCTGCCGACCCCGGTTCTTTTCCGGGGTAGCCTGAGGGGATCTTTTTTTAGTCGTTTAATCCGGGTCAAACTATGTCGGGTCATCGTGCAATCATCTCATTAAGTAGATCTGACAGTGTAGCAGAGGGAATATCCCGATAGATCCTATTGTTCCAGTAATTATCATCGATCAAATCTGCTCTAAACAAAGGAGTGTCCCGCACTTCCGGAACTTTTTCGAGCATTGACCACATGTTTATCATTAAAAATTTGAGCGGGAGTGGGTTCTGTTGTTTTAATGTGTAAAACTGTGACCTTAACGGAGAATTTACAATCCTGAAGAGGAGAGCGGAAAGCCGGGCACTCTCTCTCATCTCTTCCCTGGTCATGTGTTCCGTCGAAAACGTGTAGTAGGGCGCTTCCCGGGAATAATTGATGGAATATTTGCCGGTCTCTTTTTCCATTGCCGTTCCCGGAAGAATCTGCAGACGGTGAATGTTGAGCACATGATCGGTTCCGTCGAAGAACTGCAGCAGAAAATCGAGACCTGCAAAATATGTATTCATTGTCTCTACGGGAAGGCCAAGGATTATATCCACTTTTAGTACGACATTGTGACGGTTCACGATATCCATGAATGTTTTAAACCGTTCGGGTTCGAACCGGGGCCTGCCAATTGCCCGGAGTGTACTTTTGTTAAATGACTGGATGCCGATGCAGTTGATCGCAGTGTACCCATTTAACATGTCACTGTAGTGCTGGGGCCGGTCAAGTGCCACCAGATCTTCATTATTTCGTATCAATTCACGTGTTTTCAGCTGACCTGCCAGATTTACAAACTCCTCATCGACAGAATCATAGGTAAATTCCCAGTAAATCCAGGGAAGTGGATGCCCTTGTTCCCGTATGCCGATAAGGTGGCGTATAATGGTCTTTGCTCTCTCAAGATCAGATGTAAAAATTGCATCGAAGATCCTGAGGGCTTTGATCTTCTTGTCAATAATCAGGTAGTCCAGTTCCCGGAATACCCGGTCAAGAGAATAATAAGAGAGTTTATTATTATTTTTATGGTAAACGCAGTATTTGCATCTGAAACGGCAGCCCCTTTGGGTTTCTAGAAACGCCTGTTGGTAACTATACAGTCGGGGATCAATATACTGGTTTAAGTATATCGAAGGAATTTCATCGAGATTTGTGATAACGGTTTTTTCCGGAGTAAATACCAGGGTATCCCCTTGCCAGCAGGCAACACCATTCGGGAGGGGTTGATCCGGATTACCGGCACGGGTATCGAGATACTTCAGCAGTTCAACAAATTTTCTCTCTCCTTCTCCAATAACGAAATATGCTTTGTCATGGAACCCGGAAAAGGATGCCTGGATTTTTTCTGTTGTGATATCCGGCCCCCCAAAAACCTGAACCGGCCCGGAGGGGGAGCCCACACGATTGGCAGTCTCAATAATCCGGTTCACATTCCAGACATAACAGCTGTATGAAATAATGTCCGCTTTCTCAAGAAGAAGCGCATTTACAATATTTTCTGTCGTAGTATCCCGGGAGAGATTGAGGATCTTAATATCAAATCCGGAAATCCCGGCATAATATTCGTGGACATACGCAGATAAGTTATAGGAAGACAGAAGATAACGTGCAATCGTATCATCCGGGTAAAGGTTGAGGAATACCAGTTTTGTCATCAGTCATTCACCTTTGTTCATCTTAAACGGGCTGAATCCTGCCCTTGATCGGTTTTACAATAGTTAAATAACCTTTTTCAAGCACACCTGCGGTAAAAGATGATTTTTTAACAGAAAACCGGATACTCAAGCAGGGATTAAATTTTGCAGAATTATATGCATAAAGGCGTTTGTTTCCCGCAGCACTCAGTAATACATACGACTTGAATCCCTGTTCACAACCATATCTCACAGCTTCCCAGTTTACCAAATCACTTGGTGAGGGCGATACAGATTTTACTGGCTTGAGATTTCCTATCCAACTGTAAATGGTGTCCTTATAGTGCAGATCGATTAATCCCGTGATTATTTCGTCTTCGTAAGTCGCATAAAAAACGGTGATGTTTTTGGAAAAAGTATCGTAAATATCGAGCAGGTAATCTGTCGGGACCGTAACAATTTTTGCCTGCTGCTTGTATCGTTCGTTCATCAGGTCAAGAATAATTTCAAATTCTTTCCGTGATCCGATCCCCACTTTCATTCCTTTTCTCATTGCACGGTTTATATCCTGCCGGCGTTTCTTGTCCAGAGTCTGGAATAGAAGATCTGGCCCGGTGCTAAGGTCGATAACATAATCATAGAGTGGTCTGACGGAATAGTCCGTCCAGGAATACGGACGTGGGTCAGATAACCCGGGCGGTAAAGAAATACTTACATAGTCCGCCTTTAATTCTGTAGTAATATAGTCATCAACCAGTTTCTGAACCTCGAAATAATTATTCTCCCGTTTATCCTGCCGCATTGTTTCATAATTTGTGATGACAGGACCCATGTAAAACACAGAAGTATGGGGCGGGGGCGAATATACCATCTTTAATATACCCTTTTTCTGGTAAAATAACGGAAAAATACCAATAGGAATATCATCCTTTTTTACGACGAGGGGGTGCAGGATCGAACCAGTATGTTTTTCCATAATCTTAAGCCAGTTCCAGGTATGGAACAGAGTTCCCTGGCTGGAATTCTCAACAATTGCATCCCATTCAGGGGCGTTTTTCTGGGTATAACGTTCTAATAGGGCAGTCATGTGTTCATCACTACAATTTCCTTGTTTTTCTCATCAGTATGGGCCCGGATATTGATCCGCTCAAATCTCGGACCGGAAGAACAGGTGTCTCTGCCAATATCAGTGGCATTCCCTGACAAAATTTTAAACACACTGCCCGCGGGAATATCAAACGAGATAAAATAATCGTGGGCCAGCACTGAGGGATTCATAATAATTGATGATCCATTCCACCTGCAGTTCAGTTCTTTCCCATTCCGGTTGTTCTCCCATTTGACAATATTGCGGGCGTTTGTCACAATGGCTCCCCGTTCCTGCGCTCTTTTGATAATCTGGCAATAGATTTCCCGGGCATCGGGAACTTCTGATATATTGAAAACCGGGGGATGCCAGAGCAGGGTCAACACGCCATGGTATTTCTCGACTTTGTCAGAAACAGAAAAACTGGCGGCCAGTGGATCTTTGATCGATAAAAGGCACACATCCATAATAATTAAAGGAATTTCCTGGATCCGGATCTGTTCTTTCCCATTGAAGGGATAGAATGGTAATGAGGTTCCCCAGCGGAATCCAATACGGTCCTTGTACCCGAGCGAACTATCGTACATCAGTCCGGCCTCTGCCTGGTATTTCCAGGTATCAGGAATTGTCAGGTTCAGATGGTGCTGCCGGATTCCCATCACTTTCCTGTTCATGACCTCTTCAAGTTCATGCGTTTCTGCTGCAATACTCGACGGCTTTGTAAAGGAATAGAATGAACCATGGACCGCGACTTCGCTGCCATGATCAAATACCGTTCGAATGGCTGCGACAACCCGGGGATCTTCGTAACTATGGTTCCGGCCGTATAAATTCCAGGTCCGGGGCGAAAACAGCGTGGGTTTTCCTGTTTCTTTAAGAAAAAAGAAAGTGGAACTGGCATGAAAGTGCTTTTCAATTGCAATAATTTCATTAAATGTCCAGTAAGGTTCAACTCCCCGGAATTTCTGCAGAAGAGAATGACCCTGTGCTTTCAGACCCCGGAAATCGCGTGTCATAACATTCCTTATGGGCCGGGTTATCCACTGGTAGGTCTTTTTTACTTCATCCACATCGTGGGTGAGGCATACGGCGAATTTTTTCGCATCCGGCCAGTATGATTTAAAAACCAAAGGAATCTTCTGGTAAAAACATCCCTCGCGTATAGATTGGAGAAGAATATCTTCAAAAACGTCAATGACCGGGACTGATGCGAGATCCTGTTTTTCTTTGTCATTAAGTGTATTCCAGATCCGGTCAAGATGCCCAGACAAGATATATCCCGTCTCCCGGAATATATCGACACCAATATCAATTCCGTTCTTATGCCTTGTCACGCAGGCGTACTTTTTTTCACCGGATTCAAAAAAAGCGATGACCTCATCACCATTACCGGTCTCTCGTGGAGTCTCGCAGACCCGGGCGGATATATCTCCACACCGAATACTGCCGCACAGGGTATTTTTTATTTCGTTACTACCGATCGTTATTAAAAAATCTTTGGGAGTCCCGCTCGCATAGTCAATTTGAAAGCATGATGGAGACGGTTCAGTGATCGTAAACGGTATACCGGATCGTTTGATAAAATGATCGATACCATACCTTCCGTAAAGGTCCGGGCAGGTGTATTTTATTGTTATCATAGATATTCTTCTCCAGTCCCGGGGAGGGAAATATTCATAAAACGAAACGGAGTCGCCGATTTTTCAGGTCGTAAATCCATCAAAAATATTCCACACGTTGAAAGTATTATTCCTGGACTTATGCCCCCTCTTTTCGCACATGCTCCCAATCCGGATTCATTGTACCTGAAATCATACGATACACGGGAACTTCCGAATGCCATAAATCCAGAACCAGAATATTCCCCCATAAAGAACCACCTATTTTATGACCCACTTGATCACTTCGAATGCCTCAGCGTATTTTTCCTCTATCTGGGTACCACGGGTGATTGCAAGACCCCGGACGAATTCCGCATTCATGTATGACCTGTCCTTCTGCGTCTTGTAGCACCCTAAAGCGTCAATTTTCTTCTGCACATTGTCCTTATCGAGGGGAATAAATGCAAGGGTATTAAAGGTGATATTGTTCCAGGGTTGTTCATAACCAAGAATGGTACAATTCTTAAATGCCCTCATCACTTCTTCGATGGTAGTCTTGTGATCCTGGTGGGTATCATAACGGGATGGGGCAAAAACGACATCCGGGCGGATTTTATTCCGTAGTCGTATCAGTTCGTCAAGGATTTCCTGGCGAAGGCGGGGAAATTCGCGTACTTCAAAATTCAGCAATATGGGACTGTCAATGCCCAATATTCGTGTCGCTGCCTTTACTTCTTTTGAAAGAATGTCCGGGGGATATTCAGAGGGGACCGATTTTTCGCAGCATGAAAGTGCAACATAGTCCACCTGGTTATCCTCCCCGATCAATTTGGCAATTGATCCACCACAACCGAGTTCTCCGTCATCCGTATGGGGACTTATAATTAAAATTTTCTTTCTCATATCTGCGCCTCTGGTTTTCTAAACGCTGTGTACAACTGGCGAATATCTTCTGGAGATAACCCCGTCACAAGACCGGACGGATATACGATGTCCGCATCAATTTTATTCAACGTTTCAACCGTGGTAATGGATGCTTTTTTAAGAGATTCTTCCCAGAGTCCGGGGATCGCCGAATCCAGGTTCACGAGAAGATCGATGGCGGATGAGACACGGGTAAAATTTTTTTCCGCTGTCGATAAAAGATTTGCAAGGCGATTAAGATGGCTTTTCAGGGCTTTCACGGATTTATCGCCGCCACCATTCCGCTCTGCTGCAGCAATTTTCGCCTCCAGGTCCTTCATCATCCCGGTGATTTTTTCACAGAATGCTGCCTGCGGCAAGTCGCGAAGGTCAGATGATACTGCCTTTCCTAACTCTTCAAGGACAAGCGTGTGAGTCAGGCCAAGGTAGTAATCCGTAGATCGCCAGGACAGGGTGCCAGGGTGCCGGAACCCCAAATTTTTTGTGATCTGGTCTGATATCATACCATAACGAAGTGAACCCCCTGCACCTGAAAGGAACAAGGCATCTCCAAGGCCTTCAGCCCAGACAATATTCCGGGATACTGCATTGAAATCCATGCGAGCGTAATATTCCGGCAATCTTATGAAATCCTGACCAAAGGCAAGGGCATATTTGCGGTAACATGCAGGGCATTCCCCTCTGGCGATATTTGTTTCATCTACAAACAGATCGATCTTGGTGCCACAATTACAATGGTACCAGAATGGCAGGTGATTTGAGTGAACTGGAGGAATGTCGAGATTTTTTTCAGTGACAACTTGATTATAGATCTTGTTATAATCGCGGTAGTGCTGGAGGAGAAGCCTTGATTCTTCAACGAACAGGAGTTCCTTCTGCAATTCAGAATGAAGAAAAAATCTCACTTGAATTCCGAATATATCCTGGCATATCCGTGAAAAGATAATTGCATTCAGCTCGGCAAAGTTCTGTGCCGGCTCGTAACTTATTTGCAGAATATCGAGAATTTTATCCAGTTGTGGGGGTATTTTTTCTGATTTGTTTGTTAATCTCGCAAAATCAGTAAGATAATGCTTCTTAATCTTTTCAAGTCCGTTCAGCCAGGCTTCAATGGACGGCTTGGGCTGGGAACAGAATCTCTTGTTGCGATCGTTTTCAGCGATCAAAAACCCGATAGTTTCCCAGCCGTTCTTATTTGCTGCAGGGATATGGGTGCGGTATAGTAATTTCGCAGTCGACAGGTTCTGGTCCGCATATCCAAAGAATGCGACAGATGAATCTCCACCTTTAGTTATTTGTTTTTGTATCTGTGAAAGAAGGTACGCTTTTTTCAAAATACCGCTATGTGGCAGAAAATTGGGTTGATGCCCGGATTCAAGAACAATCGTTTCTGGTGTCACCTGTTCAGTATCCGGGCTCGGAATTCCAATACGATCGTGGAATTTTTTAGAAACGGAAATTAAACGGCTGACGTTTTCCCGTTGCCGGCTACTAAGTGGCGGAGTGTTTTTCAGATCCAGAATAAGATCTTCAAGGGTTTTTCCCGCAGGCCGGCCTGATCCTGTTTCTTTTGTGCAGTCACACGATTCGTCACTCATAATAGTTCCTGCTCTGTTTCATTGACATCATTCATTTTCCAATCCGGTTGATAATTTTTTGACTGAAATTTTTCATCATATCTAATGCATTATGGAAAATATGCTGGGATTCATGATAGATCCGTACCTGCAAAGGAATAGATGATGCTGTTATTCTGAATTTTTTTAAGAATACACATTCTATTCTCCAAAGGAACAGAACCGCTACTGTAATAATGATAAGAATAAGGAGGGTGTTTCCGGGCCCGGTTTCGATTCCAAGTGCGACATCCAGGAAAAGGACTGCAACCATGGCGGTTCCGATACTGGCAATACCGGAAAAAACAAGTCGTTCGAAAATCGGGATATCCGACAGGAACGGGAAAAATACGAGAGAAATTGCAAAGCCCGGAATAAACATGAGGAATGCAAGATCTAATACTATTCTTGCGAAACCGGCTAACATGGTTATAGCATCAGTCATAACGGTGATACCCTCTTATTCCACTGTTTTTGTCGTAGTTTGCGTTCATGGGTCACATCTGGACATAAAATCCAATTATACAGAAAATCGCGGTCACTGCAAACATGCAATACGTGGCTGACGTTTCGGTCATCCTGAAATAATACGGAAGTACCCATTTCAGGGTCAGTGGGTTTGGCACCGTCAGCGTGCCGTCATCGGCAACCTGGCCGAATTTTTTGATCGGATATCTGGATGTATTTAATCTCCAGTATACATAGAGCAGAAAATTAACCGTGTGGGGAATAAGCATGATAAATCCGCTGATTATGAAGCCCTGGGTAACGATTGTGGCGCCTATGGCTGCTCCAATAGACAAGGCGCCGATATTTCCCCAGAAAATCCGTGAAGGATATTTTTCAAACCAGAAATATCCCAGTAATGCACCAGTCAGGCATATGATACAGAGTGCGTTTGATATGGATCCGAAAAATAACGTTTTGATAATCAGAGTGGCCAGAATTATCAGCGAAACCCCCGGGGCAAGGCCATTGAGCCCGGAATGCATGTTGACAAGGTTTGCCACGACTACTACATAGGTAATAATGATTATTTGCGGGTAAATTGCGGAAAGTTCTACAGAGCCGATGAAGGGAAAATTTATTGACGTAGACACAATGAATGGCAAAAGGGGATATGAGCAGTAATAAAGCAAGATAAGTTTTGCGGGTCTCCCAATATTTACCATATCATCAAGCAGTCCAAAGAGTGCGAAAAGAATGATAATGACAATAATGGTGTAATTTAGAGGTGTGATATATTTCCCATAAAAAAGGGAAAGTATCGAAAGAGAAAAGAGTGCAATTAAGAGAATTATCAGGCCGCCATTTGTGGGAACACAGGGAGTATTCAATTTGTGCATATCTTTTACAAGTTGCCCCTCTTTCTGCATTTTAGGCAAAATATAGGGCATAGAAACAAGGACGAATATGGCAGGAATTATAAAAAATAAAAATAACATTATTGTAAGTGAATTGTCCGAAAACGGGCTTAATAGATCAATCATTTTTATACCTGAAAGTTACCTTTTTTTAAAAAACCTTATAAACTCATGCCATGCATTGCCGCATTGCATCTTTATATTTTATATCTTATTTAAAAGGATTAAAAAAAGTAAAAGATTTGTCACGGAAAGATAAGCGGATCTCCTGTAAACTAAATACTCTCCCGCTCGCGGGCGATAAATCCCCATATCGGAAAAGTACTAAAATATGCTGTATCATACGGAACGGTATTGTACATACACGGAAACGGCAATTATCCTTCGAGAAGTCGGCAACCACCTTTCATGCGGCTTTGCATCAGTACCGGCCCGCCACATCTTTTTAGTAGCCATTGATTTCGATACAAACCCCGCGAGTAAACGCATTCGTTATCTTTTATTGTTTTTCATAGGAGTCACATCTCCTTTTATCTTTAGTGAGACCCCCGGGTCATGTTGGGCTCCTTTCGAATCAAAGTCATTTGAGATCGATGAACCGGGTACGTTCGATATTTTCAGGCTGGAGCAAAATTTCATTTAAAAATCCAGTCATGATCTATTTCTGTCAGTTCTTCTATCAGTTATTGGTTATTTGGGTGGGTATGCCCGGATTTACATTGATAGGGGTGGAAGTTCTGTTTATAACCCGGGTTAAGCGGAAACATACAATTTGTAATTCTGTTGAACAGATGAATGGAGGTCGGCAGGTTAAAAAAATCCCCCCTGTTATCCGGCGGGTTTAAACATTTCCGGGGGGGTTAATGATCGTGTTCTTTTTCATTAACAAGTATGAAATCTAACCGATTTTGTTTCAAACAGATTCTTTATGGGATACGTTAAATTATGAATTCCTTCCATAGCAATCGTAAATTTTTTTGCATTTTTACATCTGAATGATAAATTAAAAGTTTCGGGGTTTATCACAACGCTTTTAATATCAAATAGGGGGATTGAGTATACACCGTTTGAAGATCCATTCAAGAGAATGGCAATTATCCTTTTATTTGTTACAAAAAAATGATCTAAATCCAATAGTCTTCGTTTATATTTTAAGGAAACCGGAACTCGATAAACTTCAGGAGGTTTTTCTGTATACTTTATTTCTAAAATCGCTCTGATTTTTTCATCTTGTCCAATGGTTACTGTTTTTAAGTCACTTAATAATTGTTCATTATAGGATGATCCATTAAAGATTATTTGAGAAGAGTCTATTTTTTTTATTGAATTTATGATCATCAGATTTGGATAAAATTCTTGTAAGTTTCTTCTGATATTGTCGTATACTTCATAATCACAGGTAAACGTAATCCTGTATTCTTTAATTCTTTTTAATTCCAGTAATAACGTATAATTCTGAACGCAATTTGTAATTAAACATATTTTATCGATATTATCTTTTTCGATTATTATATCCAGTTTTTTAATTATCAATTCTGTATTTTCCTGTAAAAAGGTATCCCCGAATGCATATTGTGACGATATTTCATCAAACTCCTTTGAAAATTCTCCCGTTAACGTGGTTCCTGTGCAGCAAGTTTTCTTATAAAAATAAAAATTATTCGTTACAGCAATTTTATTTTCAGTAATTATAAACCATAGATAAGAATCTGAACCAGCAAAAAATTTTCCAGGGAATGCTTTAATGATCCTTTCGGTATTATCATACGTTGTGATCGCTCCCTGATTCATCAAAATATCTGATATTTTATCGAAAAGATCAATACCCATGTTAAAAGATATTTTTCCACAATCGCTGGTATAGAATTTTGCATGAGATCTTAATGTTTCACTCTCTTCCAAAAGGGGTCCGATAATATCTTCAAACTGTATCTTATATTTTTTCCAACCGTTCTGGTCTTCATGAAGAAAATAAATACCCCCCAGAACCAGTATAAGATAACTTTTTTGCCACAATATTGGGTTGTTAAATATAATTTTCTTACCTGATGTCCTTTTTTCAAGTTCAAGATCAGAAACGGTCAAAACCGCGAGGATTATATCCTCTTTATTTGTAACAGTGTCCCGAATTTTTTTTATTGTTTCCGGGCAGTCTGTGATTATTTCCCGTTCCTCATTCGTTTTTTTTGTTAATGGATGAGAATAATTCGCAGAAATTTCCGGATCTGAATTCTTATTTTCATTGGATATATCGGAAATATTATTCGATTTGTCCAATGTTCTATTCCCTTCATAGGGGTTTTTGTAATGTTTTTCAATTATACTACAGGCAGAATCAAAGATATAATTATCAAAATTTATTGTTATTTCACCCAATTTCTCTGTATTAAAAACTAAAGATGAATTTCCCCATCCCTTGTTTTTGACAGGTAATCCAATAATATCCTGATACGCGATTTTGAATAGTTTCCAATTTTTTTTATCACGGTCAAGAAGGTAAAATCCATCCTGTACATTTACAAGATATGCGTCAGGTACAAACCAACCGAGATCGTTTAAAGTAATTTCTCTGTCATCAGTTTGTCTCTCTTTTTTCAAATTTCTTATCTCAAAAACAGCAACAATAACTTCATGTGAACTTAATACTTTGATCTTAATTTCCTCTATTAAGTCCATGTAACTGTATTTTATATGGCTTTTGAATATATATTTTTTATTAAAATATAACCTTAATAAAATTGGAGTGTGCCGGATAAATCACAAGTTATTCTAAATGGGAATAATTACAGAATCGCAAGTCTTGGGCAATTCAGGTTCTGATTTGAAGTTGTGCCGGATCCGTTTGAAAGGGAAAAGCTATCTATCACCAACTGATATTTTGTTTGGGTATAGTCACATTCCAGCGACTAATTTCATGCTCTAATTGACGCCCCCCTCACACCAGCCCTGCCCCAAATGGGGTGAGGGCGTATGCGATTTATCTGAATTACGGGGACACCTGATCCAACTAATACAACACCATTGCAACCGGGGCGCCACGAACGTGCGGGGCGAAGCCCCTGGAGCGTCAGCGTCTTAGTCCCTTTAGCAGGAACACTTTTTCGATCTTAATTTTGGATCTATATTCTGACTATATTTTCTGTTGTAATTTCCTTTATGGGTTGGTAGTAAAATGGCACTATACCCTTTTGTTTTAACCCGTCAATAGATTTCGTTAGGATTCTTAAGGGAAATACGGGTACCTTACCATCTTTCGTATACTGCCATTATTGACAAGCATTAATACCTTAACACAACAAAATTTTCAGAAGATGGGGGACGCAATGCCTGCCGGCGGTCCGACACAGGACGAAGTGATGGCGGTTTCGTTGTTTAAACTGGGACTAAAACCGGGAGATACTATGCTTGATCTTGGGTGCGGGACGGGCAAGGTTTCGATCTTCGCTGCCGGTCTTGTAAAAAAAGTCTATGCCGTGGACCGGCGCCCGGAAGCTGTTGCGTATGCAAAAAATGCGGCTGAAAGTGCTGGCATAACAAACATTGAATTTTTTTGCGGGGAAGCAACAGATTTTTTAAAAAATTCCCCGCTCTTTGATTGCGCTTTTGTAGGCGGTTCCCGGCAGATTGAAACGGTCCTGCCGGTTCTTGCACAGAAAGTCCGGAGGGTAATCGTCGTCAATGCAGTTCTTGTAAGTACTCTTGCTTCCGTGACCGCAACTATGCTGCGTCTCGGGATCTTCCGTGAGGTTGTACATGTGCAGGTTGCCCGATCGTATATTCTTGGAAAAAGCATGATGTTCAAGCCGGTAGATCCGGTGTATATCATTGTCGGGTCGGGTGTCGCATGCTCGTAGGACTTGGCCTTGGTCCGGGAAACCCGGAACTTCTTACGCTCCGGGCTATCCGGCTTTTAAAAGAGGCTAATGTGGTTTTTGTCCCGGGACGGATCGCAGCTGATCTTGTTGCACCATATCGCGAGACCGTCATGCTTGATTTCCCGATGACTGATGACGATGAGAAGATCCGGTCGTGCCTTTACGCAAATGCAGAAAAGATCGCGCCTGTTGCAGATGACGGTCTTGCGGTGTTCGGGATTCTCGGCGACCCAAACTTTTTTTCTACATTCTCCCGGCTCTGTGAAATTATTGCGGAACGCCATCCTGGAATCGTTTGCCGGACCGAACCGGGGATAAGTTCGATCACCGCGTTTGCATCTGCGGCTAATATTCCTCTTTCCGGAGGTT
>Ga0209098_1002717_pt1 | contig 15327 bp, 20 predicted proteins | sample AD_JPNHW1_MetaG_FD_184429 | JGI IMG/M metagenome (GOLD analysis project Ga0209098, IMG submission 184429) | Active sludge microbial communities of municipal wastewater-treating anaerobic digesters from Japan - AD_JPNHW1_MetaG (SPAdes) (version 2) | ecosystem: Engineered > Bioreactor > Anaerobic... | reverse complement strand
AGCCAGGATTCCACGCCCACCGGGAGCGTACGCGTCCGCCCTTCCAGGCAGATGCCGGGGCCGCAGGCGGAAAGTCCCCAGTCCACCACCGGCCTCACGATGGAGTCGCCCAGCGGGATGGCGATGGGTGGCGTGGAGAGCAACTGTTCCATCCTCACGTTCGCACCCACGGAAACCCACCCTCTCCATCCGGTGCGGAAGTCGGCGTCCAGATGGGTGGCCACGATGGGGCTCGATCCGGGCGACACGGCCGTAGCCAACCCGCTGGACAACCGGATGCCGGTGGAGGGGTCCGTCCATCGCCGCAAGGTGGATCCCCATCCGGAGTCGGCGAGATTGGGCACCAAAGGCGTCGTCGATGCATCCAGGCGGGAATCCCAGCGGATCCGGACGACTTCGGTCCCCTGGCGCAGGATCACCGCGGTGTCGCCAGGCAGGGGTCCAAGAACCTGCCAATCGTCCACGGGTGCGGGAGAAACGGCGGAACCGGCACCTTCAAGGACCTTGCGGGCCAAGGTGGAATCGATGGATCGGAGGGGCATCGAGGGGGGGGTGGCGGCGAGGACAGCCAGGAGGGGAAAGATCATTCCAAGGCCAACTCCCTGCGGAACCATCGGATCGTGCGTTCGAGTCCTTCTTCCAACCCGACGTTCGCCTTCCAGTCCAGAAGCTCGCGCGCACGGGTGATGTCGGGACAGCGTCGGTGCGGATCGTCGACAGGAAGCGGCTGGAACACGATCCTGGACGACGAGCGGGTGAGCGTAAGGATGGTCTGGGCGATCTCCAGGATGGTGGATTCCACCGGGTTGCCCAGATTCATGGGAAGATGCGCCGTGGGATCTTCCAGGTCCATCAATCCCAGGAGCCCATCCACCAGGTCGTCCACGTAGCAGAAGCTGCGCGTCTGGCCACCATCGCCGTGGAGCGTGATGTCCTCGCCGCGCAGGGCCTGGACGATGAAATTGGAGACCACCCGCCCATCGGAAGGATGCATCCTGGGACCGTAGGTGTTGAAGATCCGGGCGATCCGGATGTCCACGCCGTTCTGGCGATGGTAGTCGGAGAACAGGGTTTCCGCGACGCGCTTGCCTTCGTCGTAGCAGCTGCGGGGACCGATCGGGTTCACGTGTCCCCAGTACGCTTCCGTCTGCGGGTGGCGCTCGGGATCGCCGTAGACCTCCGAAGTGCTCGCCTGCAGGATGCGCGCCTTGACACGTTTTGCCATCCCCAGCATGTTGATGGCGCCCATCACGCTGGTCTTCACGGTCTTGACCGCGTTGTACTGGTAGTGGACCGGCGAGGCCGGGCAGGCCAGGTTGTAGATGCGGTCCACTTCAAGGAGGATGGGCTCCACCACGTCGTGGCGGACCAGCTCGAACCGCCGGCTTCCGATCAAATGCTCGACGTTCTGGCGACGCCCGGTGAAGAAATTGTCCAGGCAGATGACCTCGTCGCCACGTTCCAGGAGACGTTCGCACAGGCTAGACCCGAGGAAGCCGGAGCCTCCTGTGACCAGGACGCGGTGCATCTCAGGATTTCCCGATGGAGAATGGACGGGTGCGGCAGAACCACTCCAGGCCTTCCAGCGTGAGGTCGGGATGGTATCCGTCCACCACCTTGGTCAGTCCGCGCAGGACCTGCGACCATCCCCCGGTGGCCAGCACCCGCGCATGGGGAAGTCGTTCTTCCTGGCGGATGCGCGCGACCATGTATTCCATCATGCCGACATGGCCCAGAAGCAACCCGGAGTGGAGAGCCTGCTCGGTGGTGCGACCCGTCGCCAGATCGGGAACCTCGATGGCCACCTGGGGCAATCGCGCGGTACGCCCCACCAACGCGAGCATTCCGGTCTCGATTCCCGGAGCGATCACTCCGCCCAGGTACGTGCCATCGCGCACGACATCGAAGGTGGTGGCCGTGCCGAGGTCGATCACGATGGCCTCGGTGAGCCCGAGCCGCTCCACCCCCAGGGCGTTGGCGAGTCGATCCGGCCCCACCTGGAGGGGATTGAGGTATTCCAGCGGGAATCCGCAGTTGCTTCCGTTGAGGCTGCGCACCTCGCCCTTCGGCAGGATGCGTTCCAGGGCCTTGCGCCAGGATCTGTCCAAGGACGGGACCACGGTGGAGAGGACCGCCTGCCGGAGATGCTTCACCGGAGGTTCGGCCAGATCCAGAAGACCGCGCACACGCATCTCGATCTCGTCGGAGGTCGCGTTGGGCCGGGTGGTGAGGCGCCACTTCCGGAGGATCCTGCCTTCCAGGAAGAGCCCCAGGACGGTATGGGTATTGCCGATGTCGACAGCGAGCACTGGACAAAGTTAATGTCCCTTCCCCACTCCTTCCCGTGCTTTTCTCGTGCCCAAGTCCTAGATTTGTTCCCTCCACCGGCAGGAGCCCAACCTTTGAACCCTTCGACGGACGAGCGCATCACCTCCTTCCTGGCCTGGCGACGCAGGCGAGCCCTGGAAGCGGGCCTCCTTCGCCCCGAACAGCTCCTGGACGAGTGGGTGTTCCGACGGATCCTGATCAGCGCCCCCAAGGACATCTATTCCCTCGAGAATCTGCGCCTGCTCACCGCTCCCTTGTTCCACCAGTACGGCGACGACCTCCTTGCCCTGTGCCAAAGCCGACCGGTGGAGGACGAGCGCCCCCGCTCCTCCAGGCGCGAGGAGCCGGAAGAGCGCTCCGTTCCCGTCACCCGCGGCAAAGTCCCGGATCGACCGCGCAGGACGGAAACCGTCTACACCCGCGCCGGGGTCCGCGCCGACAGCCCCACCGTCTCGGTGGCATCCGGCGGCCAGACCGACCGCAAATCCATCGCCGACTTCTCCCCCGCCCCGGAACACGCCGATTGGGCGCACAAGCCCTTCGAGTTCGGTTGCTCCACCCTCGCCTTCAAATTCTGGGAAACCGACTTCCTGGAAACGTGGGGAGCCCTCCTCGATTCCATCTCCGCCGGAAGCACGCCTCCGCTTTCCGACGATGAACGCGCCTTGGCGAGCCTCGTCGACCGCAGTCGCAAGGCATCCAAGGAATGGGAACAGGCCTGGGTGAAGGTCATCCTGCGCCGCGCCTACGACTCCACCCGCTGAAAGGACTCCACGACATGCTCGATTCCGTCCAGATCAATCCCTGGGGCTGCGTCGCCGCGGGTTTCGCCATCTTCATCCTGGGTGGGCTCTGGTTCTCGCCCATGCTGTTTTCCAAGACCTGGGCGGAAAGCCTCCGGGCCTCCGGTCGCGAAGCGGGCAAGCCCATGGTGGCCCTTCCCATCCTGCTGGTCACCTCCATCGCCGCCACCTTCGTGATGGCCGCGACCTTTTCTCTGGCGGGTTGGGACACCACCGTGCGGGGGTTGGTGGGAGGCCTGGCCGTGGGGGCCGTCGTTTCGATGTGCAGCCTCGCCGACGCGTCGTTCACCGGGATGCTGGCCGCGCGCTGGTGGTGGATCCAATGGGCGTTCCGCTTCCTGTCCATCGTGGTCGCGGGAATCATCGTGGGCGCCTCCGCTCCGGAACGCATCACTCCGGAAAACGCCCTGGAAAAGGCCAGCCAGACCATCGAGAAGAGCCTGGAAAGCATGGACAAGTAGATCCTATCGGGCCAGGGTCTCCCAGGCCACTCCCGCCAGCACCAGGAAGCTCAATGCGACGTTGGCCCGGAAGAATCCGCCTTGCATGGCAAGGTCGTCGTCCTTGCGGGCCACATGCACCCACAACAGGATGGCCCCGATCACCGCTGTGGCGACCCACCAGCCATGCGACCACCCGGCGTGCAACCCCAATCCCACCACTCCTGCGAAGGTCGCCGTGTGGAAGGCGGCGGCAAGTCGCAAGGCTCCCGTCCTCCCCAACCGCACCGGCACCGAATTCAATCCCCTGGAGCGGTCGTAGGATTCGTCCTGGGTCGCGTAGACGATGTCGAAACCGGCAAGCCAGGTGACCAGGATGGCTCCCAACCACAGCGGAACCGCCAGGAATCGTCCGGAAACGGCGATGCCCGCGGCGATGGGCGAGATTCCGATGGCCACCCCCAGCCAGACATGGCACCAGGACGTGAACCGCTTGGCCAGGCTGTAGCCCAGCACCAACACGATCGCCACCGGCGAGAGCGCAAAGCAGAGTTCGTTCAAGAACCACGCTCCCGCCACGAACAGGATCAAGTTGACGGCCACGAACCACCCGGCCGCCCGGGGCGAAATCCTGCCCGAGGGAATATCGCGCATGCGGGTGCGGGGGTTCTCGAGGTCGATGCGCCAATCCACCAGCCGGTTGAATCCCATGGCCGCGTTGCGGGCGGTCACCATGCACACCAGCACGCCCGCCAGGGTGCGCCACGACATCCTGTCGCCACTGGCCGAAATCCACCCCGCCAGGGCGAACGGCAAGGCGAAGAACGTGTGCGAGAAACGCACCAGCGACAACCATCGACTCAACGGATTCACGAGCCTTCCCTCCAGCGAGGAGCCAAATCCATGTCCCATCCCAATTGATCGAACACACGGTCCAAAAGACCATCCACCAATTCGTCCAGCGTGGCCGGTTTCCGATAGAATCCAGGACTGGCCGGCAGGATCCGCGCTCCGGCGTCGCAAAGCTCCAGCAGGTTGCGCAGGTGGATGCGCGAAAGCGGTGTTTCCCGGACCACCAGCACCAGCGGGCGTCGTTCCTTCAGGCACACGTCCGCCGCGCGCAGGAGGAGGGAATCTGAGGTCCCCGAGGCGATCCTGCCCACCGTGCCCGCCGAACACGGCAGGACCACCATTCCCTGGTGGCGGAACGACCCCGACGACGGCGGAGCGAAGAGATCCTTGGGCTGGTGGCGCACCAGACGGGCCGGACTCTCCGGAGAAGGCTCCCAAGCGACAGGCAGGGGGTGTCCCTCGAAACGGCATACCTGCTCGGCGGTTTCGGAGGCCACCAGATGGACCTCGACGTCCTGCCGTCTCAGATGCGACAGGAATCGTCCAGCGTAGATGGAACCCGATGCACCCGTGACGCCGACCACCAGGCGCTTGGGAGGACTGGTCAGACGAAGTCCCTCCGGGAGAACCACACCGACGAGATGGTGAGCAGAAACACCGTCCAGCCCAGCCCGTGGAGGGTGCTCCAGAGGATGTAGTTCTCGGGAAGCGGAACGCCGTGCACGATGACCGACCGGATATTGAAGACTTCCAGATCCGGGAGGATGGTCCGCGCGATTTTGGCGGCCCATTCCATCACCGGACTTGCGGGGGTGGCTCCAGGGATCCTGGCGGAGGCCTGCTTCATGGTTTCCAGGTACTGGAGGATCCCGCCCGAGAGATGGCTGGCCAGGAACACCCCGAAGGTGAGCAACGCGCTTGCCACCGGGGTGGAGAACGAACTGAAGACCATGGCCACCGCGGTGATCACGGCCATCTCCCAGAAGGTTTCGTAGGAGGCAAGAAGGAGCTTGGCGTCCAGCGGGCTTCCGGAGAAGTGCAGCACCAGGAACAGGGCGACGGCCATCACCGCGATGTTGATGAGGAGCACCAGCAGAAGCCCCAGGTACTTGCCCACCAGGAACTGCCACCGATGCATGGGCTTGGAAAGGAGGGTCAGGATGGTCTTGCGCTGGATCTCCTTCTGGATGAGCCCGATCCCGATGAAGATCGCGATGGCAAGCCCACCCAGGGACATCACTCCCAACGAGAAGTTCGCCACCACCTTCTCGCGGTCGAACACCGACCACTCCCCCAGAAGCTTGGCGAAGGCCAGGAGCAACAGGACAAAGAACAGCATGGTGTAGAGGATCTTGTCCCGGACCGTTTCCCGGAAGCTTGCCATGGCGATCAGACCGAGTTCACGCATGCGCCACCTCCGCGGCCAGGATGTCTTCCAGGCGGGCACGGACGCCGGGCTCGGCACCTCCGCCCAGGATCTGGTCCAAGGTGCCTTCCTGCCGGAGGGTGCCGTTGACCACCATGGCGGCGTGCGTGCAGATCTCCTCCACGTCCGAGAGCACGTGCGAGGAATAGAAGATGGTGGTGCCCTTCTTGTGCAGATCCAGCATGGCCAATCGGATATCGCGCCGCCCCATCGGGTCCAGTCCGCTCATGGGCTCGTCCAGCACCAGAAGCCGAGGTTCGTTCAGGATGGCCTGCACCAGTCCCAACCGCTGGGACATTCCCTTGGAATAGGTGCGAAGCCTACGCGAGAGCCAAGATTCCTCCACCTTGCACACGGCGCAGGATTCCTCGATGCGGCGGTTCAGGGCGGACTTGGGAAGACCGGAGAGCTTTCCGTAGTACTCCAGCAACTCGCGGCCCGTGAGGTAGTCGTAGAAGTAGGGTTGTTCCGGCTGGAATCCAACCTGGGTGCGCGAAGCAGGAGCGGTGGGGTCGCCACCCATCAGCTTCACCGTTCCGGACGTGGGACGCAGAAGCCCCATGAGGGTCTTGATGGTGGTGGTCTTGCCCGCCCCGTTGGGACCGATGAATCCGTAGAGGGAACCTTCCGGCACGGACAAGCTGATGGACTTCACGGCTTCCACCGCCTTCAGTCCGTGCTCGATGCCCAAACGATAGGTCTTCCGGAAATCCCGGATCTCGATGAGGTTCACGCTTCCTCCCGCGCTCTGGCCTCCTTGGCCAGGCGCCGCGCCCGGGAACGGGCCGCGATCTGGAGGAGGCGTCCTCCAAGGTACAACCCCAATCCACCTAAAAGCCAGGGAATCATGTCCTGCTTGGCGGCGCTGCCGCGGGTCCCCACCGTGGTGGCGAACCGGTACACTCCCCAGATCAGGATCACCTGCCCAAGGCCCATCACCCAAAGGGGCCATCTCCACCAACCCATGCGTTCCAGAGCGTTCACCAGGACCTCCTTCCGTAGCGCAACAGATCCAGCACCTCGCGCAAGCCTTCCACCACCGCCTTGCGATCGAAATCCTCGCCGGATTCGGCATCGTCGACGGGTTCCGGATCGGTCAGGAGCATGCCCAATTGGCCGGGGTTCTCCGTGCGCCGGGCCTCTTCCGCCAATTTCCGGCGCGCCGCCTGGATGGTGAGGTGTTCTTCGTAGAGAAGCTCGCGGATCCGCCGGATCAAATTGATTTCCCGCTCGCGGTACAGGCGTTCGCCGGATTTGCCCCGGCGAGGACGCAATTGCGTGAATTCGCTTTCCCAGTACCGCAGGACATGCGCTTCCAGCCCCACCGCCTGGCAGATCTCCTGGGTGGTCCAGCTGGATTTGGATTCGTCACTCACGTTCGGACCGAGCCGCGCGGGCCATCAGGGCATCCACGGATTCCCGTGCCGAGCGTCCTTCGAAGAGGACACCGTGGACCTGTTCGGTGAGGGGCATCTCCACCTTGTGGAGCTTGGCCAGTTCGCGCACGCCAGCCACGGTGCGAACGCCTTCGGCCACCATCGTCATGCCCTTGAGGACCTCCTCCAAAGGCTTCCCCATGCCCACCTGCTCGCCCACGTGGCGGTTGCGGCTGTGCTTGGACACGCAGGTGGTGATGAGATCCCCCATCCCCGCCAACCCGAAGAAGCTTTCCCGAGTGCCACCCAGACGCTCGCCCAGGCGCGACATCTCCACCATGCCGCGGGTCATCAGCGCACCGCGGGTGTTGTCGCCCAGGCCCAGGCCGTCTAAAATGCCCGATGCGATGGCGATCACGTTCTTCACCGCGCCGCAAAGCTCCACTCCCACCACGTCGGTGCTGCGGTAGGTCCGGAAGAAGGGAGCCAGGAAGAACATGTCCTGCAGGGCCGCGGCCACGGTCTCGTCGGAGTTGGCCAGCACCACGGTGGTGGGCACCTGGCGCGCCACCTCCTCGGCGTGCGAGGGACCGCTCAGCACCGAGACGTTCGCGTCGGTGGCGCCGGGCAGGACATCGATCACGATTTCCGTCATGCGCTTGAGGGTCTTCTCCTCGATACCCTTGATGAAGCTCACCCACTGGCGCGCGGCGACCTCCTTCTCGGAGAGGATCCCCTTGATCGTGTTGCACACGCTGCGCAGGGTATGGGACGGCACGATCATGCAAACCACCGACGCACCCTCCAGGGCCTTGGCCATGTCGGAGGTGATCTCGATGGAATCCAGGATGCGCACGCCGGGGAGCTTGTCCGGCAGCTCGCGGGTTTCGCGCAGCGACTGGGCCACCTTCTCGGAATACTCCCACATGGTCACGCGAAGCCCCTTGACTGCCAGGATCTGGGCGATGGCGATCCCCCACGATCCCGCTCCCAGCACGACCACCCGGTCTGGATCCAATCCGGAGGTCTTGGCGTTTTGCCGGAAGATTTCCACACCTTCCAGTCGCACGGCTTCGGCGTCCTCCCCACCCCGCGATCCGAAGCGATACTCGGTCCCCGCGCGCAGGCGCTGGATGTTGGCGCGGTGCTTCCACACCACGAACACGGCCACCACCCACGACAGGAGGGTGAGGTTGGTGTCGCCGCGCCGGACCAGTTCGTGTCCCACCCGCAACCACTCGATGTGGCCCTCCACGGAGGTGGACGCCGCGTACTGGAAGGCGTGGATCAAGGTCACCAGCGTGTTCACCAGACCCAACACGAAGGACGCGAGGATGGACGCCAGCGACACGTATCCGGAGCGTCGCAGGATGATCACCCAGGCGGCGAACGCGATGAAAGCGGGAATGGGCGAGATCCCCACGAACACACCCATGGCCGTGAGCACTCCCTTGCCGCCGCGAAACCCGGCGAACACCGTGAAGGTATGCCCGATGATCGCCGCCACACCAAAGCTACGGTCTCGTTGGGCTTGCCCCAGAAGTGCCGGGTCAGATAGTAGCCCACCAGCACCGCCGCCAGCCCCTTGGAGAAGTCCACCAGCGCCACGGGGAGCGCGGGCTTCCAGCCCAGCACGCGGTAGACGTTGGTCAGACCCGCGTTCTTGGAGCCATGCTCGCGGATGTCGATGCCGCCGAACACGCGCGAAACCCAGACGGCGGTGGGAATGGAGCCCAGCAGGTAGCAGAAAGGAAGGGCAAGCCAGATGTTCATGAAACCTCGGAACGGTGGTTGAGGCGGAAAAATACGAACGCCCGGCGGGTTTACGGCTCCGCGGGGGTTTCTTTCGGCTGCGCCGGGCTTTCTTCGGCTGGCGCCGGGCTTAGTCCACTGCGTGGGGCTTGGTCGACGGCGTCGGGCTTTGTCTGCTGCGCGGGCTTGTCCACTGCGTGGGGCTGTCGACACTGCGTGTCCGGCTTTGCACGGGGCGCCCGTGGGGCGGTTCACTGCGTGAGGCGTTGACTGCGTCAGGCTTTTTCCCGGGGCGGCCCGGGGGCCGTTTCCTGGGTGCATCGGCACCCAGACCCCGACCAAAGGGCCTCTGGCGGCCCTTTGGGATCCGCCACCGGGGGGCTTGGACTTACGCGGCCATGCCGGCTTGCTGGACCTGTGGGGGGCGCGGATCTTGAGGCAAGGTTGCTGGGGCATCAGGGTCGCGATCGGCATCTTCATGGCCACTGGCCGCTTCAATAACCAAGCCCCGGTGAGGTAGGACCCCACCCTTTCGGGCGGGGCCCCCTCGCAGAACCGGACGTGCCCGATTAAGGCATCCGGCTCCCAGGAGTCTCCGTCGTCGAGATCAGCTCAAGCGCGGCTCGGGTAGACTCGTGAACCATCGGGTATTCTTCACGCGCCACCAATAAAGGTGGTGCCGGTCGCTACGGCGGCGCAGGATGCTGATCCAAATGCGCCCGACGTGCCATTTCACCTGTTTCAGGCTGGAGAGACAATGCCGACGGCCAAAGTACTGGTACCAGCCTCGGAGACGTACAGACAGCCGCTTCGACTGCCACCGCAATGAGGTATCTCGGTGTTCCGTCAGAAACTCCTTCACCTTCGCAAGGAATCGGTTGCGACGCTTCCCACTGGGCTTCACCGCGCACATCTGCTTCCCCGACTTCGGTCGGCGGCGCATGTAGTGCGTGAATCCCAGAAAGTCGAATGTCCGTGATCCTTCCGTTGGCCCCGGTCCCTCACCGTTGCGGGGAGAGCGGGGGCCAAAGTCCACAAGCTTCGTCTTGGCTTCCGACAGCTTCAGGCCGAATTCCGAAAGCCTCTGGCGCAGCTCCACCAGAAAACTTTCGGCATCGCCTCGATGGGCGAACCCGGCCACGAAGTCGTCGGCGTAGCGCACCAGGAAACACTCGTCTTGGCAAGCGTTCCGGACCCTACGATCGAACCAAAGATCCAGCACGTAGTGCAGATAGATGTTGGCCAGAAGCGGCGACAACGGACCGCCTTGCGGCACCCCGTCTTCCGTCGCCACATGCACGCCGTTGTCCATCACTCCGGCATTCAGGAACTTTCCCACCAAACGCAGGATCGTCCGATCGGAAACCCGATCTTCCAGGAACTTCCGGAGCCACTCGTGGTGCACCGCATCGAAGAAACCTTCGATGTCCGCATCCACGATCACGCACGTACCACTTCGATTCACCAGTTTCCCCAAACGATCCAAGGCATCGTGGGCCGACAATCCAGGCCGGTATCCGTAGGACACGTCCAGGAAGCACGGCTCGAACACCGCAGATAGGACCGTATGCAACGCCTTCTGCACCACCCGGTCGCGCACGCTCGGGATCCCTAGCGGACGGAGCTTGCCTCCATCCTTGGGAATCCACGCGCGTCGGACGCTCATCGCACGGAATTTCCCGCTTCGCAGCTCCAGCCACAAGGCTTCGATGTTCTCGTCCAGATTCCGTCCGAACTCCTCCATCGTCACCCCGTCGACACCAGGCGCTCCTTTGCGGTTCAATTGCTCGTACGAAGTCCGCAACATCTGCGGAGTCAGGTGGTGCGCCAGCGTCGTGAATCGCAAGCGCGGATCTCGTCTCGACATCTCGGCGATCTGCTCAAGGTTCGTGGACATGCAGACTCCATCTCGGTGTATGGTTCATGGTCTCCTCTTGCATCTTGACTCCCGCCGACCCTTCCCTCCACGGGAGTTACCCCGCTTCCCCGGTACTACGATCGGCTCCGACTTCTCGCGCTTCGTCTCCCATGTACCGGGCCTTCCGGCCTTTCCTCGGATACCGCCACCCTTACCAGGCACGGAAAACGCGAGATCTCCCAGGTTGCGTCGAACATCCATTTGATCACATGCCGTCCTCTCGGACTCCGGCGGGTCTCCATGCGGCTGGCGTGGCAGATTGAATCCATTCGCCGCACAGGCCAGGGTCTTCCCGGGTACGGAACCGGTCGACACCCGCGTGGTTTCTCGAAGCTCTATCGGTTCACATCCTTTCGCGTTACGGCCTATGATCTCCCTGTCTTACGCTTCACCCTGCCGTCACCGGCGCGATCGGGCGCAAAGACTCGGTTGTGGACAGGGTGCCAACCCGCCCGCGTCGGACTTCCACCGACTGGATATTCGCGCCTTGGCCTGGCGCACCCGGACCCCCTCAATTCTTTAGCGGCACCCGGTTGCCGATGCCCCGGCGCCGCAACGCTTGCCGGGTAGGGCTGGCTGGATGGGATGGGCTGATGTGGAACCAAACGCCGTCGGTTGCGCAAGATTGGCGTAGGGATCGGGCATGCCCGATCCTGTCGCCGCCACCGTATGGGCAATCCTCGGATTGCCCCGGGAATCAGGATCGGGCAACGGCAGCGGCGTTGGGTTGGGGGGCGTTTGGGGGTGGAATGGTTTCGCGAGGGGGAATCGGTCAGAGGGTCAATCCTGTGCTGGGATTGGGGTGACCGCATTGGGGTGGCGCGTAGGGACGCAAGATTTTGCGTCCAGAATGGTGGGTCTGGTGCACGGGTTGTGGTTTGTGCGATTCGGTGGTGGGGATAGGAATGATTACCGTTTGGCTACCACCAAACAGGAGGCGTTCTGCAATTAGTCGCTACACCACCACTCTTTCGCGATCACCGAAGAACGAAATCTGGATCCTTTCGAAAGGAATAATCCTCCGGAGTCAGTCGCCAAGGCTCGCTCAACAGTTGATCGTAGGTTTTTTGCGCTCTAGTCATTCCGATCAATTCCGAAGAATCGTGGTAGGACTCTGAAACACCTCGACACTCTACCGTAAAGGGTGGACGTATGACCTCGAAATCATCCAGGTAATAGAAAATACCCTGCTCAAGCCAAACCACGGAATGCGGGGGAGCGGTTTTCGCATATTGTAACAATCGCTCAATCCAGATATCTCGAGCCAATTTCACCTTAACGGGATCACCAATTGCCAGAATTGCACCTCGAAAAGAGTCCCTGCCCAATTTCAAGAACAAATCAGGGATTAGCATTGTCGACCCCTCAGGAAGAGTCGAAGCCAATGACTCAAACAACCCTCCGATTTCTCTGTCAAACGCTCTCGATTTGAAATTCTTGAGCAAACAGTGAGGATCAGAGAAGCCAATTAGGTTTGCAGGATCATCGCCAATCATCGCAACCACACCCATTCAATCTTATCAAAACCTCGCCCCTCCAAAAAGTCTCCTCCCCAAATAGCCGTTTTCCAACCTCCAGTAAGATACGCTCGGTGCTGCGAATCAGGCGTCTGTGTTTTTTGAGCGAGCAGCCCCATTTCCGCTTGCTCGCGAAATTCACCATCAGTTTCGACAATTTCTGTCGCATCTGACCTGCACTTCTTCCAAAACCCCGAATGGCTTCTTGAGGCTCTCGATTCCCGTCAGACCCAGCTTCGATTGAGATCGAAGTCTATCTTCGATGCGTTCGATTTCATCTAGCAGGCTTTTGAAATTCGCCCAGACGCCATTCATGCAATGTCTTCGATAGAGATTAATCGAACTCAATGGTTATCGGCTTCTTTGATTTCACCGAAATTTCTGCGGCTCTCTCCAAATCGATAAGAGTATAATATTTCCGACCGGAAAATTCTCCTGGTACACTCAAAGGAGGATATATTCCTGTTTCGTCGTCAGCATCAATCACCTCATCAACAGACAGGTTGCCATATTTTTCTCGATACAGTTTGCATAGCTCCTTTATAACAGGCAATAGATTCTCACATACTTCTGGATCTATGACAAAATGATCACCAATTTCCTCGTATTCTTCCAGAAGGGGGCGGATAAACTCTTCACGGAATGCTTCTTGGGATTCGGTGGGCAAAATTCCTGGCAAATCCTCTAATACCTCTACTGCATATGATCCAGACTTTACTTCGCCGTTAAAATCGCCGCAATGAATGTATCCACCAGACATTATTTGCTCCTTCTGTTAATGAGCCAGGTAACAGTTTAAAAAACCAAGTAGGTGAGGTCAACATTGAATGCCGTTATGGAGTAGGCCAGGGAATCGCACCCCGACCTCCAAGTTCACCGCCCCCCCTTGCCAGTCTTCCAAATTTCAGGGCTACATGCCCCCCCCCCTTGGTTTGGCCCAGGATAATGTGAGTCCTGGATGAAGTTACGCTCCCTGTAGGGACATTTGCTCCTCGAATGTTGCCGCGTACTGGTCCGGGGTGAGATTTCCCAAAGATGAGTGTGGCCGGAACGAGTTGTACTCCTCCCTCCACTCGCAAAGGGTCCTGTCGGCATCCGCCAGGTCCTCGAACAGATGCAGGTTCAAGCACTCGTCCCGCATCCTGCCGTTGAACGATTCGATCCATGCGTTCTGGTTGGGCTTGCCTGGTTCAATCAGGATGTGCCGGATCCCTCGGTTCTTCATCCACTTCAGCGTCTTGCGCGAAGTGAACTCCGGCCCGTTGTCAGTCATGAAGATCTGCGGCGTGCCATGAAGTTCCACCAGATGATCCAGCGCTCTCAACAGTTTCCACGATGGATAGCCATGCTCGGGGATTCACTCATCACTTCGATCCCATCCTGAGTCCGTTGTTTCAGGCCTGGGCTTCGCACTACGGAATCGTCTTGTCGCCATGCGACCCAGGAAAGCCCAATCAAAAAGGGCGTGTCGAGCGCGACTGCCGCTTCACACGGGACTCATTCTTCAAGACCGTTCCAGAAACTGTCGCCATGGAGGTGCTCAACCAAAAGCTCCAGGAATGGAGTCGCAGCGTCGCCAGCCAGCGCATACACGGGCGCCACAAGCGCCAAGTCAGACTTCTTCAGCCGCCCCCATCCAATCAGTAATTTTTAGAAGGGAAGGTCGTCGACCGCTGAGGCCCCACCTGCGGACTGAGGTGGCGCGTAGTCGAAGTCGTCGCCGGCGCCCATGTTGGAACCGCCACGGGCGTTTCCGCCGCGGGCACCGCCGCCGTAGCCGCCTTCGCCACCGCCCAATGGGCATCCGTCGAGTATCATGAAGCGGTCGCAGAGGACTTCGGTGGCGTATTGCTTCGCGCCGGTGGTCTTGTCGTCCCAGGTGCGGGTCTGGAGCTTGCCTTCCACGTACGCGCGCGAACCCTTGCGCAGGTACTTCTTGGCGATCTCGGCTTGCTGGCGCTAGGCTACAATGGTGACCCATTCGGTGCTCTCCTGACGTTGGCCGCTCTAGTCCTTCCAGTTTTCCGTGCAGGCCACGCGGAAGTTCGCCCCCTGGGATCCTCCGGGCGTGCTGCGAACTTCGAGATCGGCCCCGAGGTTGCCGATGATCATGACTTTGTTGAGTGACCCGGCCATTTTCGTCTCCGTTCGTTCATTGTGAATGGCTGCCTCTGCCCAGCTGAAGGCAGACATTCAAAAAATGCCGATTCAGATATTCTATATACAGCAAAGGAGAAACAAAACAAACACGACCCAAATTCATACACCAATCGTTCCCCACGCGAAAACCGATGAATTGCAACCCGACGATTGCGCAATGAATTTTTAAACAACCATCATTGAAAGCTATAATCCGAATCTTGACGATATGAAAAATCCTTGGCAGTCAGTCGCCATGACTCATGGATCAATTGGTCGTAGGTTTTCTCTGCCTTTGTCATCCCAATTACCTCCGAAGAACTATTGTAAGATTCCGAAATATTACCGCAGTGTACGGAGAATGGAGGCAATATAATTTCAAAATCGTCCAGATAATAAAAAACACCTTGCTCAAGCCAGACCACCGTGTGAGGTGGCGCCGTTATGGCGTATTCCATCATTCGCTCAATCCAGAGATTTCTTGCCACGATTTTCTTTGACTTCTCACCAAATGCAACGATATTCCCTAGGAATTCGTTTTTGCCAAATTTCAAATATAGGCTGGCATTTAATATTGTCAGCCCTTCTGGCGCATCCGCGCCAAAAGACTCCATCAGCCGGACCATCTCCTTAAAAAAAGCTCGCGGCTTAACAGGACGCTGAAAAACCCTTCAAATCAACTGCGCCAAGACAGAATCTGTCGTAGATTGTAGTATGCGCGGCCGCATCCAATCCAATCCCAGTTTCATTGCTGTTGTTGACCTTGATGCTCGTAT
>Ga0209098_1002716_pt1 | contig 15332 bp, 12 predicted proteins | sample AD_JPNHW1_MetaG_FD_184429 | JGI IMG/M metagenome (GOLD analysis project Ga0209098, IMG submission 184429) | Active sludge microbial communities of municipal wastewater-treating anaerobic digesters from Japan - AD_JPNHW1_MetaG (SPAdes) (version 2) | ecosystem: Engineered > Bioreactor > Anaerobic... | reverse complement strand
ATCCTATAAATCATCGGATACTATCTACAACAATATTCTCCGGTACGAAGAAAAAAATACGCTAAACGGATTTATGTTACTGATGCACATCGGAACACATCCCGACCGTACCGATAAGTTTTACAACCGGTTGGATGACCTGATAAAAAATCTGAAAGGCAAAGGTTACGAATTTGTAAGAGTGGATAAATTGCTGGAGTGAGCGTTTTCTGAACACTTTATTATCGGATGCTTTGTACTTCGGATATTAAGGCAGTCATTATTGAAAATAAAATTATTGTTGTCCGGTAAAATAAAACAGAAACGTCTGTATTTTATGTGTTTTACCCATTCCATTATGGCAGTTTGCCATATTAATATGACTCATCGCCATAATGATATGACACGATGCCATATTAATATGACTCAAAGTTCCTCTGCTCCCCTTGTTCTCACGTGTGGGAGGATGAGGCCTGTCTCTGACTTGTTTCGGTAAGGGGCTAGGGGGCGTTTTTTAATAATTGAAATTAATCACTACCAGTTCGCTCTGGCTGGCTACCCTGAATTGAGGTCCCCAGAGTCCCAGACCCGATGAAACATAGTAATTTGTGTTTCCTTTTTTCAGGTAACCATAACCCAGTTCGAATATACTTTTTACAATCAGGTTGGCGGGGAAAAACTGTCCGTTGTGGGTATGTCCTGAAATCTGCAAATCCACGTTATTTCTTTCAGCATCTTCGAGATGATAGGGCTGATGATCGAGGAGAATGACAGGTTTATCTGAATGGGAGATCAGTATATCCTCCAGATTTTTACGGTGTGGATTGTGTTTATCGTCCCGTCCGGCAAGATAAAATTCGTTATTAACCAACACACAGGTGTCCCTGAGCAACCTGATATTCGATTTTCGGTAGAAATCTGAAATATGATGATCGCTTTCACCATAATATTCGTGATTGCCAAAAATACCGTATACACCCAGCGGAGCTTTTATCGCACGCAGTTCCTCATCCATATTCTGAGCAATGACCGGTTTCAAAGAACGATCCACCAAATCACCGGCAATAAGAACAAGGTCCGGATTTTGGGCATTGACCATTGTTACATACTGTTGAAGTCTTTTTTTGTCGATGGATACACCCAGGTGGATATCGCTGATGGCTACAATTCTTATTTCCTTGTGCTGAACCGGTTTATTGCTCTTTATGGATAAGTTGACAACTTCAGGCCTGTTGAACTTAATGTTTCCGTAAATCATCATTACGCCAACTGCCCCAATTGTCAGCAACATTGCTGATAACCGTAAAATCTTTATGTTACCAATAAATGGAAAAAAGTGATTGATAATCCGGACGTCATCCACCAGCAGGAAAGAAGTGAACAAATATGCCAGCACGATAAAATAACTGTATCCAACAAAACTCAGCATCCGGGCAAAACTATGTGGTAATTGATTTTCGAAAAATAATCCTCCAAACATCGCCGTTGTCAACACAATCATCAATACCAAATACACTGTTTTGGAATAACCGTATGGAGCCAGAACCTGACAACCTCTGACTATGGTATAAACAATCATGGACAGAATAAACGCAAAGAAAAATATAAGAAAACCGTATTTCATAAATATATCATTTTTATTTTTTTAGATTTCGAAAATGGAACTTCAGACTTCATATTTCAGATAAATATTCAAATTGAAAAGAATTAGAAGAAACTATCTTTTTCTTTAAGTCCCCCTTGAGAGCCTGTCCCGAACTTGTTTCGGGAGGGATTTAGGGGGCTTTTACCTTTGGGGGATTTAAGGGACCTTAAATATTCGCTGCCAGCCATTTCCGCATTTCGGTGGTGGTTTTCCCGCGCCTTCGCGCATAATCAGCCAGCTGGTTTTCATCAATTTTACCGATCATAAAATACTTCGACAGCGGATGGGCAAAATACAATCCGCATACCGAAGCATTGGGATACATGGCGCCATTCTCTGTAAGTTTCACTCCAACGCGGCTGAAATGCAGCAGAGGTTCCAGTTCAAAAATGATGGACTGATCGGGCAACGAAGGATATCCTATGGCAGGACGAATGCCGCTATATTTTGTTTTCAGCATATCTTCCATGGTCAGGTTTTCGTCTGGGGTATAACCCCAATACTCTTTTCGAATCTTGTAGTGAAGCCATTCTGCCGATGCCTCAGCCAGCCGGTCGGATAATGTTTTCACCAGAATAGACTGGTACATGTCATCCCCCTTCTCAAATATGGCAGCAAGCTCTTCTGCTCCGGTAACTGTGGTTACAAAGGTTCCGACATAATCATCTTTTTCGCTCAGAAAATCGGCAAGGCAGTAGCAGAATCCATCGGAAGAGGGTTGTTGCTGGCGTAAGGTTGGTATTTTTATCGTTTGATTTTCTGTCTGTATGATAATATCATCGTTGGCAGCGAATGCATGATTAATGGAGTAGGCAGCATTGATTTTAATGGTTTTATCTTCCTGGAATTGTCGGAGCATTTCCCGTGCATCTCTGAAGAGTTTCAGTGCTTCTTCTGCTTTTGGGCGGTCTTTCTCGTCAAAAGATTGTAACCAGCCCGTTTTGCACGATGCGCAATCACAAACTGTTTCAATTCCGTCATATTTACCGGTGAGTCGCCAGGCATGAAAAAAGAACCGCCAGTCGATGAATGAAACAATTTCAGATAAACTTATATCTGTAAGGTGGAACTCACCTGTATTGTTTGGAGTTGTGGGTTTGTTTGGCATTAGCTATTAGCGTAATTAATATTGTATATGAAATCATATACGGTAATAATTAAAAAATACAGGCTTATTCAGCCTGCATGAAAGTAACAATCAGAATGTGTCGAAGTTCATCAGTACCACTTTTTTCTTCGGAAAAACCAAATCATCAGAATTGCAACTATGACCATTATTCCCCACATGATATAGTATCCGTAGTGCCATTTTATTTCGGGAAGATATTCAAAATTGGTTCCATAAACGCCAACAATAAAAGTGAGGGGAATAAAAATAACCGATATCATTGTCAGCACTTTCATGATATCGTTCAGTCTTGTTGTTGCGGCGGTATGATAAATGTTCAGCAGGTCGTAGAGCATTTCTCGGTAGCTGTCGGTCAGTTCATTGGCCTCGTTCATATTGTCCTGAAGTTCCTTGTAGTTCACTCTGTTTTCATTGTGGATAAATTCCGATTCCAATTTGGCCAGAGTGAGTATCATTTCTTTGGTTGGTTTAATATGGTGTCGCAGGAAGTTGAGTTCCTGCTTGTAAAGATTGATAAGTTCCGGAAGTTGTTTGTTCACGTTGCCGGTCATTCTTTCTTCCAGGTTTTCAATCTTATCACCCAACAGCCCGATGATATATATGTAGTTGTCCACCACCATGTCAAGTAGTGCAAATGCCAGGTAATCGGGTCCTGCCAAGCGAATTTTGTTCTTATGCTTGCGTATCCGCTCTCTGACAGGATCAAAGAAATCACCCTTTTCTTCCTGAAACGATATCAAAAAGTTCTCTGTAATTATTAGACTGAGATTTTCTACCGACAATTTGTTGGTTCGTTCATTCATTTGAAGCATCTTCAGTGTGACAAAGATTCCGTGCTCAAATTCCTGTACTTTTGGTCTTACTGATGGATTGAGGATGTCGGACATAATATTATTGTCGATACTGAAGATTACACCAAGTTCTTTCATTAAATTTACTTCGTCCAACCCGTTAATATTGAGCCATGAGATGCTGTCACCTGTCATGCATGACTTTATTTTATCGGTAGATTTCAGGGAGAATTCGTGCACATAATCCAGGTTGAAGTCAAAAAGCTCCATCGTGGTTTTTTCAGTTTTTTTCTGTCCGCGAAATTTTATTTCGTAAGGCGATAAACCGATGTCTTCCTTTCTTTTTCTTGTTGTGCGTGACATGATAATGTTTCTAAGTGGTCGATATTTTATTTTTAAGAAAATTAACCGCGTTGTCGTTCCAGCAGTATCATCATCATCAGACCCAGCAAAATGCGATTTTCTTCACCTGACTCGAATTCGGTCAGTTTGTTTACGCTGAACCGACGTCCGAAAAATGATTTTTCTTTTGATAAACGGGCTATGGCAGTTCCATCGGGTCGGGTAACCAGATAGGTTGGATTAAAGAAATAGCCTGTAAACATACCGATTATGGGTAAATCGCCGAAGATTCCGTCAAATACTTTGACAAACGGATTTTCTTCATGAACACTGAAATCCTGTTGTTGGTTTTCGTCGTATATATCATAAGTCGATTTCCACAATGATTTCCAGCCACGGCGCACAATCCGGCCAATTTCACGTCCCTGTCTGTCGAAAAATACATACGAGGCTGAAAAATCAAGCCATTTATTTGCTTTTATGGTAAAATTAAGTTCTGAGCGGCTTTCGTTATTGAAAACCTGTATTTCTTCCTTCAGTTTGAATAATTTCTGGCGTACAAACGCTACTTCGGCACCGGTAGCATCATTAACACGAAAATCATTGGCAATGGAGGTAATCTTAAATGTGAAATTTAACGGGAATTGCATAGAAGTTTATTTTTTATTTATTGTGTTGTTGAAATTATAACCATCGGAATAGAAACGCAGTGCTGAAGTAAGTAGTGGAATGCCCATTGTAATATATAAAATTGACAATATCCCGGCTGAAACAATACCGCTTATTCGTAATCCGATACCCATCGTAATCATCAGGCTCATCATCAGGTAACTCTTCCAGTTGAAAAATGAGAAAGCACAGGGTTTTTCAGATACAAGCAATTTAATGCGCGTTGAATGTTTATACGAAATTCCGGAAAAAATAAACACATAAAATAAAACTCCGCAGATAATGCTAATTGTCAACTTAATCCAAATATTCTCAGGATTTGACGAAAGCAACTGATAACCTTTGAAAAGGAGCATTACACCGGCGAAAGTCCAGATCAGGGCGGCAATAAAAAACAGCAACTGTTTTGATACTCCCGGTTTCAATTTATATAATAACAACTTTTGTTTATCCATAATTTTGTCAAAAATACAGAATAATTTTAGTTTTGATATATTTTTTGAAGAAAACTGGTTTAGACAGATAAACTCTTAAACATATTATTTGTTTATCATCTGTATAAAATAATTAACGCACCCGTCTGTAGTTTCATGCGCTGATTATTTTTTGTAATTTTGCGGAAATAAATACATAAACGGATGAAAAAAATAATCATTATTAATGGTCCCAACCTCAATTTGCTTGGGAAAAGAGAACCCACCATATATGGTTCAGCGGGCTTTGAGGAATATTTTTCAGAGTTGAAAAATATGTTTTCTGATATGGATTTAAGCTATTATCAGACAAATTCCGAAGGGCTGATCATTGATAAACTGCATGAAGCAGGTTTCACCTTTGATGGTATTGTACTCAATGCCGGCGCATATACCCATACGTCGCTGGCTATTGCCGATGCAGTTCGGGCTATCAGCACGCCTGTGGTTGAACTTCATATTTCCAATGTATTTAAACGTGAAGAATATCGTCATCATTCTTTTTTATCGGAAGCATGCCGGGGTTGTATTGTCGGGTTTGGGCTTGACTCCTACAAGCTTGCGGTGGAAAGTTTTCGATAAAAAATCAGGATATGATATTAAGAACTATAGAAAAATAACGAAACAAGTTTAGTTAATCATGGAACAAAAGAAGTTTACAAAAATAGTAGCCACCATCAGTGATAAGCGCTGCGATGTGGATTTTATCCGTCAGCTTTATGAAGAAGGTATGAATGTGGTCAGAATGAATTCGGCTCATCTTCAGCGTGAAGGCTTTCTGAAAATTATCAATAATGTGAGGGCTGTCAGCCAACGAATTGCAATACTGATTGATACCAAAGGACCTGAAGTGCGTACTACTGTTGCCGAAAATAATTCTATCGAACTTAAAACCGGTGATATAGTAAAAATTATTGGTGATACTGATACTGTTTCCACCAAAGAATGTATTGCGGTAAGTTATCCGAATTTTGTTCGCGATTTGCATATCGGAGACGATATCCTGATTGATGACGGGGAAATTGATTTGAAAGTGGTCTCGAAGGATGAAAAATTCCTTACCTGTATAGTCGAAAATGATGGTTCATTGGGTAGCCGTAAGAGTATCAATGTACCGGGCGTCCGTATCAATCTTCCCTCGCTAACGGAGAAAGACCGTCAGAATATACTGTTCGCTATCGAACAGAATATTGATTTTATTGCTCATTCCTTTGTCCGATCCAAGCAGGACCTGCTCGATATTCAGGAAATTCTCGATGCACACAACAGCCCGATAAAGATTATTTCAAAAATCGAGAATCAGGAAGGTGTCGATAATATTGATGAAATTATACAACATTGTTATGGGGTGATGGTTGCCCGTGGCGATTTGGGAATTGAAGTTCCGCAGGAACGAATTCCGGGAATACAGCGCAAACTCATTCGTAAATGTGTGAAAGCCCATAAACCGGTCATTGTCGCCACTCAAATGCTTCACTCCATGATTGAAAATCCGCGTCCCACACGTGCCGAAGTCAATGATGTGGCAAATGCCATTTATTACCGTACCGATGCGTTGATGCTCAGCGGCGAAACTGCTTATGGAAAATATCCGATCGAATCAGTTCGGACTATGTCTCAAATTGCGTTGGAGGCTGAAAATACAAAAATGCCCGAAAATGATATTCCGATTGAATTTGGTAAAGGCAATGTAACTGCATATCTGGCACATGCTGCAGCCGAAGCCGGAAAAAATATTGATATCAAAGCCATCATTACCGATACTTTCAGTGGCCGAACAGCCCGATATCTGGCTTCTTACCGCAGTTCGGATCCTATCCTTGCTTTTTGTTACAACGAACGTGCTTCCAGAGAGCTGGCATTATCTTACGGAGTGTATTCCTATTACAAGGAAGAACTGGTGGAAGATGAAAGAAATTATTTTACCACACTGCTGCAAAATATCATTGGTCGTGGCATTATTTCCCGGGAAGATATTATCTGCTACCTTAGCGGACCCACAAGCGGCAGCTATGGTACCACCTTCCTCGAGATTAATACAGCAAATACGTTACTTTCTGAAATAGATAATTACACGTTGCCAAAATAATAAAATCAAACAGAGACATCCATACCGGGTGTCTCTGTCGTTTTATGTTTCTGTCTATTTCCTCACGTTTATTTCGCCACCTTCCAGTGTTTTTTTCTCAACTTCAATTTGTGTCTCCTCTTTGCTTTTAAAACCACCGAAACGGTACGATGCTTTTACCCAGAAAGTGACACCATCTGTTCTGCTTATGAAGTCGGTATTGACATTCGGTACACTGAATTTGACAAACTGTGCTGTCATTTGTGTTACTTCGGCAGTTAGATCAAGCTTTTCTTTGAGGAATTTTCGCGATAAATCCACCTGCCAGTAATTCATTGGCTTCCCGAATGAGTAGATTTGAAAATTGCCCTTGAACATGTGAAACCAATTTGCATCGAGCGTGAAATGGTGAGGTAAACCAATATGTGTGTTGATGTTGTACATCCAGAGCGGTTTCATAGTGCCGGGGTTATCCAGCCCTTTTATCTGGTTGAAATTACAGGAAACATAAAAATGAACATAACTCATATTTGACATATTTGTCGGTTGTTTGAAAAATTCCGCCCCTTTAGTTATCAGTCCGAAAGGAACCGGAAGCGATATGTACAAGCCGTACATTTTAATATTGCTGAAGTCGTTTGATGTTTTTTCGGATACGAAAGAATGTGGTTGCACAGTGGTGGAAAGCAAACTGATGTTTTTTGAGTAACTCAGGTAACTTCCTAGGGTGGCATAATTGAAAGCGGTGACACTCAGCGAATAATTATCATAGAAGTTGGGTTTCAGGTTTTGATTTCCGGCTGATTTGCTGTAACTGTCGAAGTAACCGTTCACGTTCGGGTCGAGCTGATCGTAAGCAGGCATCGCAATTTTTCGGGAATATTTTCCCGAAAAATTGATGTTTGGAATAACTGTGTATAACAGATTCAAAGTAGGAAAAAGTTTAGTAATTCTACCTCCCACAACGCTGTCGGCGCTCGCTACTTCGCTTTCATAAAGCAGGTCTTCAAACCTCACACCGAGTGTAGCAGACAGATTCCCCATTTTTTTTCGAGCTTCCACATAACCGGCTATATTTTGTTCGTGGTAGATAAAGTCGGTTTCTTGATTGTAAACAGGATTTTCGAAGACAGTGGACATAAGATTGTTGAAATTGTATTTACCTAAATTGTGAGCATTCGTGATGTTGTATTTTGCACCGGCTGTCAGCCTTACTATTTTGAATGGAAGTTCCAAATCCACTTTTCCGTAGGCATGGTTCAGGTTCAGATTGTTAGTACTGATACCATACAGCGGAGTGGATAAATTTTGAGTGGATTGCGCATTGGCAATTTTGTTATAGTTTGAATAATAGCCGGTAAATTGCAGCGAACGACCCAGCGTGTCCAGCATGGTTTTGTATTTCAGAACAAATTCGTTGTTGCGGTTTGCTTCCGGATTGCCGAATACGGATGAATATTTTATAGCCGGAGTAAGGTTCCGGCTTTCGCGGATGATATTGCTCGTGTGCTGATTGTTATAGGTGTTGAAATTGTAATTGAACACAATGTATGAATTCTCAGTTAGCCGAAAGTTCATCATCGGGCGGATATAAAAATTACGGTTAAGGTTCTTCTGCGTGGAATTATTGGTGAAAATTACGTTAGGTGTAAATGTTGTAAATGTTTGTTTTATGTCTGTAAACTGGTCTTGCTGATGCCAGTTATAACCCGATTGCAATTGCCAGTTTATTTTTTTATTTCGTCCGTTCAGCATCAGCGAAGGTGAAAATTTGTGATTCAGGCTGTTTCCGTAATTCAGGTTGAGCGTACCACCGAAGTTATCGGGTGCATTATTGCGTGTGATAATATTGATAATTCCGCCATTCGCTTTAGCTTCGTAGGATGCGCCCGGATTTTCAATCAGTTCTATTTTTTCAATCGTATTTGCGGGCAAACCATCCATATAATTTTTCAAATCCGATCCCGAAAGGTTGCTAGGAATGCCATCCACGTATATGCTTACGTTTTTTCCGTTTAGATTCAAATCACCTGAAGGACTTATTACCACTCCCGGCAGTTTTCTTACGGCATCGCGCATGGAGCCAGTTGAGAGTGCTGTATTGTCTTTAACCTGATACGTTGTCTTGTCGGCATCTGCATTTACAAATTGTTTTTTTTCACCAACCACTTCAATTGTTTCCAGTTCCTTTGGTTTGATACCGAAATAAATCATATGAATGGTCTGTGTCGCATTCTCGTTTTCTTTAATGCTAAAAAGCATTTCCTGAGGGTTAGGAGGTCCCATTTTGGGTTGTGCGTTATTGGAGAATGCAAATCCTTCTTCAGGCATCCCGCTGTCCGATACATCCAGTTTCCCGTTTACATTTTCATCATGGAATGCCGATAGAATGTATTCTCCCTGCGAAATGCTGTCAGGCATCCAGGTGGCTGATCCGTTATCGATGGTGAGCGAGGTGGATTTAAATGGTTTATGAGCAGAATAATCCGCTTTCCCTTTGTAAAGACTGACTAAAATTCGGCCGTCGTTGCTCTGCAAATCGCTGAAATTTACGGTAAGTCGTTGATTTTGTGCCGAAAGAACTAAGGGCAGTAAAACAAACAGGCAGCAGAAACAAATAAATCTGATCTTTGTTAATCCCTGAATTCGATTTTTCATTTTTTTGGTGAATTTGGTTTTTGGGATAATTTTTTGGATAATAATACCGATGATTGCTAAAAAAACAGCTATACAGACACCTGAATTGTGTGTCAGTTAATATTTAAATAACCTTTCAGCGCTTCCACATAATTATTAAAAGCTTCCACACCTTTAGTGGTAATTTTGCAAACAGTACGAGTGCGCTTTCCCTGAAATCCCCGCTCGACTTGAATATAACCTGCCTCGCACAATTTATCAATCTGAACACTCAGATTTCCAGCCGTGGCTTTTGTCGATTCTTTGATGTAAACGAAATCGGCTTCTGCTACCGAAAGAAGAATGGACATGACGGCCAGCCGGAGTTCAGAATGTAGCAGCGGATCGAGTTCCTTAAACATGCCTTTTACGATTTTTGAAGTTTAAAATATGCCCGGGGATTACCATCATCAGTAAAAATACGAGAGCAAAGATCAGTATTGAATAGGAATTACTAAAAATCAGACACCCAAAAGACAGCAAAATGCTTATAAATCCGGATATGATTATCGGCTTGAACTGAATGATCAGACCTGTAATTGCCGTTCCGGTGGCCATCAATACAATTATAATAAATAAAATGGGTAATTTCCAATAAAACATGGCACCCATTGAAACTACAAAACCGGCTACACCAATTACTGTCCAGACATATTTGATAATATCTTCTAGATACGTTTTTATTCCCTTTTCTTTTTTTCTTTGCAGAAACATCTGAACAGGAAATCCAATGAGGGGTATCAGAAACCACAGAAAATTCCATTGATAATCCTGAGTGCTGTTTAACTGATACCATACGAGTAACGAAACAATTATGGAGGTATAACCCCACACCAGAAAGGGAATTCCATTTCCTTCTTCAAGTTTCTGATGCGTGTTCTTAATCATGCGAGTGATAAGTTCTAAACTTTCTTTCTCGTTCAAAGGTCTTTCTTCCATTGATTAAATTATTTATTGGGTAATTTGAATTGAAATAACGATGCAAATATAAATCGGTTTATATAATAAACCAAATATAAATATCAAAATCTACATTTATTTAACGTAAATTAATTATAGAGTTCTTTTCAGTCAAAATATCCAATAATTTTCCTCGTTGTTTAAACTTTTAGCTTTTCCATTTGTCTTATTGAAATTATTCATTTTTTGCTGTCTGCAGGTATTGTGGCGAGACAGTTAAGTCAAAACGATTTCTATGAAAAAGTATTTATTATTTTTATTGCTTCATCTTTTTACTATTACAGTTTTTGCGAATGTCACTATTTACGGACGAATCATTGATGCAAACACGCAGAAACCAATTGAATTTGTAACTGTTTCTGTATATAACCCGAAAACAGGTAAGAATGTCACGGGTACATTAACTAATCAAGATGGCGTTTTTAATATACCTTCTGTTGTAAATGGAGATTATGAACTGCGTGCAAGTGTTGTAGGATACAATAGCTTTTCAAAGCCGGTAAAAGTTAATGGCGAAACTGTTGCTTTGGGAAATATACCGCTTACAGAAGACGCCAAAACGCTAAAAGAAGTTCAGGTTGTCGGACAAGGTTCGCAGATGCGCTTTGATATTGATAAAAAAGTCTTCAGTGTCGATCAGAATATTGCTGCAGCCGGTGGTTCAGCTACAGATGTGTTACAAAATATACCCTCGGTAAATGTTGATAATGAGGGAAATGTATCTCTACGTAACAATGAAAGCGTGGAAGTCTGGATAAATGGAAAACCATCGGGACTTACTGCCGAGAACAGGGCTCAGGTTTTACAGCAATTGCCAGCCGAAAGCATCGAATCTATTGAGGTCATGACAAATCCTTCCGCTAAATTCAAACCAGAGGGAACAGCAGGTATTATTAATCTGGTAATGAAAAAGAACCGCAAGGCGGGTTACTATGGAAGCCTTTCAGCCGGTAGTATGTTTACTGCAGGTTCTGCTCCCGGTATTAATGCCGGAGCAAGCATCAATTACAGCAGCAGTAAAATTGATGCATTTGCCAATATTGGTCACCGACAGATGAATATGACCGGTGACGGATTTACTGATCGTAAGAATTTTTACAATGGTGATACTACTCTGTTGAATCAGACAAGCGTCAACGAGCGCTCTTTCGGGGGTACATTTTTCAGAGCAGGGCTGGATTATCATCTGAACGCTAAAAATACTCTCGGGATTTCGGGTTTCGGGCATTCAGGTAATCCTACCGGCACATCTACACTCAATTATCTGCTCAAAGATCAGTCTCCGGATTTAATCCTGAGAGATTACAGCAGAAAAAATACAGACGATAACGCTCACCGTGGATATAACCTGAATTTAAATCACAAGTACGATATTGATGATAACGGTTCGAATATTATCACCAATCTGTCCTATTCAGGACATTCCATGAACAGCAACGAACAGTTCGTTCAGACAGATCATCTTAATGCACTTAATAATCTGGATATAACCCAGACTGCAGATAATTCTAACAAGGAAATAGAGGCAAAAACAGACTTTACCAAGAAATTTGGCGAAAATACACGACTGGAACTGGGGTGGAACAGCACCTGGCAAAACAGGGTTTCATTAGCCGGCGGGTTTGACAATGCAAATCTGATTGACATTCTAAGTTATTATAACAAATTTGATTATAAGGAACAAGTTCATGCTGCTTATGCAACATACGGAACGCGTTTCGACAATTTTTCCTTACAAGCAGGACTTCGTGGTGAATACCTCCGGAAGCAGATTACCAGTACATCAAAGAATATCAGTACTTCAGCCACAGAGATCAACAGACTGGATCCACAATCTTATTTTGAGCTGTTTCCAAGTTTGTATATGTCATATACATTGCCAAAAAACAACGAACTGCAATTGAACTATACCCGTCGGGTGAATCGTCCGCGTGGCCGCCAGATCAATTCATTCCGCGATTATTCCGATGCCACTACCATCTCATACGGTAATCCGGCTTTACTTCCGGAATTTGCCTCTGCATTTGAACTCAACTATGTGAAAAACTGGGATAATCATACGCTTTCGGCATCCATGTATTACCGATTTACCGATGATGTCATTCAGAATGTGAACTTTATGAGAAATAATGTAATGGAGAGCACATTTATGAATTTGACAAAACAACAGAATACAGGACTTGAACTGGTTGCAAAAAACAGATTATTTAAAATAGTAAATCTGACATCTTCGGTCAATCTGTATTATGCTAAACTCCACGAAGCAACCTATCAGGATCCGTTTAATTCCGCAGTAAATGTAAAAATACCCGGCAATGAAAATTTTTCGTGGGATACACGCGTGATTGCCAACCTGATGTTATCGAGAACCTTTTCTGCTCAGGTTACTGGTATGTACAGCGCCCCGCAGGTAATGGCTCAGGGTGAGCGTGCTGAGGATTTTTCAGTAGATTTAGGTTTAAGAAAAACCTTTTTGGACAAGAAATTTAGTCTCAATGTGATGGTTCGAGATTTGCTCAATTCCAGAAAAATGGGCTCTACCAGTTGGGGCGATGGTTTTTACCAGGTTTCTGAAAATCGCTTCAGTGGCCGTATGATTGGATTTACGGTTACTTATAATTTTGGAAATATGAAACCAAAACCTTCCGGGAAGAAAAATGGTAATACAGGGGAGTCTGTTGATGAAGGTATGGACATGGAATAAAAAACATATAATCAACTGTTATTCAACGCTTCGTTAAACACGAAGCGTTTTTTTTGCGATAAATTGAATATAGTATTCATAGGAAATAACTTAAAAGCTTGTGTTTATCCCAAGGCTCAATTATATATTGTAATGGGAATTGCTTAAAGTGCATTCTTTGACGTATGATTAATGTGTACTTTATAGCATTTAAGAAATTGTAAGATGAACTTAATGTAGATAGAATTGTTCTAGTAATAGATTTTCCAACGCAACAACTATTTATAATTGGTATTCTTTGTATCTTTCATATTACAGAACAGACAAATAAATTCAATCAACAAAGAATTAACGCAAGATTTGAAGTATTTAATAGTTGTGCGTAAAAAATCCGGATTAATTGTGTGTGAATTAAAAAAACGGGGCAATGTGAATTGTCCCGTTCTTTAATATTAGAAAGGTATTTGATTATTTTGAAGCAAATTCGAATACTACTTGCTGCATCCAGTCGTAATTTTTTTCCTGGCTTTGCAGCAACTCAAATTGCGCAATTGTGCGCTGCCAGTTATGTTCTCCATGCTGTATTTTATAATAAGTGTCTCCGTTCAGATAATCTGTAAAGAAACGAACTGTCTGCATATAACTCAGAAGTTTTACACCCAGAGCAAGATTTCCCAACTCTGATGGGGTCAGAAAAGTTGCTTTTTCAAGATAACCCTTAGTGTATGCTTTGAAAATTTCAAAGTTAACACCGATATTTTCCGGGTTCACATCATCCTCTGCACCCGTATTGGCTGCGGTACGCATAAAATCGCCAAAATCAGAAAGAACAAACCCCGGCATTACTGTATCCAGATCTACAATACAGATTGGCTCATCATTATCGTCGAAAAGCATATTATTAACTTTCGTATCGCAATGGTTGATGCGTTTGGGAAGTTTACCTTCGCGGTGAAGTCGTTCCGGAACACACATCTCATCTGCGCGTTTCTCAATTTCATCTACCATCCATTGAGTTTTTTCCAGACGACCAGCTGCATTCTTCTTTACAGCTTCTCTGAATTCTTCCAGCCGGAACTCCATGTTATGAAAATTCGGAATGGTTTCAATCAAATCGTCGTGTGGAATATCCGATAACATAGCCTGAAAGTCACCAAATGCCACTCCGGCTTTGTAAGCAAGTTCAGGATTAATCACATCGTAACTTTTTGTATTCTTAATGTGAGTATATACCCGCCAGTAATTACCATCAGTATCTTCGTAAAAAAGCTTACCGTCTTTAGCCGGAATGATTTGAAGTACCTTTCTGTCAAGGTTATCAACACCTCTTTCACTAAGTTTCTTACGTAAATGATCGGTTACCAGGCTGATGTTTTGTTGTAATCCGGCCACATTTTTGAAAATATTGTGGTTAATTTTCTGAAGGAAATACCATTCATTGTTAGGATCTTTACTCTCTACAATAAATGAATCGTTAATAAATCCGATTTTCAACGGGCGTATAGTTCCTATCTCGGATTTTAACTGAAATTGTTCGGCAATTTTTTTCATGATACTTATTATTAATAGAATTTAAGCAACAAAAATAAGGATTTCTAATGAAATGAATGTCATAATTATGTTCTAAAAAATTATTTATTAAGACAATCGTACCAGCAAAAAGACCTGTGAAAAGAAGAATTTTACAGCTTTCAATAATAACTCAGGTGTTTCTTGAAAATTCTTGAGAATTTATTTAACATAAAACAGGCTGATATATAGTTGCTTGTGATGAAATATGTGTTTTATAGCATATTTATTTGTGATTTTATTTGTTCACTTTAAAAACTTTGTTTACCTTTGCACCCGCTTTGAGAGAGAAGTTATGAGCAAATATGCTGGTTAAGATTTTGAAAAAAACTTTTCAATTATTTTGAA
>Ga0209098_1002715_pt1 | contig 15334 bp, 1 predicted proteins | sample AD_JPNHW1_MetaG_FD_184429 | JGI IMG/M metagenome (GOLD analysis project Ga0209098, IMG submission 184429) | Active sludge microbial communities of municipal wastewater-treating anaerobic digesters from Japan - AD_JPNHW1_MetaG (SPAdes) (version 2) | ecosystem: Engineered > Bioreactor > Anaerobic >... | reverse complement strand
ATCCGTTGACGAATATAATCGGCTGAAGCTTTGGCACGTCTTTCAGAAAGAGCCATGTTGTAGTCATAAGGGGCACGACAGTCGGTGTGAGAACCTAACTCAATCACGATATCAGGATATGCATTCATGATTTGAACAATCTTATCCAACTCAATAGCAGCATCCGGTCTGATGTCAGATTTATCCAAATCAAAATAGATTGGATTGATATTGAATCTCTTACCAATATCTTCTCCAAGAACTAAATCTTGTTTCAAAGGTTCAAGATAGATAATATGTTCATAAACACCCGGTTTAATCAATTTTTGATAATAGTTTTGGGTATTTGTCACATAATCAGGATGAGATGTAGACAAATAATAACTGATATTATCATTTAATTTAGCTTTTGGAAGTTCTCTGTATATGATTCCTGAATCATCTGTCTGAGCTTCATCTTCTTCAAAGGAAATATTGTTTTTGAGATGAATCAACGCATCAGGGATCACTTTATCGGAGGTTTTATCTTTCACGATGAAACGAACGGCAAAAGTTTTTTGTTGATCTAACACAAGATCTGCATAAACGATATCTTCAGGAACATTGGTATTTGCAGTATTTAAACCATCGTAATAGTTTGGTTTAGTACCTTTTAAATCAAAAGTGGTCTCTTGAGAAACGATAAATTCAAATTTCCCCTGATCATCACTGATTGCTTTTGCAACAGGTTTTTCGTTGAGGGTTAAGAACACCTCAGCATTTGGAATGATCACATTATCAGGGTTTTTGGTAACCCCTTGGATCACTTTTCTATACTTTTTAGGTTGAAGTACATTAACGGAATAGATATCATCATCCCCTTTTCCTTCAGCTCTATTAGAAGTTAAGTAGCCAAACTTTTGGGTTTTATCGAAAGTGAGGGCAAAGTCATCAGCAGTTCCGTTGATTGGAGTACCCATGTTTTCAGGTTTTCCAAAGATGTTAAATTTATCTCCGGAAACAGGAACAACAAATACATCAAGACCGCCCAAGCCCGGAAATCCGTTTGAGGAGAAGAACAACATTCCGTCATTGTGGTAAACGGGGAACATCTCATTGCCTTCGGTATTCAATTCTTTAATGTTCACGATTTCGCCCCAGGAACCATCAGATTTTCTTTCAACCATATAAAGGTCAGTACCTCCTACTCCACCAGGCATATCGGACACGAAGAACATAAATTTGCCATCAGGGGTAAGAGAAGCTTGTCCTACTGAATATTCAGCATTATTGTATGGGAAAGCTAAAGGGGTTGACCATTCGCCATTGGTCAACTCACAGGAAAATAGTTGAAGATTCCGGGTACCATCAGAGCTTTTACCTTTATAGTTATTTTTAGTAACCACCATAAAATTACCGGCTTCATTAAAAGTAACCGGGCCATCATGGTATTTTTTATTCACTTTATTGGTAAAAGGGGTTCCTTTTTTGAAGTCTTTATCGTCAGGAATCTTAGAGGTATAAAGATTTAAATAGCCTTTATGGTTTCCGACCCAAACTCTTTTAAACAATTTCATTTTGTTTCTGGAAGATGTATAAACTACTTTATCACCCATGATTGCCGTAGAGAATTCTTGATGTGAAGAGTTCATTTTCAAGTTCTTCAACTCATATTTTGGAGTTGTCGAGAGCAAATTTTTATAGTAATCAGGTGCAACAAGTTGATTTTTCACCCTGATATCATTAGGTTTTAATTTGGCCATTTCAGGAACCAAAGCAGCAGCTTTATCATATTGAGCTAATTGTTGTAGGACTAAGAAATAGTTCCATACATCGTCGAATGTTTTTTGAGGCATAGAATAGATTTGATCGTAAGTAGACCTGGCATTAACGAGATCTCCGATCATGTAGTAAGAATGAGCTAAATTTCTCAATACTTCAATAGATTTATCTTTAATAGGTTCATAATATTTGACTGACATTTCATAATCAAATTGATCATAATATTTATTCCCCATTTTAATTTTATGTTCTTGAGACATGGCCGGCACGGTCAAAAGAATCAACATTAATGCAGTAATTATTCTATGTATTTTCATTTTGCAATAATTTAAATTGGATGATTAATATGATTAAAAATATCTAGGTGATTTAATTCTATGATGGCTGCTAAAGATGAAATCGTATCTCAACATAATTTCGTGGCTTCCTTGATTATACCTGGAAGTGGTATTAGTGAAAGAGAAGTCATAAGAGTATCCAAGTAATAATTTATCGAACAAGTAGATTCCAACAAGAGCACCAACGCCATCATTAGATCTATACATCAAGCCGAAGTTGATCCGTTTATAGAGTTCAAAGAGGGCGGTTACATCAACCTGAATTGGTGCGCCGACGGTCATTTTAACCAAAGCAGCAGGTTTAAACTCGACAAAGCGGGACATTTTAAGAGAAGCACCTGTGATAAAATAGTAATGACCTTTCAAAATTCCGTTAGAGATCAAGGTATTTTCTCCAATAAACTTATGTTCCAACATTCTAGGGATGGAGACACCCGCGTAGAAACGGTTGTTATAGGTATAATAGAGTCCAAATCCAAAATTGGGAAGGGCTTTATTATAGAAGTTATACTGGAAAGAGGGGTCATCATATTGATCTAGATCAATATTGGAGAAATTAGCGCTATAGAGATCAACTCCCCCTTTTAATCCGAAGGTCAGGTTACTTTTTTGAGTCAATTTCACTCTAAAGGCAAAATCGGCGTACATAGAAGTAAACTTGGTGTCTCCTAAAACGTCATGGATTAAAGAGAAACCGGCACCTACATTTTCGTGAAAAACAGGAGAATGGAGTGTGATGGTGCTGGTTTTAGGGGCACCCGGGAAAGAGACCCATTGATTTCTATGAAGAAGTGTAACGGTAAGCGCATCTCTGCTCCCTGCATAAGCAGGGTTAACAGAGAGCGTATTGTACATATAGTGGGTAAACATAGGATCTTGTTGTCCGTAGGCAAGCAAACCTGCCATTAAGCCTATAAGTATTATGAACCTTTTCATTGTATATATTTTTTTATTATTTATAATCGGTTAATTACTGTTTTGCTATCTGGCTAAGTAGAAATATCCTTTGATTGGTTCTTTGTCTTTGACGCCGAGATCCAGGATATAATAGTAGGTACCTGATGGAAGTTTATTGCCTCCAACTGTTAATCCTCTGGTAGAAGTACCATCGAAATTATTAGTGTAAGGTTTTCCTTCGAATACAATTTCACCCCATCTGTTAAAGATTGTCAATTGATTATCCGGATAATTTTCTAAACCTCTAATTACAAATAGTTCATTGATACCATCACCATTTGGAGAGAACCCTTCAGGGATGAATGGTGTTAAGATTACATCAACGTAAATGGAAGCTGTTGAGCTATTGTTACTCAAGTCTGAATCATCAAGATCTGAAGTGACTGTAGCTGTATTGGCAACAGTTGCATAAGGAGATGTATCACGTTTTACTCTAACGGTTAGGTTAATGGTAACAACTTGTCCAACTGCTAACTCAGGAATGATCCAAGTTACAGTATTTTCATTCAATTGAGGAGATTCTGTTGCAGAAATAAACTCTAATTGAGATGGAAGGACATCTGTTACATGAACATTTGTAGCATCTGAAACTCCATTATTGGTAACTGTCAAAGTATAAACAACCATATCATTTGCCATCACAGTATCCATATTGGCAACTTTAGTGATTGACAAGTCGGCATAAGAGGAAACAATATCATCATCATCTTCATTGGTATCTTCGTCTGGGTCAGGAATTGTAGAATTAACTGAAACTCTATTTACAACTGTAATGTTACCTGAAATATCAGGTGATAAAACAGCTCTGAACATCAGCGTTGCAGTTTCACCATTGGCGATGGTTGGAATATTCCAAAGATTTGGCATCACCCATGTACCTACTGAAGGCGTTGCACTAATAAATTCCAATTCCGGTGGCAGATGTTCCGTCAATACCACATCGTAAGCATCTGCAGGGCCATTATTGGTTACAGAGATGATATAAGTGATGGTATCTCCAGGATTGAATATATCATCAATACTAATCTTATTGGCAATTAAGTCGGCAACATTTTCGATTTCAACATCTACCGTAGATGTATTGTTTTCAGAATTTGGATCCGGAGTAGTTGATGCAACTGCGACCGTATTAGTGATGGTTGCGCCATTATCTGTATTGGAAGGAACAAGGATTACTAAAGTAAGCGTTTCCTGAGTATTGGCTTGCATTGTTCCCACATTCCAGTTAGGAATGAACCAGGAACCAGCAGACACTGTTGCAGAAACCACTGTACAACCGGCTGGAATCTGATCATTAACAATAACGTTGGAAGCTGCACTTAATCCATGATTGATCACTTGAACAGTGTATGTAATTAATTCACCTGCAGAAATGGTATCTCTATCAGCAGTTTTAATCACTTCAAGATCAGCATTAGTTTCAACAAATATGGTATTGATCGTATTGTTATTGGTTGTGTTTGGATCAGGAGTAGTACTTGAAACTGATGCTGCATTTACAATAGCTGTTCCATGAGGAGTATTACTATTCACTCTCACTTTCATAGTTAATGTTTGTGAAGTGCCTGAAGTCATCGTGCCAATGGTCCACAATGGTGGAGCCCAGGTTCCAACTGAAGGTGTTGCTGTGATGATGGTCAAATAGGTTGGCAATGGATCACTAAGAACGACATTTGTAGCATTTGAACCACCATGATTAACAACAGTGATATAATAGGTTAGTGTATCACCAGCGGTAACCGGATTTCTGGAAGCAGTTTTAAACACTTCAAGATCGGCAGCCACGGTTATGGTAACTCCAACAGAAGAACTATTATTGCTTAAAATCGGATCAGCAGTAGTAGCGGTTACTGATGCCGTGTTGGTAACAGTTCCCGGCAATAGAGCAGGCGATGTTTGAGCCACAACAGTCATATAAACAGATGATCCGGGATTAATTGAGCCAACAGACCAGTTTGGTGAAGTCCAGGTTCCAACAGAAGGTGTTGCAGACACAAGCGTTAGACCGGTTGGTAAATTATCGGTCACCACCACTCCATTTGAAACGGAAGGTCCATTATTAGTAACGGTTAATGTGTAAGTAACTTGATTACCGGCTTGAACGCTATTTTGATTTACTGTTTTAACTATCGCCAAATCTGCAGTAGTACAAATAGTAATGGTAGAAGCTGCTGAGTTATTGGTTGTAACCATATCAAGTGTAGTTGTAGTGACACTCGCATTATTTACAATTTGAGTATTCAATGCAACATTTGGATTAACGGTAGTAACAACTGTTAATGTCACTGATTGAGCATTAGCAAGATTACCAATGTTCCACAAAGGAGCAGTCCAAGAACCTTGAGTAGGTGTAACACTATTCAATGTTAAACCAGCAGGAAGTTGATCTGTAACAACCACATTTTGAGCAGCTAATGGACCGTTGTTGGTAACAGTTATCGTATAGGTAACTTGTTGACCGGCACAAGGATTAGAAGTGCTTGCTGTTTTTGTGATTGCAAGATCAGCAGCAGTATGAACTGTTACTGTAACATTATCTGTAGAGGATCCACAAGATAAATTGTTGATAGTCCATTTGAAGATATACGCGCCTTCAGTCAATCCGGTTACTTGTGTATTGTAACTATTTGGATTGATGATATTAGGAACATTAGGACCACTAACAAGAGTCCAGGTACCTGTGTTAGGTGCTGGGTTATTAGCTTCTAATGTTGCGGAAGTTAGACCGTAGATAAATTGATCATTTCCAGCATTTGAAGTGATTACCGGTTGAATAGTAATGATCGCATTTTCTGTAGCATTAGCACAAGGTGCTGTCGAAGAAGCAGTAAGTGTTAAGGTTACTGATCCTGCAGCAATATCAAGAGATCCAGGAGTATAAACCGGATTCATGATAGAAGTGCTGGTGAATGTTCCGTCACCGGAAGTGATCCAACTATAACCGGTAGCATGTTGAACAACAGGAGCTAAAGTAACTGTAGAACCGGTACAGATGGTTTGATCATCTAATACGATGGTTGCTTGTCTGGCAATTGTCAACACGAATTGATCAGTGATAGGAGCACATGGTGCTGGAGTAACAGCAGTTAAAGTAAGGGTAACTGTGCCTGAGCTGATATCTTGACTACTTGGATAGTAGATTGGATTTAGCGCAAACATATTACTAAATGTACCTGTGCCTGATGTAGTCCAATGAACAGAAGTATAGTTTTGAGCTGTAGCGCCTTCAATTTGATAGGATGCTGCTGTTTCACAGATGGTGAAATCTGCACCAGCATTAGCTGTAGTTTGAGGAGCAGCCAGGATTGAAACGGACTGAGTCGCAGAACAGTTATGAGCATCGGTAACAGTAACCACATAAACACCAGGGGTTAAATTAGCCGCAGAAGCTGTTGTTTGACTGTTTGCTGTAGTTGGCCATTGATATAAATATGGAGCAGTGCCACCTATTGCAGCAATTGTTGCTGTACCATTATTAGCACCAAAACATGTTTCATTAGTACTAACAATCAAGTTAGTAGTTAATGGATCAGGTTGAGCCACAACAAAATTCATGGAATAAGAGCAGCCTACAGCATCTGTCACGATGATGTTATAATAACCGGCTGTTAAGTTATTGAATAGTGGTTCTAATTGAGAAGGATTACCATTCAAAGCATAATGATATGGTAATATTCCACCGGTTGCAACTACTTGAACACTTCCAGTTGAACCATAACATAATGCATTGGTTACTTGTACAGTTGCGGTTAAGTTACTGTTATTAATATTAACATTGAATGATTCTGTAGCCTGACAACCTGTACTACTAACAAATATTGCGTTGTAGTAACCGGCAGCTAATCCACTAAATGTAGTTTCAAATAAAGGAGCTGAAACGTTTTGAGTAACTCCATTAAGCGTGATTGCACCCGCTGAAGTTGCTTTCAAAGTAACTGACCCTACTGAAGAGTTACAGTATGTATTAGAAACACTAAGTACTAATAGATCTTCACCAGTTGGTTCAGTAATTACAAATGGTCCACCAATAATTTGACAACCATGAGCATCGGTAACAGTAACACTGTAAGAACCTGCCGATAGATTAGAAATATCTTCAGAAGCAGCACCGTTTGACCAATGATACATATATGGTAGTGTTCCACCACTAACAGTAATGTTCACTGATCCATCATTTTCATTGAAACATGAAATTTGATTCAATACAGGGGTTACAGAAGAGATATCAAGTGCTTGAGCCGGTTGACTTATGGTAACTGAAGTAATCGAAGTACATCCATTAGCATCGGTAACTGTAACAGAATAAACACCGGCAGCTAAATGAAGAGCTGTTGCGCAGTTTAGAGTATCATTGTGGCTCCATGTATAAATGTATGGAGTGGTTCCACCTGAAACGCTAACAGTAGCTCTACCATCTGAAGAGCCATAACAGGAAGCATCTTCAATACAGCTAGGACATCCAAGAGAAGCAACTAATAGTGTTGGTTGAGTAACAACAAAATGAACAGCATAGGAACAGCCATTTTGATCTACAACAACCACTTGATAAGTACCAGCCATTAAATTAGCAAAGGTACCTGTACTATTGGTTAATGTTCCGTTGAGGTAATAAGTATATGGAGCCGTTCCACCGGTAGTAGTAACTACAGCACTTCCTGCAGTACCGTTACATAATGGATTAGTAACGGCAACAGAAGCAAATAGATTACTATTCATATTGGTAATGGAGAATCCAACATTTTCTGAACAACTATTATTTGAAGATTGAACAGTAGCATTGTAATATCCTGCAGCTAATCCGTTGAAAGTAGCTTCATAAGGTGTTGTTGTTACTGTTTGAGAAACTCCGTTTACTGTAATCACACCCGGCATATTTGTTCTCAAAGTAACTGTTCCTATAGAGGCGTTACATTGTGTATTTTGAGTACCAACAACCATTAATGTTGGTGTAACCGGTTGTGTATTAATAGTAAATGTTAGTGCATTTGAAGTACAATAGTTATTGTTCACTTCAACAGAATATGTACCTGTTGGAGCAGTAACATTTCCTAGAGCATCCATAGACACACCAGCTGAAGGATCAAAGCTGTAAGTATAGGTATTATTGAAATTTAATACAGTAAATGATCCATTTGGATTTTCGCAGGTTGGTTGTGTAATGGTTCCAATGATTGGAGTAGCAGGAGTTGCAGGTTGAGGATCAATTACAACGGTAACCCAATCAGATGAACATCCTGAAATGTTAGATACTCTGATATTATAAGTTCCGGCAGGTGCTGTAAAATGACCATTGTTAGTCATGACAACATTAGTACTAGGAACAAATGTATAAACCAATGATGCATTATAGTTAGAGATATGGAATGAACCAAGAGTGTTTGTGCAAGTTGGTTGAACTAATTCTGTAATTACAGGTACTGCAGGAGTTGTTGGTTGAGCATTCACCATAAATGTAACTGGATTTGAAGTACATTGACCATTATTAGCGGTTACCTGATATGTACCTGCAGGGGCACTGATATGACCCAGTGCATCCATAACCACATTTGTACTTGGAGTAACCATATAAGAATAGGTACTATTGAAGTTCATAATGCTTACATAACCCATTTGGTTTTCACATGTAGGTTGAACAACAGCAGTTAAGGTAGGTATAACCGGAACAACAGGAACAGCATTGATCGTAACTGTAGTTGTTTCAGATATACAGTTAGAACTATTCATGGCATAAATTTGATAAGTTCCGGATGAAGCTGTTGCCACACCTTGCGCGTTCAATGTGATTCCTGTTTGAGGAGTGATCACATAGGTCAAACCAGTGTTATAGTTTGTAATTGTGAAATTACCTACAGATTGAGTACATGTTGGCTGAACGATGGATCCGATTTGAGGAATAGCAGGTGTAGAAGGATTGGTTTGAATAGTAAATGAAGTTGTAGTGGAGGAGCAAATTCCATTATCAGCATACAATGTATAAGAACCAGGTGATGCTGTAACATTACCGAGAGCATCCATTGAAATTCCTGATTGAGGTGTAAAGTGATAGTTCAATGATTGGTTAAAGTTTGTAATAGTAAAATGAGCTACAGGAACATCACAAGTAGGTTGAACAATGGTTGACAACAATGGAGTTGCAACTGATTGTGGTTGAGCATTTAAGACAACTGTTTGAGCAGCTGACACACAACCTGAACCATTTTGTGCAATGATACTATAAGTTCCGGAAGGTGCTGTTACAGATCCTGAACCATTGAGTGTTACTCCGGTATTAGGAGTAAAGTTGTATGTTATTGTTGCACTATAATTTGAAATCACAAATGATCCTAATGCACTTTGACAAGTTGGATGCACTATAGAGGTAATGCTAGGAGTTTGAGGAATTGCCGGATTAGCATTGATCACAATTGAGATCGGTGCAGAAGAACAAATTCCATTAGAAACACTTAATTGATAAGTTCCACTTGCTAATGAAACATTTCCAATAGCATCTAAAGTAACATTTTGACTTGGAGTGAATTGATAGTTATAACCATTAATATAATTTTGAATTACAAAATGGCCATAAGGATCAGTACATGTAGGATGAGTTATTGAAGATAATACCGGTACAGCAGGAGTGATTGGTTGTGGATTTATTGTAGCTGTTGCAGCAACAGAAATACAACCTTGACCATTCATTGCAGTAATTTGATAAGTTCCTGCAGGAGCAGTAACTAAACCTGTTCCGGAAATTACAACACTGGCATTTGGAACGATGTTATAAGTCAATGAACTACTATAATTTTGAATCATAAATGAACCCAATGATTGAGAACATGTTGGATGAATTATACTTGAAACAACCGGTGTTGCAGGAATATTTGGATTCGCATTAATAGTAAATGATACAGATGTAGAATTACAAACCCCATTAGTAGCGTATAATGTGTATGAACCTGCAGGTGCAGTTAAATGTCCTAATGCATCTAAAGTTACATTAACATTAGGAGTAATTTGATAGGTTAGATTATTTTGGTAGTTTGTAATGGTAAGTGATCCTAAAGGTAGTGTACAAGTAGGATGAGTAATGGTACTGAATGTTGGTGTATTAGGTATTACAGGTTGAGTGTTTATTTCAACAATTAAAGGAATAGAAATACATTGTGATGTATTAGAAGCAGTAATATAATACAATCCTGATGTTCCTGTTACTAAACCTGTTCCGTTGATAGATGCTGTATTTGGAGTAATTGAATATGTAAGTGCTGAATTGTAGTTTGTAATTTGGAAGGTTCCTATAGCGTTCGTACAGGTAGGTTGAACTATTGCAGAGGCTATTGGAGTGGCTGGAGTTAAAGGATTAGCTTCAATTACAAATGATGTTTCAACAGAACTACAAATACCATTTGTAGCAATCAACTGATACGTTCCTGAAGGAGCTATAATATTTCCTAATACATCGAGAGCAACATTTGCACTTGGGGTAAATTGATAAGTTAGAGAATTTGAATAATTCAAAATAGACAATTGACCATAAGGTTGTTCACATGTTGGTTGAGTGATTGAACTCAAAACAGGTGTTGCAGGTGTTGTCGGTTGTGTATTTATGATCACAGTAGCAATACCTGATTCACATAAAGAAGTATTGCTTGCTTTCACCTGATAAGTACCTGCAGGTACAGTTACTGTTCCATTAGAAGCCAATACAACGTTTGTAGAAGGTACAAATATATAATTATATAAAGGATTGTAATTAAGGATAGTAAATGTTCCGTTTGCATTAGAACAATTAGGTTGAACTACAGATCCAATGATTGGTGTGATCGGTGTTTGAGGTTGAGCCTGAACAGTAACCATTAATGGTAATGACAAACAGTTTCCATTAGAAGCATAAATAGAATATGTTCCGGCAGGAGCGGTAATCAAACCATTTAACACGTTCAATTCAACACCCGTATTAGGAAGAACTACATAATTATAGCTTGTGTTATAATTGCTAATTGTAAATGAGCCTAAAGGATTAGTACAAGTTGGTTGTGTAATGGATACAACTTGTGGTGTTGACAGGATGGAAGGTTGTTCTAATTCAATTTCCAATGCTGTCATACAGCCATTAGCATCTGTTACAGTAACAGAATATAATCCATCTGACAAACCATTTACGGAAGCGGAAGTTGCACCTGTATTCCACAAATAATCATATGGATAGGTACCACCTTCCCCATTCACAACGATCGATCCATTATTAGAACCATAACAAGATGGATTGGCTACATCAACAACAAAGGCATTCAACTGTTGCGGTTGAGTAACTACAAATGCCAAATGATAAGTACATCCAATAGCATCAGTGATTTGAACATTATAATTTCCTATAGATAAATTATTAAAGATTCCATCAGCTTCTGCAACTCCGTTCAACACATATTGATACGGAGCAGTACCACCTGTAGGTGTAACAGTTGCACTTCCAAATTCACCATAACAATCAGGATTTTTCACAATTACGACTGCTTGTAATGTACTGTTTGTATTATGGATATTAAATGAAACTGATACAGGACAAAGTCCATTTGTTACTGCAGAGTAATATCCTGCTGCCAATCCGGTAAATGTTGAACCTGAAGCCAAAGTAACTCCATTCAAAGTAATGGAACTGTTATCACTTGAAGTTAAAACAACTGATCCGACTGCACTATTACATTGTGTATGAACAATATTAGAAACTGTTGCAATCACTTGTTGTGGTTGATTTACAATGTAGGTTGGGCTACTAATGGTACATCCGTTGGCATCAGTTACAGTAACTCTGTAGTTACCTGCTGCGATATTAAGCAAGTTTTGACTTGAAGCACCTGTTGACCAAACGTATGTATAAGGATCAGTTCCGCCTGTAACGGTTATATTTATTCTACCGGTAGCTGAACCATAGCAAGATGGCATCACAATGGAAGCTGGATTTTGAATAGCTAATGGAGCAGAAGGTTGAGATATATTGATATTTGCTATAGAAGTACATCCATTCGCATCGGTAACAGTAACATAGTATGTTCCGGCAATTAAACCGTTCGCTGTGGGTGAATGTAATGTGTCATTATGACTCCATGAGTAAGAATATGGTGTTACACCACCTGTTACCTGAACAGTTGCAGAACCATTAGAACCACCATAACAGGAAACATTGGTAACACATGCTGGACAAATAAATCCGGCTACTAATGGAGTTGGTTCATCAATATCAAATGACAAGTAGTATGTACAACCATTCGCGTCAGTTACAAGGACATTATAAATTCCCGGTTCTAGATTACTAAACAGCCCTGTTTGGTTAGATGAAATACCATTCAAATTATAAGTGTAAGGTGCTGTTCCTCCGGTTGCCTGGATTGTAGCATAAACTAAAGTTCCATTACATAATGGGTCAGCTACAGAAACAGTTGCTGCAAGGTCACTATTTTCATTATAAATATTGAAATTTGATGTTGCGGAACAACCATCATCAGCAATAAAGGTTACTTGATAATATCCTGCGCTTAGCCCTGTATAGGTTACTGAGTTATTAAAATCGGTAATTAAAATGATATTATTAACAACAAATGAACCACTTGTTGAAGCTGTTAATTTAACAGATCCTATTGAAGCATTACATTCAGTATTAACAAGATTTGTAACAGATATACTGATTGGAGAAGGTTGAGTAACAACGTATGGTGAAGAAATCATTTGACAACCATTTGCATCAGTTATGGTTACCCCATATGTTCCGGCAGCTAGATGATCAATATCTTGAGTTGCTAAACCATTTGACCATACATATTGGTAAGGTGCGGTTCCTCCAACTACAGTGATATCAATAGCTCCGTTTGATGAACCATTACAAGTAAGATAAGTGATTTCTGTCAAACTTGAATTAATGGATAATGGTGCGGTTGGTTGAGTTAATGTTATGTCTTTAACAATGGAACAACCGTTTGCATCGGTAATGGTAACATGATATGTACCTTGAGCCAAACCTGAAACAGATGCAGTGTTGGCATCATTATTCCAATGATAGGTATAAGGAGTTGTACCACCAGTTACATTAACAGAAGCTGTTCCGGTAGCTTCACCGTTACAAAGAACATTTGTTCCTTGAATTTCAGCAATTAACTGAGTTGGTTGATCAATGTCAAATGCTAGATAATAGTTACAATCATTAGCATCAGTTACTAAAACATTGTAAGTTCCAACAGTTAGATTATTAAACACTCCTGTTTGATTGGTTGAAGTTCCATTGAGGATATAAGTATATGGTAATACTCCACCAGTTGCTTCCACTAAAACTGCTCCTGTTTCTCCATTGCATAAAGGTTCAGTAACAGTTAATGTCGCAGTCATATTACTATTTTCATTAATAATGCTAAATGTGGTTACAGCAGTACATCCTGTTAATGAAGAAGTGAAGGTAGCAGTATAATACCCGGCATTCAAACCAGTAAATTCTGTTGTGAATAATGGTGCAGTTACTTGATGTGTAATTCCATTTACAGTTACTGTACCAGCCTCTTCAACAATAATTTGAACTGAACCGATTCCCGGTTGAACATTACATTGCGTATTGGTTAGAACAGTTGCATTAATTTGTAAATCATTAGCTACAGATACTTGTTGATAACATACAGATTCATTACCTGCCTCATCAGTAACAATCCATTTAACCTGACTATTACCCACTTCAAATGGATAGGTTAATTGAGTTGAAGTAAATGGTCCGCTGATTGTATTATCAGGATTATAAACATAGTATTGAACTGTTACAGTTCCAGTACAATTTTCAGTGATTGATGGAATGGTTAGTAATTGAGTAGCTGTACAATTTGAACTATTTGGAGTTAACGATAATGCACTTGGACAATTGATGATCGGAGCCTGGTTATCGGTTACAGTTACAGTAAAACTACAATTGACAGTATCCAGATTATTACTCAAATAATAGGTAATTGTAGTTGTACCTAGTGGGAATATAGTTCCTGATGGAACTACTCCGTTCACTAATGAACCTGTATTGATTTGATGTCTCAAAGTATATCCCGGACAGTTATCAACTGCTACCAATGGATTGAACTCATTGGCAGAGCTGGTGTAGGTACATGTGCCTGTATTGCTGGATAGGGTCATATTTGGACGACAAGTTAATAATGGTGCGCCATCATCAACAACCACAACGGTAAAGCTGCAAGTTGTTGTGTTATAGGCGGCATCACTTGCTGTATATTCGATGGTATAGTTGCCCGGCGCTAATGTTTCTCCCAAATCAGGGCCACTACTTTGGTATAATTCGAGTATTCCACAATTATCAGTTGCTACCGGAATTGGCCAAATAACACCATCGCTACAATCAGCATCTGCTCCGATGGTAAATGTTAAGCCACTTGGACAATTTACAAAAGTTGGTGGTTCTTCATCAACAACTTGAACAGAGTATGAACTTGTGGTACTATTTCCATGAACATCAACAGCAGTCCATATTACCAAGGTCGTTCCTACTGGGAAGATTGCGCCATTTAAAGTCGTATTATTACCAAACCCGCCATAATTATGCGTAAGACTAGCAATTCCACAATTGTCAGTTGCTATTAAATTGAGACCTATTCCATTAATTTTATAGCCACAAATTCCAGGTGAATTACTACGATATACTGGTTCATGATGACTAATCACAGGTGGTTGCATATCATTTAATATAAATTCTTGCATACAAGTAGTTGTATTACCTGCGGCATCAATCACTTTATATTCAATCTGACTAATTCCAACTTCAAAAACGTAGTTGGTACCGGTTGTGAACCAAGCACTGATACTATTATCAGGATTATAAACTCTGTATGTCATGAGTAATGATCCATAAGCAGTACAATTGTCAGTCACCCGATTGAGTAAAGTTGGTGAATAATTATAAGTACATTCTTCTGCAATTAATATTCCAGTGTAGGCTAACGGACAATTAATGATCGGAGCCTGGTTATCGGTTACAGTTACTGTGAAACTGCAATTCACTGTATCAAGATTATTACTTAAATAATAGGTAATTGTTGTTGTTCCTAATGGGAATACAGTTCCTGATGGAACGACTCCATTCACTAATGAACCACTATTGATTTGATGTCTCAAAGTATATCCCGGACAATTATCAACGGCTAACAATGGATTGAACTCATTGGCAGAGCTGGTATAGGTACATGTACCTGTATTACTGCTTAGAGTCATATTTGGACGACAACTCAACAAAGGAGCGCCATCATCAACCACTACAACTGTAAAGCTGCAGGTTGTGAAGTTAC
>Ga0209098_1002712_pt1 | contig 15353 bp, 14 predicted proteins | sample AD_JPNHW1_MetaG_FD_184429 | JGI IMG/M metagenome (GOLD analysis project Ga0209098, IMG submission 184429) | Active sludge microbial communities of municipal wastewater-treating anaerobic digesters from Japan - AD_JPNHW1_MetaG (SPAdes) (version 2) | ecosystem: Engineered > Bioreactor > Anaerobic... | reverse complement strand
GAAAATAAAAAAGTATTAAAAGAATTAGAAAACAGTCAAGTATCAATTAAAGATCAAAAAAAATATATCAATGATCTTCGTAATCAATTCAAAGAACAAAAGGCCCTTTCTCGTTCAAATTATAATCTGGATAATCGTAGTATTCATTATTATTCTATAATTTTTATACATTAGTAGAATTAAATACTTTTTATCAATTAACTTCGGCAGGTGTATCACCACGAGAAATTCTCAAAGTACATGAACTTCTTTCTTCAGAATTCAATACGCCATATCCGTTTGCAAGACAGGATGTCATTAACCATTTAAGATCTGACGGAAGAAAAGTGCATTTTGAACAATCAGATGGAAGTATATATACGATAGATTCTGCCAGACAATTTAAGTTAGCTATTATCAAAGAATTCTTTAAAAACCTTGATTTTGGCTCTGATTCCGTTGCAAATAGACTATGGCCTTTAGGCAAGGATAAATCTATTGTTTGTGATCCAAACCATCAGTTTGGTCAGCCTGTAATCACAGGAACGAATATTATTGCAGAAGCAATTTACGAATTATATCAAGCAGGAGAACCTCCAAAATTCATCAGCGAACTATACGATATCGATGAGGAAAAAGTCAATGATGCTATATCGTTCTGTAAAATGGCTGCTTGATGATTATCTACATTGATGAAAATCTACCTCCTCAACTTGCTGAAGGTTTAAATAAACTTCAAGAACCACTAAATAAAAGGAACAATACAGACTTTGAAGTCCTATCAATAAAAAACGCTTTTCGCTCTGGAGTCAAGGATGAGGAGTGGATTCCAAGCGCTGGAATAAACAATGCAGTCGCTATTACCAGAGATTATAAAATCCAAACGACTAGACATCAAAAGGCTTTATGTCAAGAATATGGTTTAGGAATATTTTTCTTTTCTATGCCTTCAGGAGGTCTGAATTACTGGCAAATTGTCAAAACAATTGTGGATAAGTGGGAGGAAATAAACAAACTCATCAGCCAAACTCCAACCCCTTTTGCCTACAGATTTTCAGTACGCAGCACAAAAATCGAAAAATTAGAAGGATAAATTCAGAAAATTCGACTGTGTGTTATTTCGTGTGTGAAAACACAAAAGCGACTGTAACTTATTGTTAAACAGTCGCTTTTGTTGTTTATCAGCGGAGAGACTGGGATTCGAACCCAGGGTACACTTTTGGCGTACACACACTTTCCAGGCGTGCTCCTTCGACCACTCGGACACCTCTCCGGGATAAAAAACGAAATTGTGAAACAGCGGGGTAGCGAAAGATTACAATCAAACGCTGTTCAGCATTTCGGGGTGCAAAGATAGAACTTATTAAATAAAAATCAAACAGTCATTTCACCACGCAGGGAGGATTGCAGCAGCTGTTTAACACCCTCCTGCGAATACCCGCAACCCAGGAGGTACATAAGCTTGGTGACGGCCGATTCGGTGGTAATGTCGTACCCTCCTACCACGCCGATCCGGCTGAGGGCGGCACCGGTTTCGTATTTTCCCATATCGACGGCCCCTCCCTTACATTGCGTGACATTGAAGATGATGATCCCGCGGCCGACGGCAGCGGAAAGCTGATCCAAAAACCACGATGCCGTTGGAGCATTGCCCGCGCCAAAAGTTTCGAGGATCACCGCCTTCAGATCGCGGGTATTCAGGATTGCTTCCACCGAGGCAGGTGTGATCCCCGGGAAAAGCTTTAAAATGGCAATGTTTTCGTCGAGTTCCTTGTGCGCACGCAATTTCTTGAAATTGGGTTTCAGGATATTGCCGTGATGGTACCGGATGTGAACACCAACTTCGGCCAACAGTGGATAATTTCCCGAAACGAAAGCCCCAAAGTGCTCCGCATTGAACTTGCTGGTCCGGTTGCCCCGGTAAAGCTTGTTCTCGAAACAGATGGCAACCTCCGGAACCACCGGGGTGTCGATCTCCTTTGCCGCGGCAATCTCAATGGAATTAATAAAATTCTCACGGCCGTCGGTCCGTACCATCCCGATGGGCAGCTGCGAACCGGTGAAGATAACCGGTTTGTTGAGGTTCTCGAGCATAAAACTGAGCGCCGAGGCGGTGTACGCCATCGTGTCGGAGCCATGCAATACCACAAACCCGTCGTACTCCTCATACTTTTCCTCAATTACCGAAGCAAGATGGATCCAGAAGGAAGGATGCATGTTGGATGAATCGAGCAGGGGCTCAAAAGTGTAAAAATCGATCCTGCAGTTGAAATTTTCAAGCACCGGAAGATACTTATACAGGATATCAAAAGTCAATGGCCTCAACGACAAAGTTTTCGGATCCTGAACCATCCCGATGGTTCCTCCGGTATAAATGACCAGTATGTTTGTTTGTCCTATCAAAACAGGGAATTTAAATCAGCAATCAGGGAAAAAAGAAATTCAAAATAGGGATTAGCGATTAGCGAATAAGAAATGGAGTTTTATCTTTTTCATTTTCCGTTGTCAATTATCAATTGTCCATTGTCATTCACTCATTCAATCAATCAGTCAATCCTTAATTCGTAAATCGTAAATCATGTCAATCGTAAATCAATTTGTTGGTTCTCACCCCATCAAACTACATCCCCGTACCTCAGCTTCGTCGAAGCGTCCGAGTACCTCGAAGCGCCCATCGGCAAGCATGCGCCCCAGATCCTGGGTAGCAATAAAGCTGCAGGAATTGAAGTTGGCCAGGTCGATGATGTTGATTCCGCCTTTTTCACCGGTTTTCGCGTAACTCAGCGGATCTTTCGATTCTCTGATCATCACCTTCATCCAGGGCGGGGTTTCAAAGGAACCTGTTCCTGTTGACCATGCCTGCGACAGCATTTCCGTCATTCCGTACTCCGAATGGATCGATTCCACGCCAAACGCCGGTCGAAGCAGCGAATGCAGCTCCATACGGGTAATCTCATTTTTACGGCCCTTCATACCGCCGGTCTCAACTACCGTTAGTGGCGCATAGTTCCCCGGAAACTGTGATGCGAAATCGGTCAGCGCATAAGATAACCCGATCAGCATAACGTGCATCCCCTTGGCACGACGCTGTCGCAACCGGGCATACAGACCGGTGGGACTGGCCAGGAAAAAACCGTTTTCCGGACTGCTGCTCAAATCCATAAGGTGCTGGATCATATAAACCAGCGAGGAATCGGGGGCCTGCTCCGGATTGGGCATTAATGCCAAAAACTGGTAATTGGCAGGCGATCCGTAAATCCGTTCAAATCCTTTTACCAGCGATTGACGGTAGATGGAAAGGTCGGTAACCGGATGACGGCTGCGTACCGACCCGGTGGTTCCGCTGCTGCGAAAAACTGCCTGTGGCGGTATATTCCCGCAAATAATGTCGTGCGACTTATACAGTTCGATGGGCAAAAATGGAATCTGTTCCGGGAACATCACCGTTTCGGGACTTATTCCCCGTGCAACCACATAACGGTGGTATACGGTATTTTGTTCGTATTGGTACCGGAAAATCTCCATGGCAAGCGCCGTGAACTCCTGTAACGAAGAAATACCAAAAACCTGTTCTCTGAAATCCTGCGTCATTCAATAGGGTTTTCAACCTGAAAATTATGTATTTTTGCCGCTGCAAAGGTACGGAAATTCATAACAACCGTCATGAAGAAGTTTGACAAGGCAAGAAAGCTATCCTTTCCTGTCGCGATCATCGCGGCCGCCTGCGCGATCCTGCTTCCATCCTGCCTGAAAAATGAGCAGTATTCTGAAATTCCGGAAATCGCTTTTCAAAGTTTCACGCTCGCATTCGATACCAATAATATTCCCCGGAAAGGATATCTGACTATTTCGTTCGTGGATGGCGACGGTGATCTCGGTCTTCATCCGGCCGATACCCTTTCACCCTACCAGAAAGGCGGAGATTATTACTACAACTATATCATTGATTACTATGAAAAGCAGAACGGGGTTTATGTACTGGTTCCGCTCAGTCCGCCCTACCATGCCCGGATTCCTTACCTGACTCCCGACGATCCCAACAAAGCCATCAAGGGGATCATTGTCGACACCCTTCAGATGAATCCTTATCCTGTGTATGATACCATCAAGCTGAAATTCTTCATTTATGACCGCGCTTTACATAAAAGCAACGTTGATTCCACGCCACCCATCATTCTCAGGAGGTAACAGCGCCGATGGAACGAGTATTGGCCTTCCGTAAATACCTCATTCTCGGGTTCATCCTGCTCATTGCATCGATTTTCCTGGCCAGGCTCTTTTATGTCCAGATCATGGTCGACAAGTACATCCTCTCGGCCAACAACAACGTGTTGCGTTACATGACCCAGTACCCGGCGCGCGGACTTGTCTTCGACCGCTATGGTGAATTGCTGGTTTATAATGAAGCCGCCTACGACCTGATGGTGATCCCAAAACAGGTCAAAAAGCCTGATACTTCCGCGCTTTGTTCATTGCTGGGGATCGACGCGGAAGAGTTCAGGTCACGGTTGCAGAAAGCACGGGCATTTTCACCCTATCGCCCATCGATCTTCGAGGCACAGATCACGCGGGAGAATTTCGGATTCCTCGAGGAGAAACTGTTTTTGTTCCCGGGATTTTATGTACAACCGCGCACCCTCCGCAAATACTCCTATCCCGTGGCAGCCCATGCTTTTGGTTACATCGGTGAAGCCAGTCCCGAGGTTATCGCCCGGAACCCGTATTACCGACCGGGCGACTACATCGGGATCAGCGGTATCGAGAAATCCTACGAGGAGGTACTCAGGGGGCAGAAAGGAATGAAGATCCGGGTTTTCGATGTATTGAACCGCGACAAGGGCAGTTTCCGCGACGGAAAGTACGATACCACTGCCGTTGCAGGCATTGACCTCTATGCTACCATGGATGTGCAGCTTCAGCAGTACGGTGAATTGCTCATGACCAACAAAAAGGGAAGCATCGTAGCCATCGAACCATCCACCGGCGAAATCCTCTGCCTGGTCACGAGTCCGTCGTACGACCCCAACCTGCTCTCTGGCAACATCCGGAAGAAAAATTATGCTGCACTGCTGGCCGACACGGTTTATGTTCCCCTTTTCAACCGCGCGCTGATGGCCATGTACCCGCCGGGATCGACCTTCAAGCTGGTGGATGCGCTGGTAGGGCAACAGGAAGGGGTGCTCACCCCCGAAACAAGATATGGTTGTCAACTTGGTTTCGCGATCGGTAACGGGAAAAAGGTGGCATGTCACCCCCATCCTTCGCCCCTCGACCTGATTGGCGCCATTCAGACTTCGTGCAACGCCTATTTTTGCCGGGTATTCAAATCGATCATTGACAACCATGCTTACCCGGCCACGCGAAAAGCTTATGAAAACTGGAGAAAAGAGGTTATGAGCTTTGGTTTCGGGAAAAAGCTCGGTATCGACATGCCGGGCGAACTCAACGGGAATATCCCTTCACCAGCTTATTACGACAAATACCACGGTGTTAACCGGTGGCGTTCGATGACCATCATCTCGCTGGCCATCGGACAGGGGGAGGTAGGTATCACACCTTTACAGCTTGCAAATTTTTCGGCCGCCATCGCCAACCGCGGTTGGTTTCGCACCCCGCACCTCATCCGTGCCATCGGAAAGAAGGACAGTCTGATCGGGGAATTCACCACCCGGCACCAGGTAGCCGTCGACCCCCGCTATTTTGAGGTAGTCGTGGAGGGAATGGCCAATGTAGTGACTGCCGGAACCGCCACCGGGGCGAAACTCGACAGTGTGGAGATATGCGGAAAGACCGGAACTGCGCAGAATCCGCACGGGAAGAACCATTCGATCTTCATTGCATTTGCTCCCCGCAACAACCCGAAGATTGCGATCTCGGTGGTTTGTGAAAACGCGGGGTTTGGCGCCACCTGGGCAGCCCCGATCGCCAGTTTGATGATCGAAAAATACCTGAAACGGACGGTGAAGAGGAAGGATGTTGAAGAACGGATGATCGGTGGCAATCTGATTAACGGGAAATACGATGATGACCAGAGAAAACAAAGGGATCTTTCACAGGATTGATTGGGTGCTGGTGGTATTGTATCTCAGCATGTTGCTCATCGGATGGTTGAGCATCTATGCCGCCGTTTACGATGAAAATCACTACCACATCTTCGATCTTACACAGAAGTACGGTAAACAGATGGTATTCATCATCGCAGCCCTGCTGCTGGCGATGGGAATCCTGATCATCGACCCTAAATTCTTTTCTCAGTTTACCTGGTTCATCTATGGATTTTTCCTGTTCATGCTGGTGGTTGTCATTTTTTCGGGAAGGGAGATCGCCGGTTCCAAAGGATGGTTTGCCATCGGCGGGTTTGGAATACAGCCGGCCGAATTCGCGAAAATGGCCACAGCCCTGGCCCTGGCAAAATACCTGTCGCTCCAGGATATCGACCTGAGAAAATATAAAAATGTAATCGGCGCCGCAACCATTATCCTGATTCCGGCACTCATCGTCATGCTGCAACACGACACCGGATCAGCCATCGTATTCCTTGCACTGGTGATCGTGTTATACCGCGCCGGACTTACCGGATTCGTTCCCCTTGCCTTCATCGGACTGCCCGTACTTGCCATTCTTGCCCTGCTGATCAACAAACTGATCCTGGTTGCAATCCTGGCGCTGATTGCCGGCGGATTTTACTTTTTCAGCAAACGAAAGATCCGTACCTCCCTGCTCATCCTGGCCCTGTTTCTGGGACTTTCAGGTTTCGTGTTTTCAGTCGATTACAGCGTTCATCACATTCTGAAACCCCATCAGCAGAACCGGATCGAGGTGCTGATCGGAAAACAGACCGACCTGAAAGGCGCCGGTTACAATGTGAACCAATCGCTCATCGCCATCGGATCGGGAAAGCTCTTTGGTAAAGGATTTCTTCAAGGTACACAGACCAAATACAATTTTGTTCCGGAACAGAGCACCGATTTTATTTTCTGCACCATCGGCGAAGAATGGGGTTTCGTGGGCTCCGCCCTTCTGGTAATCCTCTTTACCGGAATGATCGTACGGCTGATCCAACGGGCTGAACGGCAACGATCGCGATTCAGCCGGTTTTATGGATACGGGGTTGCATCGATCATACTGTTCCACTTCGCCATCAATATCGGGATGACCCTCGGACTGGTTCCCGTTATCGGAATCCCGCTGCCTTTTATCAGTTATGGTGGTTCTTCATTGTGGGCCTTTACCATTTTATTGTTTATCTTTATCCGCCAGGATTCATCCCGATTCGAACTGGTCTGAACCTTGAAGAAGAAAACAGGCAAACCAAGTCAACGCCAGATCATTCAGGTAAAGAACATGACCTGCAGCTGCTGCATTCACTTGCTGCGTAAGGAGCTTTCGATCGACGGCATCGAAATCCATGAGCTGAAGCTGGGGATTCTCGACCTCTCGATCGATCCGGAGCGGGTGACCTGGAATTTCGTGGAAAAACTTCTTGAAAGCTATGGTTTCGAGATCATCCGGGATAAGGAAAAAGCCCTGGTGGAACAAATCAAACAAGCCGTAATCGAACTGGTCCACAACACCACCTACAATGCCATGGTGCGAAATTCCGATTATCTCGTCGAACGGTTTGGTATGTCATATCCTTATCTTTCCACACTGTTTTCAAAACACGAACCGACAACCCTCGAAAAGTTTACCATCTTTCATAAAATCGAAAAAGTCAGGGAGCTGATTGAATACGGGGAGCTGTCGCTGAGCGAAATTGCATTCATGATGGGATACAGCAGCGTTCAGTACCTTTCAACCCAGTTTAAATCGGTCACCGGCATTTCTGTCACCGAATACAAATCGGCCGGGAAATTTGAACGTAAGGGCTTAGGAGGAACTGCTATTCATTGTTTATAAACCTCTTCTGATCCGTTATAAAATCTTGTACAACGTTTGCAAAATTTCGTAACACCCCACCCCCGGGATTGGTGTAATATTGCAACGTCTTAATACCCCGATTCAGGGATTTGGCCGGAGCCGTAACGGAACACTCCGGCAATCCATCAGGAGTTCAGGGTAAACCCGACAAAAGGTGTATATATTAATATTTTAAAATATGAAGCTGCGAAAAAATGTTGCGGTAAGCGAATCGGGATTGTTATTCAATCCTGTTACGGGAGAATCGTACTCGGTCAATCCCATCGGGGTTGAGATCATCAACCTGCTGCGTGACGAAAAGACCATGGAGCAGATCGGGGCAGTGATTCTCGAAAAATACAACACGGATCAGTCCACATTTGAAAAGGATTTCCACGATTTTGTCGGAATTCTGTACCATCACAACCTCATCGAGACCCATGAAGAAGCGAACGGTTAACATTGCCGTTACCGGTCTGAACGCCATCGACAGTCCGGGACCCGGAGTTTCGGTGATCCGGGCTTTGCGCGAAGCCACATCGTTCGACGTGAAGATCATCGGCTTATCATACGAGTCGCTCGAACCCGGCATTTACATGCACGATCTGGTCGACCGGACCTATGCTATTCCCTATCCCTCGACGGGGATCGAGGCTATCCATTCGCGTCTCGAATATATCCATGAGAAGGAACAGCTCGATGTGATCATTCCGAATTTCGATGCCGAGCTTTATACCTTCATCAAGCTGGAAGCAAAACTCAGGAACACGGGAATCCATATGTTCCTGCCAACCCTGCACCAATTTGAGGAGCGGCACAAAATGAATCTGAACGATTTCGGGGAAAAGTACCAGATCAAGGTGCCTAAAAGCAAGGTTATTTACGATCTGAATAAGGTGTACAGCCTGCAATCGGAATTTTCATTTCCGCTGCTCGTCAAGGGAAAGTTTTATGATGCTTCGGTTGCCTATAACATCGATCAGGTGAAAAGTTGCTTCAATAAAATCAGCGCCAAGTGGGGGGTTCCGATCATCATCCAGGAATTTATCCATGGTACCGAGTTTAATGTGACGGGACTGGGCGACGGAAAAGGAAACACGATTGCTGCCGTTCCGATGCGAAAGCAATACATCACCGACAAGGGAAAGGCATGGGGAGGGATTACCATCTCCGATGAGAAAATGCTCGAGATGACGCGTCGTTTTCTGCACGAAACAAAGTGGCGTGGCGGATTTGAGCTGGAGCTTATGAAAGATAAAGAGGGAGAACTGTATCTGCTCGAAATCAATCCGCGATTGCCCGCCTGGATCTACCTGGCCGTTGGGGTCGGACAGAACATTCCCGAAGCGCTCGTGAATCTGGCGCTTGGCGTCAAGGTCAAACCGTTTGAATCGTTTGAGGTCGGAAAGATGTTCATCCGCTACGCGTGGGACATGATCGTCAACCGCGAAGAGTTTGAACAGATCAGCGTTTATGGAGAACTTTAGAAAGGAATCAATTCAAAATAGGGATAAGAGATTAGCGAATAGCGAATAGGGATTAGGGAATAGAGCTTTATATTTTCCATTTTCAGTTTTCAATTGTCCATTGTCATTCAGTCAATTAATCATTCAGTCATTCAGTCAATCTGTCAATCAGTCAATCAATAAATCAGTATGAGCAAACTTCGTTATGAACGGCCGGTAATCAAAAAGCTGGAGACCGGCATGCCCAATAAATTCGGGTCGCGGATGGATTATGAACCTGTCACAAACATCGACGGTGTCGCAGTGTCGCGGCTGATCAAGGAATATGGTTCTCCCTTATTTGTACTGTCGGAGCGCATGATCCGTGCATCCATGAAAAAAGCGAAAAGAGCTTTTGAGAACCGGTACCCAAAGGTCCAGTTTGCCTGGTCGTACAAGACCAACTACCTGAATGCCGTTTGCCGCATCTTTCACCAGGAGGGATCGTGGGCTGAGGTGGTTTCGGGATTTGAGTACGACAAGGCAATCGGCCTGGGGATCGACGGCCGTAAGATCATCTTTAACGGGCCCGACAAGAGCGAAGAGGATCTTACCAAAGCCATCCTGAATGATTCTTTGATTCACATTGACCATCTGGATGAGTTGTACACCATCACCGAGCTTTGCGATACCTTGAAGAAACGACCCCGGGTGGCCATCCGGGTAAACATGGATACCGGGGTCTACCCGATGTGGGACCGTTTCGGGTTCAACTATGAAAACGGACAGGCCTGGGATGCCATCAACAAGATCATGCATACAGGGAAGATGGATCTGGTCGGACTTCACTGCCACATCGGCACCTTTATGCTTTCGCCGAACGCTTATGCCGTGGCGGCAACCAAACTGGCCGAGCTTGCGCTTGCGCTTGAACAGAAATTCAAACACGAGATCCGGTACATCGACATGGGGGGCGGATTTGCTTCAAAGAACACCCTCAAGGGATCTTACCTGCCAGGATCCGATACCAATCCGTCCTTCAACGACTTTGCCGAAGCTATAACCACAGCCCTTATCAACAGTAATTTTCAGAAGGACAAACTGCCGCTGCTGATCCTCGAAACGGGCAGAGCGCTGATCGATGATGCCGGATTTTTGCTGGGGACGGTGATCTCCAATAAAAGATCGAGTACCGGCCGGCGCAATACCATCATCGACGTCGGCATCAACATCCTGTTCACCTCATTCTGGTATGATCACAAGATCACACCTGCCCAGTCGTTCACCCAGTACACCGAAGATACCTGCGTTTACGGTCCGCTGTGCATGAACATCGATGTGGTGCGGGAGAGCACCTCCCTGCCCCTGCTGAACAAAGGGGAACATGTGGTGATTCACAACGTGGGCGCCTATAACATGACCCAATGGATGCAGTTCATCAAGTTCAGGCCCAATGTCGTGCTGATCGATATGGACGAAAAACCGCACCTGATCCGGGAGAAGGAGTCGATCAGCAACCTCAATGACCTGGAACAGGTTCCCCCGCATCTCATGACCTTTTAACTTTTCATCCTTGGAACAACATAAGTTATCGACAACATTCCCGTCGTTCGCGACCGGTGTTTTTAACAGCTACACCCAGATCTTTTTTTCGAATAACCGGATATTCGCGGGTATCCTTTTCGTCGTGTCGTTCTTCGATTTCTGGGCGGGATTCAGCGGACTGGTTGCGACCATCACGGCCAATTTCATGGCATACCTCATGGGATTAAACCAGAGCCACATAAAAAAGGGATATTACGGTTTCAACAGCCTGCTGGTCGGACTGGGGTTGGGGCTGCATTATCAGCCGGGACCGGCCTTTTATATCGTTCTGATCTTTGCATCCCTGCTGACCCTTTTTCTGACCCTCTGGTTTGAAGGGGTCATCGGAAAGTACGGCCTTCCCTTCATGAGCATCTCTTTTTTATTCGGAATATGGCTGGTGACGCTTGCTGCAAGGCAATTCACAACCCTTCAGATCAGCGAGCGGGGAATCTTTATGACCAATGAAATGTTCTCCCTCGGTGGCCACCCGATGGTGGATTCCTATAACTGGTTCAAAAACCTGGGATTACCTGTTCCGCTCAAACTCTACTTCACCTCCCTGGGTGCAATCTTCTTTCAGTACCACCTCTTCGCCGGGATCCTGATCGCGGCCGGACTAATCATTTATTCACGTATTTCATTTGTTTTATCGCTGCTGGGCTTTTTCTCCGCCTATTTCTATTATCAGATCGTCGGGGCCAACTTACAGGATCTGGGCTATTCGTTCATCGGATTTAATTACATCCTGACCGCCATTGCCATCGGGGGGTTTTTCATTGTCCCCTCCCGGTGGTCGTTCCTGTGGGTCATCCTGCTCACCCCGGTTATTTCGATCATCCTCACCAGCACCCAGGCCGTGTTCAACTTGATGCAGCTTTCGGTCTTTTCCCTTCCGTTCAACATGGTTGTTCTGCTGTTCCTATATTCGCTGAAGTTCCGCGATCGCTATTTCACAAAACCCGAGCTGGTCGCATACCAGCAATATTCGCCCGAGCGGAACCTGTATGCTCACCTTAATTACAAGGCACGTTTCGGCCGGTCACGATATTACCCGATTGCACTTCCCTTCTGGGGAACCTGGAAGGTCACCCAGGGACATCTGGGCGATTTCACCCATCAGGGCGACTGGAAACATGCCTGGGATTTTGAAGTGACCGACGAAGAAGGTTTGACCTATACCGGCGAAGGACATTATCCCGACGACTATTTTGCCTTCAGCAAACCCGTAGTTGCCCCGGCCGACGGACACGTCGAAGAGGTGGTCGACGGGGTGGAAGAAAATATTATCGGAAACGTTGACCTGGAACACAACTGGGGAAATACCATCATCCTTAAACATGCAGATCAGCTATACACGAAACTTTCGCACCTGAAAAACGGAAGCATCAAGGTATCGGTCGGCGATGCAGTGGTCAAAGGCCAGGCGCTGGCACAGTGCGGCAATTCGGGACGTTCGCCTTACCCCCATCTGCACTTCCAGGTACAAGGCACTCCTTACATCGGCTCCAAAACCCTCGATTATCCGGTAAGCCATTATATCCGGCTGGTAAACGGGACCTTTGAACTGAAATCGTACGAAATTCCCGGAAAAGGGGATCTCATCTCCAACATCACCCGAAATCATGCCCTTGAAAAAGCCTTTCATTTCATTCCGGGACAGGAATTCCGGCTGAAGGTCAGAAATGACCGGGATGAATCCTGCGAAGTACGATGGGAAGTTCAGGTCGATGCCGTGAACAGCACCTGCATCTATTGTGAGAAGACCCGTTCGCGCGCATGGTTTTACAACGACGGCGACATTCATTACTTCACCCATTTTGAAGGCGATAAATCGTCGCTGCTTTTCAAGTTTTATCTTGCAGCCTATAAAGTGATGATGGGTTATTACAAAAATATGACGGTTACCGATTATTTGCCGGTAAACACGTTCAATAAATTACTCGTGGGTTGGCTTCAGGATTTTACCGCACCGTTCTGGCTCTTCACCCGTAACCATTTTTCGTTGCATTACCTCGCCATGGAGGATGAACTGATGCAATCGAATATACGGCTCCGTTCGAAGACCAGCGCCCTGCTTGCCCGCCGCGTACTCAGAAATCTGGAGTGTGATTTGTTCATCGGAAGCCGCGGACTGGAACGATTCATCCTTGAAGAAAATGGATTCAAAACTGAAGTAACCCTCGTAAGCGAACGATGAAGCAACTCCTTCTCTTTTTATTGTTAGTAACGGCAGTCGGCCAAAACCATGCAAATGCAGGAACTATCGACTTTACAACGGTTGATGCCCTGTCGTATCGGTATTATCTGGAACAAAAATGGGACAGTGTGATCTACATCGGAAAGATGGCATTAAACCAAAACATCGACTACTACTATCTCAGGGTGCGGATGGGATTGGCCTACTTTGCCCGGAACGAGTATATTCCCGCATCGGTTCACCTTAAAAAGGCCCGTCTTGCCGATCCTGCCGATCCGGTAATTGCCGAGTATCTTTACTATTCCTACCGTTACACGAACCGGGATGAAGAGGCGCGGCTGCTTGAGCCTTCCCTCCCGAAAGAGACGCTGGCACAGCCGGGGATAAAATCCGGATTATTCAACCAGGTCTCCGCCGAATCGGGATATACCTTCAGCAGCAACCAGTCGCCCAAAGATAAACCCGACCTGATGAAACATGACAGTCTGTACGGAGAAACCGATCTCTACGGAAACTACATATATGAACACCTCGGATTGAAATTCAACCTGTCGAAAAGGATCGAACTGAACCTGGAATACAACTATCTCAATTTCTCAAAGACCAAATACATCCAGTATGCACGCTGGGAAGATCACTTTGAAGCAACTGCCGACTCGGCCTGGGGAACCTACTACCGCTATTCTTACCCCCGGGTGACTTATGATACAAATTTTCAATACCGCATAAATCAACATGAATTTCACGCTGGTTTATCCTTTTACCTGAACGGCGGGTTCCGGATCATGCCGGCATTTCACATGATCCATGTAAGTTATCCCGTCACCACCGCCCGTGTCTCATTTCAGGAGGTCCAGGATACGGGATATTATATCGCCGCTACCAAGCAATGGGTGTTTTTTCCTTTTAACCGTACCCTTTACACATTTGATCGCCGTGACACCTCCTTCAGCAATTACCTGTTTTCGCTTGCACTCTCGAAAGAGATTGGCAGGTTTAACCTGGGGATCTCAGGGAGCTGGTCGAACATCAACAACCGCAAGCAGAAGCAGATCGGGATGACCCTCACCTGGATGCCGTGGGGAAATCTCAATTTCTATTCAACCACCTCGGCGATCGGATTTTTCCAGAAAGGGGGGAACCGCATCCTGCTAAGTGAAACCATTGGAACTAAAATCACGCCCTGGTGCTGGGGTGAAGCAAGCTTTCACTACGGGGATTTCACCAATGCCAACATCATGAATGGCTCGGTGGTCTACAACAGCAGCGATGTAATCGATTACAGGGCCGGAGCCAACCTTTATTTCCTTGCAGGAAAAAACCTTCAGTTGTATCTGGTTTATCAATATGTTAAAAAAGAGAGTCAAACCTACTATTACACTTCAGGGTCCACATCGGGCGAGATGAATACCCAGCTCAAGACCGAACTGGTACCCTATCATTTTAACACCATCATGGGAGGATTAATATGGAAATTTTAGCAAAAATTGAATGCATGGGAACCGGTAAGAATGCAAAATGCAAAATGCAAATGTCAAAATTCAAAATGCAGAATGCAGAATGCAAAATGCAAAATACAGATAACGGAATCCTTTTTAACACACTGATGATACGGACTGTGGCAGCAGTATTGATGGTTGCCGCTTTCACCTTAAAGTTAAACGCACAGGATTATCAGGCGCTTCAGGATGCCTTCAGCAGGAGTCACGCCTATGAAGCCAAGGCTAACTTTACCGATGCCGTTTCCTCCCTGAAGAAGGTTTACCTGGAAGATTCCTATGAGATCAACCTGAGGTTGGGCTGGCTTACCTACCAGGCCGGGTTGTTCACCGAATCGTCGGCCTATTACCAGAAGGCCATCAACCTGCGTCCCTATGCCATCGAAGCCAAGTTCGGCTACGTCTATCCCGCATCGGCGCTGGGGAATTGGGACCAGGTGATCGCACAGTACAATGAGATCCTCCGGATCGACCCCCAGAATACCTTTGCCAATTACCGTTTGGGTTCGATCTATTATGGAAGAAGGGATTACGTGAAGGCTGAAAAATTCCTTGAAAAAGTTATCAATCTTTACCCGTTCGACTACGACAGCATGGTGCTCTATGCCTGGACCTGCCTGAAGCTGGGAAAATTACGCGAAGCCCAGGTCATGTTCAACAAGGTGCTGCTCAACAAACCCCGCGATCCTTCAGCTCTCGAAGGACTTTCGCTGATAAAGTAGGAAACACTGTTCCTGCTGCAACGAT
>Ga0209098_1002711_pt1 | contig 15362 bp, 11 predicted proteins | sample AD_JPNHW1_MetaG_FD_184429 | JGI IMG/M metagenome (GOLD analysis project Ga0209098, IMG submission 184429) | Active sludge microbial communities of municipal wastewater-treating anaerobic digesters from Japan - AD_JPNHW1_MetaG (SPAdes) (version 2) | ecosystem: Engineered > Bioreactor > Anaerobic... | reverse complement strand
CCTTGTCTTTTAACAACCTTTCGGTCTCAAGTAATGAATAGGTGTTTCCTTCAATCTGTGATGATTTCCAACTTAAATCAATGGCCAGTCGTTCCAGCTCTTTTTTGTATTCGAAGTCAGATAATTGAAGTATATTTTTAGAAAATTCATTTTGTAAATCTGCCAGTTTTGAAAGTTCAGTCACGCTTAGAATTTCACTCTTGTCCAATAATTCAAAGATATTGCTATTGAACTCTTCCTTAATCTTCCTTTCATCAATTTCCTTTTCATAATAGCTATCAATGTCAATCGGATACAGTAATTCGTAGGACTGTGAAATAAAATATCTTGTTCCTTTCCCTTTTCCCTCCGAAATTATATACTGATCAGTTAGAAGTTGAGATAAAATTCGTTTAACTGTCGAATAACTTATGAAAGCCGCAAAATTCTTATGAACCTCGCTAGAAGAGCAGTTTGCATGGTCCTTAATAAAATTTAAAATTTCATTTTGTCTCGTTTTCGGCATTATTTTACTTTTTATAGCTCACAAATATATGAAATACGGCTCAATCTTCAGCACAAACGAGCTTTATTTTTTTTGTTATGAGCCATAAGCTGAAAAAGGTTGGCGCTGTATCATAAGTCGTAATTTGCGAGTACTTAGCCTTCGTGAAACTTAGTGTGTACTTGGTGGTACTTTGTGGTTCAATTACTTATACTTACCACAAAGATTCACAATGGGTTTCACAAAGGACTTTTGAGAAAGCCTCTTTTTTACCACCACCAAAGTCAATTACAAGTCCTTGAACTCCAGCTATCAGCACCCGCTAAAATTCTTACTTCTGTATCTTTGGTTTCTAAATCTTGATCAGCTTTATCGTCCTGAAAAACTTATCATTTCTGGCATTAATAAAATAAACCCCTGCCTTCAGGTCACTGATATTTATCCGGGTTTCTGCTGATGTTGAAATCAACTTACGGCACAACTGTCCCTGCATGTCGAAAATTTCAATTTCCGTATTTTCAACTCCGCCTAACACGATGTAATCTTCAGCAGGGTTGGGATATAATGATAATCCGGTCGTGCCATCGGTTTCATGGATACCCGTGGCCGGTGTGTTGCTGGATTTTACGATCAGTGCATCCACCGTGCCGGCGCTGTAGAGCGTAGTATCACCAACCGTAATGCTTACGCTGCCCAGGCTTGCCGCAATAACAAAGTTCCGCGACGGGTCCGGCGCAATGGCATTGGGGTTGTCGTTGGTAAGCCCTCCGATGGATTTTGCCCACACCACACCGCCATACGAATCGTATTCCGCAACAAAAATATCAGCAAAACCGGCGTTGCTGTTGTTTGTCAGCGGCCATGAACCGAAACTGATCGTCGGGCTTTTGTATATCCCTGCCAGGTAGCAATAGCCTAAGTGGTCCGTGGCCACTGCGTATGGCTCGTCATCTGCCGTGCTTCCGGCTGCCGCTGCCCACAAAACCATGTTGGCAGGATCATATTTTACGATAAACACATCGCGGTATCCGGCACTGGTAAATGTGGTATCACCAATCTGAAGCGTATTCTTGAATGAACCCGCAACATAACAAATGTTCTCAGGATCTACAGCTACGGAATAGCCATAAGAGTCACCGTTGCAGTTGGCACGGTTGGCCCAGTCCACAACGCCATTCGGGGTAAACTTAGCAATATACATGTTGATATTGCTGACTTTTTCGAGGACAATGCCATCAAATTTCACTGAATCACTATTGAAATTGCCTGTGATATAGCTATTGCCCATTTTGTCCACCGCAATGGATCTGGAAACCTCAATGCCACCTGTGGTGCCGTTAGCCGATCGTGCCCATAAGGCCGTACCGTCAGGATCATATTTGGCGACAAAAATATCAGCATTGCCCCCGCCGCTGTTCACCAATGGATATATCCCGAAACTGATCGATAGACTGTTGTAATAACCCGTGATATAACAGTTGCCAATGGAATCAACAACAAGGCCCGTAGGCGTATCCTCATCAGTACCGCCGGCACTTCTGGCCCAGATGCAGTTGTGCTGCGCATCATATTTTGCAAGAAAAATATCATAGGCGCTGGGGTTTGAATTAACAAAATGTTCATCACAAATATCTAATTGGTTGCCGTTGAAAAGCCCCAGAATATAATAGTTCCCGAGCTTGTCAAATGCAATGTTGGTAATCCTCTCCGCACCGGTATCACTGATACCGCCTGTCCACAGAATGTTTCCGTTCGGGTTAAACTCAACAATATATGCGTCAGGGCCATGAGAAAGCGGCAAATCAAAAATGTAGGTATTGTAATACCCTGCGACATAAATATTGCCTGATGTATCATAGGCAACAGTATATGCTTCGTCGTAACTGTTATCACCGGCGTTGGTAGCCCAAAGCCAGACAGGCGCTTGTGCTTTTCCATCAGGGATGGCAGCAAAAAAACACAGCATCAGCAATACATTAAAAAGTGTAGTTTTCTTTTTCATACATGTAAATTTTTACGCATAAAATGCGGATTATTTAATGATAATTTTTTAAAAAATTGCGGATTAAAATTTTTTCAATTCACAAATACAAATGTAATTCATAATAAGCCAAAAGTCAAGGGTAAAACAATGATCAAAGTGAAACAAAAAAGGCTTACACGTTCACATGCAAGCCCTTTCTAATTCTGACTTCCTAATTCTGAATTCTGAATTCCTAATTATTACCCTTCACGTAATTCACCAGCCCTTTGGCTTTGAAGATGTTCATCAGTTTTTCCGGCAAGGGACTGAATTTATATGCCCTACTGGCAATAGTGATCGTTCCATTTGCCATGTCAACTCCGACAACATCGCCCTTTTTATAATTGTCCACTGCTTCAGGAACCACCAGGATCGGCAATCCCTGGTTTACCGCAGAACGATAAAATATCCTGTTCACCGATTTGCATATAACCGCCTGAACACCGGCAAATGATAGCCCTACAGCAGGATGCTCGCGGGAGCTGCCGCAACCAAAATTGAGCCCGGCAATAACGATGTCGTTGGCTTTCACACGTTCGGCAAAGCTTTCATCAACGCCTTTAAAAAGGTAAGGCATGATTTTATCACCTTCGGAACTGTTGATGTTATAGGTGAGGTTACCGGCAAACATCTGGTCGGTATTCATATTGTCGATGTCGCCATATGCCCATACACCTGCGGCATAACGGTCGTCGCCCTGCTGCACCTGCACGGTATGGCTTTGTTCTTTTGAATAAGGAAATTTGTCATTAGCTGCCACACCCCGCGGATCGGTTATTTCACCCTTGAGTGCCGAATAAGCCACAGTGGCCGGTGACGCAAGGTAAATGTTCGCTTTTTCGTTGCCCATACGTCCGAGGAAATTACGGTTGGCGGTAGAAATCACATTATAGCCATCGGCGGGTATCCCCTGCCCCGTTCCGAGGCACGGCCCGCAGGATGGCGAAAGAAAGTTGGCTCCGGCCTGTAAAAGGTCCATCACCAGTCCTTCCTGCATGGCCATTTTGTATATTTCCATAGATGCTGGAATAACCAGCAGTTGAAATCCCGCAGGAATCTTCTTCCCTTTTAATATTGCGGCTGCGATGCGTATATCTTCGATACGCCCGTTGGTGCAGGTGCCAACTATGGCCTGATTCAGTTTTGTGCCCTGAACTTCAGAAACGGCTTTAACATTATCCACATGATGAGGAGCAGCCACCACCGGGAATAATTTGCCAAGGTCGATCTCAAATTCCTTCAGATATTTTGCATCGGCATCAGCCCAGGTGCCTTCTGTTTTCGTTCCAATAAAATCCCATAGTATTTCATCAGCGGGGAATACAGCATTCTTAGCACCCATCTCAGAAGCAAGGTTGGCTATGGTCATACGGTCGGCAATGCTGAGTGTTTTCAGACCTTCGCCGTGATATTCTATCGACATATAGTCGGCGCCGTCAGAACCCATCATCCCGATAATCCAGAGGGCAATATCTTTTGCATAAACGCCAGCATTGAGTTTTCCTTTCAATGTGATCTTTATTGACTCCGGCACGCGGAACCAGGTTTCGCCTTGTTTCCATAATCCGGCAGTTTCGGTACGGTCGATACCGGCTGAAAAGGCATTGAAAGCGCCTGCTGTGCAGGTATGGCTGTCGCTGCCGACTATGATCATGTTGGGACGGGCATGCAGCGACATCAACTGATGGCAGATGCCATCACCCACATCATGAAATCTCTTAATCCCCTGTTTGGCCACGATGTCGCGGATTTTCTGGTAATCGTTGGCAAGTTTGGCATTGGTCGGTGGTGCATTGTGATCCAGCACGATCAGCAACTGTTCCGGAAAAGCAACCTTATCGCCGCCCATCTTGGTGAATGTGGCATTGATACTTGCTGTATTATCGTGCGAGAGCACAATATCGGGCTTTTTAAAAACGATGCTTCCGCAATCGGCACCGAGAATCTTTTCGGCAAATGTTTTTCCTGACATAATTATTTTTTTTAAATTTCCTGACAAAGGTAAATTCTATTTCTAAATAGAAAAATTTTAATAAAACTATTTATGCTATGATTTGTTGAAGATAAGCCATAATGCCTACAAACGTTATCCTTGATACTCTTTGCATTCTTTGTAAAACCAGTGTGGCTTTTCCTATAGATATGTACAGCATATCATTTATCGGATAAAATGTTGACAAATAATGATAACCTGACGACTAAACGACTTATTATGTGGATGATATTTTATATCTTTGTATTTAAAATCCTCCTTATGAAAAAAGCATTTCTTTTCGTTCTGATATTTATTCTTCCGGTACTTTACATTACAGCATTTGCCCAGCCATGGATGAGCAAACCCTATCTTGAAAAAAGCAAGAGCGAGGCAAATTTTTACGATATACAAAAAGCTTTTTACAAATACTGGGGTAACAAACCCTATACCCGTGGCAAAGGCTATAAGCAATTCAAACGCTGGGAATATGATATGATGCCCAAATGTTACCCCGATGGAAAAATTCCTGATCACCGAAAATATTATAATGAATATAAGAATTTCCTCTCAGGCATTCCTGTAGAAAACAGAAAACAAGCCGGCGCCATGTGGACACCCCTCGGATTAAACTCCTGGACCAACGGGAACAGCGGTTATAATCCCGGTAACGGCCGGCTGAATGCCGTTACTGTTGATATGAACGACCGCGATAATATTTACGTTGCTGCCCCTTCGGGCGGTATCTGGCAGACCAAAGACGGGGGTATTTCGTGGAATACAACCTTTGACACCATGCCTGCGCTGGGGACTTCGACTATTGCCATACATCCTGATAACCCCGACATAATTTTTATAGGCACCGGCGACCGGGATGCCTGGGATACCAAGGCTTCCGGGATATATAAATCCCTCGATGGAGGATCCACATGGATCCCAAGCGGGTTGAATTCCGGAACCGGGAACCGTAACATCAATAAAATCCTGATCAACCCCGTAAACCCAAACAAAATGTTCGCAGCGACAAGTGACGGGGTGTTTCGCTCACAAAACGGCGGAGTCACTTGGCAATCCGTTTATTACGGCAGTTCCGTAAAAGATTTAAAATATCAGCCGAATGATACGAATGTCATCTTTGGCAGCGGCGAATATTTTATCCGTTCTGCAAACGGCGGCAACACTTTTACTCAGCAAACGACAAGCCTTCCTTACGACACCGTAAGAATAGAGTTTGACGTAACCATTGCCAACCCCGATATTGTTTATGTGGTGGTTTCAAATTCAGGCAACACTTTTGAAGGTGTGTACCACTCAACCGACGGTGGCCTGACTTTTTATCCCCGCTGTCATACGCCCAATATTTTAGGCTACTCCGATATGGGAGATGATGACTCCGGACAGGGCTGGTACGATCTGGCTATCGCTGTTTCACCCAATAATGCTAATGAAGTGTATGTCGGCGGGATTAACGTGTGGAAGTCGATGGACGGAGGCCTCAGCTTTGATGTAAACACCATGTGGTATACGGATAGCCCCTATACCTATATTCACTGTGATATCCACTCCCTGAACTTTTATGGCGACACCTTATATTGCGGTAGCGACGGCGGCATTTTTTATACAGCCGATCACGGGCAAAGCTGGGCAGATCTAAGCATGGGGCTCGGCATAGCTCAGTTTTACTGCATGGGCAGTTGTGAGTCGGCACCATACATCATTGCCGCCGGAGCACAGGATATCGGATCAAACGTATTAAAAAACGGGCAATGGACACATGTTTACGGGGCCGATGGTATGGAAGCCATCGTAAACAATTTCGACACACAAAATATATACGTAACCTACCAGGGCGGCGGAATATTAAGATCGTATGACGGAGGCATAAATTTTGACGATGCCCGGCCAAACGATTCTATCGAAGGCAGCTGGGTTACACCTTATGTTATGGATGCTGCTGACGGACAAACATTATGGGCCGGCTACCAGGATATATATAAAACCACCGATGGCGCTGTTTCTTGGACTCAAATATCCAATAACCTGACCAATGGTTTTGATATCGATAAGCTTGCCGTTGCTGCTTCCGACAATAATTATATTTATGCTTCGGAAAGTGAATACCTGTATGTTTCTTCCGATGGCGGTTCCAGCTGGGCCACATACACTCCTGTAACAGAAATGTACATTACATGTATCGCCGTCGACCCCGAAAATCCCCAAAGAATATGGCTTACGCTTACCTCCTATTACTACGACAAAGTGCTGTATTCATCAGACGCCGGAAACACATTCACCGACATTACCGGCAACCTCACTAATATGGGATTTAATTGTATTGCCTACCAGAAAAACGCAAATGACGCTCTTTACCTCGGTACTGAAACCGGCGTCTTTTACAGAGATTCAGCATCGGCGGGATGGATACCTTATAATTATGACCTGCCAAATGTAAAAATATCCGAACTTGAAATTAATTATGCCATCGGAATGATTCGTGCAGCCACTTACGGAAGAGGTATATGGGAAGGCCCGCTACATAACTGCGTTGGAATAAATGAAGCGGAACCCGCTGTAAACTTCAATGTATTTCCCAACCCTGCCAAAATGGTATTAAATGTTCAGTTTGATGAAAAGCTGCAAGACAAAACAGAAATAAAACTTTTTAATGTTGTCGGGACATTGACAAAGCAAATAGAAATAAAAAGGAATACCCAAAAAGTAAGCTTAGATATTTCTAATCTGGCACCGGGAACCTATTTCATGAAAGTTTTCAGCAGCAAAGGTACATCAACAAAAAAAATTGTGATCGTAAACTAACCTACTTTCTTACAAAATGCGGCATTTCAAAAGGAATTTCCAAAGATAATTCCGCGTAACCTTTAAACACCTTATTCTCAAACCTGGGAACCTGATAAATCAGTTTTTTGATCCCGTTTTTTTCAATGGTATAGGCATTAGATTCGTGGCTCAGCAACATTTTTGCAAGTTTGCTTTTAGCAGGCTCCGGATGGCAATCCAGCAAATTTTTACCGATAAGCGCCAAACCGCCTTGTTTTTGAAAGGTAAGGGCTGATTTTTCATTCATATAAATAATCACGCCATCTTCATTGCAAATCGTAACTGCCACATTGAGATCTTTAAAATAGTCTGTATTCATATTTTTTATATAAATTTATATATTCCCCGCAGTATAGTTGTGCCTTTTTGGCAAATATCAATGGCCGCTGCAGCGTAACACTGATAATCGGTGAAATCTGTGGATGAAAATTAATTCATTCTTTCTTTATTTTTTGAATTATAAAACTTACAAATTTCAGTTATTCCGCACTTTTCACATAATGGTTTTCGTGCCTGGCAAATATACCTTCCATGCAGGATCAGCCAGTGATGTGCAATAGGAATGTGTTTTTCAGGAATATTTTCCACCAGTTGTTTTTCGGTTTCCAGTGGCGTTTTTGAATTTATAGATAATCCTATGCGTGCCGCCACCCTGAAAACATGTGTATCCACCGCCATGACCGGTTTTTTAAATACAACAGAAGCAATCACATTTGCTGTTTTTCGGCCAACCCCGGGAAGTTTCTGCAGGGCTTCAATGTTATCAGGAACAACTCCATTGAAATCATTCACCAGCATTTTGGCCATGCCCAGCAGGTTTTTTGTTTTATTATTAGGATAAGAACAACTTTTTATCAGTTCAAAAACTTCCGGTTCTATAGCCTTTGACAACGATCCCGCATCCGGAAATTTTTTATAGAATGCCGGAGTAATAATATTTACCCTCTTATCGGTACACTGTGCCGACAAAATTACAGCTACCAGCAACTGGTAAGGATCGGTATAAACAAGCTCTGTATCGGCCTGCGGCTGGTGTTTCGTGAAATATTCAATAAAATATTCGTAGCGTCGTTTTTTTGAAATCATAAACTTTTTTTAAAAGACAAAGATAAAAAAAGCCCCTGTCTTTACAGGAGCTTTTTCGATCAATTTTTGATCATCGTCCTCAGATCCGGCTCAGATAAGTTGATTATCGCGAGGGCTTTTGAGTACGCAAAAATTTTATTTATGACAGCATCAGGAGGGTTTACCATGCTTTTTTCAATTAATTGTCTTGTGTCGTAAAGAAGTTCAAACTCTTCGTTCAGTGATTCATCAGAACTCAGCAAACTTTCTATAACAGCATCATCCGACATATCGCAGGGCTCTCCCCAGGCATAAAGTAAAATTTGTTCAAGGGTTAAGGCTTTGTTCATAGGCAATTTTAGTTGGTTATTACTTTTAATTAATAGGATAACGATAGCTGTTTTAGGATATTGTATATCAGACAAAAATAATTACGGTAAACAAATGAAATTCTCAAACCTATCGAAAAAATTCAAAAAAAACGCACCCTGATCTCAGGGATGCACAACATAAAAAAACCGAAGATCACTCCCCGGTTTTTCAACCAAATTTATAATTATGAAAACTATGCTGTCAGTATAAGTTCTTTCTCTTCTATCAGTTTACGCAGATTTATCAGCGCATACCGCATCCGGCCCAATGCCGTATTAATACTCACATTGGTGGATTCTGCAATATCTTTAAAACTCATGTCGTAATAATGACGCATGATGAGAACTTCTTTTTGCTCCGCAGGGAGGTATTCAATAAGAGAACGGACATCGCTGTGGATCTGCTCATGCACCATTTTTTCCTCGATGGAATGGTCGAGGATCTTCAGTGAATCAAATATGTCGTAGTCATCACTGTTCTCCACGATGGGAATACGTTTCGATTTTCGGAAGTGATCAATAATCAGGTTATGTGCAATACGCATTACCCACTGAAGAAACTTACCTTCTTCTTTGTAGGTGCCCATCCTCAAGGTATTGACCACCTTCACAAAGGTATCCTGAAAAATATCCTCCGACAGGTGGGTATCCTTCACGACCATAAGGATGTAGGTAAAAACTCTTTTTTTGTGCCGGTTGATGAGGACTTCAAGACTTTGATGGTTACCGGATAAATAACTATCAATTAACGCCTGATCGTTATCTGACTGAAGGGACATATTTACCTCCTTTTTTAGGTTTAGAAAAATTTTAAGGTAAATAGTTTATCCGATAAAAGTCCTCCAGTTTGGGTTAAAACTTAATTATTTAACGATGAAATAAAATTTCTGATTATATAAGCAATAATTTAGCACAAAGATATATCATTTTTTAACAGAATGCAAGAGTTATTTTATAATTTTGAAAAATATTAAGATTTTTTAAGTTTTCAAAATAAGCCTCCAAATGAAACAACCTGATATTGATTCATATAGCTCAAAAGAATATATCATAATAAAAAATGCCCGTGTTCATAACCTGAAACACCTGAGCATCGCTTTGCCCAGAAATAAACTAATCGTTATCACGGGTTTGTCAGGATCAGGAAAATCATCACTTGCCTTCGACACGCTTTACGCTGAAGGCCAGCGCAGGTATGTCGAGAGCCTGAGTTCCTATGCGCGGCAGTTTTTGGGGCGTATGCCAAAACCCGAAGTAGATTACATCAAGGGTATCTCACCTGCCATCGCAATAGAACAGAAGATAAAAACGCATAACCCGCGTTCCACAGTAGGAACTTCTACAGAAATATATGATTATCTGAAATTACTGTTTGCCAGGATCGGAAAAACATTTTCCCCGGTTTCCGGAAATTTGGTAAAAAAAGACAGCATCACTGATGTGGTTGATTATATTCTCAGCCGGGAACAAGACACATTGGTCTATGTGGAATGTCCCCTGTTGTTCAACAAAAACCGTACGGTGGAAGAACAGCTTAAAACATTGCAGCAACAAGGATTCCGCAGGCTGGATTTTCAGGGGAAAATACTGACGATAGATGATGTTTTAGCCACTGAAAAAAAAATCAGTTCCAGGACAAAGGTCAATATAGTTATTGACCGTATCAAGATGAATGCCGATATCAGCAACAGCCGGGACCGCATTGCCGACTCTGTGCAGACTGCCTTTTATGAAGGCAAAGGCCAATGCGTTGTTATTACTGAGCTCAATGCAACAAGAGAGCAGCAGCTTTTCTCTGATAAATTTGAACTCGACGGGATAACATTTGAGGAGCCTTCCGTTAACCTTTTTACATTCAACAATCCATACGGCGCATGTAAGGTTTGCGAAGGATTCGGAAGTGTTATCGGCATCGACGAAGACCTGGTGGTTCCAAACAAAGGGCTTTCTGTTTATGAAGAAGCCGTCGCATGCTGGAAAGGTGAAAAAATGAGCGAATGGAAAGACCAACTGGTAAAGAATGCTTATAAGTTCGACTTCCCGATACATAAACCATATATTGAGCTTTCGGAAGAACATAAAGAACTCCTCTGGAAAGGAAATGAGTACTTCGGTGGCATCAACGAGTTTTTTAAGTATGTTGAAAGTCAGACATACAAAATACAATACCGGGTGATGCTGGCCCGTTACCGCGGAAAAACGGTATGCCCTGATTGCAAAGGGACTCGACTGCGTCATGATGCGTCATTTGTAAAAGTTGGCGGAAAGTCGATCATAGATCTCGTGCTGATGCCGGTAAAAGAAGTGCAGGAATTTTTCAAAACCATCGAATTAAACGATTATGAGAGTCAGGTAGCAAAACGGATACTGTTAGAGATCAATGCACGCCTGCAATTTCTGACGGATGTCGGATTAGGGTATTTAACGCTGAACAGGGCTTCCAACTCATTATCGGGCGGCGAATCACAGCGTATCAACCTTGCAACAGCGTTGGGAAGCAGCCTCGTCGGATCCATGTATATCCTTGACGAGCCCAGTATCGGCCTCCACCCGCGCGATACCGAAAGGCTGATCTCCGTGCTGAAACGCTTGCGCAACATCGGCAACACGGTCATCGTAGTGGAACACGACGAAGAGATCATCAAATCATCCGACCAGATCGTTGATATAGGCCCGATGGCCGGTATTCACGGCGGAGAACTGGTGTTTCAGGGAACCTTTGAAGAGCTTCTCAGGTTTCCTGATTCGCTGACCTCAAAATATCTTAACCAATCCACGTCCATACCCTTGCCGAAATTCCGCAGGCCATGGAAACAATTTATTGAGGTCTGCGGCGCTCATGAAAACAACCTTAAAAACATCTGTGTTAAATTTCCGCTCAATGTCATGACGGTGGTTACTGGGGTAAGCGGATCAGGGAAGACAACACTGGTAAAGCAAATACTATACGCCTCATTAAGAAAAATCTACGGCGGCTACTCCGAAAAAACAGGCAAACATATTAAACTGAACGGGAACATCGAAAGTATCGGAAATATTGAATACGTAGACCAAAATCCTATCGGAAAATCTTCGCGTTCAAATCCCGTTACTTACATCAAGGCTTACGATGAAATCCGCAGCCTGTTTGCCGAGCAGCAACTTTCAAAACTAAGAGGATTCAAGCCCGGATACTTTTCTTTCAACATCCCCGGGGGCCGTTGCGAAGAATGTCAGGGCGATGGTTTTGTCAGTATCGAGATGCAGTTCATGGCCGACATCCAGTTGAAATGTGAAAGCTGCGGCGGAAAACGCTTTAAAGACGAAGTGCTCGACATCACATGGAATGGGAAAAACATTAACGAAGTGCTTGATATGACCATCGATGAAGCCATCGTTTTTTTTGACAGTGCCGGAAAGAAAAACACTGCAGAAGCACATATTATCAGTAAAATAAAGCCATTGGCTGATGTCGGGCTTGGTTATGTGAAGCTTGGGCAACCGTCAAGCACGCTCAGCGGAGGGGAAGCCCAGCGGTTGAAATTAGCCACGTTCCTGTCGAAAGGCAGTGTGGATAAGCCGACCATGTTTATTTTTGACGAACCCACCACAGGCCTGCATTTTCATGATATACACAAGTTATACGATGCCTTTACCGCCCTTATGGATAATGGCCATACGATTGTGGTGATTGAACACAATATGGAACTGATCAAATGTGCCGACTGGCTTGTAGACCTTGGCCCCGAAGGAGGTAACGAAGGAGGCTATGTGGTGTTTGAAGGCACTCCTGAAAATATGCTTGCTTGTAAAGAATCGTATACGGCCAAGTTCCTGAAGGATAAACTGCATTAGTATCAGTTTTATAAAATTCTGCTGCGCCTTCGCGAAAAAAAATTGCACGCAGAGCCGCAGTGGCGCAGAGGAATAAGAAAAAAGCTTTGCGCCTTCGCGTCTTTGCGAGAAAAAATGGCACACAGAGCCGCAGAGAAATAAGAAAAAAACTTTGCGTCTTCGCGTCTTTGCGAAAAAAAAAGGCACGCAGGACCGCAGAGCCGCAGAGAAATAAGAAAAAACTATACGTCTTCGCGTCTTTGCGAGAAAAAAATTGCACGCAGAGGCGCAGAGTCGCAGAGAAATAAGAAAAAAAACTTTGCGCCTTCGCGTCTTTGCGAGAAAAAATTTTAAAAAACAACATTTGCACAATAATAAAATAAATAGATTTGCATTTAATATTTAATTAATAATAAGTACTAATTTAATTTATAACTTTATGACTGAAAATGAAATATCAGCAATAATTATTGATACTTGTTATCATATTCATTCAGAGCTGGGAGCAGGTTTATTTGAATCTGTATATGAAGAAATCCTTTATTATGAGTTAACAAATAAAGGGTTGAAAGTTGACAGGCAAAAAAGTATACCTGTCATCTGGAAAGAAATTAAAATGGATATTGGTTTCAGGGCAGATCTGATTGTCGAAAATAAAGTAATCATTGAAATAAAATCAATTGAACAGTTAGCGCCCGTGCATAAAAAACAGTTGCTAACCTATCTAAAGATCACCAAACTAAAACTTGGGTTATTGATAAATTTCAATGAAGCTTTGATCAAAAACGGGATTACCAGAATAGTCAATAACTTATAGCACCATTAATCTGCTGCCCTTTTGCGTCTTTGCGAGAAAAAATGGCACACAGAGCCGCAGAGCCGCAGAGAAATAAGAAAAAAACTTTGCGTCTTCGCGTCTTTGCGAAAAAAAAAGGCACGCAGAGCCGCAGAGAAAACAATAACACCTGCTAAAAAATTTTGTATTTTAAAATAAATAGTTGTATTTTTGCATTATTAATGACAAAACACAACCATATATTATCATGGAAAGAGATATTATACAACTATTTATTGAATGGAAAAACAATAAAAACCGCAAGCCCTTGCTGTTAAGGGGCGCACGGCAGGTTGGTAAAACTTATGCGGTGGAGCAATTTGCAAAAAAACATTTTACCAATTACATTACGCTGAACCTTGAAGAAAATCCCGAACTGAAAGAACTTTTCAAAAACAGAAATCCTCAGGCAATACTGGATGAACTTTCAGTGATTTATAATACCGATGTCGAACCCGGAAAAACCCTGTTGTTTATTGATGAGATACAGAACTGCCCTGAAGCAATCACACAATTAAGATACTTCCATGAAAAGCTCCCTCAGCTTCATCTTATTGCCGCAGGTTCCTTACTTGACCATACGTTGAATGAATTAAAACTTCCCATGCCCGTTGGCAGAATTGAGTTTTGCCACATGTATCCCATGAGTTTTCATGAGTTTTTAAAAGCGCTCGGAGAAGTGAAAATGCTTGATTATATTAAAAACTTCTCCATGCAAAAGCAAATTAGCGAGGCGGTACATAAAAGAATGCTCGATTTGCTGCGATATTATTTCTTTATCGGAGGGATGCCCGAAGCAGTTAACACATACGTTGAAACAAAAAAACTTACTGAAATTGAAAAATTACACAGCAATATCCTTACTTCGTTCAGATACGATTTTGCCAAATATGGAACACGCGGCCAACAACAACATTTGACTACAGTGTTGAAATATACCGGCCAGAATCCATGTGTAAAAATCAAATATGTCAACATGGACAGGGATAACCGTTCTACGGTATTAAAAGAAGCTATTCGCAAGCTTGAGCTTAGTAAAATAATCACCAGGGTCCGGCATAGCAATGCTGCAAATATTCCATTAAGCAGGCATCAAAATGATGAAATTTATAAAACCTTGTTTCTCGATATTGGCTTATCCAATAGCATAAACAGAATTCAGCTTACTGACCCCTTAAAATTATTGAACATCCATGAAGGGATCATGGCAGAACAATTTGCCGGCCAGGAACTCCTGCATCTTCAGCCGGCCTATGCAGAGCCCGAACTTTTTTATTGGCTCAGGGAAGAAAAAAATGCTGATGCCGAAGTGGATTTTTTATTTCAAAAAAATAATACCATTTACCCCATTGAAATTAAATCCGGGAGAACCGGCAGTTTGAAATCAATGCACGTATATTTGTTTGAGAAAAAACTAACCACAGGCATACGATTCAACGCGGATTATCCGTCAATCGGAACTTTTAATGCAAGAGTAAGAGCAGGCAGTAAAAGCGGGGAACTGAATTTTACATTGATATCACTACCTCTGTATCTTATTAGCCAACTACCCCGGATTATTGACGAAACAGGATTATAATCAATTTCGAAAATTACGTTGCGCCTTCGCGTCTTTGCAAGAATAAAATTGCACGCAGAAGCGCAGAGTCTCAGAGAAATAAGAAAAAAACTTTGCGCCTTCACGTCTTCGCGAGAAAAAAATGGCACGCAGAGCCGCAGAGGAATAAGATAGACAAACTTTGCGTCTTCGCGTCTTTGCGAGAAAAGATTGCACGCAGAGCCGCACAGCCGCAGAGGAATAAGAAAAAAAACTTTGCGTCTTTGCGTCTTTGCGAGAAAAAATTTTAAAAACCTAACTTTTCCGCAGATTTTATACACTACACTCGATAAGCCGCAGTATCCTATCCTGCTCTCGCTTTAGCGTTACTGTTTTGCTCCATTTGAGGTTTTCCTGTTTCGAT
>Ga0209098_1002704_pt1 | contig 15393 bp, 3 predicted proteins | sample AD_JPNHW1_MetaG_FD_184429 | JGI IMG/M metagenome (GOLD analysis project Ga0209098, IMG submission 184429) | Active sludge microbial communities of municipal wastewater-treating anaerobic digesters from Japan - AD_JPNHW1_MetaG (SPAdes) (version 2) | ecosystem: Engineered > Bioreactor > Anaerobic >... | reverse complement strand
CTAAAAAAAGTTTAAAAAAAAGTAATTTTATACTTGATTATTAAAAATATTTGTACATAGAATAATCAGCTTTTCCGCGCGTTTGAGAGAATAAATTTTTTACATTTTTTCTGAAAATTGTGTAACTTTTTTTAATCATTCTATAAATCACCAAGTTATAAAAATGTGCATTTTTTATTCCGAAAAAGACATCAAATAGGACTTGATAAACTCATCGAGTTCTCCGTCCATGACTGCATTGACATTAGAAGTTTCGAATTGGGTTCGTAAGTCTTTGACCATCTTGTACGGGTGCATTACGTAGCTTCGGATTTGCGAGCCCCACTCAATTTTTTTCTTACTGCTTTCGATTTCGGATATCTTTTTGCGTTTTTTTTCCAATTCAATTTGATATAGTTGCGACTTCAGCATTTGCATGGCTTTTTCTCTGTTTTGCAATTGCGATCGTGTTTCTTGGCACTCCACGATAATTCCTGATGGGGTGTGGTGCAGGCGGACAGCGGTTTCCACTTTATTCACATTTTGTCCACCGGGACCACTGGATCGGTAGGTGTCCCATGAAATGTCTGCCGGATTGATTTCAATGTTAATATCATCATTGATAATAGGATAAGCGAAAACAGATGCAAACGATGTATGCCTGCGGTTGGCAGAATCGAAAGGGGACAGGCGCACGAGCCGGTGAACGCCGTTTTCGCTTTTCAAATAGCCGTAGCCGTAAGGTCCGTCTAATTCGAGCGTAGCAGATTTGATTCCTGCCACATCTCCCTCCTGTCGGTCTAATAATTTAATTTGATATTTATTGCGTTCTCCCCACCGAATATACATTCTGAGCAGCATATCCGCCCAATCGCAACTTTCGGTGCCCCCTGCGCCCGAGTTGATGGTGAGAACAACATTGCAGGCGTCTTCTTCATTTCGCATCATATTGCGGAACTCCAATTTCTCAATCGCTTTCAACGCATTTGCGTAACCCTGTTCCACTTCTTGCTCCGTGGCTCCTTCTTCATTAAAAAAGTCAAAAGTAATCGACAATTCGTCAAATTTTTCGGCTGCCTTTTCAAAATCGTTGATCCAAGATTTGATAAAACTAATCTCTTTGAGTACTTTTTCCGCCGCTTTAGGGTCGTCCCAAAAACTGTCTTGGTGGGTAGTTTCTTCCCTGTTTTTTACCGCTTCCTGCTTGCCGGCAATGTCAAAGACACCTCCTTAACTCGCTGAGTCTCTTAGCTAAATCTTTTATTTGTTCGTTTGTTGTCATGTTTTTTGTCGATTTGTGAAATTTAAGTCGTTTTTAGTTTTTAAAAAATAAATTTAAGGTATTTTTTGAAGCAGCAAAAATACGACTTTTTATACAATATTATTATAGAACATTATTTTTTTCTTGGATAAATATTGAAAATGATTGATGTTAGGAAAATAATTATTTTCCGGTTATAAAATAACGAGTAGCCTACCGAAGGGCGTAACATTTCAGCCAATGGCAACGCTTAGGGATAAAAAGGATATATTTCCGTATTAACGAAGATTTCTTTTGACAAGCGCGAAATTGCAAAGGAAAAACATACAAAAAATCTAATTTTTTAATATTCTTCGCTCCAAGCGTTGCAATGGAAGTTATCGTGGCAGCCGTTGTCCGATGGAAACGTATCAATATATCATTCAATATGTTAGCAATACGGGGAAGAAGTTTATTAAGAAAGGGTGTGTGGAGGTTTTGTGATTTTGTCAATCATCTCCGATTCGTAACCTTTGGAAAGCAAAAACCGAAATAGCTGTTGACGATCGCCGGCAGAATGGCTGCGGTGCCATTTTTCGATGAGATACTCCATGTTTTGGGCGTACTGCTCTTCGTCAATCTCCGACAAACCTTCTTGTATTAAAGAAGCCGGTATCCCTTTTTTAAACAATTCGCTTTGCAGCTTCATCCGTCCCCAGCGTTTGGTGTTCATCTTACCACGGATAAAGCATTCTGTAAATCGCTCATCATCAACATATTGCTCATCTATCAAACTGTCCAGCAGCTTTTCTGCCTCCGTCCCGCGAATCCCGATTTCCGACATCTTTTGTCGTACTTCGCGGCTGCTGCGTTCCTGATAGGTACAGTATTTTCGGATTCTTTCTTCGTCTTCTTTCATCGTTGAGTGCGGGAAGTTTTGTCTGTTTAGCGGATAATCATAATTCTGGAAACGAGCCATTGTTCGCCGACTTTGGCTTTGATGAAATAGAGTCCGTTTTGCCAATGGTCGGTGTGGATGGTGGTGTGCGTATCGTTGATGGACAATTGTTGGATAATCTGTCCTAACGTATTGGAAATCATCACTTCTGTAATGGTCTGTTCGGCGAGAATTTCAAATTGTGTTTGCGCGGGATTGGGGAAAATTTGCCAATTCAGCGATGAATATTCGGTAATGCCGGTGATGCAGGAGCTGTTGGATTCGCTGCTTTCGCCGGTAACGCAGACGGCTGTGACGGTGTAGCATACTTCGCCCGAAACCGTTGTAGCATCGATGAAGGCGGTATTGGGAATCCAAGCGGCGATGCGGTTTCCGTTTTTGTAAACGGAGTAGCTGGTGGCGCCGGGTGTGCCCTCCCATTCGAGGGTGGCACCGCCGTTGTAGTTAGCGGCTGTCAGGTTGGTCGGAATCTCATCGCACGTGCTTTCGCACCCGTTGGTATACTGAAAGAAATTGCCGGCGGTGGGCGTTCCGGCAGAAGAGTAGATCACCGCACCTTGGTTGTTTTCTATCGTAAATGTTATCTCATTGTCAAAGTTGCCATTGACCCACATAAAGTCAATGGTGCCGTTTTCGCAAGTATAAATCATTGCGCTGTCGCTTGCTCCTTCTTCCAAAGTAGCAGAACCGATGTAATCATCACCGGCATAGAGATCAATTTGTCCGCCGTTCCATCCGTTATTCCCCAGGTCGTTCATGTTGATTTTGACAAAACAGTTACAGGGTTCGGTTTCAAAAGTACCACTGACCCAACGGCTCAAATCGTTGTTGCCGCAATCCGCCTGCAAATAATAATAAAAATTTCTTCCACCGGATAAATAATTGACAGTAAATGTATTAGTATTTATAATAGTGTCTAAAACGTTGCCGTTTGCGGATAGATTTTGCAAAGCATAATCGGATATTTTGAGATGCCATTGGTGGCTGCTTTCGTTGTTGTCATCCCACGAAAGGGTAGCAGTATTTCCGGTGATGTTAGCAACTTCGGGATGAATGGCGTGCCAACAAGACGGAATAAGGTCAATGGTTACATCGTCCATCAGGTAGTAGTTATAATCTGAGCTGGAGAGATGGCGGAAAGCGATATAGCGGTTGGTGCCGCTCAACAGAGTTTGGTCAAAAAAGATTTGGTAGTAGTTCCATGTGGCTGCGTTGGCAGGGTTGAGGGTAGCCACCACTTCAAAAGTTACCATATCGTTGGGATTACTCATTACCCCGATTTCCATGCTGCCGGAGTAGGTTGCATTTTCTTTCCACAAGAACAACGAAACCATCATTTCGTGAATGTCGGTAGAGATTGCGGGCGAAACGGCGTAAGTGTAATTGCCTGAAGGAGAAGCAAAAAGCAAACTTGCCGTACCGCTCACCGATTCTTTTTCGCTGGCAGACGGCGTGGTGCATGAAGTCATGTCTTCAAAATCGTAATAAGAGTAAGAAGTGGGGCGGCTCCAGCACGGCGGAAAAGCATCAGAACAAGTTCCGTAAGTGTCAAAATTTTCAATGTACGGGAAGTCGATAATGAGTCCGCAGATTGTTGTAAAATGTTGTATATTAGACCATTCGCTATTGTTATTTGAACCGCATACCGATTGAACGTAGTAATAATAGGGTGTCATAAAATTCAAATCTGTGGCAGTAAAAGAATTAGTATGCACGGTCACGAAGGGTGTAGTATTAAAATTAGTGACGATTGTATCGGAAATGATGACGTTCCATGTGGTTGCCGAGCCAATTTCTGTCCAACTGATGACTGCGCTGTTGCCTTCTATTTGTGAAGCGGGATTGACGACGGGTTTGTAGCAAGAAGAAACGGTGTTCAGTCCTATTTCATCTAAATAGCAGTTGGCACCGCGGGCGGAGGTAAACAGAAAACCGATGTAAACTCTTGAACGATTGGCTACTTCCGGGATTGTAATGCTATAGTTGGTCCAATTGTCATACACATCGCTATATCGGCGAATCAGTCCGTCGGCGGTATTGGTCCAGTTGGTTCCGTCGAAGGAGTATTGCAGTTGGAGTCCTTCGGTAAGGGCTTCCGGTGCGAGGGTACTATGTCGCCAAGCAAAAGAAACTTCCACACCATTTTGCGCCATCGTAGAAATTGGTAAACTAACCAATCGACTTTGTGCGCCGGTGGGAAAGTTCAGACTATTCCATGCAACCATGGCGTAACCGTTGGCAGGTGCGGTGGAAGGATTGTTCCCAAAATCGCTGAAAGTAATGGCAGAATTGCCGGTTACATATTGCGTACTCCAGCAAGTAGGTAGCGACAAGTTCGGAAACTCCTCGCTTACCGGTATAAGCGTTGCGTTGCAAAGCGTGGTGAACGAAATGGAACTCCAATCGCTGACTTCATCGTTGCAAACCGATTGAACATAAAAATAGTAAGTGGTGCTGGGCGACAAAGTGGTGGGAGCATACTGTTGATTGCTGACGGTAAAAGGTGTGTGCCCGGCAAAGTTGGTAATGGGAGTTGTGGAGATCAGTGCCTGACAGCCGCTCGGATTTCCCACTTCCGTCCAACGAATGGTTGCCCCGTTCATGGTTATATTGCTTACTGACAGTGAGACAGGATTCAGACAGGTAGGAATGGGCGAAACCACCACGTCATCAATATAAAATCGTTCCGATGCGGTGTAGCGGAAGGCAATATATTGCCCGGTTCCGACATAGTTATTACAATGAACTTCAAAAGATTCAAAAGTATTGACGGTAGAAACATAAACCGTATCAATGGCGACGAAATCGGAAGCATTTGTCACATCGTTCATTACGCCAATTTCCAAGCCGGCGGTCGTACTTTCGGAGCGTCCGATAAAGGAAACGCGTAAAGTGGATATATCTTCGGTCATGGCTTGAATGGCGGCAATGCAGGTGGAGTTTTTAAAAACTAAACTTCCCATACTACTGTTGATACTTGTAATGTATGGGTAGTTGTTATAGCTGCTTTGTACTTTGGTCCAGCATGAAGGGAACGCATTTCCGCCGGTGCCATATACTTCAAACGGTTCGGAGTAGGGGGTGCCGGTCGCCAAGCATTTCGTCATAAAGTTGCCTGCGACCCAGCTGCTGATAGTGTCTGCGCAAATGGTTGCAATGTTGTAATAATAAGTCGTTTGCGGTGTTAAGCCGGGTGCCTCAAACATGTTGTTCGACACGCGAACCGCGTCGTTGGTATCCGGATTATGAATAATGGAATTGGATATAATGACGTACCATCCTTCCTCAAATTCCCCATCCCAATACAAAGTTGCAGAAGTTTGCGTAATTTCTGCAACAATAATACTTTGCGGAATATCGCACTGACTGTGCAAAGAAAAAGGGAATAATGTGGCAACAGAAATTAAAAGTGCCAAAAGGGATAACTTTGTTTTCATTTTTTATGTTTTTAAGGCAGCAAAAATACAATTTTTTCCATTTCTTTTTTATCAAGAAATATTTTTTTTTGGTTATTGGACCTTTTGTTTTTATGCTGGATTTGCCAATGAACGCCTTTCCCTAACTCCACCCCATTTTTTTGCAATTTTCTTTATCGTACTTTCCCCGGTAGATGCTTCCACAGTATTTGATTATTCGACATTTTTTAGAAAAGAGTAAAGTCAGATGTTAGTTTGAAATATTTGATGTTTTTTTATATTAGTTAAATTTATTTAATAAATCTAACTAATCGAGTCTAATCAAATGAAATTATATTTTTTTAAGAAGAATATTGAAATTTAATTGTAAAAATGTATTTCTGCAACTTTGGTTGGATACTTTGTTTAACAAAAATAACCAACTATGATAAATCAGTGATTTTTGTCGTTTTTTCGGTGCTCATTTGTTGTTATTTACGTCATTTTTTTTTATGTGAGAAAGGGCTTAGAGTTAATTTTTTGCCCAAGCAATAGGGACATCGTTTCCGGCTCTTTTCTCAATTTCTCAACCGAACCGAGACGTTTAGCCATTTAAGATGTTATTTCCCCTGCCTCATTACGAAATGATTGGGCTACGAAATAAGTTGATGATTTTTGTGATTTACAGACTTGTAATCTGAAGATAGTACTGATATTACTACATAAGTACAAATTGTAATATATTTTTTCAAAAACTAAAAGAAATCATTATAATTAATTGATTTACAATGCAATATTAATTAAATCAAATCTAAAGTTATCAATGGCTTTTTTTGAGTTGCAAAAACTCGAAGATATAGGGGTAAAGATGCTAAAAATTTGATTTTTTATTGATTTATTTTTGTTAAAACTTTTTTAATAGTTTTAATTGCCTGAATTTCAACTATATAAAATTGTATTTTTTTAAAAGTAAAATCAGAAAGTGATTATAAATAATGTATTTTTGCATTTTAAATTTGCAATATGGAGATATCGTGCAAATTAATGAGTCAGAATTGTAACTTATATGCAAAAAGTCGCGTAATAAGGAAATATTTTATTTATTATCGAAAAAATGACAAAAATATTAGCCTGAATTTAAAACGAATATAAATAATAAGGAAATTAATAATAATAAAAATCATAGTTATGAAAAAAATTTTATTCTTTTTTGCTGTTTTGCTTTTATTTGCAACCGGCTTAAACGCGCAAAATCCTTGTCCTTGCGATGGCGTTAAGATCAAGAAGAACGGTGTTTCTGGTCCTGCTAACGCTAATCTTAATGCAGAAGCGGGTACTACCGAGGATTTTTATATCTATTTTTGTAGTGCAACGCAGTTAGGTGATTTGGCCACGGATCATTATGCGCTTCGTTATACTTTTTTGAAAGATGGTGAAATAATAGATTCAGCCGATTTATTCAATCATATTGATTCGTCATCTTGTTTCTTGGTTCCCCGCAATTCAACTGTAAGAATGGGCTCTTACATTAAAAATTCAGAGGGCTATTTTCCTCACGAGAATTCCCCATTTGTCGCCGATGGACACGACTATTCGGCGTTGAAATATAACTATTTGACTGGAAAGTTTTTAAGGTATGTCTATGCATCGAATCCAATTTATAACGCTTATGTATTGATGCAGATTAAGTGGAAAAATTCAGGAAATTATTCCATTATTATTGATGTTATAGAAATGTCATGTCCGGATAATATTTGTGAAAATATTACTACTTATTCTTATAGGAGTTGTGTTATTGGCGGACGTAATGGAGTTCGTACTTCAACCGTGATTACCAGTGATACTCTTACTTCTACCCAACATATTGCAAATGAAAAGGTTGACACCATCTGCTATGACGCACTTCCCCATGGTGTTGGAGATGTAACTTTTGAGGAAATCGACTTTACCAACACAACTGACGAGGGCTATACTTATGCTACCAAAGAAGTACAATACGGAATATTCGATGCTTGCTTTGAACGAATTGATAGCATTGCAGACCAGAAAATATATAGAAGTCCTGAATTGACGATCAGTGTCAATGGAACCGAAAATGTAACTTCAATCTGTAGTAATACAGAAGCCGGTTATGTGAAGGTTAATTTCCAAGGCGGAAAAGCTCCTTATAATATTATTGTATATGATGTAAACAATAGTAATGAAGTTTACCGGACTTTTACCTCTGAAACTGCGAATGACAACTTTAAAGTGAGTGGACTTGCCGCCGGTACTTATTATATTGAAGTGAAAGATTTACTCGAATGCACCAAGAGCACGGGAAATATTGTCATCACTAACTTAACTGTGGATAATGTCTATGAGGTAACTCTGAATGCCTCAGAGATTCTTTGCAATGGTGATGCAACAGATATAACTCCTACAATTATTAAGACAAGCGGAACTCCAGATACTGAACCGCTTTACTATTTATGGAGTAATGAAGCAACAACAGCTACTTTGACCGGAGTTCCTGCCGACAGTTATGCGCTTACCGTTACCGACGAGGTGGGATGTATTGCCAATGCTTCGATAACCGTGACGGAACCCGATGAAATTGTTACTTCAGCTACAGTAGATATTTGTGGTAATGAATTCCCGTATACTTATACGGATGCTTATGTTACAAATAAAGTGCTTGATAGTCAAGGAACACACACCTTTTCTTATACGACAGGAGGTGGTTGTGAGGCTACACACAATGTAACCGTAACCGAAATACAGGCTCCAATCGTTACTTTGTCGCCTCTGTCGCCTATTTGTATAGGAGAAACTTTGACTTTGTCAGTTAATTATACAGGAGCACCCGCAAGTATGAAAGCTACTTGGTTGCCTGATCAATACAACTTCCCTGTTTTTTCAGCGAGCCCTTATACTTATACCTTTACTCCGACTGAAACAGACACTTATACCATTACAGAATTTTTAGCTGAAAATGGGTGTTATGCGACTTTAAATGATCCGGAATACGTAGTTTCTCAATCCGGTACCGTAAATTTGTTACCTGTATTGACTTTGGGAGAAAGCGACAACGTAATATTATGTAATCAAGGTACTTTAAATAAAACATTCACTCCGCAGGAAAATATAACATACGCTTGGTCCGCACCTGAAGATAACGGAATCTTGTCTTCTTATAGTGGAACCGGCGATATTGCAAATGTTACGGTTCTGAACAACGGTGATGCCGATGCCACTGTTATCATTTCAGTCATCCCGACCAACATTGTTACCAATTGTAGCGGCGAGGCAACCACATTTACCGTGACCGTTAAACCTACCGCGACCATGGATACTCAGTCAGATGTTGCTTTTTGTTCCGGACAAACTGCTGAACGTAATTTTACCGGTGCTAACGGGGTTTCCTACCAATGGACAGCTTATATTCCTGAGGGATGTACGATGGCAGGTGTTACTTCCGAAGCTCAATATACCGGAAATATTTCTGCTGTTGTGACCAACACAACTGCCGTTGCCAAAGATATTGAAGTTGGAGTAATTCCTTATTTTGAAAATGGAGAAAATGATTGCTACGGCGAAACCCAACTATTTGCCATTACCGTTAATCCGATGCCGAGCATTGCAAACCAAGCGCCGGAAGCTATTTGCAGCGGCGAAGAATTATCACTTACTTCATTTGAAGGTACTAACATTATCCCCGACGGAACCACTTATACTTGGACAGTTCAAGACGATAACGCTAATTTGAATGAAACTGCCAATGAAACTGCCTCCGCTAATTTCGCAACCGGTATTTTGATTAACTCGACCAATTCTCAACAGAGTGTAACCTATACCGTAACCGCAAAAGCCGGAGATTGTAGTAGCACTCCTTTCGATGTTGAGGTGAAGGTTAATCCGACTCCAAGCATTGCCAATACCTCTACTTCATGTAATAGTGGAGCATCATTCAGTGTTACACCTGTAAACGGTAGTGACATCGTTCCTGACGGCACGACCTATTCTTGGGTAATTACAACCGATAACGAAAATATTACGGTAGAAAATCCGGCCATTACCAACGGAACGACCATCAGTCAAACATTAACGAATACTTCCAATATTGCACAGGAGATCGTTTATACGGTTACTCCGACTTCCGCAGAAGGATGCGAGGGCAATACGTTTACCGTTACTGTAACCATTGCTCCGAAACCATTTGTAGAAGCCCAAACGGTTACAATTTGCGAAAATACCTCTATTTCAATGTCGCGCGACGCAAGTGAAAATGTACAAGCCTTAAGCAACAACTCCCAAAATAATATTATTCCTGATGGTACCCAATATATATGGGTAGTATCTGAGAATACAAATGGCGTTGATGGAACTACTGAAAGCAGTGAATATGTTGATAATTTTACTACGGGAACGCTGACTCATAACTCGTCAGAACAACAAACCGTTGTTTATAGTGTTACCCCGAAAGCCAACGGTGTTGAGGGCGATCCGTTTACTGTTACCGTGACTGTTAATCCGAATTTGGAAGATAATATCACAGCAAATTCGCAAACCGTTTGTAGCGGTACAGCTTATACGACGGTATTAGGCAATGTTCCCGCAAGCAATATGACTTGCACTTGGACGGTTACAGATGAAAATAATAAAGTAACCGGCGACGCACCTTCTGAAGGAACGCCAACCAGTGTTGCTTTACAAACTTTAGCCAATACTGAAACAAATATCAACACGGTAACCTACCACATTACAGCCATCTATACGAATGGCGTTGCTTGTTCTGTGAATAGAGATTTTGTCGTTACCGTTAATCCTAATTTAAATACTATTACTGCCAATGAACCGAGCATCTGCGACAACGCTTCTGCTACGGCAACTTTGACAAATGCGCCGGCCGAAAATATGTCTTATGAATGGACGGTTACCGATGCAGCGGGCATTACCGGCGATGTGGCTTCTACTGAAGCGCAAAATTCTGTAGAGGTCGGACCTTTGGATAATACAACTACGGGTGATATTGATGTAAATTACAGCGTTACACCTATTTATACTTATAATGTAGATAATACTTGTCGCGGAACAGCATTCCCGTTTGTAGTGAATGTAAATCCGACCATTACTGCCAACACGATGGCTCCTCAGACTTTATGTAATGAAGGAAACACTACGGAGGTAGTCTTTGGAACCAATGCTTCCGGAGAAGGAACAATTACCTACGAATGGACGAATAGTGCAGCAGAAATTGGCTCAGAGACAGCCGATAATTCCAATAGTATTGCTTCTTTTACTGCCATAAATAATACGGCAGAAGCCATCATCAAAACTATTACTGTTACACCTTCGTACAATGGATGCCCCGGAACTGCGAAGGATCTTGTATTTACCGTTAATCCAGAACCGCAAATTGGAGGAAAAGAAGATGCAATTTGTAGTGGTCAGGGTTACGACTTTGCGGCAGCAGCCGGTGATGTAATTCCTGTTAACACACAATATAAATGGACGGTTGCTGAACCCGATGAAGCCAATTTTATTACCGGCGAAAGTGGCAATGATACTTGGACTTCGTCTTTCTCAACCGGTACATTAATCAATACCACGAACGAAACGAAGACCGTTACTTACACGGTAACATCGAAAGCCGGAACTTGTACAGGCGTAGACTTTACGGTTACCATTACTGTGAATCCCACCCCGAGCATTCCGACTGTTGCTCCTTCTATTTGTAGTGGCACGTCATTTAGCGTTACCCCTGCAGACATTGACAATGCCATTGTTCCTGTTGGAACTACTTATAGCTGGATAGTTGGAAGTAATGATAATATTACGGGTCAATCGGCCAGTTCATCAGAATCCGGATCAATTGGTCAGGCTTTGTATCAGACAACCAATACGTTGCAATCGATTACATATACGGTAACCGCAACCGCAGGAGAATGTATCTCTACTTTCCCGATTAATGTTACGGTTAAACCTATTCCGGTAATTGCAACTCCACAAAATCCGCCTGCCATTTGCAGTGGCAGTCCGCTGACGATTACTTCTAACGGCTTTACCGGAAACAATACCATTCCGGATAATACAACTTATACATGGACTGTAACCCCCAATGATAATGTTGAGGGTGAAATTTCCCATGATGTGGCAGCTGTATCATTTAATATCACTGATTTGACGAATACAACATACTCAGAGCAATCCGTTGTGTATGCTGTTACTCCGGATTATGCGGGTTGTCAGGGTAGCGTATTTACAATCAACGTTATGGTAAATCCGAAAATAACGGGTATTACTGCCACTCCGCAGATTATTTGCAACAATTCAATTTTTGGAACGGTTGAGTTATCTGAAATACCGGCTTCGAATATGCAATATACCTGGACAGTTGATGATGTTGCAGGTGTTACCGGTACCGGATTTTCTAATCAAACTGCTCCGGTAGCTGATATTGCTTTAACAGGCAAGATTTTAACAAATAATAATTTGGTTCCTACTGATGTTACTTATCAGATTACTCCCTATTATGGAGCTAACTGCGCCGGTACAGAGACTTTCCCGTTAGTAGTAACGGTGAATCCGACTGCTACGATGTCCCAACCGAACAGTTTTGTTGTTTGCACGGGTGCAACCGTAACGGAAGCTTTTGCAAGCGATTATAGCGGACAAGGTTTTGAATATTCTTGGGAAGCAACAGGTACAAATGATGATGTAACCCTAACCCCGAGCAGTAACACGGGCCATTTCAGTGCCGTAGTTGGAAATGCTACAACAGAACCGCATGATATTACCATCACGGTGACTCCGCAATATAACAATGAAAATTCGATATGTTCGGGGGTAGCAGAGACGTTTACGATTACCGTTATTCCTGACCCGCAAATTAGTACCCAACCCTCTGGCGATGTTATTTGCGAAGGGGGTACACATACAATGAACATAACTGCCAATGTTGGCGGTGGCTTTGTATTGAGTTATCAATGGCAAAAACGCAGTGGCGCAGATACTTGGAATGATATAGCCGACGCAACTTCAACATCCTATACAGCCGAAGGTTTGGCGGTAGGTGACCATTATTATAGATGTGTAGTAAGTTCGACGGGTAGCGATTGTAATACTGTGAATAGTGATGAGGTGACGGTGACGGTGGTTGAGAACCCGACTGTAACTGTTGATGTAGAGGGTGGTATTATTTGTAATGTGGGAAGTGCCACAATGACGGCAACCATAACCGGCGGTGCAGCCAGTAATTATAATTATCAATGGCAATACAGCACTTCTTTGAACGGAGAATATATTAATGTTGGTGATCTTCCGATTACCGGTATCACTTATAGTGGCAATACCCCTGAAGCTCTTACTGTGACAGCATCAGATGCAGCGGTAGCAGGAACTTATTATTTTAGAGTAAATATTGATTGCGGCAGCAACTTGGATTGTGATGGAATCAGCGAACCTGTTGCCATAGAGGTGGCAGAATTACCTACAATTGCTGTTTCTGAGGCTCCTGTTGGTGATATCTGTCCTAACATTGGAACTGCGGTTGTCGTTGTCAATTTAACAGGTAAAGCACCATATAGCATTACTCCTATTTCTTCCGACCTATCCTACGCTTCCCCGATTAATTATAGCGAAAATCCTTACACTGCAACCCTTACATACACAATTCCTACCGATTGTGGAGTTGTATATAATATTAGTTTAAGTGTAACAGATGCCAATAATTGTGTGGCTGCTATACCGGCAGAAATAAGTATAAGTGTAAATGATGAGGTATTACCCTCTATCACTGGCACATTACCTGAGATTAATGTTGAAGGATGTGCAGCAGACGCTGCCCCTGCAGCCGTTGCGACCATTGCTGAGTTGGAATCGTTAGGCTTGACGATTGAAGATAATTGTACAGAAGATGCGAATTTGACAGTAACAAGCAATGATGTTTCCACCGGCACTTGTCCGATAGTAGTTACCAGAACCTATACCGTAACAGATGCTTGTGGCAATGAAAGTACAGCAACGCAAACGATCAATGTGAATGTTCCGAATAATATTACTTTTGAAGGCGGTACTACTTCATCAACTGTGAATTGTGCTGCGGATGCAATACCTCCACATCAGATTACACCAAGTGTGATGCCAACGGTAAAAGATGCTTGTGGAACAACCATTAGTAATTACACTTCGCACACAACACCTACTACTGTTTCTTGTGAAGGAGAAATGGTATATGAATATACCTATACGGATTGCGCAGGACATACAGCAACATGGTTATATACCTACACAATAGACCATACGACGGCACCAACAGAAGCAGGCGGACCTGTAGCGACGGCAAGCACGGTAGAATGTGCAGATGAAGTAACGGCACCGACGTTGCCTGTTGTAGAAGACGCCTGTGGCAATATCTTAGAGGCACCTGTACCGGAAGTCAGTGCAACACCTGCATGCGAGGGTACCATCACATACACCTACACCTACGAAGATTGTTCAGGATTAGAATATGTATGGGCATATACCTACACGATAGACCATACGACGGCACCGACAGAAGTAGGCGGACCTGTAGCGACCGCAAGCACGGTAGAATGTGCAGCTGCAGCAACAGCACCGACCACGTTACCTGTTGTAACAGACGTTTGTGGCAATACCCTAACGGCACCGGGACCGGTAGTCAGTGGTACTTATGAAGATTGTGAAGGTACTAAGATTTACACCTATACATATCAAGATTGTTCAGGATTGCAATATGTATGGACATATACTTACACGATAGACCATACGACGGCACCGAGAGAAGCAGGCGGACCGGTAGCGACTGCAAGCACGGTAGAATGTGCAAGTTCAGCGACGGCACCGACCTTGCCAGTTGTAGAAGACGTTTGTGGCAATATCTTAGAGGCTCCGGAACCGGTAGTCAGTGGTACTTATGTAGATTGTGAAGGTACCAAGATTTACACCTATACCTACGAAGATTGTTCAGGATTGCAATATGTATGGACATATACTTACACGATAGACCGCACGACGGCACCGACGCAAATAGGCGAAGCGGTACCGACCGCAAGCACGGTAGAATGTGCAAGTTTAGCAACGTCACCGACCACGTTGCCTGTAGTACAAGACGTTTGTGGCAATACTTTAACGGCACCGGTACCGGTAGTCAGTGAAATACCTGCTTGTGAAGGTACCATCGTTTACACTTATACATATCAAGATTGTTCAGGATTACAATATGTATGGGCATATACTTACACGATAGACCATACGACGGCACCGACTGAAGTAGACGGACCGGTAGCGGCAGCAAGCACGGTAGAATGTGTAGATGCAGCGACAGCACCGACCACGTTGCCTGTTGTAGAAGACGTTTGTGGCAATACCCTAACGGCATCTGAACCGGTAGTCAGTGGTACTTATACGAATTGTGAAGGTACCAAGATTTACACATATACATATCAAGATTGTTCAGGATTAGAATATGTATGGGCATATACCTACACGATAGACCATACGACGGCACCGACTGAAGCAGGCGGACCGGTAGCGACCGCAAGCACTGTAGAATGTGCAAGTTTAGCAACGGCACCGGCCACGTTGCCTGTTGTAGAAGACGCCTGTGGAAATATCTTAGAGGCACCGACGCCGATAATCAGTGGTACTTATACGAATTGTGAAGGTACCATCGTTTACACCTATACATACGAAGATTGTTCAGGATTAGAATATGTATGGGCATATACCTACACGATAGACCATACGACGGCACCGACTGAAGCAGGCGGACCGGTAGCGACCGCAAGCACTGTAGAATGTGCAAGTTTAGCAACGGC
>Ga0209098_1002703_pt1 | contig 15395 bp, 14 predicted proteins | sample AD_JPNHW1_MetaG_FD_184429 | JGI IMG/M metagenome (GOLD analysis project Ga0209098, IMG submission 184429) | Active sludge microbial communities of municipal wastewater-treating anaerobic digesters from Japan - AD_JPNHW1_MetaG (SPAdes) (version 2) | ecosystem: Engineered > Bioreactor > Anaerobic... | reverse complement strand
TGTCCAAAAATCAGTCGCATTTTGTCTGATTCTGTTTCCGAAAGACACAACTGAATTCAACCTGGTACTTATTGCAGAGCTCAGGTTTGTTATTGAACCCACAACCGCACTGGACAACATTCTGCTCTTATTTTTTGCTCTTTCTATAAGATTTACATTGTTGTTTTTTGTTTCAAATACATCCGCGGTTAAAACGTTTCCCTTAAAGCTTACACCAAAAGGATTGGTGTGATTTTTGTCCACTTTTTTAACTGTAGTGGTTCTGAAAAAATTTTTTGAAATATTATTTATGCTCAATTTTTCCATTTCGATACCTTTCTTACTTAATAACTGACTCAACAAGAACAAAGTTATCACAACAAGGCACCCAGTAAATCATCTTTTCGTAGGATAAGTATATAAAAAAGCTATACTAAGGTTGGGTGCTACGCACGTAGACATTCTGTGTAGACCAATGAAAATGCCTTCGACTCATGTTTTTTGGATTTTTGCAAAGAATAACGCTGTGAATATACTTTTACTTCTTACCGCCCACTTCATTGAAAATTATTGGTAATCGTATAGATATATTCAAGAATTTGTGAGAAATATTCTAAATCGGAATTTCCGTTTAAAATCATATCAGCTTCGTTTCTGAAGGGCTTAATGTATTTTTCGCCTGCGATTTTAACGTATTCCCAGTGTTTTTGGGCATTACACTCGTCTTGATTTCTGCAAACAGCCCTTGACATAAATCGTCTTTGTCTTTCCTGACAATCCGCTTCTATATAAATTTTGATGTCAAAAATTTCTTTAACATCCTTATACATAGTTGACATTCCTTCGACAACCACTATTTTTTGAGCTTGTACAGGAATTGATTTTGGCACAGAAACACCTGTGCCGTTAAGCAAATACTGAGGAATTTTTATATCAAGACCTTTTGAAATAATTTCCAAATCTTCTTTCAATAAATCAAGCTGAAAACTTTCCGGTGCATCGACGTCGTATCCGTTATCACGAAGAGTATCAAAATCTCCCCAACGGCTTATTAAATCTGAAATATCGTTAAAATAATTATCGGAACTTATTATTGTAACGGGAAGGTTAAGTAAGGCTATTGTATCTTTTATTTTGTTGCATATTGTTGACTTGCCGCAGGCTGATTCTCCCGTAATTCCGACCAAAATCTTTTTTTGAGGATTGTTTATAAGTCTTTTTGAAAACCTTGAAATAAAATCGGGTCTTACTTCAATAAAAATAGGCGTATGGTATTTTTTGTCATGGGCAAGAATTTGCTTAAACTTTGACTGAAGATAAAACGCCAGCAGCTCCCTGCCGGTTTTTTGATTAAAGTCGGGCTTTAAAATTTTATCTGAGGTATTATTTTCTTTTTCAATTAATGCTATCATTTCCCCTCATTTGTCATCCTGAAATTGTTTCAGGATCTCTCCAACTTACACCGCTGACGAGATGCTGAAATAAATTCAGCATGACGTTTAAATGTATATTTAAGTATAATAATACTTGTAAAAATAAAATTTGCTATAAAATATAACAAATCTTAAAAACATTTACAATTTAAAAAAAATTATTGTAAAAATTTTCTAAAAAAATATCGACGTACAAGAATTTTTTTGTACGCCGATAAAATTAATAATATCTAAATTTTTTTTAAGCTTGATTTTCTTTTTCTTTAATTTCGTCTTCTTTTTCTTTAGCTGTTTGTTCGCCTTCTGCAATTTTATCAGTAGGTTGTTCGATTGACTCTTTTGCTTCTTCTACAGCCGCTTTTGCATCTTCAGCCTCTTTTTCTGCGACTTCGCCAATTCCTCTTATTTCAGCCTTTATTTCTGCATTTTTGTCTTTCTTGCCACCGAACAAACCAAATAAAGCTGCTGCTGCAACACCAACTCCAATAACGGCAACGGCAAGAAGAGCAGGGCTAAACGCTGCAGCACCGACAACTCCGACAACAGCTCCAGTTGTTGCGTCAACAACTGCTGTTCCAGCAAGCTGAACGGCTATTAAAGATTTTACCCCGACTACCGCTGCTGCACCAATTCCTCCTACTGCCAATGAACCCAATCCGATTTTTGCCAGTAAACTTTTTTTCCCTGATTTACCTTTTTTTACTTTAGCAAGTATATCTTTAACTGCGGAATCTGTTGTATCAATATCTTTTGAAACTTTACCAATTTTATCAGCATTAGTCTGAATATCTTCTCCTAAAGAATCTAAAGCAGATGATTTTTCTTCCAATTTACTTGACGCCTCTGTGTTGTCTGAATTTTGTCCGGTATTATCTTCTGAATCTTCTGTACCGGCTAAATTTAAAGAATACGCACTATTTTTACCGGCTCCGGTTCCATCTTCTGTCGATATTGATGAAATTTCATCCTTAAGTGTTTGTGCTTGCTCAGCTTTAGAAGAATTACCAGACACAAGTTGCGAAATGTAATTTGTCATTTCTTGAAATGCATCAACACATTTTTTCATAAGATCCTTTAACCCATCAAAAGAATCTTCTTCTTCGACCATTTCAGAATCAATGACAGAATATTCAGCATTATCTATGGCTTCTTCTGCGGTTTTTCCTTCTGTGTTTTCAGTAGAACTTTCTTCTGTTGTCTTTACCTCTTCTTCATTTTCTATTTGATTAGTTTCAAGAGAATAGTTAAGTGGTTTTATATTCATCTTATACCTCCTTTTTTATATTTTTACGACATTTTAAGCAAAAAACTTTAGTTTTTTGTTAAGAGAAGTAAAACCGTTTTTAAATTGTCTTAAATGTAACAGATTTGAAAATAAATTGTTTTAGTGTATTATGGGATTAAGCAATAAGGAAGATGAGGGTTTTATATGGAAACATTGGTAAAAAACGAGGGCTTAATATCGCAGATTATCGGTCCTGTAATTGACGTGGAATTTCAGCAGGGAGAATTGCCCGAAATTTATAATGCTTTAAAAATTCAAAAAGACGACGGAAGCTTTGTTGTAGCAGAAGTTCAACAAATGTTGGGTTCAAATAAAGTAAGAACAGTTGCAATGTCTTCAACAGACGGCCTCAAAAGAGGCATGAAAGTCATCGATACAAAAGATTCTATTAAAATCCCCGTCGGAAACCAAATTTTGGGAAGAATCCTAAACGTTATCGGAGAGCCCGTTGATGAAATGGGGCCTATAGAAACAAACGATTATCTGCCTATTCACAGAGAATCCCCCAAGCTCGTTGACCAAAATACAAATATAGAAATACTTGAAACAGGAATTAAGGCAATAGACCTTCTTCAGCCTTACCAAAAAGGTGGAAAAATAGGGCTTTTTGGCGGTGCGGGAGTCGGAAAAACAGTTTTGATTATGGAATTAATCCATAATATTGCAATGGAGCACTCGGGCGTTTCGGTCTTCGGCGGTGTCGGCGAAAGAACCCGTGAAGGAAACGACCTTTGGAACGACTTTAAAGAAGGCGGAGTTTTGGACAAAGTTGCACTTATTTACGGACAGATGAACGAACCGCCCGGAGCAAGGATGAGAGTAGGGCTCTCGGCACTTACCGCAGCGGAATATTTCAGAGACTTTTCAAAACAGGACGTTTTGCTGTTTATTGACAACATCTTCAGATTTACTCAGGCAGGCTCCGAAGTTTCTGCACTTTTGGGAAGGATGCCTTCTGCGGTCGGTTATCAGCCGACGCTGGCTACTGAAATGGGCGAATTGCAGGAAAGAATTACATCAACAAAAGATGGTTCAATCACATCAGTTCAGGCAATTTATGTTCCTGCAGACGACCTTACAGACCCCGCTCCTGCAACAACATTTTCACACTTGGATGCTTCAACCGTTCTTTCAAGACAGATTGCATCTTTGGGGATTTATCCTGCGATTGACCCTCTGGCTTCAACTTCAAGGGTTTTAGACCCCAATATCATAGGCGATGAACACTACAACACTACAAAACGTGTGCTTGAAATTCTTCAAAAATACAGAGAATTGCAGGATATTATCGCAATTCTGGGTATGGATGAGCTTTCCGAAGAAGACAAAGAAACAGTAAACAGAGCAAGAAAAATTCAAAGGTTTTTATCTCAGCCGTTTTTTGTCGCTGAAAAATTCTCAGGATTTGAAGGCAAATATATTAAACTCGAAGATACAATAAAAGGCTTTAAAGAAATCATCGAAGGAAAACACGACAATCTTCCCGAACAAGCTTTCTATATGGTCGGCACAATCGAAGAAGCCGTTGAAAAAGCCAAAGGACTTAACTAAATATGTCTGAACATAAATTACACCTTAAAATTACAACCCACGAAAAAGTGGTTTTTGACGCCGATGTGGATGAAATATATTCAAGAAGCATGCAGGGCGAATTCGGAATTTTACCCGATCACATTCCTTTTATGTGCGCTCTTGACATAGGTGTAACAAAAATTGTTATAGGCTCTGAAGTCCAATATTTTGCCATTATGGGCGGTGTTTTTCAACTTAAAGACAATCAAGCACTTATCTTAGCTCAAACCGCAGAAAACGGAAAAGACATTGATGCCACAAGAGCCAAAGAAGCTAAAGAACGTGCTCAGGCAAGATTAACCGAAAGCTCGGATGATATTGACATTAAACGCGCAGAAATTGCTCTTGCAAGAGCAATCATAAGATTAAAAGCCGCTTCGGGTAATTAATAAACTATCTGTACATGGACGGTTCTTGTTCTTGGACGGTTGTCAAAATCCACCAAAACAATCTGCTGCCATGTTCCAAGCTGCAATGCTCCGTCAATAAGCGGAACAGAAGTTGAATTACCCACGATTGCTGCCCTGACATGTGCATAGCCGTTTCCGTCATGCCATGTCGCATCATGATGATATTCTATTCCTGTGGGTATAACCCTTTCTAACGCTTCAAATAAATCGACTAAAACACCCGGCTCAAATTCAATATTTGTAATCGAAACCGTACTTCCTGCCACATAAACCAAAACGGATGCATTTTGAAGCGAGTGTCTGTAAACACTGTTTTGGACATTTTTTGTAATGTCAATTATATCGGTGTGCCCCTTTGTGTTTACTACAAATTTTTCATTAATAACTGTCATTTTTAAATCCGTTTTTTATTACACTTTAATTTTAAAAAAGAAACAAAATAATTACAAGCTATATGATAAAATCTAAAAAAAGCGGCGGATTTCTTAAAGAAATCCGCCGCTTTAACCCATATCCCTTATCCCTTAAATCTATAATTATTCTTTTGCAAATAAATTTTTTATCTCAAAAAGAGAATCTTCTATGAATTCCATTGTTAACTGAAGAACACTTTTTTTCTCAATACAATCGAAAAGAAAATAGATAGGATCTTTTGAATTGTTAAATCTCATCCTATAATCAATTTTTTCTAAATATACAAAATCTTGAACCTGCTCCGAAGACGCCTGTTTTTTACGCTTGCGAAGAGGCTTGTATTTTCCGTTGCCGTTAGTATCATTTTTAGCACTGCTTGATGCCGTAATCATTTTTTCTTCTCTCTCTTTATGTCTTATATATATAAAGAATATATATTAACAAAAATTGCCTTTTTCGATTCGTTTTTGTAAACAAATGTTAAATAAGTGAGGGGGTAAATGTATTTAGCTGAATGGCTGAATGGGTGAACGGCTGAAAGGTTATTTTAGTTGAAAAGTCGAACAGTCGAATAGTTGAAAAGTTTTATATTAGTCGGGAAACAACAATTTGAACTTATTCACTTATTCACTTATTCACTTTTTCACCCATTTACCCCTAAACGTACAAATCTCTTGCACCGTTTTGGATTTTATCGAGGGTTTCTATGACTTTTGCTCTGATTTTTTCATCTTTTATGTTATTTTTAATGTGATTTTCTATGGCTTCAAAACCTGCTTTTTTAGTTTCTTCACTAGCATAGTCATTAAGATATTCGGCAAAAGTAGCCACCGCATTAGGATCGCAAAATCTTTGAATTAAACCGACTTGCGCCAAATCCATAAAATCTTTTCCCACCCTTCCCAATCTGTAACAGCTTGTGCAAAAGCTGGGAATAAAGCCATGTTGTGCTAACTCTTCTACAATTTCATCCAGTGAGCGGGTGTCGCCCATGGTGAACTGTTCGGTTGAATTTTCATCAGAGTATCCGCCGGGGTTTGTTTTTGAACCTGCGCTGATTTGAGAAATTCCCAATTCAATAACTTCTCTTCTCACTTGGGCAGACTCCCTTGTGGTCAAAATCATGCCGGTGTAGGGCACAGCAAGTCTTAATATCGCAACTATTTTCTTAAACTGCTTATCGTTAATTGCATGAGGCGGATTTTTTGATAAATCCGAACCTGAAGCAGGCTCAATCCTTGGAACAGAAAGCGTATGAGGTCCGACTCCGTATTTATTTAACAAATATTTTGAGTGTTCAATAAGAGCTAAAACTTCAAACCTGTAATCACAAAGCCCGAATAATGCACCCATACCGAAATCCTGAATCCCGCCTTCTATTGCCCTGTCCATTGTTTCCAAACGCCATTGATAATTTGCCTTAGGTCCTGAAAGGTGCATTTTTTTGTAAACATCGGGGTGATAAGTTTCCTGAAAAGACTGGAAAGTCCCGATGCCAAAAGAAGCAAGACGCTTGAATTCTTCTGTTTTCAACGGAGCCATATTAACGTTAATTCTTCTAACTTCGCCGTTCATTATTTTCTTTTCGTAAATTTTATCAATAATTTCTTTTATATAATCAAGATTGCACTGGTTTGTATCTTCGCCTGCCACAAGCAAAATTCTTTTGTGCCCCATATTTATTATCTGTTCTGCCTCATGCACGGCCTCATCAAATGTAAGTTTTCTTCTTTTAATTTCTTTGTTGTCACGGCGGAAACCGCAGTAAAGACAATTATTACAGCAATAATTTGAAAGATAAAGCGGTGCAAAAAGAACTATTCTTTTGCCGTAAATTCCTTCTTTAACTTTTTTTGCCGTTCTAAAAAGTTTATTCAAAAGATTTTCGTCTTCAAGATTCAAAAGAACTGCTATTTCTTCGGTTCCAAGTCCTTTTAATTCCAATGATTTTGTAAGGATTTCATTAACCCTTTTTTCATCCCCTTTTAATTCCAAATAAGAATTAATTTTAGCTACATCAATAATATTCATAATAAAATTCTCCTCTAACACAATAGTACAACTTTAAAAATAAAATGCACGTAAAAAAATCATAAAAATTTTTTAAAACAGCTAAAAAATTTAAATTTCGCAGGCTTCGGCAATGGCATTAAATATTTTATCGGTAATGACTTCAATATAATCAACAGCAACCATTCCGTTTATAATAACATCAGAAATCTCCATTGCAGGTCTAATGTAGCGTTGCGCGGTATGATTCACATCGGCAAACATCATATCTGCAGCTTCTCCGGTTTTTCCTCGTGTAGCTGCACGATTGTACCAACGATCTTTTATTACATCAATCGGAGTAAACACATAAACCCTTATGTCCATTATCTCCCTTAAGTCTTCATTCAAAACATAAAGCCCTTCATTTAAGATTACTTTAGCGGGCTTTTTAACTTCGCCGTCAGATTTTGAAACGCAGGTTACAAAATCATAGTTGGGCGAAACAACGGTATTGCCCTGTTTTAGTTCAATTAAATGCTGTTTCATCAAATCAAGATTAACTGCTTTTGGCGTATCAAAACTAAAACCTGTTTTAAATAAAGCTTCGTAGCTTCCCGCATCAATAAGTTCTTTTGAAGTATCATAAAAATAATCATCGCAACGAATTACGGTATAAATTCCTTCTTTTTTTTCTTTAACGCATGCTTTTACGGTGTTATCGACAAAAGTGGTTTTACCCGAAGCCGATTCTCCTGCAATTCCTATAAGAAAAGTCTTTTTCTTATCATGCACGACTCTTTTTGCTATATCAAAAAGAAAATTATTAGTTGTACGCAAAAACAAAGGCTGTTTTTCTTTTCTGTCTTCGGCAATAATTTTATTTAAGGAGTCAACTATATTAGCCACCAATTCCATTTCATGACGGCTTGAATAAAAATCGTAATTTGTTAAATTAAAATTGCTTTGCAACATCCTATCCGAAGTTTCTTCCATACTTACAACAACATCATAACTTAAACTATTTTATTTTTCCGCTTTTGGCAACATGGAAAAATACAAAAATTTACAATTTTTTACTGTTAAAAATATACTTTACTTAAAATTATGTGTCTATTAAAATAAAAGAAAGCCGTACTTAAAAAAGGAGCGAGAAAATGAAAAAATCAATAAAGGATTTAGGCGACATAAAAGGCAAAAGGGCACTGGTGAGAGTTGATGTTAACGTTCCTCTCGACGAAAACAAAAACGTGACAGACGACACAAGAATTCAGGCTATTATTCCGACAATAAAGTTTTTACAGGAAAAAGGCGCAAAAATAATTCTCATGGCGCATTTGGGAAGACCAAAAGGCGAATGGAATATGGAATTTACACTTGCTCCTGTTGCAAAAAAACTTTCTAAAGTCTTAGGACAAGAGGTTTTATTCATTTCAACTCCGATAGGTCAAGGTGCCGAAAAAGATTTAACAGAGCTTAAAGACGGTCAGGTTGCCTTATTGGAAAATATTCGTTTTTATAAAGCCGAAGAAGCAAAAGACGATGACATGACATTTGCCAAAGAACTTGCAAAACTAGGCGATTTTTACGTTAATGATGCTTTCGGTGCTGCGCACAGAAATCACACTTCAACATCAAAACTTGCAAAAGTTTTAAAACCGGCTGTTTCAGGATTTTTAATGGAAAAAGAAATAAGATGTCTGGGAAATGCCCTTAATAATCCCGTAAAACCTTTTACCGCAATAGTAGGCGGTGCTAAAGTTTCGACCAAAATCGGGGTTTTGGAAAACTTAATCGATAAAGTGGACAACCTGATAATCGGCGGGGGCATGGCTTACACGTTTGTCAAAGCAAACGGCGGCAAAATCGGAAATTCAATCTGCGAAGACGACCAGCTTGAAGTCGCAAAAGAAGTAGAGAAAAAAGCTGCCGCAAAAGGCGTTAAAATAATTATGGCAAAAGATGTTCTTGTAACAGACGATTTTTCAGGAAACGGTACAAACAAAATCGTAGATGTTTATGAAATCCCCGACGGCTTTGAAGGAGTTGACGCAGGCCCTGAAACTCAAAAAGCGTTTGAAGCTGTAATCAAAACCTCAAAAACAATTCTTTGGAACGGGCCTGTAGGTGCGTTTGAAAACGACAAATTTACTCAAGGCACAAAAGCTGTTGCACTTGCGGTTCAAGAAGCCACAAAAAACGGCGCGGTAAGCGTTCTTGGAGGCGGCGATACCGTTGCGGCGGTTAAAAAATACAAATTGGATGAAAATACTTTCACCCACATTTCAACAGGCGGCGGCGCAAGCCTTGAATTTATCGAAGGCAAAGTGCTTCCTGGCGTTGACGCTTTAGATGATAAATAACATGATTGAATTACTGGCACCTGCTAAAGATAAAATATGTGCTAAAGCAGCAATAGATTTCGGTGCAGATGCAATATACATAGGTGCAAGCGAATTCGGGGCAAGAAAAAACGCCCCGAATTCGCTTGCTGATATTGAAGAAATTGTTCAATATGCCCATAAATTTAATGTAAAAGTTTATGCTGCGGTAAACACAATTTTAACCGATGAAGAAATTAAGAGGGCAGAAAAACTAATTGAAGATTTATCAAAAATCGGCATTGACGCGATAATAATACAGGATATGGGCTTACTTTCAGCAATAAAAGCCAATAATATTTGCTGCCATGCCTCAACCCAATGCGATAATACAACGGCCGAAAAAGTTAAATTTCTTGAAAGTATAGGGTTTTCAAGAGTAATTTTGGCGCGGGAACTCTCGATTGAACAAATTAGAGAAATAAAAAAGCAAACCAATCTTGAACTGGAAGCCTTTATCCATGGTGCATTATGTGTTTCATACAGCGGAAAATGTTACCTAAGTTATGCCATAGGCGGACGCTCGGCAAACAAGGGCGAGTGTGCCCAGCCTTGCAGAAAAAAATATTCACTCATTGACGAAAAAGGAAATTACCTCGCAAAAGACAGATATTTGCTTAATTTAAAAGATTTTAACGCCTCAAATTACATAAAAGAATTAGCTGAAGCAGGCGTTACATCATTTAAAATTGAAGGAAGATTAAAAGACGAAAATTACGTAAAAAATGTCGTCGCATATTACAGAAAACTAATCGACGATTTAGATTACCAAAAAACATCGTCTGGTAAAATATTATTTGATTTTGAACCCGATTTGAATAAAAGTTTTAACAGAGGCTTTACGGATTATTTTCTCGAAGGCAAAAGAAAAAAATGCTTTGACTTTGACAGCCCAAAATCAAAAGGTGAATACATCGGAGAGGTTACGAAAATCAAAAAAGATAACTTTGAAATCACGTCACCCCTCACCCTTCACCCTTCACATCTTTTTTCCCAAGACGGCTTATGTTTTATGTACAACGGCGAAATTCAGGGCTGTCTTGTAAACAAGGTTGAAAATAACAAAATATTTCCCAACAAAATGAATGGGGTTAAAATCGGGACAAAAATTTATCGAAATTTGGATTCTGAATTTGAAAAAAAACTAAAAAATTCAAAAACACAAAGAAAAATAGGGGTTAATTTAACTTTTGAATCAGATAAAATCACCGCAGTTGATGAGGACGGAAATATTACCAAAATTAATTATGCTTATGAAGAACTTGCTAAAAACAGCATAAAAGCAAAAGAAACAATAATTAAACAGCTTAAAAAATCGGGAGATAGTGATTTTGAAGTTGAAGATGTAACTATAAACATTAACAAGATGCCCTTTTTGCCTGTTTCAAAACTAAACGAACTTCGCCGCGAATTGCTTGAAAAATTGATGAAAAAACGCCTACAAAACTATTCCCCTATACATCATCCTGAACCAATTTCAGAATCTCATCAACCCTTAAATCAAACAATCAATTATCAAGGCAATATTTTAAACAAAAAAGCAAATATTTTTTACGAAAAACACGGATGCAAAATTGTTGAATCCGCACTTGAAAGTGGTAAAATTCCTGTTTGCGGTAAAATAGTTATGACCACAAAACATTGTCTGAAATCGGCTTTTAATATGTGCAAATCAAGTGAAAAGATGTTTTTGGTTGATGAAAAGGGCAAAAAATATTCGCTAAAATTTAATTGCGATAAATGTGAGATGGAAGTTATTTTTTAAAAAAGGTTAATCAATGTCATATAGGGGAAAAAAATTACTAAAAATAATGCAAAATGCTAATAATTACAATAATTTTGTAATTAATTTAATTTTAAAATCAATCGTTGATAAAAACTTTAAAACCCTTGATTTTGGAGCAGGATATGGTTTTTTTGCTAATCTTTTAAGAAAAAGCGGGGTTAGTAATATCAAATGTGTCGAAATAGACGAAGAATTAAGCGAACATTGCAAAAATCTTGATTTTTTTGTGTTTAAGAATCTGCATGACATAGAAAATAACTCTTATGATTTTATTTATACCCTTAATGTTCTTGAGCATATCAGAGATGACAAAGCGGTTTTACTTGCACTAAAAGCAAAATTGAAAAAAGAAGGGAAAATTTTTATTTATGTTCCTGCTTTTAAATTATTATATTCATCCTTTGACAAAAAAATTCGCCACTGCAGAAGGTACAAAAAAGAAGATTTGATTCCGTTTTTAGAAAACAACGGATTTGAAATTTTAAATGCAAAATATGTTGACAGTTTTGGGTTTTTCTTAGCTCTAATATACAAATTTATAAACAAAAACGACGGTGAAATTAATATGTTAAGCGTTAAAATATTTGATAAAATTTTATTCCCTGTCGGAAGAATTTTTGACAAAATTATCTTTGAAAAATTTTTAGGGAAAAACCTTATTGTAGAAGCAAAACTTATTCAATAATTTTTATAATAAGTTCTTTGGCGGTTTTTGAGGCTTGCTCAAAAACCGCTTTATTTGTCCAAAAATCATCGCGTTCAATATATTTTTTTACAATTTTTCTTGCGTAAGAGCCGACGGAAATTCCGTTGAAATCAATTCCGAAAATTTTTGCAAGCTCTGCGGTCTTAGAATTTGTTCCGCCTGAAATTAAAAGATAAACAGGCAGTTTTTCGTTAGCTATAATTTCTGCCATGGCAACTGCAGGAAGTGTTGTTTTAAAATCATCTTCGCCTCCGGACATCGGGTTTCCGTCTGCCTGAATTATTGTTGTATAAAGTTTTCTGTTTTTTATTAAATTTTTAATCCTGTTTAAAACTGCTTCATTTGATAGTTTTGACCTGTCAATACAAATACTCAGCATTCCGTCAAAGTTTTTGTTTAAATAATTCCATCTTTCCTGAACATCTTTTTCATCTGTGCCGGAAGCATGCAATTCAATACAGGTGAAGGGTGAAGGGTGAAGGGTGAAGAGAGGAAAAAATATGTCTTCTATCGGCTTATTTTTTTGATATATTTCAATAGCACTATGTTTACAGGTTTTTAAACATCTTGCACAGCCGATACATTTTTCTTCGATAACCATAAAATCAGGGTTGATGGCTTTTTGCAGGCAGGAATCAATGCAATTGACACATTTTTTGCAAAATTTTTGATTGATTTTTGCTTTATTAAAATGCGGCTCGCCTTTTATTCCGACACTTATGCAAAAATGGTAATCAGATAAGTTTTTTTTGTCCGTAACCCTTAGGATGCCTTTTTGTGCAGCCTCAATAACTTCTTTATGCGGAGATAGGTCAAAAAATCTGCAGCCGGATGCAGCATAAATTGCAACAAGTTTTTCGACTTCGTCTAAATCCTCGTTTCCCGCCCCGCAAATTAACTTGAAACATTTTCTGCTTTCTAAAAGTTTTTGCAATCCGCATTGTCGGGATTGCAATCCCGACCTACCTCTCACCCATTTACCCCCTCACCTCTCACTTCTCCCCAATTTATCCCAATTCTTGTGCTACACGGGCAACATATTCATAATATTCGTTTTTCTTATATTTTGCCGCTTGTTCAAGGAGGTCTTCTTTTTTCAAAAACTTCATTCTTAGCGCAACTTCTTCAAGACATGCGATTTTGACACCCTGGTTTTCTTCTATTGTCTGAACATACTGGCTTGCCTGCAAAAGCGAAGAGTGAGTTCCTGTATCAAGCCATGCAAAGCCTCTGCCTAAAAGTTCAACGCTCAAATTTCCATTTTTAAGATAAACATTGTTTAAATCGGTAATTTCTAATTCGCCTCTTGCAGAAGGCTTAAGATTTTTAGCATATTCTACAACTTTGTTGTCATAAAAATAAAGTCCGGTAACCGCATAATTTGATTTAGGATTAGCGGGTTTTTCTTCAATGGAAAGTGCTTTGCCGCCTTTATCAAAATCAACCACCCCGAATCTTTGGGGATCTTTTACCTGATACCCAAAAACCGTTGCTCCACCTTGAGACTTGATTCTTCTTACCACGCCTTCAAGCATGCTTGAAAACCCCTGCCCGAAGAAGATATTATCCCCTAAAACAAGTGCAGCTGTGTCATTTCCTATAAATTCTTCACCCAAAATAAAAGCCTGCGCAAGCCCGTCGGGACTTGGCTGTTCCTTATAAGAAAACTCTACCCCGAATTGTTTTCCGTCTCCCAAAAGTTTTTTAAAATTGGGCAAATCCTGCGGGGTTGAAATTATCAAAATTTCTTTTATTCCTGCAAGCATTAATACCGAAATCGGATGATAAATCATGGGTTTATCATAAATCGGCAACAGCTGTTTTGAAACAACCATTGTTGTAGGAAACAATCTTGTTCCGGCTCCGCCGGCGAGTACTATTCCTTTCATTTTAACTTCCTTTCAAGGCTGCTTTTTTATCTTCTATTGAATGCATCCATGCCTGATTTTTCAAATACCAGTCGATTGTTAATTTAATTCCTTCCTCAAAGGTCAAAGAAGGTTCCCAGCCCAGTTCTGTTTGGATTTTTTCATTATCGATAGCATATCTTTTATCGTGTCCCAGCCTGTCTTCGACATATTTAATAGAACTTTCGTCTTTACCCATGGCATCAAGAATGATTTTTGTAATTTCCATATTGGTTTTTTCATTGTGTCCGCCGATATTGTAAACTTCACCAAGTCTGCCCTTGTGCAAAACAGTATCGATAGCCGAACAATGGTCATAAACGTAAAGCCAATCGCGGACATTCAAGCCGTCTCCATAGACAGGGACTTTATCCCCTTTTAAAAGCTGTGAAATAAAGAAAGGAATAAGTTTTTCAGGATACTGGTAAGGTCCATAGTTATTTGAACATCTTGTTGTCAAAACAGGAAGTTTATAAGTTTCCCAATAAGCCCTCACAAGCATGTCCGCACTTGCTTTTGAAGCCGAATACGGCGAATTTGGTGCAAGCGGCGTTGTTTCATAAAAATAACCGGTTTTGCCCAATGTTCCGTAAACTTCGTCTGTTGAAACCTGCAAATATCTTTGAATTCCTAATTCTTTGCATGCCTGAAGCAAATTCAGCGTACCTTTAACATTGGTTTCTATAAAAATCTCGGGTCCTGTTATACTTCTGTCCACGTGACTTTCTGCTGCAAAATTAACAACGTAATCGACTTTTTCAACCAACTCGCGAACAAGCGTCCTGTCACAAATGTCACCTTTAACAAAAGTATAATTCAGATTATCTTTAACATCGTCAAGATTTTCTATATTGCCTGCATATGTAAGTGCATCAAGATTTATTACTTTATAATCGGGATATTTATTTAAAATGTGCCTCACAAAACAGCTTCCGATAAATCCGGCCCCACCCGTTACAAGCAATCTTTTCATAGCAATTCCTCTTTATTTAATTCTTTTAATTTAGGCTGAATCTTATCTTTTTCGCTCAAAATCGGCTCAAAGTCAATTCCCCAATCAATTCCTATTTCTTCATCATTCCACAAAAGCCCTCTGTCACATTCTGGACAAAATTCTGCATCCGTTTTGTATAAAAGTTCTGCTTCATCCGATAAGACAACAAATCCGTGAGCAAAGCCTGCCGGAACAAAAAGCATGTTTTTATTTTCTTCTGAAAGTTCGGCCTTAAACCACTTACCGAATGTTTTTGAATTTTTTCTCAAATCCACAATAACATCAAAAACTTTTCCTTTTGAACATCTTATAAGTTTTGCCTGCGGCTTTGGAGTTGCCTGATAATGAAGTCCCCTCAATACACCCTTGGAAGATTTTGAATGATTATCCTGAATAAAATCGCAAGTTATGCCATTTTGAAAAAATTCGGATTTTCTGTAAGTTTCCATAAAAAACCCGCGGTTATCACCAAAAACCTTTGGTTTAACCAAGATAACGCCTTCTATTTCTTGTTTTTCAAATTCAAACGGCATTAAATC
>Ga0209098_1002698_pt1 | contig 15405 bp, 13 predicted proteins | sample AD_JPNHW1_MetaG_FD_184429 | JGI IMG/M metagenome (GOLD analysis project Ga0209098, IMG submission 184429) | Active sludge microbial communities of municipal wastewater-treating anaerobic digesters from Japan - AD_JPNHW1_MetaG (SPAdes) (version 2) | ecosystem: Engineered > Bioreactor > Anaerobic... | reverse complement strand
TGTGTAGCTTTGTTCATGTAGTCTTTTGTTGGGAAACTTAAAACTACATGAAGAGTTGGTTAGTTTTACATTAAACTTTCTAACTCTTCATTTTTACCGGACAACAGTGATTTACTAAAAAAAATCTGGTATTTGCCGAAGATTTTTCTAGTGAAGATAAGACGACGAATTATTATAGGTTTTTCCCAGTCTCCTTATTATAACTGCTTACTATCTTCACCATATCCTCCCATCCCGGAATATGTTTCCGGTTTAATAAGGTGAGCACGGCGGCGGCAGGAAATCCAGCCAGGAAAACCCATTTTATATCCGAATCAATGAATGCGGCACCTATTGCCCCGGCCAGCATCGAAGCAGCCAAAATCCTTTTCTTGTTCTGGTAATTCTTCATTTTCAGGAAAGGCGCTGCCATTTTGTATGTTTCCGGCAGGTTTAGCAGGTACTTCTCAGCAAAAACATCAAGATCATTTGCAGCTTTAAAGGCCTTATCCTCAGGTTCAAGGGTTACCAGGTAACCAAAAGACAACTTGTTATTAAATGATCTGTTTTCAATGATCATATTATTAGTATAACCTCCTGACGAATAGCACTCAACCCATCCGTTTGCCTGGGGAATTTTCGGGTAGATGTAAAGGCTCATCCTGCCTGATACTGCCTTTTCGGCAAATACAAATTCAACCGGGTTGACCATCACCGAGCGGTAGAATTTACCATTCATCCTCAGGCCGTAAATCTTACTGGCCGGGTAATATCTGTCCGGTTTCGACCATACCGAAACCATCTGATCGGTGAAATTCCGGCGGATATAAGCATGATCTTCAATGGAATCATTCTCTGACAAATAGATCATTGCCGGTGAATAATCAATAAAGGGAATGTCAGGTCTCCGGGTATCAGGAGAATAGAAGGCTGAATCGGAAATGCTTTTGTTCTTGTCAGAATCATCATTTCGACTATCAGACGTCACGCGTGTCACGATCTGAGCCTCTGTGAAAATGCAAATACCAATCAGGAAGAATACTAAAACTGCTCTCATTTAATCTAATTCAGTTCCACAAATTTATATTATTTCTCTTTCTATTAACCTTCTATCTTTGCCGCAATCAATTGAAGTAACCATGAAACGCAACGACCTGGTTTTCATTGTAGTAATCATCCTGCTGCTGCTTCCGTTTTTTCTTTTTAGTGAAGTGTATGCAGCATACGTCAGTTTTAACGCTGCGCACGGGATGATCATGAGTTTTATCAAGTTTGCTTTGCTGGCCACACTTGGCGAAGTGATTGCCCTGCGGATAAGGAAAGGCAGGTACAATGAACCTGGATTCGGCATACTGCCCAGGGCCCTGGTCTGGGGATTTCTTGGCCTCACCATTAAGGCTGCTTTTGCAATATTTTCGACAGGCACACCGGTTTTTGCCGAATACCTGGGGTTGAACGGCGCCGTCAGCGCGATGAAAGGCGATTTATGCTGGCTAAAAGCGCTCGCGGCATTTTGTATCTCGGCAGCCATGAACATCACCTATGCCCCGGTTATGATGACATTCCACAAAATCACCGACATGCATATACTGCAAACCGGCGGCACATTAAAAGGATTGCTCAGCCCTATCCCCTTTGCTCAAATTTTCAGCCGTATCAACTGGGACGTTCAATGGAATTTTGTTTTTAAGAAAACGATACCTTTTTTCTGGATACCTGCCCATACCGTCACTTTCCTGCTGCCTGCCGATTTCCAGGTTTTGTTTGCCGCTTTGCTGAGCATAGCTCTTGGCTTGCTGCTTGCCATTGCCGGAATGAAAACAACTGCTAAACCAAACTGACAGTTTTTTTGCCGTTGCTGATCCACATGATAGATCAGACAGGATACTTAAACTATCAATCTCTCTAGAGACTAAGTCATAATCGGCCTGATTACTTTAGAATCATTATAAATTTCAGGTATTAATCGTGGATTGATTTTCGTATTCAATTACCTGATTACTTGTTAATGAATTAACTTTTAATCTGTTATATTTAAGAAACGGTCAGTAACTTTTACTGATTTCACATTATGTAGCTGACTTTTTGTTATTCAAATGTTAAATAATGTAAAACTTCTCTATTTTTGAGAGAGATTATTACCAGTTTGATCTTGACAAACGATTCATTGTGAATTCGGAAACAAGGGAATAAACTTTATGGAATACTGATCTAATCACCTGATTTATAAGTCGAACCAAATAACAGATCAACCAATTTATGGACAATCAAAACACAAGAAGGAATTTCCTGAAAACGGCGGGTATGGCACTTGGCTGCCTTGGCCTTGCGATGCCTGAGAGGGTATTCGGTTCAGGAGGCAAAGTGCTGGAAGCCGATGGCGACACCATCACCTTGCTTACTCCTGGTGGACAGCTGGTGAAAGTGGAGAAATCGAAGCTCAAACCGGCCGAGATGCCTTCGCTCACCGAGAATCAGAAAAGAGGCCGCGAAGGATTGCCTCACCGCGCGTGGGTGATGGTTATCGACCTTTCAAAATGCCGTAATGCCCGCAAATGCATGGCTGCCTGCCAGGCACATCACCAGCTGCGCCCTGAGCAGCATCACATGAACACACTGCAGATGCAGGATGCCGAACACACAGCGCCTTATTACATGCCCAAAAACTGCATGCATTGCGACAATCCTCCCTGCACGAAAGTTTGCCCGGTGAATGCCACTTTCAAACGCTCCGACGGCATCGTTCTCATCGACAATGAACGCTGTATTGGTTGCCGTTTCTGCATTGCCGCCTGCCCGTATTCGGCACGTGTTTTCAACTGGTTTGAGCCCCGCGATGCTGAAAATTACAAAGATGTAACTTACGACATTGAAGCCAATGTGCCGCAGAAAAAAGGTACAATCTCAAAATGTCTCTTCAGCGCTGACCTGCTCAGGGTTGGGAAGATGCCTTCATGCGTAAGCGCCTGTCCGAATGGCGTTTACTGGTTCGGCGACCAAAACGAAGACGCTGTCACCAACGGCACCACGAAGGAAACCACCAGTTTTTCGAAACTTATCAGGGACAATGCCGGGTACACGCTGATGAAAGAACTTGGCACCAAGCCCAGGGTTTACTACCTGCCTCCCAAGAACAGGGCTTTTCCGTTTGAAGGCGAAATTCAGAAGCATGAATAACAAACCGATAAATCAGACATCTTATGACAAATAAATTAACACCTGAAGAATCCAGGGAGAAATTGGATAAGATTTTTTCCGATTTAACGCGGTCGCTGAAAATCAAGGATGAACTGGCGCGGTTCTGGATATTCATACTGGCAATGTTCACCATTGTAGGCCTTTGGGGATGGATACACCAGATAAGAACCGGGCTGGGAATCACCGGGATGCGCGATTATGTCTCCTGGGGAATGTATATCGGCAACTTCGTATTTTTTGTTGCCGTAAGCCTTATCGGCCTGCTGATCAGTTCAATACTGCACCTGTTGAAGTTTGAATGGGGACAGCCGATTTCGCGTGTTGCCGAAACGGTTGCCATTGCAGCCATTGCACTTGCCGGTCTGGTCATTGTAATGGACATGGGGCGCCCCGACAGGTTTCTCAATATTTTCCTTCACGGCAGGTTTGCATCACCCATCGTTTGGGACGTAACCGTGATCACGACTTATGTAACCATCTCGGCACTGCTGTTTTACATTCCGCTCATTCCCGACGTAGCCATGCTGCGCGAAAGGCTGGGTGACGATGTACCCAAACTGCAGAAAAAGCTGTATTCAATACTTTCGTTGGGCTGGAAAGGCAATGCCCGCCAGTTTGAAATTGTTGCCCATACTGTAAGAATTCTTCTTGTGCTGATCATCCCCGTGGGGCTTTCAATTCATACCGTAACATCATGGTTGTTCGCTTCAACCCTGAGGGCTGGCTGGGACAGCACGATCTTCGGCCCTTACTTTGTAACCGGCGCCTTTGTTGCGGGATCGGCAGCAGTCATATTAGTAATGTATGTTTACCGGCTGCGCTACGACCTCGACGAATATTTCACCAATAAATCATTCGACATGATGGGTAAACTGCTGGTACTCATGTGTCTTGTTTACTTTTATTTCAACATCAACGAATTTCTTGTCCCGGGTTATAAAATGAGACTCGCAGAAGGTGCCCATCTGCACGAATTGTTTACCGGCCGCTGGTCAACGCTCTTCTGGTTTGTACAAATATTCGGAGTGATTCTGCCAATCGTGCTTCCGCTCCTAAAATACTTCAGAAGGCCTCTGCCACTAACTCTCATTGCCCTGGTGACACTGGTGGCGTCCTGGTTCAAGAGGTTCATTATTGTTGTGCCGACGCTGGAACATCCGCATCTGCCGATTCAGAATGTGCCTGAGAACTTTATTCACTACTCCCCTACCGGTCCTGAGATTATGATCACACTGCTGCCGTTTTTTGCATCGGCAATCATCATAACAATGCTCGCAAAGCTTTTCCCTGTGATTACCATTTGGGAATACGCCGAAAAACAAGGTATTGATAAGAAATATCTTCTTGAAGAATCAGAAAAATAACTGACTATGAAACAGATACAATACGTTTTAGCCTCCCTGTTTATCATCATAGGCGCATTTGAGGGATATAGTCAGGAATGGACCGTTCCCGAAAGCGAGGCGGCTGTCGTAAATCCTTTGCCATTCAATAATGCCACAGTCCGCGAAGGGAAAGCCGTGTACGAAAAGAACTGCAAATCGTGCCACGGCGACCCGGGCAAGAACAATGCCATTGTGCTTGTTCCACCACCTCCCGACATGGCTTCGGAGAAAATGCAGGCAAATACCGATGGCGGCATGTTTTACAAGTTAATGATCGGCCGTGGTGCCATGCCCACTTTCAAGCCTACTTTGAGCGAAACACAGATGTGGCAGGTAATCAACTACATCCGTAAATTTGATCCGCGCAATGCCGGTAAACTCATCGAAACTGCACTTCTCAAAGGGAAATTAACAGCAGTAATCAACAAGGACAGCACCGCCCTCGATATTATTGCTGAAGTGCAGAATGCTCCCGGCGTTTACTCAAAACTTACCAATACCGGCGTTTTCGTCCAGGTAAAAAAAGCATTTGGTTTCCTCGATATCGGAAAAGCGATGACCAATGCCGATGGCAAAGCCCGGTTTGAAATACCTGAAGGCCTGGCCGGAAATGTAGATGGCCTGGCTAACTTTGTCGTGACGTTGGGAGATGATTTTGAAAAGACGACTGCAGAGGTTCCTGGGATAAAAGTAGCTGCTCCGCTTGGTGAAAACCCGTTGGCCAGCCGCAGCGTTCTATGGTCGACAAACGACCGTACACAAAACTGGCTTCTTTTCTCCTACTTCTTTGTAACCGGGCTGGTTTGGTTAACGATCATCTACATCATATTACAAATCAGCAAGATACCCAAAGCAGGTAAATAGGTTGATCCGTTCATGAACATCTTTTATCTTTTAATCGGTGTAAGTCTTTTCGGAGCACTTGTGTTCCTGGTCCTTTTTATTTGGGCCGTTAAGGACAAGCAATTCGATGACGACAAAACACCTCCGATAAGGATGCTTTTTGATGATGAACCTGCTGAAGAGAAAGAAAATGATACTACTGAAGTCAAATAACTACAAATCAGGTATATATGGAAGACCAGAAAGTAATTTACGATAATAAAACTGTAAAACTGTTTATACTGGCAACCCTTGTGTGGGGCATTGTCGGGGTGCTTGTAGGCATTGTGATTGCATTGCAACTGCGCTTCCCAGCATTTAATTTTGGCCTTGAATTCACCACTTTCGGAAGGGTAAGGCCTGTTCATACCAACGCTATCATTTTTGCTTTCGTCGGTAATGCGATTTTCGCCGGGGTTTACTATTCAATGCAAAGATTGCTGAAAACCAGGATGTTCAGTGACCTGCTGAGCAAGTTCCATTTCTGGGGCTGGCAGCTGATCATTGTCCTGGCAGCGGTCACCCTGCTGCTTGGTTTTACCACGAGTAAGGAGTATGCCGAGCTCGAGTGGCCGATTGACATTTTGATTGCACTGGTATGGGTAGCTTTTGGTGTGAACATGATTGGAACCACAGTCATCAGGCGTGTTCAGCATATTTACGCTGCCATCTGGTGGTATATTGCCACGTTTGTGGGAGTTGCTATTCTGCATATTGTCAATTCGTTTGAATTGCCGATCTCATTGTTCAAAAGCTACTCGCTATATGCAGGGGCGCAGGATGCCGTGGTGCAATGGTGGTACGGTCATAATGCCGTGGCATTTTTCCTTACGACACCTTTCCTCGGACTGATGTACTATTACCTGCCCAAAGCCGCCGAAAGGCCGATTTACTCCTATAAACTAAGTATCATACACTTCTGGTCGCTCATTTTCCTTTACATGTGGGCGGGACCGCATCACCTGTTATACCAGGCTTTACCGGATTGGACACAGGCACTTGGAGTAACTTTTTCAGTGATGCTTATTGCACCCTCGTGGGGCGGCATGATCAACGGCCTGCTTACACTCAGGGGAGCCTGGGACAAGGTCCGCGACAAAGCCGAACTTAAATTCCTTGTGGTTGCAGTAACCGCCTATGGCATGTCCACCTTTGAAGGGCCTATGATGTCGATCAAGTTTGTGAACCAGCTCACCCATTTCACTGACTGGACCATAGCACATGTGCATATCGCCGGCATGGCCTGGAATGGCGGCATTGTTTTCGGTATGCTTTACTGGATGGTTCCAAAACTTTTCAGGACTAAACTTTACTCTGAGAAACTGGCCAATGCACATTTCTGGATTGCCACGCTTGGGATTCTCATCTATGCCATTCCACTGTATTGGTCGGCAATAACTCAATGGCTCATGCTCCGCGAGTACACGCCCGAAGGATTCCTTGCTTATCCGAACTTCCTTGAAACCCTGACCCAGATACTGCCAATGTACACCTTCAGAATTATCGGGGGAACCATGTTCCTTATCGGATTCTTCCTGATGGTTTTCAATCTTGCCAAAACAATGAAAGCCGGATCGATGGTGGCACAGGAAGAAGCTTATGCCCCTGTGCTCGTTGAACTGGGTGCCCGCGATCCAAAGAAAGAGAGTATGCACCGCTTCCTCGAACGCAGATCAGTAAGATTTTCAGTTATTGCTTTCATAGTCCTTGCCATTGGCGGCGCAGTTGAAATCATTCCTATGACTTTTGTCAAATCAAATGTACCCACCATCGAAGCAGTGAAACCTTACACTCCGCTGGAACTTGCAGGCCGCGATTTATACGTTTCGGAGGGCTGCTACAACTGCCATTCACAAATGGTAAGGCCTTTCCGCTGGGAAACCGATCGCTACGGCGAATATTCAAAAATCGGGGAATTTGTATATGACCACCCCTTCCAGTGGGGAAGCCGGCGTACAGGTCCTGATCTGGCCAGGGCAGGAGTTATTGGCGGGCCGATGTATAAAAATGCAGCATGGCATTACAACCATTTCATGGATCCGCAAAAAATGAACGAACAATCCATCATGCCTAAGTATCCATGGCTTGCCGAAAAAAATATCGACCTCGATATAATTCCGGCAAAAATCAGGGCCATGAAAAAGCTGGGAGTGCCTTACCCTGAAGGTTTTGATAAAATTGCCGTTGACGATCTGAAAAAGCAGGCGGCCGTTATTGTTGCCGATCTTAAAGCATCCGGCATAACCGCAGACCCCGGCAAGCAGATCATTGCAATGATCGCATACATGCATAAGCTCGGCAGGGATATTTCAACACCTGCAGCCAGCGATTCAGCCAATGCTCCGGCAAAGGTTGTTGTTGAATCATTGCCCAATACTCCTGCAGATCTGACTGCGGGAAAAGAAATTTTCGGAAAACTGTGCGCATCATGTCACGGGCCTGAAGGCAAAGGGCTGGCCACATTTCCGAATCTTACCGATGACGAATGGATCCATGGCAATACACCAACCGACGTAGTAAATACCATTACCAATGGCTACCCGGTAAAAGGCATGCTGCCATTCAAAAACCAGCTCACTGAGCAACAGATAAAACAGGTCGCGTCGTTCACCTTAAACGGACTGAAAAAATGAAAATGATCAGCAGTGTACTCGGGAACATTCAGGGAATCGAGATCTATTACATCATCGGTTTACTGCTGTTTGTTGCATTCTTCGTGGTGATAGTCATCCGCACCCTGCGCATGCCCTCAAAAGAGGCTGATCATATCAAAAATTCAATTCTCAACGACAATGAAATCATGACACCCTCAAATAAATAGACATTATGGGATCAGATGAAATCAATGAAAAACTGAAAGATAAGAAGGACCTGCATGACGAGGTGATGGCCGGTCACGACTATGACGGTATTGGCGAGCTTGATAACCCGCCTCCCCGCTGGATCATGGCCTTATTCTACCTGACGATCGGCCTTTCAATATTATATGGCGCTTACTATTTCTGGCTGGGGATAGGTGAGAACCAGGATGAGCAATACATCACCAAATCGGCTAAGCATGACGAAAAATACAAGCAGGCAGGCACACCTCCGGCTGAACTGAAGCTGCTCACTGATGAGGGCTCACTAGCCGAAGGCAAAGCAATTTATACTGAAATGGCTTGCCAGGCTTGCCACGGCCTCACTGGTGAAGGCAATGCCATTGGTCCGAACCTTACCGACGAATACTGGATCAATGGTTGCAGCTTTACGAATGTCCATGATATGATTAAAAACGGCAACTCCATCAAAGGGATGACGGCCTTTAAGGACAGGCTCTCTGAGGAAAAAATAGCAAAAGTGGCCAGTTATGTGCTGGTTTCGCTAAAGGGATCAAACCCACCGAATGCCAAAGCTGCCCAGGGTGTAGCCTGTAAGTAACAATAAGTATGTCGATATGGTGGTCGCCGGTGCTGATACATCAGCTTTCAAAGAATTAACAGCTTTTTGGCAGATGCCCGGTGCTTAAAAATACCGGCAACCACCAGTTTCTTTTAATTATTGCATAATGTCTGAAGAACAGGTTTCGTTTCGGGATCGTCCGATAAACATGAACGAAAAAGGCGGAAGAAAGTGGGTTTACGCCAAAAAGCCTAAAGGGAAATGGTACTTCTACCGCACGATTGTGAGTGTGGTGGTACTGGCCTTCCTGGTGCTGGCGCCATTTATCAAATACAAAGGCTATCCGCTTATATTGCTTGACATTGTCAATCGCAAATTTATCATTTTCGGTGCTATTTTCTGGGCACAGGATACTTTTCTGCTTGCGCTGATCATGCTTTCGTTCGTGGTATTCGTCATTGTTTTTACAGTCACCTTCGGAAGGCTCTGGTGCGGATGGTTATGTCCGCAAACGATTTTCCTCGAAATGGTTTTCCGTAAAATTGAATACCTCATCGAAGGTGACTTCCGGCAGAGACTGAAGCTTGATAACAGCCCCTGGACTGCTGGAAAGATCTTTAGAAAGGTTTTGAAGCACACCATCTTCATTATCATCGCCATACTCATGACCAATGTGTTCCTGATGTGGTTCACCGGCCCTCAGCGCTTGCTTGAGATTGCTACGACTCCGATCAGGGAAAACCTCACCCCGTTTCTCATCATGCTTTTCGTGTCGGGCATCTTTTATTTCATCTATGCATTTTTCAGGGAACAGATATGCACCATGGTTTGCCCTTACGGTAGAATGCAAAGTGTTTTGCTCGATTCGAAATCGCTCATTGTAACGTATGATTTCAGGAGAGGTGAACCCCGCGGACATAAAAACGGAGGCGACTGCATTGATTGTGAGCAGTGTATCGCCGTTTGCCCGACAGGAATCGACATCCGCAACGGCACACAACTCGAATGTGTCAACTGTGCTGCCTGCATTGACGAATGCAACAACGTGATGAAAAAGGTAAAACGGCCGCCAAACCTTATCCGCTTCGATTCGATGGAGAACATCAATACCGGCAAAAGAGTGATTTTTACAGGACGAACAATAGCCTATTCGGTTGTCCTGGTTGCGCTGCTTGGATTCTTTATCTACAGCATTGCGTCGCGTAAAGTAATAGAAACCACCATATTGCGAACTCCCGGAATCATTTACCAGGAAAACGCTGACAGCACAATCTCTAACGTTTACAACCTTGAAATCGTGAATAAATCCCACCAAAATATTCCGCTTGAGTTACGCCTTCTATCACATAAGGGGAAAATTGTTATTCCCGGCGGAACAATTGAAGTGAAAGACCAGTCGAAATTTGAATCCGCTTTCATCCTTTACATTCCAAAGAATGAGCTCAAAAGTGATAAAACAAAGGTGGAATTCGGGCTTTACGACAAGGACAAACTTATTGAGAAATATACAGCAACTTTTGTCGGGCCCTGAGTTTCAAGATTATTAGTTTTGTAAATCCGGATTCGGAATTTGAATTCAAGCTTCTAATAACAAAATAAGTCTCGCATGAAGTTTAACTGGGGTACCGGGATATTTCTCTTTCTGGCTTTGTTCCTGCTGGCATCTGCCGCATTTATAATATATGCGGTTAACCAGGATGTTGAACTGGTTCACGATGATTATTATGAAAAAGGAACCAATTTCACCAGTGAAATGGAAAAGTCAGCCCGGTCGGCGAAGTATGAGCCATTGGTCAGCTTTCTGGAGGAGGATGACTCTGTGAAAATTATTTTCCCCGAGGAACTGAAAGGTAAGATTGATTCGGGCAACGTGCTGTTTTTCAGACCATCCGATATGAACCGTGATGTAAAACAAACTCTCAATCCGGCCGAAATAGTTTTGCCGGTATCAAAAAAAGAACTCATCGCCGGGCGCTATATATTAAAGATCAACTGGTTCGAGAAAGGCATTCCTTATGAGATTGATAAAGAGGTCGTAATTAACAAAACAGAATAAGACAAACCATGGAAATACTTATCACCGCGCTGGTTCTCGGGTTAATGGGTAGTTTTCATTGTGCCGGAATGTGCGGCCCCATTGCCGTTGCGTTACCTCTTTTTGGAAATTCCACCTTACAAAAGGTCTTTGGCAGCCTGCTCTACAATATTGGCCGCATCATTACCTATGGCATTATGGGCGCTATCTTCGGAATGATGGGAAAAGGACTGGAACTACTTGGTTTCCAGCGTGTAATATCCATTATTATGGGTGCAGTGATGATATTTGCCGTCATCTTTCCTTCCGTGATAGACAGCAACAAAATTGGCAAAGGGATTGCCCCGCTGGTTGAAAAACTCAAATCAAAGCTTGGGAAATTGTTCGCTGTAAAATCCTTTGGCAGCTTATTCCTCATCGGTCTGCTCAACGGGCTGCTACCCTGCGGACTTGTTTACATGGCATTAGCCGGATCTATTGGTACAGGCAATGCAACACTCGGAGCGCTCTATATGCTGCTGTTCGGATTCGGCACTATGCCCATGCTGCTGGCTTTCAATCTGTCAGGCGGATTTGTAAGTGCATCGTTAAGACAGAAAGTAAACAAATTAATACCGTCACTTGTAGTGATTGTCGGTATTCTATTTATTCTCAGGGGATTAAGCCTTGGAATTCCTTACATAAGCCCTTCTGAAAGCAAAATCAGGATGAAATACGAGAAGAGCCTGAATGAGCAGTCAACTCCTGTGAAGGAGGAAATGCATGACTGCTGCAAACCCTCAAAATGAAAAACGAAAAGGTAGCCTGTGTGCATTGCGGCTCCGATTGCGGCCGCAACCCGGTTGTGTGGAACGGCCTCAATTTCTGTTGCAACGGCTGCAGCACGGTTTACCAGATTCTGAATGAACATAAGCTTTATAAATATTACGACCTGGAGAAAACGCCGGGCATAAGACTTGAGCCATCTGAACACAAGTCCAGGTACGACTACCTGGAAAAGGAGGAAGTTGCATCTAAACTGATCCGGTTCCGGGAAGGAGACACCGCAAAAGTTGTACTATATATTCCTGCAATTCACTGTGCCTCATGCATATGGCTTCTCGAACACCTGAATTCTCTCCACAAGGGCATCAGGCATTCACTCGTTAACTTTGCCCGGAAAGAGGTCAGCATCACTTTCAACCAATCTGTAATCAGCCTCCGCGATGTGGTCGAATTGCTGGATTCAATCCACTACATACCCGATATTTCGGCCAGCATTGAAGGACTTGAGGACCGCAGCAAAACAGATAAGTCACTGTTGTACAAAATCGGTGTGGCAGGATTTGCCTTCATCAATGTAATGACATACAGCTTGCCGGCATACTTCAATGGCAAACCGCTTGAAGGTGAACTGAATACGGTTTTTACAGTCCTGAGCTATATCCTGGTGATACCGGTAGTGTTTTACAGCGCGCGTGACTATTTCATCTCCTCCTGGAAAAACTCGAGCAAAGGAGTCATCAGCATCGACCTGCCAATAGCCGTCGGGGTTCTGATACTTTTTATGGTAACGAGTTATGAGGTGGTTTTCAATAATAACCAGGGTTATTGCGACAGCCTTTCGGGATTGGTTTTCTTCCTGCTCATGGGCAAGTGGTACCAGGGAAAATCCTATGAGGCGCTCTCCTTCGACCGCGATTACAAATCATATTTCCCGGTTGCGGTAACGCGATTAAGTGGCAATGCCGAAGAGAACATCCTCCTTGAAAATGTAGAACCCGGTGATGAAATACTTATCCGGAACAAGGAGCTGATACCTGCCGACTCTTTGATTATTGAAGGCGAGGCTATCATCGATTACAGTTTTGTGACCGGCGAAGCGACACCTGTTAGAAAAAAAGCCGGTGACTTTGTATATGCCGGAGGCAGGCAACTGGGAGGATTAATAAAGGTGCATGTGCAGCAGTCAGTTGATCAGAGCCACCTCACCAAACTCTGGAACCAGGACAGCACTTACATGAAGAATCCCGATTCGATAAAAACACTGTCGGACAAAATCAGTAAGAAGTTCACAATCATCGTTTTATCGGTTGCTGTCTTAGGATTCTCGGGTTGGGCACTGTTTGGTGATTTCAAAACCGCCATTTACGTTTTCACCTCGGTACTCATTGTCGCATGTCCCTGCGCCCTCGTTTTATCGATTCCTTTCACCTTTGGAAACACGATGCACGTTTTCGGGAAGAATGGACTGTATATCAAGAACACCGATGTGATTGAAAAGCTTTCACAAATTGATACCATTGTTTTTGATAAAACCGGGACAATTACTGACCCAAACAGCAGCAGGGCTGAATATTCGGGAAGAAAGCTTTCCCATGAAGAGGAATCGGCAGTATTTTCGATTGCACGGCAATCAACTCACCCGCTGAGCAATGCGATTGCTCAATATTACCAGGACAAACAATACACTCATCCTGAAACATTTACAGAAGTTGAAGGCCGTGGAATTCTGGGTAAGGCGGCTGGCTTTGAAATAAGGTACGGCTTGCAGGAATTCGCAAACCAGGAAATAAATCCGGGAAACCGCAAATCAACAGAAGTACATCTTTCTATCGATGGCCAGCCGGCTGGAGTTTACTGTTTCAGAAATGCATACCGCGATGGATTTGAAAATGTTATAAATTCCATAAAACCCTCTTTCGATATCTATCTTCTCTCTGGCGACAACGACTCAGAAAAAGAGCACCTCTCGGCTTATTTCCCCGCCGGACATATATTTTTCAACCGGAAGCCGCAGGATAAAGCTCAGTTTATCCTTGATCTGCAAAGCAAAAACAGGCGTGTACTCATGACGGGTGATGGCCTCAATGATGCCGGAGCCCTTATGCAAAGCGATGTAGCCCTGAGTGTTGCAAGCAAAGTGTATCATTTTTCGCCCGCCAGCGATGCTGTGCTCGAGGCAGGCAAGTTTCACCTGTTAGCTCAGTTCATCAGGTTTACCCGCACAAGCCGCAAAATTGTCAAAGCAAGTTTCATCATTTCGTTTTTGTACAACCTTATCGGCATTTCCATTGCACTCAGCGGTAAATTATCTCCGGTTGTCGCCGCAATTCTGATGCCTGTCAGCTCTGTTTCGGTCGTAGCTTTTGCCACTTTCACCACGCTGTATTTCGGAAAATTAAGATTCAAAAAAGCAAAAGATTAACATCTGTATGGGTACCTTTTTCCTATCTTTTCATTTTTAAGTGTTCTACTGATTAAAATCGTTCTAAATTCCGTTTTTTATAAGAAAAACTTGCAAAAACTTTTCGGCATCTCCCTTCAATTTTTAAACTTTGCATTAAACCATACCCGATTTCCATCATTTATAACTAGCTGTTATCCAGATGAAAACAACTGCAAAAGACACTCCGGTTGACATTTCAATTGTCAACGAAAAAATCTCAGAGCTGAATGTCCCTGTCGTTGGTAAAGCCACGATCAGGGAAACGAAAAGACTTATTGATAACATTGAGCAGGCGAGCGGAATAAAATTCATCAGGATGGAAATGGGTGTCCCGGGCCTCCCACCTACTGCTATTGGAACTGAAGCCGAGATAGAAGCACTGCGCAGAGGCGTTGCAGCAATTTATCCTGATATTGACGGCATCCCTGAACTTAAGCAGGAAGCTTCCCGGTTTGTCAGGAATTTCCTGGATATTGATGTAAAACCTGAAGGTTGCATCCCGACTGTCGGATCCATGCAGGGCGGTTTTGCCGCTTTTCTCACACTGGCCCGCATGAACAAGGATCGCGACACAACCCTGTTCATCGATCCTGGCTTCCCGGTTCATAAACAACAACATAAAGTGCTGGGGCAGAAATTCGAAAGCTTTGATGTTTACAATTACAGGGGTGAAGCATTGCGCGCCAAACTCGAAAGCTATTTCAGCAAGGGAAATATACATTCGGTTCTTTACTCGAATCCAAACAACCCTTCCTGGATATGTTTCACGGATGATGAGTTAAAGATCATTGGCGAGCTATCTAAAAAATACAATGTTGTGATTCTCGAAGACCTGGCATACTTTGCCATGGACTTTCGCAAAGATTACAGCAAGCCCGGCCAGCCACCATACCAGCCCACTGTAGCCAAATATACCGACAACTATATCCTCTTCATTTCCAGTTCAAAAGCTTTCAGTTATGCCGGGCAGCGCATCGGGCTGATGATTATAAGTGACGCTCTATTTCAGACCAAGGCGCCCGATTTGCTCAGGTTTTACAGTAGCGACCTTTTTGGCAAAGCCATGATTTTCGGTACCGTATATTCACTCAGTTCCGGAACAGCACATTCAGCACAGTTTGCCCTGGCAGCCATGCTGAAAGCAGCCAATGAAGGGAAATTCAATTTTGTGGATCTAGTAAAAGAATACGGCCGCAAAGCCGCGATCATGAAGAAACTGTTTACTGATAACGGTTTTCATATCGTTTACGACAAAGATATTGACCAGCCAATAGCTGATGGGTTCTATTTTACCATCTGCTACCCTGGTTTCGACGGGCCTGAACTGATTGAAGAAC
>Ga0209098_1002697_pt1 | contig 15405 bp, 7 predicted proteins | sample AD_JPNHW1_MetaG_FD_184429 | JGI IMG/M metagenome (GOLD analysis project Ga0209098, IMG submission 184429) | Active sludge microbial communities of municipal wastewater-treating anaerobic digesters from Japan - AD_JPNHW1_MetaG (SPAdes) (version 2) | ecosystem: Engineered > Bioreactor > Anaerobic >... | reverse complement strand
GCGACATAGCCGGGTACAGGTGGACCTTTGCCATCCTTGGTCTGTTGACGCTACTCCTTTTCCCTTTATCAAGCATTATATTTTCTGAAAGAGAGAAAGATAAAAACGGATCTTTGTCCGTACCTTCGGGGGAAACAACGGAAAACGTCCGTCCTGATTAAAAAAGAAACTATGGAAAACAACGTACGTTATATCGTTCACTGGACGCCCCGCGTGCTGGGCATCCTGGGCATTCTGCTCATCAGCATGTTTGCGTTTGACGCTTTTTGCCCGCAGCTCACTTTCTGGCAACAGATCGCCGGATTTCTGATTCATCTGATCCCATCGTTGGTGTTGACCGGTATCCTGATCCTGGCATGGTATTTTGAACTGGCCGGCGGGATTATCTTCGCCGTGATCGGGTTAGGAACCTTTCCCTGGATCTTTATGGTCAACTTTGGCATGAACGGATCCATTTGGACGACCCTTGGAGTGGTATCACTCATTAATCTGCCTTTTATCGTGACCGGTTTTTTATTCATCCTGTCTCATTTTCTGAAGAAAAAGAATAAGGCAGATATTACACCCGGCTGAGTTAACGTTACAGATAGCGAGGAATGATTTACCTTTGTCCGCTTCAAAAAGAAGCAAGATTTTTTATTTGATTTTGCAGGAGGGAAAGGAGATCAACCGGTTATGGAATCAATCAAAGAAATTTTCAAAATAGGTTACGGACCTTCGAGCAGTCATACCATGGGGCCGCGGAAGGCCGCCGAGATGTTCATGTCAAGGAATCCGGGGATACCGAAGATCAGGGTGACGTTGTATGGCAGCCTGGCCGCCACAGGCAAGGGTCACATGACTGATAAAGCGATCACGGAAGGGTTGGCTCCTGTTCCGGTGGAGATTCTCTGGGAACCGGAAATTTTTCTGCCTGTTCATCCCAACGGGATGAAGTTTGAGGCGCTGGACAAGGGCGACAATGTCCGGGATACATGGACGACATACAGCATAGGGGGAGGCGATATCAGTGATGACGGAAAGAGAGATCCCTCGAAGAAGATCTATCCAAAGAATCATTTATCAGAGATCATCGAATGGTGTGAAAATAACGGACGGACCTTATGGGAGTTCGTAGAGATGCATGAAGGTCCGGCTATTTGGGAACACCTGGAAGAAGTTTGGAAAGTGATGGAAGCCTCGGTAGAGCGTGGTCTGGAGGAGGAAGGAGTATTGCCCGGGAGGTTGAAGCTTCCGCGGAAAGCGGCTGCATATGCCATTAAAGCAAAAAGTTTCAGGGGAACGCTGAGCCGGCGTTCATTCACTTTTGCCTATGCCTTGGCTGTGGCGGAAGAGAATGCGGCCGGAGGAAAGATCGTCACGGCCCCTACCTGCGGATCCTCGGGTATTGTCCCGGCTGTGTTGTACCTGCTTAAGGAACAATACGGATTTACTGACCGCAAGATACTGAGGGGGTTGGCTACCGCAGGGTTGATAGGCACCCTGATCAAGTCGAATGCGTCCATTTCCGGGGCCGAAGTCGGTTGTCAGGGCGAAGTAGGAAGCGCCAGTTCCATGGCAGCAGCGGCTTCCACACAGATGTTTGGCGGCACTCCCCAACAAGTGGAATATGCCGCCTCCATTGCCATCGAACATTCTCTCGGACTCACCTGCGATCCCATCTTCGGACTGGTGCAGATCCCCTGCATAGAACGGAATGCCTTTGGCGCTGCCCGCGCCCTGGATGCCAATATGTATGCCCTCCTTTCAGACGGGCATCATATCATCAGTTTCGACCGGGTGATAGAAGTTATGAAAAGAACGGGCCACGACCTGCCGCATATTTACAAAGAAACGGCGGAAGGCGGTTTGGCCATCTCAGGAGGAAGAAAAAAAACCAATGAACATTAAATTCAGTATTGACGATGCTACCCAGGTACCACCGGTAGCAGAGACTTTTCAGGAAATCAAACGGTATGAACATGTACCGGCTTTTATTATGTCCGATGCCAATGAAGCATCGGTGAAAGTGGCGGAAGAAATCGCTACCCTGATCCGCATGAAAGAGGCGGAAGGGAAACCATGTGTTCTCGGCCTGGCCACCGGCTCTTCCCCGGTGAAGGTTTATGAAGAACTGGTGAGGATGCACCGGGAAGAGGGTCTCTCTTTCCGGAATGTGATCACTTTCAACCTGGATGAGTACTACCCGATCCATCCTGCTTCGTTGCAGAGCTATCAGCGTTTCATGCACGAATATTTGTTTGACAGGATTGATATCTTACCCGAAAACATCCATATCCCGAAAGGAGACCTTGCTCCGGAAGAGGTCATCCCATTCTGCAAACAGTACGACCGCCAGATCGAGGAAGCCGGTGGCATCGATCTCCAGTTGTTGGGGATCGGGCGTACCGGTCACATCGGCTTCAACGAACCCGGCTCCGGCATGCATTCCCCGACCCGTTTGGTGACGCTGGATCATCTTACCATGACCGATGCAGCTGCTGATTTTTACGGGGAAGAGAATGTGCCGTTGAAGGCCATCACCATGGGGGTTGGTACGATCATGAAAGCCCGGCGTATCATCCTGTTGGCCTGGGGAGAAAACAAGGCGGCTATCATTCGCAAAGCCATTGAAGGCCCCGTTAGTGACCAGGTTCCGACAAGTTACCTTCAGCGGCATCCCGATGCCATCATTTTCCTGGATCCGGCCGCCTCGGCCGAACTGACGAGGGTGAAAACTCCGTGGCTGGTCGGCACCTGCACCTGGACGCCCCGCCTGATCCGGAAGGGAGTGGTTTGGCTTTGCCGGCTGACAGGTAAACCGATCCTGAAACTTACGGACCGTGATTATCTGGATAACGGCATGAGTGACCTGCTTACCGGATTCGGCCCATCCAATAAGATCAACATCAACGTCTTTAACGACTTACAACATACCATCAGCGGATGGCCGGGGGGTAAACCCGGCGCCGACGATTCCACCCGTCCCGAGCGGGCGCTGCCCTACCCGAAACGGGTACTGGTGTTCAGCCCTCATCCCGACGATGATGTCATCTCGATGGGAGGGACCCTCGCCCGACTGGTGGAACAGGGACATGAGGTGCATACAGCCTATCAGACTTCAGGCAGCATCGCTGTGTTTGATGACGATGTGCTTCGTTATCTCGACTTTGTGGATGAGTACCGGGATATCTTCAAACTGGAATCGTTCGATGCCAGATCCATCCATGAACAGATAGCCGGATTCATTCATGCCAAGAAACCGGGACAGGTGGATACAGAAGCCGTTCAACGGATCAAGACATCCATCCGACGGGGTGAAGCGCTGGCTGCTTGCCGGTATGTCGGCATCCCGGCTGAAAGAGCCCATTTCCTCGAACTCCCGTTTTACGAAACCGGCAAGATCAGGAAGAAACCTTTGTCCGATGAGGATGTCCGCATCATGACGAAGCTCCTCCGCGAGATCCGGCCTCACCAGATATACGCCGCCGGCGACCTCTCTGATCCTCATGGCACGCATCGTGTTTGCATGGATGCGGTGCTGATGGCGATCGAGGAAGTGAAGAATGATCCCTGGTTCAGGGAATGCCGTTTATGGCTGTATCGTGGCGCCTGGCAGGAATGGGAACCCGAGTTGGTTGATATGGCGGTGCCACTCAGTCCGGAAGAGGTCATCATCAAACGCAAGGCCATCTTCAAACACCAGTCGCAGAAAGACCGTCCGCTCTTCCCCGGCTTTGACAGCCGCGAATTCTGGCAGCGGGCGGAAGACAGAAACCATGCTACTGCCAAGTTATACGATGAACTCGGCATGGCAGAATACCAGGCGATCGAAGTGTTTGTCAGATACCAGGTCTGAATACCAAGGACAAATGCAAAATGTAAAATGTGAAACGTGAGTTACTTCGCATTTTTTCATTCTCATTCTTAATATTCACAAGAAAGCGGGTTATCCCTTGTTTTGCTGACAGATACATTAGTTAGATATCCGGTTCAGTCCTGGACTTTTATTGTGGAATAACTGCAGAACGTTTTTCCATTAGCAGGGGCGAAAGCAATCGTGTTTGCATCTATTGTGCCAGACCTTTCTCATTAAAAGACGCAAGGTCTTGAAAACTTTCTGTGTGTTTTATGAACATTTATATGTTTTAAAATGAAACAATGCTTATCTTTGTCACTTTGAAACCGAAAACAGAAATTTTATGAATATCAGACTTTCGCAAAAACAAATAGGTCAGAGGATAGCTGAACTTCGTAAAATGAAGGGGTTATCACAGGAAGATTTGGCCAAGAATGTAAAAATTTCCCGACCGTCTTTGGCTCAAATTGAGTTGGGAAAAAGAAGCGTCGATGTTCTTGAATTGCAGCGATTATCAATGGTGTTGGGTTTTTCTTTAGATGATTTTGTTTCGAATGATTTTAAGGTGAGTCATGATGTTGAAGGTAAAGCAGAATCAAAATCAAAATTAACACAAGAGCGAATTTCTGTGCCAACTCTAAAAGTTAACAAGTTTAAAAATGTTCTGCTGTATATTTTGGAAAGATGTGCGGGCAAGCCAAATGTTGGAGAAACGGTGCTTTACAAATTGCTGTATTTTTCCGATTTCAATTATTATGAGATGTATGAGGAACACTTGACTGGTGCTAAATATCGCAAATTACCTTTCGGACCAGTTCCACAACAATTAGATGCAATCGTTGCTCAAATGATGGAAAAAGGAAAGATACAACGGATTAAAACTGAGTACTACGACAAAATGCAAACACGATACATTCCACTTGCTAAAGCTGATTTAACAGAATTAAAAGCCAGCGAGAAGGAGGTGATTGACAAAGTGATTGAACAATTATCTGACTTGTCGGCCTCTGCAATTAGTAATTATTCTCATAAGGATATGCCATGGATGGCTTCAAAACAGGGAGAAGAAATAAATTATGAACTGGCTTTTTATAGAGAGGCTCCCTTCTCAATGAGAAATTATGGTGACGAAATTGAAGAACAATGACCTTTGATGAGTTAACAGAGTTTCAGAAGGATTTGAATAGCCTTTTAAAAAAATACAGAACGCTAAACGATGATTTAGATGTAGTGAGGCAAGTTCTATCGATTGAACCTTATGAAAGACCACCATTTAGTTTTCGTATAGATAATTTAGGGTTAGAAACATGTGTAATTAAAGTAAAAAAAATTGCCTGTAAGGCATTAAAGGGTCGAGGTGTAAATTCGGGGTTGAGGTTGATTTATGCTCACTTTAAGAAAGAAGAGAAGATTGTGTTCATTGAATTGTATCATAAAAATGATAAAGAGAATGAGGACAGACAAAGAATATTAACAAACTTTGTATAATAAACTTTAAATATTAACAGGTTGATTTTCCTCAATAAAATCAACCACTTTCGTAAAATCCTGTATCAGAGAAAAGTCAGATAATTGGGTACTCCAGTATCGAATCAACGGCTTAATCTTTCAGACATCTTACCGACATCCCGTGATTACGGTTTGCCGGATAGTACGAAACGCTGTAATCGTATTTGTTCATTCCGTGCGCCCAGGCTTTCTTCGCCCCATGCGCAGTGGAAGACCATAATAACGTGGCGAAATCCCTGAAGTCCCACTTCACATTGTTGAAGCGGTTCCCGCTGAGCAGCGCATTGAATCCCGAATATCCTGAGTACAGCAAGGGCGCTCCGGCAAACGAGTTGTTGAGGTAGAGCGAGAAAAGCAGGTCCCATTCGGCTTCTGACGGCACATGCCAGCCGGGTGGACACAACCCTTGCGCCGATGGCGTTTCCTCGTAACGCATGATCTCATCCCACTGGTACAGACCTCCGGAAAGAGCACAATTAGCCGCTTTGTTGCCATGACAAAACTTCTCGGGAATGCAATTGTCGCGTTGGTTGCCTAATCCGCCAACAACAGCTCCGTAATCAAGGTTAGCGGCCATCCAGCATTGACTGCCTAACAGCACGGTGGGATAAAAATGATTGTCGCGCGGATCCCGTAACGTGTCACCGCAATTCCAGGGTACGGAAGGAAGAACATGAATGGAAACTATGGCTGTATCTGTACATGTATAAGTATTTATATAGCTATAAGAAATAATATGATTACCCGGTCCGGCCAGAGAAGGAGAGAAGGTGTTCCCTGCCACTCCTGTCCCGGAGAAAGATCCGTTCAGTGGTATTCCGCCTTGCAGACCGAGGTCCCTGGCATCTGAATAAGTTACGGTATCGAAGCATACCGTGAGTGTCACTTTCGGGAGGGGATCCACGGTTATCCCGACCGATCCGATGGTTCCGGGACAGCCGTTGATGGATGGGGTGACTACAAAAGTGGCGGTGCCTGGAAGAATGCCCGGGTTAATCAGGATCTGGGAGATGGTATCGCCCGAGGAGGGATAAAAGCCGCTGATGCCCGGTGATCCGCCGGCCGTCCAGGAGAAGGTGGTTCCAATGACCGGTGAAGAGAGGCTGATGAGGCAAGCTGTCCGTGAGCAGATGGTCTGTAGAGAAGGAGTGAAGATCACATCCGGGACGGGTGACACGGTCACCCTGAAGTGCCCGGTATCGCCGGCGCAGCCGTTGGCGGAGGGCGTCACGATATACGTTACCGTTTCGTTGACGATGCCGGAGTTAACCAATGTTTGTGCGATCACCGGTCCGGATCCCGCAGAGAAGCCGCTGACATCAGACGAGCTGCCGGAAGCTGTCCAAGTGAAGGAGGAAGCGGCCACAGTCGATTGGAGCGGGATATTGGTGGTGGAAGCGGAACAGATCTCGTAGTTTCTGGCGATGTTGGCCACGGCCGGCTTGGGGAAGACAGTGACCGTTAGGGAGCCGGGAATGCCGGTGCAGCCATTAGCGGAAGGGGTCACGACATAAGTCACAACACCGGGAGTGACGCCTGCGTTATGCAGGATCTGGGCGATGGTATCACCGGAGCCGTTCGAAAATCCGCTGATATCAGGAGAGGAGGAGGCAGTCCAGGTAAAGGCAGCCCCGGAAACATCCGACAGCAGGATGATGGAGGTGGCGCTGCTGTCGCAAACAGCCGGCAGAGGAGGGGAAAAGCTTACATGAGAAACGGGATAAACGGTAACGGTATAAGTAAACGCAGGTCCGGGACAACTATCTTTGGTGGCGGTGATCTGGTAGGTGACCGTTTCGATATCCGTACCGGTATTGGTCAAAGTCTGCATGATGACCGGTCCTGCTCCATCTGAAAAACCGGTGACATCGGGAGAACTGCCCGTTGCCGTCCAGGCGAACGTCGCATGATGAAGATCAGCGAGAAGGTTTATCAACGTGGGGTTCCCGGAACAGAATGCCGTGTCGGAAGGGTTGGTAACCACATGGGGGACGGGCTTGACCGTGACGGTATCATTCACCGGGAGGCCTGTGCAGCCGCCTGTCGAAGGGGTGATGGCATAAGTCACCACACCGGATACCGTATCGGCATTGAACAGTTGTTGGTCGATGAGGAATCCCGATCCATCAGCGAAACCGGAGATGTCACCCGATATCAGGGTAGAAACCCAGGTGAATGTGGCGCCGCCCTGGTTGGCCGTAAGACTGATCCCGGTCGTGTTCTCTGAACAGATTGTCTTTTCAAGCGGGGTGGTGGTGACTACCGGAGGCGGCATAAACAGCAACAGCACGGTGTCATGCACAACGGGACAGGGGCCGGTTCCGGTGACAGTCATCATGAGTTGAACGGAACCATTGGCCAGGTCGGCAGCGCCGGGGGTGTAAGTCGGGTGAAGCATCCCCGGGTTATTGAAGACGCCATCACCGGCAGAGGACCATGACAAAGAGCTGTAATATTGAGCAGCAGCATCCGGATTGGTATAAGTGAGATTGTTGCAGATGCTGGTGTCGGCTCCGGCAAAGACAAGGGGATAGCGTGAGAAAGAGAGGATCATAAAATCTGTATCTACTCCGCAACCGTGTTCTCCGGTGACGATCATCGACAGCTGAACGGACCCGTTTAGGATGTCAGTAATACCCGGAGTATAGACGGGGTTCTCGATCGAAGGATCATTGAACGTCCCGGCACCCGATGTCATCCAGGAGATGGAACCCGCGTTGGAGGCGTTGGCTCCCGACAACGGGTAGATGCTGCCCTCGCAGATGAGGGTGTCTTCACCGGCGTATGCATCGCCTTCGGGATACACTGTGATTAGCATTGTGTCACGGCTCATGCAACTCCCGGGTCTTGTCGTCAACAGCACGTATTGCAGGGTTGTGGGGGCGCTGAGAAAACTGTTATAATTGAACAGGGGATCAGCAATGGTGGATTGCGACAGATAGATGGACGGCACCCAGTTGTAAGTATTGCCGGGATTGCCCGGCATGCCTATCTGTATGGAATGGTTCTGACAGGCGGTGGTGTCGTTCCCGGCATTCTTTAGTTTGATGTTGTTAACCGGGAACACGTCATCACTGCAGATACAAGGATTGTCACGAAGACGCATCGCTAACAGCAAGCGGCAGATTTTGGAGGCGGGGACATCGAACACTGCGGTTCCATTGGCTGTATCTCCCGGGAGGAGACCGGAGACGTTGATAGTCTGGATAAAGAGCGAATCGGCTCCTGATTCATCGGCCAGCCCGTTCCCGTTCGCATCATGGAGGAAGACGACGGAGGCGGTAGTCGTTTGCAGGGTATCGGTGCCGGAGTTCAGGATAGAATAATGTACGGTCACTGTTTCACCCGTGGTCCCGGATGGAACGCTGGTGGCGGTTGCGCCGCCGAAACGGAGGTTGTCTTTGATGACGGCCTTGTTGCTGGTGACGGAGGCAGTGATGGAGTGAATACTGCAGATGCCTCCGGGTGCAGTGGCGCAATATACCGTGGCTACGATGAGCGAGTTGGTGGTCAGTGATATCGTATCGCATGCAATCCCTCCCGGATCTATGTCATATAATTGGAAGGTGAAGACAATGGAGTCGTTCACTGAAAGATTGGGTTGAATCTGAAAATAGATGTAACGGATCCCGCCACTGACGGTGTTAGCGGCGATACCTGACGGACCGTTATGGAGACCGGTAAGGGAGCCATTGACGTAATCGAAGGCGTCGTCAATCACTACACTGAGTTCTTCAATGCTGGAGACCGAGTCGGGCCCCAGGTTGATGATTTTCACTTTCACCGGAGTGAAATCGCTGCAGGTATGTAACTCAGGCGGCGCCGTTGTACTAAGAACATACAGGTTTGCATTGGAAGGCAATCCGCCGATCAGGATGTCGGAAGTGTAGGATGAACGCGATTTCTCATCTCCGCAGGCATTGGAAGCCAGGGCAGTCAGCATCATCGAAGTCCCCGAGATGAAATTGCAATCAGTGAGCGCTTTGAATTTGATCCGGTAACCATTTTTCGGGATGCTGTCGACTCCTTTCAGGGTGGTGACAGCGTTGGAATCCAAAGACAAGTACCAGATCCAGCAGTCGCTGGCAGGAGGATCGTTCACGGGGTTTCCGATGGGGACGTACGACCCGGTGTTGTATGGATATTTGAACTGGGTAGCGCCCGGAAGGATAGTGACTCCGGGAGGAAGGGTAGCCATGAATTTGAGATTGTATCCATACGATAACTGCGTGTTGGTCACCTCGGCTTCGTATTCCAGCGTGTCGCACAGATTCACCGGGTTGACCGGGGAGGTGATGGAGATATTCAGACTGACATCTTTCGGATCAAGATACAACCAGGAGTTATTCTCAACACAACCATAAGCTGAGGGAGGGTATCCGAGTTCGGGATTGACAGGGTAAGCAGCGCAGTTATATCCATGTCTGACGAGAATGCTGTCGTAGCTGCAATTATTGTAAACGGCTTTTACTTCGATGGTGCGGCAATCGCTGGAAGAGATGGGCCCGATTTGCCCCCAGACTTTACCGGGGCCATACGCAGAAACAGGGATATCCACCGGAGCAGAAGGAGTGGTTACGTCTGTCAGGTTGACGACGGTAATCCCGGTGGAAGCGTTTTCAAATCCGACCCAGTTGTTGTCTGCACCTAAGGACCGGATGTTGCACAGGCGAATCTTCCACATCACGGTATCTTGTCTCCCTTCTGCCGTAGTAATGAGGTTGGTGAGGTTGACCAGGGGAGGGGTGTAGGTGATGGATTTGGCATAGGCGCTGGCTTTCCTGAGTCCTTTGGCATCGGAAGCAAACTGATACCTTCCCGATCCATATATCGTGTAGCTGTAATCACCGGTAGCCTTACAGGAGGGAGTGGCGTAAAAAGTGATCCGTTCAAGGTCGTTGTTGCAATCGTAATAATCAGAATACTTCCACGAAGATGTCCGGATAAACGTAAGGACTGTTCCGGCGGGACCGACCGAGATTATCGGATCCTGGATTACTTCCGAGCTGGTGGAGGAGGTGTTATCTACATTATAACTGTGTCGGGCAGAGCCGGTTTGGTAGACAAACCCTTCCGGAAGGGTGAACTGCATAGTGTCGAGTACCAGGAATGGCCGGATCTCTGAGGGGAAGGCTACATCGCCGCCACATGATTCCAGCCACTGGGTTATCAATCCTTCATACTGGAATGATGTACAGCCATTCAATACGATCTGCTGGTAGAAGGTGGTGGCGCTGAGCGTATAATTTGAACCCAGGACATTGAACGTGTATCCTTTGTCGTTGCAATACAGAGTTTTCTTTTTTTTGACCTGATGAAAACGTGCCCGTAAGGCAGGAACAGTCCGCCATTCGGTTTGTGCCACGTTTTTAACCTGCCCGCGGATGATATAATAGAGCGAATCGCCGGCCGTGAATGATTTTCCTTCGAAGCATTGTCCCGGTTTTGTCAGGTCTCCGAAATAGGTTACCAGGGTGGAGGTCGGGGCATTGGTGATGACCGGAAACAGATTCCAGCAAGTATCCCAGGTGTCGGTTTCGACATCATGAAAATACAACGTATCGCTGAGGTAATCGAAGAAAAGACGATTGCCCCATGCTCCCCCGACGGCGTCGTGCTGAAGTTGGAAATACAAACTGTCTGCCGGGCCGTTGATCATTCCCGCAGCCTCAATTTTTATGGAATCACGGGAGAAAGCGTTGTCAAGTCTGAGAGAAGGGTTATCGGGATTGACTTTTGCCGTCAGCAGGTTATCTGTCCATCCTACGGTGGTGCGTTTGATTTTGAACAGGGAAGTGGATGGCTCGGTGCAGTTGCCGACGGGGCATTGCATGCCGAAGACAGGTGAGGTGCTGCACCAGTAAGTGAAATACCTGTCGGGAAAGTTGAGATGGTCGCACCAGAACCTGAGTTTGGTTTGTATGACCCCTGTAGGAGCGTGCGAGGTTCCGCAATCGAGTTGCACAGGTATGCGGAACAAGCCCCCGCTCAGAATACGACTTCTGCTCAAGGTATAAAAGAGAGTATCACCGTTGATTGACGGTGTTCCCAAGCCAGTCCCTTTAAACGTGGCCGTTCCGGTTCCCGGCGTCAATCCTTGCGGAAGGATGACCATATAAAAGACCGAGTCGTCGGGGCACCCTTCTGCCGATACACTCGTACTGGTAGTCACGAGGTGTTCCATCCACACGGTCTGTCCCTGGTAGATATCGGGAGGCATGGTTTGCTGTACCGTCCGGGTGTCGTATGTCTGGAACATGATTACCGAGGAGTTCGGGACCCAGGTGACGCCGGTAGAGACCTGACATTGATTTTTATATTGATAACCGTACCGGAAAGCCTGATAGGATGAGGCGGTCCATCCGTTGCCGCAGCTTTTTTTGGTGGAAATTCTGGTTACGGCTTCTGTCCAGTCGTAATACGTATGAGCTCTGATGGTGACTGTTTTTCCGACCGGAAGGTCATCGAAGAAACCATCTCCGTCAACATCATCCAGTCCGGTTCCGGGACCATCGGGATCGATAGTGTACGACAGGGTGGAATAGTGGGCGTACTGTCCGTTCAGGGCTCCACTGCCGAAGTTATATCCGGCAAGGAGGTAGTTTCCGTTTACCGAAAAGGAGTCTATTTCGTTCAACCAGTCGGAATTGGGGTAATAAATCGATCCTCCGGAAGAGAAACCGGCCAGCACGGTCAGGTCAAAGGCTGTTCCGGCTCCTGTCCCGTTATTGGTGATCGTGAATTCCACTATCCCGGAGTTGTCGATGAAGCCCCATCCCACGCGTTTTGACGTGAAAGCCATGGCGATGACGGTATTTCCTGCAGCCGGGGAGACCGTAGGGAAAGCGGAATAGAAATTGCAGATCTGCCCGAAACATCCCCAAGAAGTCTTGATGGTCGATTGCCCGTTGGTGCATCCCACCAGTTTTACCGTCTCATCCACGATGATCTGTTCCCCCTGGTCGAAGGAACCATTGCCGCCGGGAAGATCGGCCCCGGTTATAATGATGGTATCCACCCGCAACGGACCCGGTCCGGGATCGGGATGAAGAACTCCGACGCTGACCGATATCACCTGGATGTCGGTGGTATGTTCATCAAGGATGATCAGCGTGTCAAGACTGGAATTGAGACCCTGTTGCTGGATGATGATGCCGCGGGTAACGGTGGTGTTCACAGGGATGGAGACCGTGCCGTTGGTGATGCTGGTGATGACCGGCTCGGGGAAATAGTAATTCTGAAGAGGGGTTTCAGTGCCTGTATAGTCGGATCCATTATAGGTGACGGTATACAGGAAGTTCTGCGTATTGTTGTATCCGCACACCAGCCCGGCATCATAGGTGACGGTATGCGCCGTACTGTTCAGGATGTCGGGAAGGTTGAAGATGGGATGGTTGAGGTTGGTGATGTCGGATTCCGTGGCGCCGGTGACAGAACCGGGCGTATACCTCACGCCGGGTGGCAGGTCGATGGCCAGCGTGGCGCCGGTCATGGTGACTCCGGTCGTGTTGGCAATGAGCAGGGAAAAAGTGCCGTCATCACCACAAACAACGAGTGAGGAGGGCTTCCCGGTGGGAGAAACCATGACCTGAGCACGAGCCATTAGCGGGAAAAGCATCAGGACCAACAGAAAGATGGCTGCCGGATCACTGTGCCAAAATCTTTGAAAATGAAATAGATGTGTCAGCCGATTGTAGTTATTCCCCATTACCCGTATCAGTTTGCCCGGATAAATATAGAAAAAATTGCATTTATCGACCGTCTGGAGCGAGGATTATTTTGCGTTCAGTAAAAATGTTAAATTATTAAATGATTATTGACTTATGAATAATGATTTTGTATATTTGTTCATCAAACTATATTTCCATGAAAAACATAATATACATTTCAACCATCATCCTGATGCTTATTCCCTGGCGGGTAAGCAGTCAGGTCACCCTGTATCCCCCGCAGAACCTGCAGGCTAATGGGGTGGAATGCTGGGGCTATCTTACCTGGGACAAGCCCGAACTCCCGGGAGGCGGAACGCCACAAGGCCTGCTGGGTTATTATGTGTACCGGAATGGTGTCTTGGATGGATACGCATCCGGTGCGGACACTACCTGGTATTATGACAGGAAAAATTATTTATGCCCCTCAACCATTCATGATTACTGGGTCACTGCCAACTATGACCTGGCATATTACGGGAATCCGGGACAGCAAGGACAATCCGCTCCATCGGACACAGCCTTTTTAAGCATAATGTGTTCGGGTGTATTACCATTTTCTGAACCCTGGGATCAGGCTTCATTCTCATTTCATGACTGGACATTTGAGCCGGATCAGGGAAACTGGATCATCCTGTCAAATATCGGGAATCCGGCGCCAACTGCTGCTTTTACAGGCGCCCCTGTCCTTCTGAATTATGATTTTCTTTTACATTCGGTACCTCTGCCGGCTTTAGATTTTTCTTACTGTACAGACATTTTCCTTGACTTTGACCTGAACCTTGAAAACCTGGTGAATTCAGGAACGGAGAAACTGATCGTGGTATCCGATATTTGCGGTTCCCCGGAAGATACGATTGCCATCATTGATAATCTTGCCGGCTTTGATTTTACCCACTATCATTATCTGTTAAACGAAGCAAGGGGAAATCCCTTGTCAATCGGATTCAGAGCCGCCGGCGAAAACAGCGCCAATATCCAACAGTGGCTGATCGATAATATCCTGGTTTCGTTTAAATGCCGGCCACCGGTCAACCTTTCGGCGGCTATCGGTCAGGATTCTGTTACTCTTTTGTGGGATCTTCCGATATGTGATAACGGGGCAAATCCTACTTATTTTGTAATGGGTTACAACGTTTACCGCACCGCTGAAGGAGGGTTGCCTCCTTTTATGAGACTCAATGCGTCTCCGGTAACCGCTAAGACTTACACGGATATTTTGCCGGGCGGTACCGGCCCTTCCATGTATAAATACTACGTTACCGATTTGCAAAACGATACTATTAACAATACGTTTCTCTGCGAGTCGGAGCCATCGGATACGGTGATGGCGATGTTGACCGGGATGGAAACAGGCGTGGCCCCGGTTTGCAGGATCATCCCGAACCCGGGTACCGGGATCTTTAAGGTAGAACTTCCGGCCGGTTCTGAATCACTGGAAATCGCCGACCTGAGCGGGAGGATCATCCTGGAACAATCTCTTCAGGGTTACAAAGGGAACATGGTGGAAGAAGATATTTCCGGCCAACCCCGCGGGGTATATATTCTGACGGTCAAGACAAAAACAGGGATCTCCAGGGGTAAGATAATCGTACTCTGACGTAAGGTGTGTTTGCGTCCGGTGTCAATGTACATGATTTAATTTCTGAGATAAACAGTATTTTACCATTTTCGAGGCTTCTGTTTTTCTCGCTCATTTCCTGTCTGCCGCCAGGCAAACCCCATCGTACTTCACAGTTCGCACTTGATTTTCAGGTGCGTAGCACCGAACCATTTGTAGAAAGGGATCCCCAACCCCGGAAATTTCAAGGTGCAGAGCACCGAACCATTTGTATAAAGGAATCCCAAAGGGTTAATAAAAAAATTAGCTGTTCCGGTGAACGTGTCCCCATCGCACTTCGGACTTCACAGTTCGCATTTGGTTCGGGGGCTAGGGGAAGGATACAAAAGCCCACATCGAAAAATCAATTCATTTTGGAGAAATATTTTCATTTACTTAGAAAAAATATTTACATTTATCATAAATATTTCAGATTGTGTGGTTCTTATGCATTTTTACAGAACCACTCAACAAAAATTTTTCCTATCTGTATATTTATCTAATACTGTTTAATACCTGCAACACTTTTAGGATAATTATACCAATGAAAAAGCTTTGTTTAATTATTTTTTTAGCAATCCCCTTCCACTCCTTCTCTCAGGAATGGATCAAGGAATTCGGGCATTATACTAATGATGGCATTTTATTAGTGAGAAATGAAACTTATGACCGGGGAATTCTTCTTAACGGTTATTATATTAATTACCTGAACAGAGCAACGGGATGGATCGTTAAAACCGATGTAAACG
>Ga0209098_1002693_pt1 | contig 15422 bp, 8 predicted proteins | sample AD_JPNHW1_MetaG_FD_184429 | JGI IMG/M metagenome (GOLD analysis project Ga0209098, IMG submission 184429) | Active sludge microbial communities of municipal wastewater-treating anaerobic digesters from Japan - AD_JPNHW1_MetaG (SPAdes) (version 2) | ecosystem: Engineered > Bioreactor > Anaerobic >... | reverse complement strand
ACAGTTCATCTATCGTTATCTTTCCAACAGCACTGTTTTTGAAAAATGGGAGATAATCTTCAACCAGATTTTTTAAACCGATCTTTTTCTGATCATACAATTTCATTACGGCCATCGTTGTCCCAGCCACCTTTGTGATGGAAGCAATGTCATATAAAGTGTTCGATTTCACAGGCTCTTTTTGGTCATATTTTAGATAACCGTAGTTTTTAGAGAATAATATATTTCCGTTTTTTAACACCAAAACCTGACACCCTGGAAAACACTGTGTGTTGATGCCATTCATCACGATCGAATCGATCTCTTTTATTGTTGTTGCAGGGATACTGGTCGGATTGTTAGTATTAAGAGAGATGGGAACAGGGGTGTAATAGTTTGTTCTGGATTTATATTTTGAAGTAGTGACCGGCAATACACCTTCAAATCTGATTTTTCCGAATAGTCCATCAAAAGTTGAAGAAACACTCGTAGCCGTTCTTTGGTACCCTACAACAATAGCACTGAATTGATTCAAATCGTTGAATTGCTCTAGTGCGTAAGGATTCCCAAAAAGTGTCAGAATCACTTTTTTGCTTTTTTTGAGTTCATGGATAAACCTTACCGATTGTGAAGTGATTCCATATTGTTTGGCGGGTGCCTGGTTCGTACCGATATAAACAACGATTACTGTTGAGTAAGCATTTAAACTACTGATCGCCTTTTGAGATTCATAATTCGTAAGTTCTTTGTTTACGAGGATATATTTGAGTGATCTATCTTTGCAAATCTGTTCACAAAATGGAGTCGTTTCCTGATCTCCAATGATCACAACAGCACAGTTAGTTTGATTGGAAATCGGAATAATACCTTGATTAGTTACAAGAGTCAATGCCTTTGTTTCAATGGTTTTGATCAGATCATTTGCTCTGGTAAAGTCAAAAATTTTACCAGAATCAATTGAGATTGGAGTAAAGGTGGTTAGGCCCAAATCCTCTTTTAATTTTAATATTTTTAAACATTTTTCATTGATCTCTTTTTCTGAAATGATCCCGTTTTCAACCGCTTTTTTGATTTCAGGAATGATGATATTCATATCGTTAGGTAAACAAAGAAGATCAACTCCCGCTAACAAACATTTAATTTCTGCCTCAGCTCCGTTTTTATAAAATTTTCTTAATCCATCCATTTCCATTCCATCACTTACAATGATCCCATTATACCCCATCTCTTTTTTCAAAAGTCCGGTAACAATAGGATAGGAGAGTGTTGCAATGGAATTTTGAGAACTGTCTAGTGCAGGAATGTTCAAATGGGAAACCATGATCATCTCCACATTTTGTGCAATCATCTTTGTGAAAGGATAAAATTCAGTTTCAGCTAAAGCCTCTTTTGACTTGGTGATTATAGGTAATCCAAGGTGAGAGTCCACTTCAGTATCGCCATGACCGGGAAAATGTTTGGCACATGGAACAATTTGTTCTGATTGTAATCCCTGCATATAGGCCAATCCTTTTCTTACAACCCATTCTTTGTTTTCTCCAAATGAGCGACTATTTATCACCGGATTTTTACTGTTGTTGTTTACATCTACAACCGGGGCGTAATTGACATGTATTCCTAGCATTTTACATTCACGACCAATCTCTTTACCCATCTCATAAATCAGAGAGTCGTATTGGGGAAGCAATGCGCCAAGGGTCATGTTTCTGGGAAATCTGGGCATAGAATCTAACCTCATTGAGGGACCCCATTCAGCATCCATAGTGACCAGAATGGGAATCCTGCTCACCTCTTGAATCCGATTAGTCAGGTTGATCTCTCTGAAGGGACCACCCTGAAAGAAACAAACCGCTCCTGGTTGATAGTGTTGAATATCGGCCACCATTTTAGCATTGTAGGTCTCGTCATAGTTGGAATGGATCCTGATAATTAAAAGTTGGGCGATCTTTTCCTCTAAGGTCATCCTGGCTAATTGCTGATTGGCCCACGTGTATTTAGGAAGTGAAGATTGTCCGAGTAAGACTAGACTTGAGATAAAAACTAATAGAAAGATCGATATTTTTTTCATGACTATTCCAAAGATTATAGGAGTTATTGAATGAGGTTCATCTCCTCAAAAAGATAAGGAACACCTCCAAATTTTTCAAGAAGAAAAATAATATACCGGGCATCTAAACAGATGGATCGGTGTAATTCGTAGTTGTATAAATATTGATGTCCTAAAGATTCCCGATTAGAATCGAACATCATGCCAATAATTGCTCCATCTCCATCTAAAACAGGGCTTCCATTGCTGCCAAATCCGGAATCTGCATTGGTTATGAAACAGATTCTAAGCTCTCCGTCATATTCATAACTTCCAAAAGCCTGACTTGTTAGTAAATCAATAAGAGATTTGGGTAATTTATAGTTTGGATCATTCGGTTTTCCTTTGGCTTTTTCCAGAATTCCAATATGATTGGTGTAGTATTGATATGTTATTGCATTGCATGGTTGATATCCCGAAATTTTCCCGAATGATACACGTAAAGAATTGTTCGCTTCAGGATAGTAGGAGTCATTTTCTTGTTTATTCATTTCCAATAAGATATGAGCATATTCTCTTTGTATTGGGATCAAATCATCTTGAAGAGATAGGTAAGCAGATTCCCCTTTCGACATGGTTTTGATGATCTCATGAAAATATCTGATCAGTGGATCTCCTTGATATACTGTTGATTTTGGGTTCTCTAAAAATTTTCGTAAAGCTGCTTCTGTAGAAAAAATCGATTTATTGACAACTGCAGATGCAAAAGCATTATAATCATTATTGAAAAATTTGATTACATAGGGACCAATTTGAGGTCTTAGTTCTTCCGGTAGTTTATTCCATAATGAGATGGAAGCTTGTATGAGTTTTATTTCCAGATCTTTATCTGCTCCAAGAGTTAATTTTTGGTATTCTTTAATGATTTGATCAATCTCCAGCTCAGATTTAGGTGTTGGAGTAACATTCTGAAAATGATAAGGAAGCATTAAAAACTTGGAGGGCTGAAGGGTTACATTTCCGTACCAATAACAACGCATCAAATCCAGTGATACTCCGGAAAAAAGGGTATCTAATTTTTCATATAAAGTATCGAAAATGATGGGATCATCATCTCTCAACAAACCCCATCGTTCCATTTTAGTTTCTCTTTTTCGAATCTCTTCTATGATGTTTAAAGAAAACATATTATCTATCTCCCCTTTTTGACGAACATATTGATTCGCAATCGTATTATAAATCGTTCCGTAGTAAATTTGATCGTTTTCTTTATTGTTGATAGCTGTTCTCAAAGGAGGCAAGATCGCATTACTTGCTTCTACAAAAGCAGTTGCATATTTTTCAGTTCTAAATTTGATCTCAGGGGTGCTTATAAAACGGTTGGTGTTTTGAGGAAAGCCCCAAATCATAGAAAAATCGTTATTATTATACCCTTTCAAGCTGATGGGAAGGAAATATTTGGGAGTTATCGGGATGTTTTCAGGAGTATATTCAGCCGGGGAACCGTCAGGTGCTGCATAGATTCTCAATAAACAGAAATCTGCATTGTGACGGGGCCACATCCATCTTTCATTTTCGCCCCCAAACAATGCCATCTCAGAAGGGGGAGCCACAACAAGTCGTATATCTTTAAATTCTTGATAAAAAAACAAATAATATTCATTGCCATAACACAAAGGTTCAACATGGACATGAACTTTTTTATCATCAGTATATTTTGAGATGATCTTTTGTATTTTCTTTTGTATTAGCTCCTCTCTTTTGTATTCCGGAATATTTTCAGGGATAAACCCTAAAACTTCTTGTGTTACATTCTCCATTCTGATTAAAAATGTGATGGTCAACCCGATACAACGTTGCTCTTCCGATCTGTTTTTCGACCAGAAACCATTTTTTAAAATATTGTTTTCACTAGAGGAGAGGGCAGTGAGGTAAGGTAAAATGTTTTGATAAGTTGTTAACAACAACCCATTGTTGGAGATTACAGCCCCGGAACCTTTTCCATTCCCAACTTGAACAATGGCATCTTTAATACAGGGTTTGTTGATATCATAAAGCTGATCCGCCGGAAGTTTTAATCCGGAGCGCTTCATTTCGTTGTAATTAAAATCTTTAATAAAAAGGGGTAACCACAATCCTTCATGTGGTGGAGGTGAGGCTAAGCTTGTGATCGTTAAAATAGAGAATACAAAAAGCCAGAAACTTTTCATTATCTTTTGATGAATTTTATCGTTGATCTGCTTTGTTGAGTTGTAAATTGAGCAAAATAGATTCCGGAATTCAATTCGTTGATGTTAATGGATGTCTGATCTGCATTGGGATTCAATGTAGTGATCATTTTTCCTGTTACATCAAAAATCTGAATGGTTTGGATTGTTCCGTTGGAAGATTTTACTGTAATCTCATTATTGGCCGGATTAGGATACAAAGAGATATTTTGTTCATTGTCAAAAGTAGGAATTGCAGTGCTATTGTCCAAAAAAGCCTGGAAAAAATCAGGAATTCCATACCCAAAATCATTATCAGGATTATTGTATTTATGTCCATGTTCCCGAATCACTTGCATCAATTCAATAGAGTTTAAGTGAGGAAGTGATTGCCATAAACAGGCAGATAATCCGGCAATTACCGGCCCGGAGAAGCTAGTTCCACTCCCTTGAACAATAGAACCATAGGATGTTGAAACCCAGGTATCCCAACCCACAGACGTGATGTCAGGTTTTACCCGTCCATCTGCACTGGGACCATAACTGGAAAATGGTGCAATCAAACTATCTTTGTTCATGGCTGCTACAGAAATAATATCAAATGCATCTGCTGGGCGACCAATATAACCCCAAGTGGATTCTCTTTCATTTCCGGCACTGATAACCACAACTATTCCCTTCTGACCTGCAATAGTGGCTGCTTGTGAAGAGACTCCGGTTATTCCGTCATTTTGTTGAGGGGTCATATCTCCTTCAGGAAAATCTGCAAAAACAGTGTATCCTAATGAGGAGTTGATTACGTCAGCTCCTAGACTATCAGCTAATTCAGCTCCGGCAACCCAGAAATCCTCTTCAATTAATTGCTCACTCCATGGATTTTCAGAACGAATAAAGAAATAATTCGCCATCGGTGCAGTACCAATTAAGGTATCAGGAATATTGGAAGCTATGATCGAAGTTACAGAAGTGCCATGACTATGACCGGTATAAACATTGTTTACACCGGGAATAAGATCGCGGGTACCCCAAATCTGACCATTATTGTAAAGATTTTGGAAATAGGAAATGGTGTCAAATCCTTCCCACCCGGCATCTAAAATGCAGATAAGCATCCCTTCACCTCTAAATCCACGATTATGAAGAGAATCTCCATGATGAACCTTGATTTGATCTATACTGTTTCCATAACTATAATTTCTGGTAGAAGTTTGGGCAAATTTGTCTACGCCAGTGCTATTTTCAGGCACAAACATAGCGGGTTGTGTGAAGTTGGCAACCGGAACAACATACTGAACACATCCTAAGTTTTGAATACCCGGGATGTGAGCCACGTTTGGACAATAGATCACCACAGTATTCAACCATTTTGAGGTGGAAAGAACCTGAATGTTGGAATCATAGGCTTTAATCTGATTGATATAAGATTGATTCACAGGTAAATCCTGAGTCGTAATAGGAATATTGTATCGTGCTCTTTTCTCAATAGCCCGTGGAGATAAAAATGCCTCAGGATTGTTGATACTGTAAGGAGAATTGTTCTTGTTATTCAGATAAACACGATAACAATTCGCTGTCTGACCAATCACTACAATACCCAAACTGAATAGTGCAAGCACTAATAAAAAACGTTTCATGGTTTTTATTGATTATACGTTAAAACGAATATGGAGAATATCTCCATCTTTTACTTCGTAAGTTTTGCCTTCAACCGAAAGTTTTCCGGCTTCCTTGCATTTTAATTCTGAACCTAGAGATACTAAATCATCATATTTAATCACTTCAGCTCTGATAAAACCACGTTCCAGATCACTATGGATCGCTCCGGCAGCTTGAGGCGCTAACATCCCTCTTGTGATAGTCCAGGCTCTGTTCTCTTTACCACCAACGGTGAAGAAGGAGATCAGATTCAAAAGTTTATAAGCTGAACGGATCACCTTACGAACACCCGCTTCATGAAGGCCAACATCCTCTAAGAATACCATACGTTCCTCCTCATCTTCCAATTCCGCGATTTCAGACTCAATCTTACCGGCAATGATCAACATCTCTCCGTTTTTATCTTTCAAATATTCAGCTACTTGTGCGGAATATTTATTGCCGTTTACAGCATCTTCATCATTAACATTACAAACATATAGTTGAGGTTTTTCAGTAAGCAACAACAAATCAGCAATCACTTCATGTTCCTCTTCTGTAAGTTCTAACGTTCTGATGTTTTCAAAGTTTTCGATATGTGTTTTGCATTTGTGCAATACTTCATAATCTCTTTTTGCAGTGCGTTCCCCCACTTTCATGGCTTTCTCCACTTTGAGCATTTTACGTTCTATCTGCTCTAAATCTTTTACTTGCAATTCAAAATCGATGATCTCAATATCCCTTACAGGATCAATTGAACCCTCCACATGTGGTAGATTTGGATTTTCAAAACAACGAAGAACATGGATCAATGCATCACAGAGTCTTACATCCCCCAAAAATCCATTGCCAATCCCTTCTCCATGATTTGCCCCTTTTGCTAACCCGGGAATATCAACTATATCCATAGTCGCATAGATCAATCGTTCAGCTTTGATAAAGGTATTGATATGCTCCAATCTAGGATCAGGAACATTACAAACACCAATATTGGATTTGTTAGTACTATATGCAAAGTCAGTAATAGCCGCCTTAGTATTTGATATACAGTTAAATAATGTAGTTTTTCCAGTATTGGTTAATCCAATAATACCGCACTTTAATCCCATAATATTTTTTAAAAATTAAAAACCTAAACTTTCGTCAACAACACTGTGAATCTCAGGAATATATTTTTTGATTGTTGATTCCACACCGTTTTTAAGAGTAATTTTAGCATGAGGACAAGAACCACATGCCCCTTGAAGTTTTACTTTAACTACGTTATCTTCAGTAAGTTCTAAGAATTGAATATCACCACCGTCTTGTTGTAGAAATGGGCGAAGTTGATCTATAATGTCAATAACTTCTTCTTTTAATGTCATTTTTTCCATCGTTATTTTATTTTTATTAAATGAATCTGCAAAGATACAAAATAATGTGCTAATGTGCCAATATGCTAATGTGCTAATTTTGAAAATATTGATAGACTTTTTGGTGAATGGTTTTTACAAATGCATTAAAAGTGTCTATAGGTAAAGGTTTTGGGTAACTCATGATCTGTAATGGAATCGCTTTGGAGTCCGAACCATAGGGAGGTTGAATGTAATGGAATAAATGAAGATGAAAGTGGTTGGATTCATAAAATTGAATCCGCCTTTTCGCTAAATCAGTCTCTCCCGGTTCAACTTCTAAAAGCACTGGAAGAGATGATTGTATAGTAAAATGGTTTATGATCAAACTCCCTAACCCTTGCCCCCTTTTTTCTGGACATATGGCGAAATGTTCAATGTATCTGAATTTATCAAAATTCCACCAAAAAAAGAGCCCGACAAATTGGTCATCTTTAAAAATGATTTCAGCGTGAAATGATTGATTTCCAAGTATATTATAGAAGTTTTCTAAAGATCTTCTCTCTTCATCAGGAAATGATGAGCAATAAAGCTCCCAAGCCAATGTAAAATTTGAATCTTGGGAACTTAAAATTCTATAAGATGAAACTTTTTCACTATTGGACAATAACATCTTTATCCTTTGGATATTTTACTGAATATTTGATTGTTATTGTTTTGGTTTCGTTGGGTTGCAAACTTAATTTCCATTCCACTTTACCGTTTTCTTTGTTTAGAGAACCCTCAGTTAACTCTAGAACATCCACCACAATTTTTTCATCTGTTGAGATTGGAATTTGATCGTAAACAGAGGTAGTCACCGGATAAGATTTGTTATTTCTGACAGTAATTTTATATCCAACAGTCTCTTTGATATTTGATCCGGCAAAAGTTTTTTCAGAGAAAGTGGTGATTCTTTCCCTTTTAATCGTTACATTATTATCTACACCAAATGAAATATCTAAAGTATCATTGAAGGATTGGGTGTTGATATTGGATTTACCAACATAACTATTCTCTAAATAAAGCTTCGCAATTCCACTGTTTAAGTCCGATTTTCCCCAATCTAAAATCCGTGCAATCAAATATACATTTTCTGAAAGTTTAGGAATCGTTTGGTAATCATACACGGCATTCAATGTTCCCTCTCCATAAGTTACAGCAGTAAATGAAGCAGATGAAGGGATTGTTTGTGGATTTTGAACAATGTACTCTTTTACCGTTTGTGCAGATGAAGAGACATCGGTTTGTTGTGGTGAAAAATATCCTGCACCCTTAGCAACTGGAGCCTTTGTTGTTTCTTCAGATAAATAATTAGCATCATATGAAACACTAACATTATTATTTACTGTTCTAAGGATTTGCATATAACTTAAATAGTAAGGATTTAAGAAGGGAATTTGAGCTGAAACCTGTGTTTTGGCAGTGGATAATACAATTTCAACATCTTTCCATTCAATACCGGTATATTGTTGAATATTGGCAAAATAGGTTACCTCTAATGGTTTATTAAATCCTGTAAAACGGATATCATAAGAGGGATTCCAGGATGCACTCCAGGTGTAATAACTAAAAACCAGTTTCGCTGTTTTTGCTTGCTTCCCATCAATCACTACTGTAATAGTTCCGGATGGGGTTCCGGTTTGATTCGATATACTTTGCAGTTGTGCAGTTAATTTTGTCATCTCATCTCTGTAAGTTTGAACCAACCGTTGTCTTTTTAAAGCATCTAAAGCTAATGTTTCGTAGTTAGATCCATAAATTTGATTCATTGTTTTGAAGGTCTCCGGATTCACTGCTTCGTTTTTTCCATTGATTTGTTTATTTACAGTAAGAAAATCGATCTTCTCCTTGATGATCTTTAACCATACTTCCTCCTCTTCAATTTTACTTCTCAAATCGTCGATTTTATCCATCACTTTTTTGGTTTCAGCATCTTTATCCAATTCATTGATGTAGTCAGTCTGATATTGAACATTCAAAATAGTAAAACTTCCATCACTGACAATCCGGATGCTCTCTTCATTGATCGAACTGGTGAGCCCTGTTAGTTTTAATTTCATCTGTCCTTTTTGAACAGGGAAGTTTACCTCATTTTGAATCTGAGCCCCTACAGGATAAATAGTCACCTTCTTGATGGTGGAAGGGAGCACTTTTTCAACTTGTGCCATCATAATTATTGGAGATACCAATAAAACAAACAGGAAAATCGATAATTTTTTCATGGGATAATGTTTATGAATGAATATTTTTTTTGTTTACCATACTGTCGAATACTAATCTAAAATAATCTATGTACGAATATTTGGACTATAAAACAACAGATAAGTTAACCCAATTTGATTGAAAACTTTTTTCATGATTTTAAAATTTAAAAGGTTATCCATCTACACCCTCCAATCTATTTTTCATTTATCATTACAAATACAGCAGTTTCCCCATCACATTCGAGTACCCCATCTCCTGAAGTTTTATACAGTATTGATCAATCTGCTCCTGATGTTTTTCAGAAGGAGCCCCGGTTTTGTAGTCAATGACCATGACATGATCCTCCATAAAAACGACACGGTCAGGTCGAATAATGGTCCCATCTGTAGAAATAATGCTTGTTTCGTTTAATACATTCAAATGGTTGTGAAAGTAGGGGGCGTAGTCAATATCCTGAATTAACTTATTAAATAATTGCTGAATATAATCGTGATATTTCTCAGGCGTTACCTCAAGTAGTTGTCGGATATCTTCCTGACTCTCCGGAAATCTCTTTAAATCAGATAAAAATTGATGCACATAAATACCTCTCTCTTGCTCCTCATTCCATGCTTTGTGTGCATCAAAAGCTAAGTATTGCGGATCAAATTTAAAATCGGAAACATAGATTTTTGAAATCTCTAAATTGGAGTTCTTTGTTTTTGAATTCATTGAGATCCCCTTTTCTTCAGATTTATAATCTAATTCAGTATAAAACCGTTCTCCATCATAAATATAGCGAATCGCATCCTTTTGCTCCTGATTGATTCTTTGATTGATGAAGCCATCCAATAACTTAGAGTAGTTCCCCTTTTTCTTACCTTGCGTGATAAGGTACAACCTCTCTTTGGGTCGGGTGTGGGCAACATAAAGTTTATTGATCTGATCTAAAGTTGAGAAATGGCGCTCCTCTTCGTTCAACTCATTGTAATCGTGTGGCACTTCCCCTTTTTTGAGATTGACCCAACTGTAGGGTAATCCTGTTATATGCTCTTTGTCTTTGATCCAGTAATAATTTTTGGTTTTGGCATAACTGTATTGTGTAAATGGCAATATCACAATAGGATATGCTAATCCTTTAGCTTTATGAATGGTTGTTATTGTTACTGCATTAATCTTTGAGGGGGAAGTTAAAGTGAGCTTTTCTTTATTTTGATCCCACCAATCTAAAAATAATGGAATGCTACCAATCGATTTTTTTAGAAACTCATCCGTTTTGTCCAATAACATAATTACAAATGGATCCTTTTCGGTGATGTTGAAAAGGGAAATGATCTTATTCATAAGTGTAAACAAAGGGGTATCCATGAGTTCTTTATTTGAAAAATGGACATCAAATTGTTCTAAAAACTGATGAAACTGAACATCATTTTCGAGACTTTGAAATAGTTCTCCCTGCATTTCGGGATGAGAGCGAATTAAATAATGGCCCATGATCATCCTTGCAATCTTGTTCTTGGGATTGATGAGGTAGTATAGGGTAGAAATGATCACCATCACCTCTTGTGATGAAGATAACAATAGCGAATCGGATGAGATCACCGAAATATTGTTTTGTGACAACCATTCCCCCATCGCAGAACCGAGGCTATTGGCACTCACTAAAACAGCAATATCACCATAAGGGATCCCCTCTTCCGTAATCTCCTGTATCGTTTTTAAGGTTTCGGTTAATAGATATTCTGTGGAATTGTCTGAATCTGTTTCACCCTTAAATCTAATGGAAACCAATCCGTTAGACTTTGAATCATCTATCGATTGGGTCACATCTTTGTAGTAAGGTTCCAGATCTGAAAAGTCTGTTTGTTGTACCAAAAAGGAGTAAAATCGGTTGTTGAAATCTACAATTGCACGAGAGGACCGGTAGTTTTTATCCAGATTTTCTTGTTGATAATCTGTACCCTTAATCGCAAACGGATTCACCAGTTTTTTATAAGATTCATATTGTGATAAGTGGTATAACAAAGAGGAATCCCCATTACGGAAACGGTAGATTGCTTGCTTTACATCTCCAAAGATGTAGGTTTTCCCTTTCTCTTTGAAGTCGTTAAATCCGGATAAACTATTTTTAATTAATGGTAAGATATTTTCCCATTGCATTTTAGAAGTATCCTGAAATTCATCTAAGAAAAAATAGCTGTATTTGTTGCCTAATTTTTCATAGATATAGGGAGTCTCTTCATCTTTTACCTGATCATAGATGGTACCATTCGTTTCACTGAGATAAAATAGATTGTCATGCTCTTTTATTTCATCGATTACATTTTTAATATCAATTAAAAGAGCCAGTTGAGAGATGTTTTTCCCAAAAAAAACAACTTTAGTATAACGGTCGTGGGTTTTAATTACTTCGGAGATCAGATTCTGGAGTTGATATAGTTGAGATTCAATTTCAGAGGGAACCCCTTTTTTGAATTTTTTTTCCAATTGCTCATCAAGAGAATTTTCCGTTAGTTCATCTAAATCGGAGATCAATTTGTTGAAAACCTTGTCATCAAATTGTTGTTGTTCAATGAATTGTCTGTATTTTTCAACAGCATCATCCCGCTCTTTCAGCGCTTTTTTCTTCAATAAATTCACTTTAACAGCAGCATTGTCAAATTTTTCATGACTTTGCAAACGAAGCTCTTTGATCGCTTCAAAAGCATCTTCATTGAAGATATTCTGAAGGAGGGAAGTGAGTTCTCGCTCAATCTTCCATTTTCCGGTATTCTCAATTTTGGCTTCAATCAGACCTAACACTCTTTTAGAGAGTTCTTTATTGTCAACAGAGAGTTTATTTAGCAATAAATCAATAGTTTGCTCATAAAGATCATCCAATTGAATCTCTAAGTTGTAGTTCATATTTAAACCTAACTCAAAAGAGAACGCTCTCAAAATTCTTTGAAAAAACGCATCGATAGTGCTGATCGCAAAGTTGTCGAAATCGTATAGAATTTCATGCAGCAACAGACTGGCTTGTCTTTTGACATATAATTCAAAAGGGAGATCCAATTTAGATGGATCAATATTACTTTGAATAGCGAGGTAAGTGGCTTTTAACGATTCCGGAAACTGATCGTAAGGCTGAAATGCAAAGCTTCTAAGTGCTTCTAAAATTCTGTTTTTCATTTCAGCAGTCGCATTATTGGTAAAAGTGATTGCTAAAATGTGTTTAAACTTCTTGGGAACAGGGAGTGCTAAAGAAAGGTATTCCACAACCAATCTGGAAGTTTTACCTGAACCTGCTGAAGCTGTATAAACGGTAAACATGGTTTATTTGATTGAAGAATAGGGCACTTTTGTTAAATCTGAAAACTCACCTTTGAGGTATTTAAAATAGCCGCAAACTGCGATCATGGCGGCATTATCAGTGGTTAGAGAAAGGGGAGGAATACACACTTTTTTATTGTATTTTTCAGAGAGTTGAATCATGGCATTTCTCAATGCAGAATTGGCGGCAACACCTCCTGATAATGCAAAATTGGTGAAAGTGGTTTGCTGTATGGCAATCTCCATCTTATCGGTGAGTGATTTCACGATGGAATATTGAATCGAAGCGGCAAGATCATGGATGTTTTCATCGATGAAGTTGGGGTTTTCTTTTAGCTGATCTCTTAGAAAATAGAGGAATGAGGTTTTTAATCCACTAAAACTATAATCCAATCCCGGTAATTTAGCTGGTGCAAATTTAAACCGATGAGGATCACCCTCTTGCGCTAATTTATCAATAACGGGACCACCCGGATAAGGCAACCCTAATATTTTTGCTGATTTATCAAACGCTTCACCGGCTGCATCGTCAATCGTTTTTCCAATGATTTTCATGTCAAAATAGTCTCTCACTTCTAAAATCTGAGTGTGTCCACCGGATACAGTTAAGCATAAAAATGGAAACTCTGGTTTAACTTTTGTCTCTTCGGGGAAGTCTAGAAAATTAGCTAAAACATGTGCTTGTAAATGATCAACGACAATGATAGGGATCTCTAAACTTAGAGAAAGAGCTTTCGCAAAAGAGCTACCCACTAATAATGAACCTAAAAGACCGGGACCATTCGTATAAGCGATCGCAGATATTTGTTTTTTGTTTATCTTTGCACGTTTTAGAGCAGTATCAACAACCGGAATGATATTTTGCTGATGAGCTCGGGATGCTAACTCAGGTACAACTCCACCAAACTCAGCGTGTACTTTTTGACCTGCAATGACGTTAGATAGTATGGTAGTATTCTCGATTACAGCAGCTGAAGTATCATCACAAGAGGATTCGATGCCTAAAATATATGTTGACATGTTATTATAAATTTTTATGATGCGCAAAATTACGAAAAAAATCCTGCATATCTTTTTAAAGATCCTGCTTATTTTTGTTGCGCTCGATTTATTAATCGTTTTATTGGTCTTTACCCCTCCAATCCAAAAACTAATTGTAAATAAAGTTACTAGCTCTATCTCTGAGGTCTCAAAATCAAAATTTATCATCCAAAAAATTTATATTACCCCCACTTTTAGAATTAAAGCAAAAGAGGTTTACATAAAAGATCATCATGGAAACAATATGATCTCCGCTCATGAGCTTTCCGCAAAGTTGAATATTAAAAAGTTCTCCTTTCATTCTATCTACCTGAAAGATATCATAATAAAAAAAGGGGAATTTATTTTGAGAACCTATAAAGGGGAAAATACGATAAATTTAAACCAATGGATTTATAGTTTTGGTCGTTCTACCTCAACGCAACATTTTATTCTTCATTTAAAGGATGTTAAGCTTATCAAAAGTCGTTTTGCTGTGATTAACGATAATACCAGAACCTATTCGAAAGATAATACGATAGATTATGGTTTTTTTGAATTCAAAAACATCAATGCGACTATTAAAAATTTCTTTGTCAATGGCCCCGAAGTTTCCTGTCAGATTATTCAGGTTTCTACGGAACAATACACAGGGTTCAAAATAAATACGTTCAAAGGGGATTTTAGAATTAATAAAAATGAACTTTTAGTGAGCAATTGTGAATTTACGACCAATAAAAGTAAAGCAGTGCTCGATTTTGCTTTCAGATATAATGAATTTAAAGATTATTCTGACTTTTTTAATAAAATCAGATTTGATGTAGATGTTAAATCCTCCACAGTCCACATGGATGATATTGCTTGTTTTGCACCTGCTATTAAAGGGATGCACAACAGTCTTATCCTGAATGGAAAAGGGGAGGGCCCATTGAATGCCTTGAAAGTGTCACATTGCTACGTAAAATACCAGTTGGCTTCTTTTATCGCGGGAGATTTTGCATTTTTTAATATTCTCGATTTTAAAAATAGCTCCTACAACTTTCAAATCAAACACTCCAACCTGCTTTTAAGTGAACTCAATAATTTCTATTTACCGGGAGCAAAATTATTGAAACTTCCTGAAATGGTTACTAAAATGGGGACAGCTTCTGTAACCGGTGATTTTGAAGGAACAATCAATTATTTTAATACAAATCTAACTTGCAAAACTCCTCTAGGAAATGCCAACATCACTCTTGAAACCTCACCAAATAATGGATTCATGGATTTTGTGGGGTCTGTTGCAACCAAAGATTTTCAATTAGGCAATTTATTAGAGAACACCAAGCTTTTCGGATTGGTCAACGGAAACGTTCAATTGACGGGATCTGCAGCACCTTTCTTTGGTGATTTTGAATTTGGCCCCTCCTTAAAAGCTACTATTACCGGAACTTTAGATCAATTTGATTTCTGTTCCTATCCCATCCGAAATATTGAAGTTGAAGCAGATTATGCTGAAAATAATTACTATGCAAAAATTGTAACCAACGATAAAAGTTTAGATTTGGATTTTGAAGGTTGGATTGACCTTACTGAATCCACTCCCAGATATAAAACGAATCTAACACTAAATAATGGTTCTTATGGTGAATTTTTTAAAAATTATAACCATTATATCGATACATTAAATCTCTCATTATTAGATAA
>Ga0209098_1002692_pt1 | contig 15425 bp, 10 predicted proteins | sample AD_JPNHW1_MetaG_FD_184429 | JGI IMG/M metagenome (GOLD analysis project Ga0209098, IMG submission 184429) | Active sludge microbial communities of municipal wastewater-treating anaerobic digesters from Japan - AD_JPNHW1_MetaG (SPAdes) (version 2) | ecosystem: Engineered > Bioreactor > Anaerobic... | reverse complement strand
CTTTTCAGAAACAACCATAATGCCACATTCACATCCAATGGCGGCTTTTATCCAGGTGATGGCACTTCAATTGGGAATGCCAACTGGGTTGATTTAGATAAAAATGGGTACTTAGATATTACAGGATCATACACAACCCATTTAGTTTACCTCAACAGCGGAGGCAGTTTTGCATTATACTCACCATCGTTATGGGGTGTTGACAATTTTGATGGGGATTGGGCCGATTTTAACAACGATGGCAATTTAGACCTAATAACTCAGGTAGGTGAATCAAATGCAGTTAAGGTTTATCAAAGATCTGGCAATTACTTTTACGAACAGTTTGGAAGTACTATTCGCAATTGTAGTGGCATTATTAAATGGATAGATTATAATAACGACGGCTATTCTGATATCATAGCAGCGGGGAAAAACACAATTGACGGTAAATTGTATACCACAATTTATAAAAATGACCAAAACGGGAGGTTTATAGAGCAAACCCAGATTAAACTGCCTGGAATCGATGCTTCATCAATTTCATTTGCCGATTATAACTCCGATGGTAAAATGGATATCCTGATAGTGGGTAATGATTCTAATGGCAATGGGGTGTTGATGCTTTTAAAAAACCTTAATGGAACCGATTTCAGCGTAATAATCATAGCAAACTTCGACATTTATTATCAATACCAGTGCTTCTTTGCTGATTTTAACAACGATGGACTAGCTGATATACTAGTAGGAGGAAATAATTGGGAAACGGGGAATATTTCAAAGCTATATAAGAACAACGGGGATGGTACATTTTCGGAAATTTATAGTCAAACTGGAACTGGCTTAAATAGTGTTGTAGATCTTAATAACGATGGGAATCTCGATTTTATTGACTGGAACAAACGGTTATTTCAAAATTCATCCACAGCTCCAAACCTATGTCCAAATAAAATAACCAATGCATCGGCAACCCTTGAGGGAAACGGAATTCGATTTCAATGGAGCGACACCGATGATAAAACGCCAAGCGCAAGTTTAACATACAATTTACGCATTGGAACATCTTCCGGCTCTGGCAATATAGTTAATGCTCACGCAATTAGCACGGGAGCACTTAAGTTGCTAAAACCCGGAAATATGGGTACTAACACATCTGTTTTCTTTCAACTACCCAAAGGAACCTACTATTGGAATGTACAGGCAATCGATAACGCCTTTAAAGGTGGACCATTTATGGATGCCGATAAAACATTTACAATTGTTGATGTTGCAGCATCAAAGCTTCAGGGAAACATATTGGATGATTACTCATTGAAACTTAAATGGAATAATGGGAATGGGACAAGGCGTGCTGTATTCTGTAAAATTGGTGCAAGTGGAACGGCATCACCTGTTAATGGGAAAACCTATGTTGCTTCATCAAACTTTAGAGAAGGCGACCAGATTGGAACTAGCGGCTGGTACTGCGTTTATAATGGAACCAGCGATAGTGTTATCGTAAATAAATTGGACATTTCTTACTCCTTTATTTTTCATGTAGTTGAGTATTTTGGTGGTAACGGCTCCGAAAGTTACATGACTGCGACTGGAGCTGGGAATCCTGGTGTTTTTAGCACTGCCTCCTTTAGCCAACAACCCAATTTGCCTTCAGTAAGTTGCAATGGCAATGGTACAGCTGCCAATTTTGTGGATTATAATAGTGATGGTTTCCTCGATATTGCCATGTACGCAAAAGCTCCGTCAGATTACCATTATTTTAGAATTTTTAAAAATAAGTATGATAATACTTTTGAAGAACAATCTATAACCCTACCTCAATATTCTTATGGAACTGTTAGTTGGGCTGATTTTAATAATGATGGTAAATTAGATTTTGTAACAATGGGCGACCTTGATGGAGGTGGGTCAACCATGATAACAAAAATCTATCAAAACAATGGTGGAGTATTTGACTTTAAACAGGATTTAGATGGGTTACGTGACGGATTTTTTAGCTGGTGTGATTATGACAATGATGGGAATATTGATTTAATTGTAAGTGGAAAACATGGTGTAGACAATTACCCTACACACTATACTGCACCTTCTTTTACAAGGCTATATAAAAATAGTGGAACACCTAATTATACTTTTACAGAGCAAACCAACATTTCACTTTTAGGATTAAACAATGGTTCTTCTATGTGGGGCGACTATAATAACGATGGCTGGCCTGACCTTTTAATAGCAGGCGATGCCGATGATGGAAAATATTATGTGGTACTTTACGAAAACAATAAGCATGGAAGTTTCTTGTCAGGGATAACACTTTTGCAACTTACTAATTCCTACAATAATACAAGTCTTGAATGGTCTGATCTTAATAAGGACGGCAATTTAGATTTTATTTGGGCTGCTGGGTCAGGTCAAATTGGTGATACATCCGGTAAGGCAATAATATTTTACAACAATGGTGATAATACTTTTACTCAGGATGATACTTCACTAGTTTTACAAAAATCATGGAATTCTTTCGGCATTAGCGATGCCAATAATGATTGTAATCCTGATATAGTTTTTTCGGGAGGATATAATTTTGAACATCTCTTTAAAAATTTATACATAAATGATTACCCATCAAAATCCTTTTCAATTGATCAAAGTTTCAACTTTGCATACTCAAATAATGGTTCAGTAGTATGGGGCGACTACGATAATGATGGCGATATGGATATTATAGCCCCCGGGCAATATCAAGAATCTGATTATACTTATAACGTCAACATTATTAGGAATAATTTAATAACAAAAACTGGAATTTTTCTACCAAACGCCTCGCTTAACCCACCTAGCAATATTAAAACTACTTTAAAACCAAATCAATTGATAGTCGAATGGGACAAGTCAACCTCAAGTCCTTCACCCATTTTAAGCTATAACGTGATGCTAACATGCGTTAAACCTACTGAATACATGTTGAATGCCCCAAACAGCGATACTTTAACTGGGCGAAGGCTTATTAGTACTACCGGTAATGCTGGGTACAATAATTTTGTAGTATTTGATAATCTTACTCCTGGCACATACAAAATAAAGGTTCAGAGCATTAATGGTGCCTACCAAGGAAGCTCTTGGTCTGCTCCTATTACGGTTACGGTTAAAAATTTGCAAGCATTCTTTGAATACAGCGAGGTATGTAGAGGCTATGAAACGCAATTCACCGATCAATCAACCTCATCAGGTTCAATGACCTGGCTTTGGAAATTTGATGACGACAGTACAAGCACTGAGCAAAATCCAAAGCACTCATTTAAGACATCAGGTTACCACCAAGTTTGGCTAGTTGTTTCAAGTACAGATATAAAGAAGGACCAAGGGAGCATTGTAAAAGACTCATTGCTAAAAACAGTTTATGTAAAACCACGTCCAAAGGCATCATATACTGCACCAAACGTTTGCCAAGGAACAGAAACTGTTTTCACAAACGCCACCGATATGGATGGAATAAAAGCCCAATCGTGGAAATGGGACTATGGCAATGGTGAAACATCTACCGATTCTATCCCATTAAATAAAACATTTGGGGTTTCCAAAACATATAGCACTAAACTAATTGTTGTTGCAACTAACGATTGTGCCGATACGGCAATAGTAAATACTATTGTAGCACCCTTACCATCGGCAACTATAACTATTTCGCAAAACAGCAAGTTCTCAATCTGCAATGGATCTGGCGATAGTGCAGATCTATCCCTTACACCTCAGGATAACTGCAGCTATCAGTGGGAAAATCATTCCATCGGGATGACAGGAAAAACGGATAATACTTTATCCATTAATGGAAGCTATACTGAGGGTACTTACTCAGTAACAGCAACAGTAAAGAATAACTTAGTTCTATCAGGATGTCAATCCACAACTACAACCCCAGTTGTCATTACGATTTCTGCTCAACCTGTTAAACCGATAATCAAAGCCTCAACCAACAATTTCTGCCCAGGCACAGAAGTAGAGCTTAAAATTGATAACTATTCATCAAGTTTTAACTACCAATGGAAACGTTCGGGCGTTGATATTGATGGAGCAAATCAGGAAGTATATAGTGGTAAACTAAAGGAAGGCGACTACTCGGTTGAAGTTGAGCCCGGCAGCTGTTCATCTGAATCCGATATACTTACCCTAACAACCAAACCTGCACCGCCAAAACCAAACCTTATTGCTTGGGGTCCTACTGTATGGATTTTAGTTTGCGATAATACTACAGCAAAGGATTATCGCTGGTATTACAACAATGACCTCATTATTGGAGCAAAAACAAACCAGTATGTTGCAAGGCAAAACCTTGGAAGTTATTACGTGGAAGTAAATGATGGCGGAGAGTGCTATTCTTCAAGCGATATCAAGGTAATTCCTGATGGTTCAACTGGAGTTGCAGATGAACTATTCAGCGATATTATAAATATCTCGCCTAACCCTACCAAGGGAGATATCAAGATAAATTTAGGGAACACCCTCCCTGGAGAGCTAAAGGTAGAGGTAGTTAGTTCGCTTGGCATTATCTATAAATCATTCATTGTTAATGATTCATTCGAATTCTCGACTAACATCAATGATTTACCAAGTGGCTTGTACTACTGCAAATTATACTACAAGAAAAGTGTAGTGGTTAAGAAAATCGTAAAGCTATAGCCTCATATTTCAACGATTATGATAAAAATGAGAACATTCTATAAAACAGCATTAACTTCAATAGGTCTAATTCTAATTGCGGCTTACTCATATTCGCAGGAATTTACCGATAAACAGAAGGCGATTATATATAACGAGGCAATCAAAACACTCCAAAGTTACCAGCAACTAACCAACCAAATGGCCGATCAGGTTGTTGATTTAACCGAGTTCAACAAAACAAGTCAGCGACTGATTGACCTTTTCGTTAGTCGAAAGGCCATCGTATATAACGATCTTGACCCAGCCCATAAGCTGAGCGAGGCCTATGAGTTGGAAACCTATGTAACAAACATGATGCTTTGGTATCCCGATGGAATGAAAATCAATCTTGATTTTGATAATCTTCGCGCAGGCAATATTATATCGCACGGGAATGATATTTATACGGTAGATATCATGACATCTAAAAAAATCGACGGTAACTATCTAAATCAGCAGAAAAATACTCAAACAGAACAGTTACTTTATAGAATAGCATTCTTCCAAAAAAGTGGAACTTTTGAGAATTATAGGATTGCAGGGGTTCGAAGCAGCAAAGCAACCACTGTAACCGATGATTCTCACCTTCTTGCAGAGGTAAAAAGTATCAGCTTTTCGGATAAGGACATTCAGCTAATAAACGACCAAACTAAGTCTTTACTAAACGACTACATTAACTTCCTACGATTGCTTACCGATCCCAAGGAAACAACTGATGATAAAGTTTACTATGGGATCTCTTTTATTGGTTTATTCAAAGATTCTACAACTAGCGTAGCAAACGATATTGAGCCTGATCCTCAAAACAGATGGGTTCCCATTAAGGAGTATCAGAAGAATGTGGTTAAGGATTACCCCGAAGGTATCCGGAACCTAGGGATGAATATTGACTCCGTTCAATATGGAAAGGTTATCCCCGAAGGAAACGAGAAGTATTATATCAATGGGTATATTGATAAATTCTTCTCGGGAAAATTTCAATCTAAAACGGTTTTCCGCGATAATTCCAAATACGACTTCAAGGTATCGTTCGAACGTAACGGAAACACCTTCGTAAACTTTAAGCTTGCCAGTATCGACAAATTTGGAGTTAACCTCTATAGCCAAAATGCAAGCAATGCTACTCAGGAACTTCCCAATAAACCAATAACCACTATTAAACGCCATGGCTTATATTTAGGATTGGCTTTGGGAGGAGGGCTAACCAACTTTAATGACCCGAATCTGTCTAGCAACTCAATACTTACATGGTCGCAAAAGGGAAAAGGGGCTATGAATATTGAGGCAACGGCTACCTGGTACTTAATGAAAAAGGTAGGTCTCTCAATGGGAATAGGCTACACTCGTTCATCGGCAAGTGTAAGTTTGAACGGAACATTCCGCAACACAAGCTATTCAACGGATGTAAATAATGAGTTATATCTAAAAAACGTCACAGCGGCATACGACTCATTGATCACGTTCAACTACATTTCAGTACCCATTTCGATAATTTACCATAGCAATAGTAATCCTGAGAAATGGGGGGTTTACTTAGAAACAGGCGTTGTAACACTTATCAATTTAAACTCAAGTTTTCATACAACAGGGGACATTGCAACATCAGGGTATTACGAACAGCATTCTGGGGTAATAGTCTCCGATCCCAGTTTTGGCTTTATTAATCGACAAGGAATTGATAGCAAAGGGAAAGGGAATATAGCAAACTTTAACTTTGCCATTAGGGCTTCAATCGGTGTTAGCTATCCTATAAACTACTTCACAACCGTTTATGCTGGGCCAGAATTGATTTATAGTCTTGGAAACACCTCTAATGCAAAAGATTTCACCGATGCATTTGGCAATGTAACTTCTGCTAAGAAAGTTGGTTTATCAAAATATGGTATTAAGTTTGGCATTAACTATAAATTCTAATTTGAATAAATTTTACATAGATATGAGATACTTACTTTTATTAGGTTTCGTGGTGATAACCTTTCTGAGTTTTGGTCAAGAGCCAACTAAAACTGCAGCAAGTAGCAAGGAGGCAAAAATTGTTGACGAGATTAACCTTTCCGATGCCGATATTGAGGTGTTTAAAGAGCAAACCAAACAGAAGGTTGAAGAGTTTCAACAACACGTCGTTACCATCGGCAGCAAGGACCAGCCAATGGAAAAACGCAATTTGGCAGAAAAGGAAGCGCTTAAACTTTTCTACAAAGGCGCTGAAATGCAAATTTCTACCATCAATACTGATGGAACAGTTAGCATACAATCGCGACCAATGGAGAAATATTTGGCAAGACTGAAGTCTTTGCCTTTTACAGCAGTCGTAATTAAGTTCTACGATCTTGTTTATATCTCAAGCTTTACAAAAGGCCCCGATGGCAAGTACTACTCATCTGCCACTGTAATCCAAGAGTTCACAGGATTTACAGGCGATAATATTGTTTACAAAGATGTTACTAAAAAAGAGATAGAAATTATTGTAGATCTTGTTGAAGACAAGTTCTTCAACGAGAAGAAGTGGAAAGTTTTCCTAGGAAACATCAAGGCTACAGAAACTCGAAAATCTTAATACCGATGAAATTCACTAAACTTTTTACTATTGCAATTTTGGCTTTTGCAAATTCCTTTAACTCATTTAGTCAAATTAAAATTACATCAAATTTCGACCTGCAAACCCCAAAAGAGTACTATTTACAAGTAAAACAGTTTGGTGAATTTCTCAATCGGTTCAACTACAAAACCGATTGGAAGGGGAATTTAATCACCGAGGAGTTTTCGAAAAAAGTTCCTCGTAACTCATATATCTTTTCCTTAATCAATCAGGAAGATAAGAGGATAACCAACCCTAACGACTCATCGTATCGAGCTATTTGTAGTGAGTTTATTAAATTCATTACTAATCCAGAAAAACCTCAAGAAATCTATCTTTACAGCGGACAGGTTAAAGCGGAAGCATTTGTAAATATTATTTGCTTTGGAAAAACTGCACAGGTTAAAGTTGAGATGATTCCGGATGTTCTCCCCGACCGTTCGGCTCGTTGGGTGATTAACGGAGTTGAATCATCGCTATTTGAAACTAATACTGATAGCATTAAAAAACATTTTATTGCGCCTAATAGCCATGAGACAAATTTCATCAATCTAAAAAAGTTAAACGAGTCAGATAATGATATCTACTACCTTTCAGCACCTATTGCGAACACAATGATTTTCATAAAAGGGATTGAACAGAAAAAAATTCAGATTCAGAATATTGAAAGGGTAACCTACCAAGTTACTTTCCCCGGATGGCTTGTTACCGTTGATGAGTTTACTCGTGGCTCCAATAACTCTGGCTGGTTGATTAGCGACATTAAGAAAGGCTATTAGACTGTTGGCTATTCGGTGCTTAGTAATAACAATGTAGAATGTAGAATGAATAATTAAAAATTTAAAATAGAAGGTGCTAACACCTAAATATCTTACAACCAAACTAGCTAATGTCCAAAAGTCTAAAATCCTAACAGCCTAATAGTCTAACAGCCTACCTATACCCCACCGAAGCATACCCAACCCAATGCGTTAATTTTGCTATAGCTGTTGTTCCCATTTTCAAATCAGAAACTGGTATTGGCTTATGATCGATGCTTGTTGTATAACCAACAAACTGCCCTTGTAAAGGATCAGCCTTTAACTGCTCTTGCATACTTAACGATGTTAGCAAACCAAATGGCACACTATATCGACCACACCAAGTCCATTTGTACTCCTTGTAGTTCGCTGGAAGAACTGTATTGTCAACAAACAGTTTTATTCTTTCAGAGGTAGGTTCGCCAATTAGGCAGCTGTCAATAATTCCGTGTTCATGGGCAACAGCCTTTTTGTAGCCAGCGCTATCCACACCGAATGGAGCCATATTCTTGCCACCCCAATCCTCATCGCCATAATGCACGGCATCAGTAGTAATGAGCAATGCAATATCTTTACCCCAAACCAAATTATGAACTTTCATTAATTTACAAATTGACTCTGAAAGCGGTTTGGCAATACCTTTCATCTTATCGAAAGTCATAAACGGAACAAGTATCGAAACAATCTCAACATCCCGGTTGAAGTACTGTAGGAAAGGCAGCATCCCCTCCACCGAGTGCTCAACCTTTTGTAGGGTATCGCTTACTAAATAGCTACCCTCTGGTAGCCCTTTAATTATCTCTTCCCTCAAACCTGAAACCTTGATATTACTGTAAGGACCATACCAATGGGTGTAGGTATCAAACACAATCTGGTCGGCAATATTCATAACACGCGCCTTATGTGCTACACCAAAAATTATAATTGTTTTAGCTTTAAAATTACCTAGCAAGGCTGGTTACTGCCAGCCCACATAGGTATGGTCGTCGTGAGGGCAAATGGCTACGCGCCAAGGTTTATCGATATTTTGAGCTGCACCTTTTAGCTCTGCTGCTTGTAGGTGGTTAATACGGCTCATCACCGAATCAACCTGCCAACCCAAATGGGCAAAACCCACGGTATCTACCAACTTACGTAGGTGCATTGACTGCAAGTTCTCCTTGTGGTTACCGCAACCTACAAATATTAAGCAGGCTGCTGCTATAAAAAGAGTAGAAAGTTTTCGGTTCATGGTAAATAGTTTTTAACTCATGCTAATTTAATCTTGCATCTGATGTCTGAAATTTAGCATCTTAGATAAAGACAGCCAAAGATAAAAGGAAATGAAGCAGAAAACTTTGATCGAATGAAAAAATCCAATGTAATTGAACAAGTTTTTCGAAACACGAATGTCTATTAATTAAATGATGTTCTATCAATAAAACATAAATAGCATGGAAACAAAAGAAAAAAAATCGATTCAATATTATATGCGTTCGTTGCATCGTGATATTGGCTTTTTTGTAATAGGTCTTACCCTAATCTTTGCCTTTAGTGGTACAATACTTATTTTTAGAGACACCAACTTTCTAAAGAGCGAAAAGCAAACTGAGAAGCAACTTGAACCTAACATTAAGGAGTCAGATCTTGGAGCTGCTTTACGAATGCGAGCATTTGAAACAATGAAAGTAGAAGGAGATTTTGTCTATTTTAAAAACGGCACATATAACAAGGCAACGGGAGTTGCCATATATACAGAGCAAAAATTTCCTTCTTTTATTGAAAAACTCAACAACTTACACAAAACATCAACCAAAAATGCTACACATTGGTTTACAGCAGTATATGGAATTTTGCTTTTCTTCCTAGCCATTTCATCATTTTGGATGTTTAAAGCAAACAGCAAGCAATTCAAAAGAGGTTTTGTTTTTGCAGGAGTAGGTTTACTTTTAGCTATTGCACTTGTAATTATTTAAATCGTTTTTAATCTTTTTAAAAGAGACGGCTAGGATTAACCCTAGCCGTTTTCATTATAAATAATGGTAAAGGTTACTAACTAAACATAGTTTACTTCGAATCCACAAATCCATTGATCTATTTAAAGTTTATTCTTTAGTTCTAATTTGATTCCCTATCAAACTTTAGTATTCTCTTTACTAATTCGGTTAAATCTTTTCATTTCTTGAAGTTTCAATTCAGTAACATTAAATGATATTAAATCATATATTTGATACGCTATTCTATTAAAGAAGCATTATTGTATGAAGTTTACTCTTCGCCCCTGGACATTAAATGATTTGGAAAGCGTTTCGAAACACGCCAATAACCCAAAAATAACTCAAAACATGTCCGATGGATTTCCAAATAGTATTGAAAAATGGAAAACATTTATAGAATTTGCCACAAGCAGTAAAGACATTCTTTATTTGGTGATTGATATTAATGGCGAAGCAATAGGCAGTATAGGAGTTAGCCCCAAAAAGGATTATATGCAAAAAAATGCAGAGCTTGGTTATTGGCTCAGTGAAGAATATTGGGGACAAGGAATAATAACAAAGGCAATTAAAGAGATTGTAAAACTAGCATTTAATAAATTTGATATTGAAAGAATCTATGCCACTCCCTTTGAAAAGAACTATGCTTCGCATAGAGCTTTGGAGAAAGCAGGTTTTAAACTTGAGGCTCGGTTTAGTAAAATAGTTTTCAAAAATGGGGAAATGCTTGATGAGTTGGTTTATGCTATACGAAGAAAGGATAAAGGACAATAAAAGTAATTGTAAATCTTATCATGCTGAACGTAGTGAAGCAACTATAATCCATATACATAGATCCTTTGCTTTGCTCAGAACCGAACTTGCGAGTTCAACGAAGCCAATGACAGTTAAGACTTTACTAACTCTAACTAATTGAACATATTACTATGGAAAAACTCATTTCATGCTGTGGTTTGGATTGTGCCACTTGCGATGCAAGAATTGCTACATTAGCCAATGACAATGAACTGCGTGCTAAAACTGCCGAAAAATGGAAAGTTCAACATAATGCAGAAGGGCTTACCCCAAAAATGATTAATTGTACTGGTTGCATGGAGGTAGGTGTTAAGTTTAACTACTGCGAGCAATGCGAAATTAGAAAATGTGCTTCAGCAAATGGTTTCAAGACTTGCGCTGAGTGTAACGAACTTGAAAACTGCACTATTGTTAAGAATGTACATCAATATGTACCTGAGGCATTAAATAATTTATTGTCTATTATTTAAACTATTACAATATTCTAAAAACTATACTTAACTAGCCATCGCCTAGTCATTATAGAAATACTTGGTTCAAGATAAAGGAAATTAGCCTGACTATCTAAGAACTTTGCCGACGCAAATTTTTAAACCATGACTTATTGGTTTGCTCTGTTATTTATTGAAAATATTTTACTACTTTCATTACTCTCAAATCAAACCTATACCGTTTATGAAAAGACTTATTTCATTTTTATTAATTACTCTAATTTTCCAAATTGGATTTGGCCAAAAACTACACTCCCCTGCAGAACTTCTAAAAATTATGAGTGATTCAAAACTTTCTTTTCAAATTGATATTCTAAAAAAAGAAATTCAGTGCTCTGATAAATCTGAAAAACTCAACTATCATAGTTATTATAGACTATCTACTGATTCTGGTTTGTATACATTCACTTATAAAATAAGGGATGACGTAAAACCAGTTTTTGATAAAGCAGAAGCATTTTTCCAGTCCGGAATTTCTGATAGCGCAATTTTTTACTACAAGGAAACTTTAAAAGCTGATTCAACTTTATATAATGTTATGACTTATATTGGTCAAGTTTATGGAAGTAAAAAAGACTATCAAAATGCAATCGCTTGGTATGAAAAAGCAATTAGTAAGAACTATATCGACTATATGGCTCACTGGTTTTTGGCTGATACTTATTTAGACATGAAGGATACAAAAAACGCCTTAGATGAGATTACTATTGCTCAGATATTAAATAGAAACAACCTAAGGATTAAAAAGTCATTAACTTATATTTTCGAAAAAGCAAAGATGAGCACAGATGATTGGTGCTTTAATCCCCAAGTTGAAATAAATAAGATTTCCGACACTAAGATAAATATCTCTGCTAACGAGAAATGGCTTGCTTATGCTATGGCTAAAGCTATTTGGAATTTTGAACCTGGTTATAAAGAATCAATGGGTGTCGCCCCTGGTCAATACTCTACAATTGAAGATAAAGAATGCTTAGTCTCATTACTAATTGGATTAGAAAATTCTAAGACAAAAATTAAAAATGACCCTCAACTATCCATACTCAAAAAAGCAACTGAGAAGAAATACTTAGATGAGTACATTTTATACGAAATTGTACTACCAGAGAATCCGCTGGTAGCTTTCCAACTTCCTGAAAAAACAATTTTAAACATCAAAGATTACATTCTCAATGTTAGAAACGAAAAATAAGTTATTGCCTTAATTTATATTGTAGTATGTAATTACCTACGATGATCACTTGGAGTAAAAACAAAAGAAAAAGCCCAACACTTACGTGCTGGGCTTTTTCTGTCGGGGTGGTGGATTGTTCGCTACGCTCCTCGGTTCGAACACACGACCCTGAGTAATAGAAATAAAAAAGGGATCACCTTGCGATGATCCCTTCATTTTGTCGGGGTGGTGTGATTCGAACACACGACCCTCTGGTCCCAAACCAGATGCGCTAACCGGGCTGCGCTACACCCCGAAATATTTTTGCGGAGAGAGGGGGATTCGAACCCCCGGTACCGGTTACCCAGTACGTCAGTTTAGCAAACTGGTGGTTTCAGCCACTCACCCACCTCTCCAGTGGAGTCTGAAATGATTATCTTCGGCAAAAAAGATTGTTGAAGATAAAAGATTTTATTCAATTCTGAAAAAAGAACTCTTTTTTAACTCATTCCCCTTTGGTGGGCTAACCTCATTTGAATTGTTTTCAAAAGAAGTGGCACAAAAGTATAAAATCAATTCAATTTAGCAAAAAATTAACCCTTTTTTACAACTATTTTTTAAATCAAAAGGGAGATACCCATCTCCCTTTGAAAATATTTAAAGCCAAAGTTAAGCTCTAGTTCTGATAGATCAGCGTATTAATGCCCCTAAGGTCAAATTCATGCTTCATCTCTTGAAGTTGATCAAATGATCCCAATTTAATATCACACTTCCCCTTATGATGTGCTATAAACGTACATTGTTCAGCCTGAACAGGATCGTGCTTGCAAATATCAATCAAACACTCAACAACATATTCGTATTTATTGGTATCATCATTAAATAGTACCAAGCAATAATCTTTTATAAGACTTGATTTCCCCTCAACATTCCTCTCTTTAGGCTTGCTCCTCATATCCAAATATTTGCCTACAAAAATAGCTATTTTTTCTCAATATCGACTCCAACAACTACCACTCCAGTCAAACCGCTTGCAATGAGATTATCCCTTACACGATTAGCCTCTTCAAGGGTTGAATAATTTCCGATTGAGTATAGCATTAGCCCTTGATCACTGGGTTTTCTGATGATATCTTTCCCTGAAGCGATGGCTTTAACTGTTTGATATATCCCATCGGGGAGCTTGTTTGTGTACTTCCCGATTTGTACAATATATATTTTGCCTTTATCAGACGTAGCATCTGTATTATTTTTAACTGGAACAACTTTAGTTGTTTCACTCTTATCCTCCATGGATTGAGCCCTGCTTGTTGGAACTGGTTTCCCGTTGTACCATGCAACGATAAATGCGTCCTTAAATCCTTTTGATTTAATTGTTGTAAGAGCCTTTTCGGCTTCGGAGAACTTATCAAATCTTCCAATGAAGTACTTAGAGACCTTTGCTCCCTCAATTCTTTCAATTGAAACGGGTATCATTCCTTTAAAAGCGGAAATATCTAACGGTTTGCTATAAGCTCCAAGTTGAATTTTGTATACAACCCCATAAGGCAACTGTTCGTTCACCGGAATAGGATTTTCAGCATCGTAGGGTGTTTTATCGACAATTTGGAATGAAATAGTTTCATCATTCTTTATTAAGATGGGTTCAATATTTAGATTTTTTGTTTCAACTTTAGATATTGCCACCTCTTGTTTCTCTTCCGTTTTATTTTCAACAACTTCTATGTTTGTTTTATTTACAACTGGTGGTAATGGGCTTCCAAAAGCTATCTTTTCCAATTTCATCACCCTACTGGTTGTTTCTTGTTCAAATAGATTCATGCCCCATGTCCGGGCAAACGCTAGTTCAAGTCTCAAAATACCTATTTCATAAAGTATTGATGATTCGAACAAACTTTCTTCCCTTCCTTCGCTGCTCAAATTATTCTTAATTGCAGAAGCCGCTCTAAAGTGGCTATTCGCTCTCTCAACTTCAGCCTTTGCCCCATCTCCATTATTGTTTCCGCTCTTAACAATTGCAACCATAATACAATCGTTGTAAATTTTATACTTTACATCGATCCATTTTGAGACTAATGCACTATAGGCATTCATCTTTTTAACCATTTGTAAGCTTAATCCATTGCAATTGGTTGTTGAATCCTGCTTTTCTATACAACTATTATACTTTGCCTTAGCCGATATAGCCTCATCTCGTGCAGTATTTATTTGATTAAACAATTTTTCAACCTGTGCTAGTTTATTAATTTCATCGCTTCGAAAAACTGTAGGGGCGAATTGAGCCTGATAGATATAATCAGGGTTATCATTTGCAAACAACGTAGTATCTGATCCTTTAGATTTTCGCTTTCCTGTTAGGTATTCTTGTTCAATTTGGCTTGCTTGTACGAACATCTTATCCGCTTCGTTTTGCGCAGCAAGAAGCGCATTCTCTACTTTTACAACTTTTGATTCGAGACTTCGGCGCTGTTCGGCTGTTGTAACATAATCAAACTGTGACCTTAATTTCTCGAGCTTTGTTCTTAGCGAATCGGTTTCTTTCTGTTTGCTAAATCCCTTTGTGATCAACCGTATGTACTCAGGGTCATTCTCTACAGTATTAAAAGTTGCTGGCTTGGTTTTAACTTCAGGAGTTTCAAAGGGATTCTTTTCTCTGTCAAGAGTTCCATCATCAACTTTAATATTTTTAATTACCTTATCCTTCGGCGATCTTAGTTTGGCAACGCGCTGAGCCTCTTCATAGGTAGTAAACGAACGAAGAATTGGGTTTACTTCCATCTTATACATTACAACCTCAACGCTATCGCCATCTGTATTTCTATTTGTAGCAAAACATGCTATCCTTTCCTTTGTATCAGGAATATATAAAAAATCGTCAAAGGTTGAGCTAATAGGGAATCCTATATTCTCGGGCTCGCTCCATTTATTTGTTGTAGAATCGAAGGTACTTTTAAATATATCATACCC
>Ga0209098_1002689_pt1 | contig 15439 bp, 10 predicted proteins | sample AD_JPNHW1_MetaG_FD_184429 | JGI IMG/M metagenome (GOLD analysis project Ga0209098, IMG submission 184429) | Active sludge microbial communities of municipal wastewater-treating anaerobic digesters from Japan - AD_JPNHW1_MetaG (SPAdes) (version 2) | ecosystem: Engineered > Bioreactor > Anaerobic... | reverse complement strand
AGCACCAGATAGAACCAGACCGTCTGCCAAAAGTGCGCCTTCACCTCGAACGCAAAGGCGGTTTCGGCCATGTTCCAGATCCCCCCCGCCTCGGCGATCACCTGCAGGGCGTACGCGCCCGGCGGCAGCCATTCGAACGCCGCCACGCGATCCGCCTGCACGGGCGACCACCCCTTGCGCAGCCCCTCGACCCGGAACCGGAAGCGCACCGAGTCGGGCGCGCCCGGCGAAAGCGCCGCAAAATGGAACGCGATGTTCCTCGCGCCCGGCGCAAACGCGACGTCGGAAAGAACCCGCTCCGTGTTGTCCAGAACCGTTTTGCCATTGACCAGAACCCGCTCGACCGCCACGGCGGGAGGCCGGCCGGAGAACTCGGCGCGGCGCGGATCCACCACGGCCACGCCGTTCTCAAACGGGAACCAGATGCGGCCCTTCTTGGGCGCGCCGGTCGCCGCCGCGCCACCCATGCAGCGCTCGCCGGGAAGACCGTCGGAAACGCCCAGATGCAGCATGCGGATCGCCACGGACTCTTCCGGCTGCGGCGCGCGCAACAGCTGTTCGAGGTCTTCCATGTACACGCACAGCAACCCCCGCGTCGTGCCCAGCCACAGCCGCTTGGACGCGTCTTCCGCGATCTGCAGCACGGCGTCGTCGAACACCCCGGTCTGCCGGCCCATGGGGACCACCGCCTCCGGGGTCACGCCGAAAAGCCCTGCGGTGGTGCCCACCCAGAAATTCCCGTTGGAATCGCGGCACATCACGCGCGGATATCCGGTGAGGCCGGCCTCGCGGTTGATGACCCGCTTGCTCCCGTCGGGATGCAGGCCGAGAATGCCCAGCCGTTCGCTGCACACCCAGAGCGCGCCGTCCGCGTCCCGGCACAACGCGTGGACGGGCTCGCCGACCCGCGTGCCGTACACCGTCGCCGGCGCGAGTTCGCCGCTCGCCGCGATCTGCATCAATCCCTGCGGCGTGCCGACCAAGATCCCCTGCTTCGGATCTTCGAACAGGGCATACACCGTATGCACCACCGGCAAGCTGTAGTCGCTCTGGGTCACCAGCGTCAGCGCGCCGCCCTGATACATGAAGAGCCCGCCGCCCAAGGTCCCCAGCCACACGCGCCCGGAGGAGTCCTGCAGCAGCGCGCTGACCGGCACATCGGTGTCGAGATAAAGCGTCTGCAACAACCGCCCGTCCTCGGCCGTCAGCCGCACGGCACGGCCCTTGAGCCCCACCCACGCGCCGCCCTCGGGCGTGCGCCACAGCGCATAGGCCGTTCCGGCGGTCGCCGCGCCCTCTGCCCACAGCGTGCCCACGGTCTTCTTGCGGATGCGCAGCAGGCCGCCGTCGCACGCGGCCCAGAGGGTACCGTCGCGGTCTTCGATCAGCGTGTTGACGGAGAGGCTGCCGGGCGTGTCTTGTTCCGCGATGCGCTGCCAGACCCCCGACTGCCAGCGGAACATGCCCGTCGGGTTGCCGATCCACAGCGAGCCGTCGGACACCTCCAGCATCACCGTGGCCATGCCGGCATTCTCGGGAAAACCGATGGGGGTCCAGATGTTTTTCTCTCGGAACGCGACCCCGTTCGGGCCATACACCCAGAGCCGGCCGGAACGCCCGGCGTAAACGCCGTCCGCGGCCTCCACCAGAAAATCCGGCAGGCGCATGCTCTGGTCATCGAACCGCCCGGCCGCGTATTCCACGAGGCCGTTCCAGGCGGTCATCCAGATGCGCCCGGCCATGTCGGACGCCGCATCGGTCACGGCACCCAGCGTCGCCCGGTCATCCGGCGGCACGGGACAGAGCTTCACGGAGAACTGCGTGGTGAGGTCGTCGGCGGCGGTCACCGCCTCCAGCAGGCCTCGCTCGGCATAGGCCCGGACCACGCCGTCCGGCGTCTCCACCATGCCCAGCACGCGGCCCACCACCCCCGACGGCGAGGCCGCGGGCCAGACTTGCCACTGGCCCGCGAGATACCGCGCCACGCCCGCCGGCCCGTAAACCCACACGCCCTTCGCCTGCCCGCAGAACACGCCGGCAAAGGCCCCGGTCTGCTGCCCCACGCTCTCCGGCACAGCGATTTCGGCGAACTCCACGCCGTTGAAGCGAATCAACTGGACGCGCGTCACCAGCCACAGGTAGCCGTCAGAGGCCTGCGTCACACCGACCACCGGACTGCCCGGCAGCCGGTCCTCCACGGTCCACAGCTTGAGGGCATAGGCATCCGTCGCCGCGTTCTTGGCCCAGAGGCCCGCGCCGCCCAGCAGCGCCCACGCCGCGATCGCCCACCCGCAAAATGACCGGAACCCAGACATCGATTTAACGCCCGCCGTTCAGCGTTCAGCGGCCGCTTCCCCCTCAATCCCGCTCAGCTCCCCGTCCTCGATGAAGCCGGGGAAACTCGCGAACACGCCCTCGACCACGCGGCGATACTCCTCCACCGTGCGGCAAACCCGCACGCCGCGCCACACGCGTTCGCCCTGGCGCAGGGAGAGATGGAGATAGCCCCACAGCTCCTTCATGCGCCCCAGCACGGACGCGGGCCCGTACAGCTCCTCCGTATTGGCCGCCACGTAGTCGTCGAGGAACCCTTTCAGGCGCGACACCTCGCGCTCCGGCGCGTCGTCGCGCCGGAGGCGCTCGATCAGGAAGGGGTCGATCGCCACACCGCGTCCGACCATCCAGCGCGTGATTCCGGGGAACCGCGCCTTGAGCCGCAGATAGTCCCGACGCGTGCGGAGGTCGCCGTTGTAGACCACCGGATGCCGGCACGCCGCCAAGGCCTCCGCGAACGCGTCGAGCAGCACGCGGCCTTCGTACATTTGCCGGGCCGTGCGCGCATGGATGGCGACCTCGCGCAGCGGAAGCGCATTGATGAGCGCCATGCGTTGAAACAGCAGGTCCGGCGCATCAATCCCCAGGCGGACCTTCACCGAGAAGCCGCCCGGCAGCTCTTCACATCCGGCCTCCAGCATCCGCGCGAACGCGTCGGCGTCCCGCATCAGCCCCGCGCCGCGGCTCTTCTTGATGATGAAGGGATAGGGACACCCGGCGTTCAGGTCGGCGCAGGTATAGCCCATGTCTTTGAAGGCCCGCAACAGCGTGCGCAGTTGCCCCACGTCCTTGCCGATCACCTGCGGCACCACCGGCACCGACTGTCCCATCTCGGGGTCGATGTCCTTCAGCAGGACCGGCCTCACCTTCGCGCCCGCGAAGGTGGGGATGAAGGGCGCCACGGCCCGGTCCGGCGGCAGAAACCACAGCGCCTGCAGGTTGCGGAAGGTCCGCACCGTCACGCCCCGCAGCGGCGCCAGGCAGAAATCGTCTTTGATTGGAGTATCGGCCATCGTTTCGAGACGTTACCACACCCGGCGCCGCGCTTCAAGGAACGACCACACAACAGCACCGCCTTACCCTCCATTTCCCAGGAAAATTCGCAAAGTGGAGGGCGATGCTGCGCCGAGCCGCGGCTTTTACAGCGCGCCCATGAGCAGGCTCGCGAACGCGCTGATGGGCGTCGTGTCGCGGAAATTGTCAACCGTCTGACGCACGTCTTTGATCAGGCCCTGCACATCGTTGTACAGCGCGTCCTCTTTGGAGAGTTTGCCGAGCGTGCCCTCGCCCTGGGCCAGACGGTCGGTCACCAGTTTGAGGTTCGCGACCGTCGCGTCGAGGTCGTTGTAGATCTTGTTGTCGTCCTTGATCAGTTTGCCCAAGGTCCCCTCGCCCTTGTCGAGGCTGGCCGCCACGCTCTTGATGTGCGACACGGTCTCCTGCAGATCACGGTAGACCGTGTCGTCCGACGAGAGCAGCTTGCCGATCGTGCCTTCGCCCTTCTCCAGTCGCGACGAAATGGATTTGAGGTTCGCGATCGAGTCGTGCAGGTCCGTATACACGCCGCCGTCATCGTTGATGAGGCGTCCCAGCGAATTCTCGCCAGTGTCGATCTTGGCGGTCACAGACTTCAGGTTGGCGACCGTGTTCGACAGGTCGTTGTAGAGCGCCATGTCTTCAGAGAAAAGCTTGCCGAGCGTGCCTTTGCCCTGCTCCACGCGCGCGGTCAGCACTTTGATCGATCCGGCGGCGGCCTCCAGGTTCGTGACGATGCTCCGCAACTGGTCGCCCGCGGTCGCCTCTTTGAGCTTGGCGACAATCTCGCCCAAGTCGCGCATCCAGTTATTGGGCGACTCGCCCCGCAGCACCGTCCCTTTCGGCACCTCCGCACCGGTCCCCTCTTCGATCAGCAGATAGTTCCCGCCGAGCAACGAGCCCGAGTTGACGGAGATCTTGTACCCCTCCCTGAACTTCACGGCCGCTTGGATCAACAGCGTGATGTCGACCCCGCTGTCCGCCAAGCGCATGTCGCTCACCGAGCCGACCGTCATCCCGCGCAGCATCACCGAATCCCGCGCCTTCAGCCCGCCGACGTCTTTAAAGAAGACCGACACCGGCACCTTGTTCTTGCCGTTGAAAACCTCAATCCCCGAAATAATGATCGTGAAGTAGACCAGCAGTCCCAAGACCGCGACCATGAACACGCCGACGAGCACCTCAGAGAAGACCTCACTGTTTTTTCTCAGTCTCATGCACCCCTCCTCACATTCCTTCAAGCCCTTTTTTCGAAATGAACTGCGCGTCCAGAAAACTGCGCACATCCGTCTGATCGGTCGCCACGAATGCCTTCGGCGGGCTCACCTCGACAAACTTCCCGCCGGTCAACATCGCGATGCGGTCCGCGATCAGCAGCGCGCCCTGCAGGTCGTGCGTGACCACGACGCTCGTGATGCCCAGCTCCTCGTTGAGGCGCCGGATCAGCTGGTCGATCGTGCGGGCCGTGACGGGATCAAGGCCGGAGGTAGGCTCATCGTACAGCACGATTTCCGGGCGGTTCACGATGGCCCGCGCGAGGCCCGCGCGCTTCTGCATCCCGCCCGAGATCTCGTTCGGGAACTTGTCGCCGTCCGCCTCCAAACCGACCGCTCGCAACGCTTTGTCCACGCGCTCGCCGATCTCGTCCTCCGTCATCCGCGTCTTCTCACGAAGCGGCAGCGCGATGTTCTCCGCGACGGACATCCACCCCAACAGCGCCCCGCTTTGGAACAGGTACCCGAAGCGTTCGCGCGCACGGCTCAACTCCGCGCCGTTCGCGGCGCTGATCTCCGTGCCGTCGACCCAGACCGCGCCGGACGTCGGCGTCAGCAGCCGGACCATGTGCTTGAGCGTCACGCTCTTGCCCGTGCCGGAAGGTCCGACGATGGCGAAGATCTCGCCCTTCCCGATCTCGAACGAGAGATCGTCCAGGACGTTGCGTCCGCCCAACCGTTTTGTCACGTGTTCAAACCGGATCATAAGTCGTAAAACAGCCTTGTGATGATGTACCCCAGAACCAGCATCAGCAGAAAGGAAGTGATCACCGAGCGGCGCGTCGCCTGCCCCACGCCCACCGCGCCCTGCGTGGTGGTGAAGCCTTCGAAACAGGAAACCCCCGTGATGACAATGCCGAACACCAACGCCTTCAGCAGGCCCACATACAGGTCGCGCATCCGGGCGATGTCCATCGCCATCGTGATGTACTGGTCCCACGGCACATTCAACTGCGTCAGGCCCACGATGCCGCCGCCGAGCACGCCCAGCACGCACGTGTAGAACGAAAGCACGGGCGTCATGATCACCATCGCCGCGATGCGCGGCGTCATCAGGAAACGGACCGGGTTGATCGACATGATCTCCAGCGCCGCGATCTCGTCGTTCACGGTCATGGTGCCGATCTGCGCCGCCATGGACGATCCCACGCACGCCGCCAGAATCAGGCCGGTCATGAACGGGCCCATCTCGCGCAGCAGCGAGACCATCACCGCCGAGCCGATGTAGATCTCCTGGTTGAAGCGGCGCAGCTCCAGGCCGACCTGCAGGCCGAGGATCATCCCCGTGAACATGCCGACCACCGAGATGACGGGCAGGCTTTTGATTCCCATCAGGAACATCTGCCGGACCAGTTCGCGGCTGCGGCGGCGAGACGTGAAGAGCGTCGGGATTCCCGTCAAAGCCTCCAGCGTCAAGGAGCCGGCACGTCCGATGCCGCCCATCCCCAGCACAACGCTGCGCCAGATGCCGTCCAGCGCGTTGTCGGGCTCATTCTCATAGACCGGTTCACGTGTGATCATCGTTCGCTCCCTTCCGGAGCCGTCGCCTGCCGGTATTGCAGGAGGCCCCAGAGCGCGTCGTGGACGACTTCGCCCGACTGTTCGTTCCGTTCATAGAAGGTCCAGAACGGCGCCCAGTTGCGCTCGATGCCGCCGCTGTAGCGGATCAGGCTGAGTTCCATCGCGCGCAGGAGCGAGCCTTCGGGCGACGTTTTCCGCGCATAGAAAGGCCACACCCGCGTATAGCGTTCTGCCTCGCGTTCCACCCCCAACTTGTCCTTCTCGTACACGGTCTCGTCCAAATAAAACGGAAAGAACCGGCTGCGCTCCGTCCGGCGGCCCTTGGCCGTCAGGCTGAAGTGCTCGAGCAGCGGCCACGCCGCATACCAGCGCAGCTCGTCCTCGCGGCGCACATCGCCGTAGAGCGGCCAGTAGGAGCGTTTCCGCGACGTCGGCGTGGTCACCGTCTCGACGAACGGCCACGGCGCACGCCAGCGCTCCGCCGCATCGGTCGTGGCGTGCGAGACGAACGGCGGCAGGGCCATCCACTGCTGTTCTTTGGCGCGGTCCACGCGGCCGCACAGCGGGAACAGCATCCACGAAGAGCCCGGATTGCGCTCGTTGCCGTACACCGCCGAGGTCCAGAACGGCCAGAACGCATACAGGTGTTTCGAGTCGCGCCGCTCCGTCCGCCCGTAGAAAGGAAAGAAGCCCGTCCGCTCCACGCCGGGCTCTTTTCCCATGCGCGAAACGACCGGCCACAGGTAATACTCGCGCTCGACACGGTTGACCTCATAGTCCAGGTAGAACGGGAACAGGACGAAATCGATGTCGTCCATCAGCAGGACGTGCGGCAGGTGGCCGTAGACCGGAAAGAGCGCCCAGTAATCTTCTCCCTGGCGCGAACGGCCCTGGAACCAAAGCGGGAAAAGCGCGGCCTTCCAGGCCGAATCGTCGCGGGTCACGTCGTTGTCCGAGCCGTAGGCCAGGGCGAAGCGCCACCACGCCTGCTCGCGGTCGCGGTGGAAGGTGCCGATGGGCCAGGCCACGTCGCACACGCGCGTGTCGGTCACGGGGTCGGCCACTTTGGAATAGAACGGGCGAACGGCCCAGAACGAGCCGCCGTCGCGCGTGGCGCGGCGCTCGAAAAAGGGCCCGATGCGGAAACGGCTGACCACGCGGTCGGGCGTCCGGTTGGTCGTTTCCGCCGCCCGCCCGGCAACCCCGCAGGCGAGGGCGCAGCAGACCGCGAGCCATCGCGGAACCGCGCTTGACCTTCTCCGCCCGTGTCGCCCCGCAGGGCGTCTGAGATATTCGGAAAGGCTCATCATATGACGTGTCCCAACAAAAAGCTACAAGCGGGCACCGCACGGATGCCATTCGCGAGCGTCCGTGTCTCGTCAAGAGTCACGATCAGCTTCTCCGCGTCCGAAAGTTCCGGAGGCACGCTCGCGAACGGGCGCGCTTCGCGCGCCAGGGTCTCCGGGGACGACAGGTCGACGCACACCTGGATGAGCCGCGTGCGCCCGGTGCCTTCGTCGGTCGCGACGAAATCGATTTCATGGCCGTCCCGCGTGTGGAGGTAGGACAACGACAGCCGTTCGCGCCGCAAGTGCAGAAACACGGCCGTTTCGAGAAGCGGCCCGACGTCCCGACCATCGCCCCGCAAAAGGAGCCCATGCAGGGCGGTGTCGTTTGCGTAAGCTTTCTCGGGGTTGACCTGCCTGACACGGACGGACTGCGAATGGAACGGAAGCCGGTGAAGGAAGTGAGCGTCCTCGAGATAGTCCAAGTAATCGTACAGCGCATTCTTCGTGCAGGGAATGCCCTTGCTTTTCAGGGTATTGAAAAACCGGTTCACGCTGAAGACCTGTCCCGGCGCACCCAAAACAGCGGCGATCAAATGGCGCAGGGCCAGCACGTTGGACACGCTGTGCCGCTCGACGACATCTTTGAAAAGGACCGTCTCGACATAGCCTTGGACGATTTCGCGCCGCCCGTCCGGGCCTAGCCGCAGCGTTTCCTGAAACCCGCCCACCTTCAGATACTCGGCAAGGGCATGACTCAGCTTGGCGGCGTCGCGGCTTCCGGGATGTTCGGGCACGACAGCGAACGTGCCTTTTGCGGCCAGAAACTCGCGGAAAGAGTACGGGAACAGCTCGCGGACGAGCGTGCGTCCCCGGAGTCCGGTCGCGATATCGGTGGCCAGCATTTTCGAGGAAGAACCGGTCAGCGCGACGCTGACGTTCTCCGTGTCGAGCAGGCGCCTGACGAACCGCTCCCACTTGTCCACGGTCTGGATCTCGTCAAAAAAGAAATAGCAGCGGCGGGACTTGTTCTCCGGCCAACGGGCATAATAGACGTCCAGCAGCGTCTGGAAATCGCGGACCGTGAAATCGATAAACCGGTCGTCCTCGAAATTCAGGTACAGCACCCGCGTCTTGTCCACGCCGGAAGCGAGCAAGTCCGCGATCCGCTGGTAGCAGAACCAGGTCTTCCCGGAACGCCGCATGCCCGTTACCACAGTGGCCTTCCCCTCCATTTCCGGAAACGGCACATCCCGACGGACCAGCGCGGGAAGTTCGCGCTGCTGGAAATCGGTAAGGATCGTGTCGATGACCGCACGCATGGCATTAGGCCCCTTTATCGGAAAGCATATTATCTCTTTTTCAGGGACAAATCCAGCGCAATCCTTCTCTAAGAAAGAGACAAGCCCGCACGTTGCCGCCTATTCCACAATCTTTGCGCATGTAACCTCATGAAAGCCCATTTAGTAGCAACCGACAATCCTCCGAAATCTCGTCCGGACAAGACTTCTCGAATTTCTGAATGTGCAGAGTTTTGGCTGTTTCATCGGCGGGCGGGATACGCTCTCGTTCGATCATGTAAAAACTCAACACCTTGCGAACAGCGGCAGACCGGCCTTGCCCCATCGATTCATCAATAGCGTTTGTATCCACCATGCGATCCACAAAAGTGCGGTCGGCTTCTTTCAGCGCAGCGTAGGCCTTTCGCCACTTGTCGGTCAGTCCATCCAATTCGGCATCCCAGCGCTTGATGATGAAAGCTTCTGGCATCCGAATCAGTTCCGCGAACTCCGATTCATCTCGGCCGAACGCCTTGAAAAAGAACGTCCGCCCCCGGCCGATCTTGCCAAGCGTGGAATTGAGCACGGACTGGACCGTGCGGATGGCCTTGCGCGTCCAGTGAGGACCAACGTAATCGCGATTGGAGAACCATTCTTCTTCCATGATGGGATGATATTTCATCGGAAAAGAGTAAATGTTAACGCCAAGGGCCTTACAGAGGTCGATATTCAGCAGAAGACGGCGATAGAGATCAACGGGTTTATCACGAAAGTTGTAGAGCAGGTAGTTGCTCATTTGAGCAATGCCGTTATCCGTCGCGAGGCTGACAGCGCGAACATAGTGTTTGCGGTCCCCCCAATTGTCAAAAGCAATGCGGAAGGGGCGAATAGAGACAGTGGCGAGTTTCGCCATATTCTCAGGCGTTGCCAGCCGCGCATCCATACCTTGGTTGAAATCGACAAAACGGATGACTGATTTCTTGGAATGCGCCTTTTCAAAATCGTCTTTGATTTCTTCGTAGACCACCTGGATACCATCCTTAGTGGCTGTGTATTCGTGCAGCAAACCGTTGTTTAACAAGAGCCCATAGAAACGGTCGTGCCGTTCGCCTTCAAGTTTCCCAACGAAGGTGTTGAGTAGACGGACAGCCAAACGGATGTAAGCGCGATCATTCCATCCACCCCGCAAAAGCTTCACAGCAATATCAAGTTGGTTGGGCGGAACAAATGTCGCTCCTTTGGCGAAACCAGAATCGCGGATTTCATCAATGATTTTGTCAAATTTTTTCGAAGCAAAGACATTGTTATCAAGCAAAAGCAGATGCCGTTGCTCACCGAATCTATCGCGTGTTTCTTTCACGCTTTTTTGCAACGGAATATAGTGCCTCATCTTTCCTTCTAGAATGGGCACAGCACAAAACTTACATTCATTGACACACCCACGTGTCGCGTATGCGTAATAGGCATCCGTCGCGGGGTATTTATAATCAATCTCCTCGAGAATGGAATAATCCAGTGGGAGCCTGTCAATCAGTGTTTTTCCATAAGGTTTTGGTAGAGGGTTATCGCCAGGCAACCTTGAGACATTCAGGCAACCGACATGTGGCTTGATGCCTGTTTTCGCTTCCACTTTGCCTGGCACCACCGAAGCAAGTATCCCACCAACCAGCACCTGATTAATGTCTTTGCACACTTTTTTGGCAAATTCAATTGTCTCAATTGTCAAATCCCAATGGAAAGTGAAGAGAGTCGTCACGCATACGCGATCCCAGCGCGGATTTCTGCAATACGCTCCGGAACGGAACTGCTTGCGAAAATCCGCCAACCACAGTTTCGCAAGCGGCAACCTAGTCAGCGCGATTTCCAGTTCGGAATTTGGAAGGATAGTTCCTGTGTGAATGGCCTCTTTGATCGCCGGTGTCAACTTGCGCCAGTCATACTTCTCTAGGACAGGGCATTCCTCTTCCAACTCCTGAAACTTTACAAGCGCATCATGAGTCCATTCAGAAAGAATGAAAGCGGACAAATCGCCCTTGTAAAAGATGACCTCATCACCTTGAATCCGGTGATACATAGCCAACTTCATCAACCCCATCGGCGGATACTTGTTCTTGTAGTTCGGCTCTAGCAACAAGACACGGCGACGATTCATACTCGGGCAAACCTCTTGGTGATAGCTTCTTTGATTGATGCGGAGGTGTCTGGCGGAAGCATCTTGTCCAGAACGGCGAACACCTCATCAAGAACCCGTCTGTCCTCGCTCCGAATGTGCGCGACGCCCGTTTTAACTGAGTTGGCTGACAGTTTCCCCTGCAACGTCCGAGTTGGCACTTGCTCTGTCCATTTCTCAACAAGCAACGCAACAGGTTTTGTTTCGCAACCGGGAAGCGTTTGCGTTTCAGCCCTGTATTTCTCAAGTGTTGACTGAGCATCGCGAGCCCGCATCAACGCCGAGTCTACCTTCTCTTGGGCATCCCTACACGTCTCGTCATTATAAAACACGCCGGACTTTACCTTTTTCTCAAAGTCCTTTTTGGCGATTGCCGCACCACGAATGGCAGTGACCGCAGACCTAAGCTTGCTGGCATCGTGGTAAAGGGTATGCAAACCCCGGAACTCTTCGCATAACGCGGCCTCGAACAAGCGACACGCGGCGTCCTGATTGAAATAGTCACGGCGGGAATTAGGGATCAGATTCTCATCCAGAGCGTGAACCTCACCGAGGAAATAATTATTGCCACGATCCTCGCGCCAGAGCTTCTGCCCGTGGCGCGGATGATTGGACAGACAATCGTATTCGCCGATCTGGATGTTCGCCTTGCGCAGACGAAACCCGCGTTGCCAGCACGAAACAGGAAGCACCCCGTCGAACTCGCTAACGCAGTACCAGTACCAGCCAATCGTCTTCCCGTCTTTCTTCAGGAGAGCGCATTTAACCGCGAGAATGCCCACCGTTTTGCCTTTTTTTTCGAGGGCCAACGGCGTCTCATAGCCTTTGCGCACCTCATCCCCGTTCAGGTTAACCGTGTATTCGTGCAGCGCAGGCAGGTTGTTGTCCTTGATGAAGGCTTCAATTTCGCTGACAAAACGGAACCGTTCGTAATCGAATGGCAAAGGAGCGACCATTGACAGATAGCGACGCACTTCATCGGCATCAAGCAACTCGTCGCTGGAGGCATTGACATTCACAAGCGAGACTTTGAAATAATGTTCGCCTTTATCACAGTTCTCTTCCCATGTACCGGTAATGCGCTTAATAAGCTGTCCCGCGCTGATTTTCTCATTCTGGTCCGCGAGCAGTTCATGCAGGTTCCGAGCGTCCCATTCCATAAAACTTTTTACGGATTCGCCCTTCGCCGATGTCTCGAAACGAACCTTTTGGCAGTAGCCAAGCCCTCCTAGCCGACCGATTCCGCGGAACCCCTTGTCGGTTTTACGGTCTTTAATGGAGTTGCCAATGTTGGCGAGCATCGCCTTGAATTCGGCGGAGACGATGCCAGTACCGTTATCCTCGAGTGAGATCAGGCGCTTGTCCGCATCAATGACAATCTCAATCTGCCCGCTTCCTTCACACAAAATTCCCTGCCGGACAGCGGAATCAATCGCATCGGCGGCGTTTTGGACATACTCTCGAAAAAGGAACAGTGGATTGTCATACATCCCCTCTGAAAGGGTCTCGATGACATTTTTTCCGAAGATGGGTTCATGGTCAAGCATGGGCTAGTTATCCCCCTTGTCTTGCTTGTACAACGGCATGGGAAAGCGGATTTTGAGCAGCGAATTGAAAATGGGGTTTTGAATGATGTAGTGGCCTTGCTTCAGGCGCGTCATCATGTTCTTGTAAGTGGACGGCACAAAGGAGTAGGTTTTGTCTGCAACTTCAATACTGTTCGTCCTCCCATAAGCATGGGTCGAACAATTGCCGGTCACGCGCTTATGAATCGCGCTCTTGAACTGCTCTGCAGAGAAAAGGACGATGCCGAGCGACCGACCACGCTCCGCAATGTCCAGCAAGAGCCGCAGAATCGGAGACGACTTGGGAGCCTCGCTGGAAGCGTATTTGTTCAATTCGTCCACAAAAATCACAATGCGGTCAGGGATCTGTTCGCGCTGCTCAGGTGCTAAATCCTCGTCAAACTCGCCGAGTTTGAGTTTAGTTACGGCTTGCATGACGGAGCCAAAGACGAAGGCCTGCATGTTTTCGTCCTGCTTTGCGATATCCACAACGAACACATCGTTAGCCTTGAGATTCTTGATCTCGCTCTCCAACCGAACCTCGCCCTTAACTGCGTCAACTGTATCGTTAAACATCTTCTCGGTCTCAATGGATTTGCGTACGATGCGCTTGAACTTACGCCAACTCATCACCGATATTTCCTTGTTGCTGCCGCCTCCCTTTTCTCCCATGCTTTGAACTTCACGCAACATGCCCTCCCATGAATCCACATTATTGAAGGGCGGCTGTTTGGAGATAATGTAATTGATGATGGATTCGATGGTTTGGTTTGGGTCTTCGATATTCGAAAAAAGAAGGTCGAGGCTTTCGTTATCTTCGTTAAATGTGAATTTAAACTTCTTGGCTTGCTTAGATTTCAGTTGTCGATCAAGGGCCTCCAGCCTGACATAGCTTTTCGTCGTTCCACGCTCGCCGTACGGATAGAAATACTTGACGTTACGGAACGGAACCTCCTCCAGCCCCATGCTCGCATACATGGCATGATCAGCATTGTTCAGCTGATCGCTTGGCTCGTCAATTGAAAGCAGGTCGCGTCCCTTGACATTCATGAAGATGTAGGCCACACTTTTGCGTTTCGCATCACCCGCTGCGAGCGTCTTCTGTTGCAGGGCATTCAGGAGGAACATGGCATATGAGGTCTTGGTCGCCAGACCAGAAATGCCAGAGATGTTCAGGTGTGCCCCTTCTGGCCCGACGAGAAAGTCCGAATTCACATACACGGGCAAGTCTATCTTAGCATCCTCCACGCCGCTGTACATTTCGAGATAACCGCAAACGACCGGATTCTTGATTTCGTTCAGTCCCAGCGCAGTCTGAATGTCCTCTTTTGAACCGAGCGCGACTTTCGCGCCGTTGTGAACGGGGATGTAGATATTCTGGGTGTTGCCAACCACCCGCGCCGCGACATAGTTCATGCCGATACGGTCGGTGTTAGACTCAGCATCCAGCGAGCCAAAGTCATGTGAGAAGAACTCCGCGAGGAAGCTTTCCGAGTCTGTGATGTGCGAGATCTCCTCCACCACACCGTAGGTCTTGCTTCCGTTGACATGCTCGACCACAACCACGTCAAATGGATTGAGCAAAGTCCCCTTGTTCGTCCAGAAACAGAAATTATCAATCGTGGTGGGGCATTTCTCGAGTGCGGCAACCTTGCCAATGATTTTTCCTGTTACGCAATCGTGTTGATTCGTGTCCATCCTTGGTTCCTCAGAAAAGGTTGATGAAATGCGCTGTGCCGCGATACTTGCTCTTAATAAAAGTCTCCGTCAGAAAAACGGGGTAAAGGTGATTTGCCCATCGGTCGTCCTTGCCGTAACAGACGGGATTACGCTCGTTCACCAGCCACGCGCTAATGTTGTCCACCTCCGAACTGTCCAGCCCGTATTCCGCTTCGTGGTCTGTCACCAAGATTTTTTCGACCTTTACAATGCCGTCGAAAGGCCCCCTGTGCTTGCGCGGATCCCGCAGACGCACATACCACACGGCGAATTTTCCTTCCACACGGTCGGTCTTGTACTTCGCCACCGGCGTACGCTCGAATGTTTTCAGCTTGGCAATCATCCCCGCCGCAGTCCGGTTACTGTTAAGTTTCGCCAATTCGGGATTGAACGACTTTGATACACCGACGACGCGTTTATAGTTGCTCCTTATACGACTGAATGCAAAACGGTCATCCTTGTCTGAAAGCCGATTGTATTCCAAGGAACCATCCTTAATGAGCCAAGAGCGGTCGTTTATAAGGCTTTTTTGGACAAGTGACTGCACCATCGCCTTTTCCTGCTCGATCATGTATTCCTGGACACGGGCAATGCCCTTATCCTCGAAGTTCTCTTTCGCTTGTGTGGGATACAGTAAAAGTGCGTCTAAGTGGACTCGGCTTTGAGCGCTATTCAGTTTCGTCGCGAGATCGGCGAGGAATGCGCGGTGTTGTTTCTCGTTTTTTCCTTCCGTATCTAGCTTTTCAGGGAACGCCAAAACCGAGTGCAAAATGAGGTCGCAGGCCGACAGGCGACGATTCTCGCGCTTACAGACGCCCACGCCGACTTGTCCGGCTATGATGGGGAATACCTGCGAACCGATGGGAATATCAGCAATCTTGTAAGTGCGACGGGACCCGTCGAGAAAGAGCCGAAAGGCCGGTTCGCGTTTTTGCCAAATCGTGGCGATAGCAGAGACGTCTCGGGGACCGCCGTAGCGGACGGTTTCACCCTGCTCGGACATGAATGCGCGTTCAAGGTCATCGTATTCCACGAGTGAGGCACGCTCGCGATCGAGACAGCGACGGAACGTGTCGAAACACTCCCGCCCCGTCTCTTTTTCCAATGCCAATATCACATTACCCATGCGCCGCATTCTCCTTGCGAGATCAGGCACAACGTGCCAGTCGGATGTCCGTCAAAGCGGCGCAACCCCTCAGTAGTTGTGACGGAAATACTCATGGATGCGCTTCTCACAGCCGAACGTCATGGCGAT